>Ga0335072_10011409_pt1 | contig 12731 bp, 9 predicted proteins | sample Lox_Sample_21_FD_206725 | JGI IMG/M metagenome (GOLD analysis project Ga0335072, IMG submission 206725) | Soil microbial communities from Loxahatchee National Wildlife Refuge, Florida, United States - Lox_Sample_2.1 | ecosystem: Environmental > Terrestrial > Soil > Wetlands | place: USA: Florida...
GGGCGGTCGTTCACGGTCGCGTGAAGATGGTCAAGACGGAATACTCGGAGGACGAGCTGCCGCTCGATCCTGATTTCGCGGCGATCCTTCTGGTTCGGAAGCGGGAGTCGGAGGAGCAGGCGCGGAACGCTCGGGATGACGGAAAAACCCCATCGGTGGGGTCGGAACTGGTCTTCTCCAGTCCCGCCACCGCGCGTCACTACCACACGGCTCCCGTCCAGCAGGACTACATCCGGCCTGCGGGATGCTGCCTGGTGGAGTGTCCCAGGTGCGGGGCGGGCGTTGGCGTTTGGTGTGAGCAGGATAGTCCAACGCCCAATGGCAAACGACTGCCGCTCCATGAGGAACGCCGGGAAGCAGCCGGGAAGTACGACGGTATCGGGTGGCATACCTTCCGCCATACCTACCGTTCCTGGCTGGACGACACCGGGGCGCCCATGGGGGTGCAGCAGAAGCTGATGCGGCACGCCCAGATCTCGACCACGATGAACGTGTACGGAAACGCCTTGATGGCGGCCAAGCGTGAGGCCAACAGCAAGGTCGTCAGGATGGCACTGAGGAGCGCATAACCATGAAAAGGACCCCGCGAACACACCAGAGAACCCTCGGCGTTTTGGCGGCGCTGTTATTTGGGGTTATCTGGGGTTGGCCTGTCGGCTAAGTGGTTGCGGGGGGTGGATTTGAACCACCGACCTTTGGGTTATGAGCCCAACGAGCTACCAGGCTGCTCCACCCCGCACCTTCATATTAACAACCATTAAAGATGCGGGTCAAACCGCCCAATCGCCCGAGCGATAACCGGATACAGATTGCTTTCCGTATTTCGCTGAAAACGGCCCGGACATAGCCTAGGGTCGCTTTCTTCTGCATACTGAATCAGAGAAACGGAGAGAGCTCACTTTGAACAAGTCCGTACGTCGCCTGCTGACCGCCATCCTGCTTTCGCTCGGAATCACCACACAAGCCCAAAATGCCTCCGACATCAAGCCCTCTCCGCAGCAAACAGCATGGCAAGACCTCGAATTCGGCGTCATTATCCACTTCGGTACGAACACATTCTTAGACCGCGAATGGGGCGACGGCACCGCCAATCCCAAGATCTTCAACCCCTCCAACGTCGATACCGACCAGTGGATGAGAGCCGCAAAATCCGCCGGAGCCAAATACGCGGTGCTTGTCGCGAAGCACCATGACGGCTTCACTCTCTGGCCGAGCGAGCAAACCGGCTACGGCGTCAAAAGCAGCCCGTGGATGAACGGCAAAGGCGACCTCGTCCGCATGGCGTCGGATTCTGCCCGCGCCAACGGCTTGAAGTTCGGCGTCTATCTCTCGCCCTGGGACCGCCACGAGCCAAAATACAAAGACCCTAAAGCCTACGACGAGTACTATCTGAAGCAGCTCGACGAGTTGGCAACCAACTACGGGAACCTCGTTGAGTTCTGGCTCGACGGAGCCGGCAGCGCTGGCCGCAAGTATGACTTCGAAAGCATCATCAACGAGCTGCGCACCTACCAGCCAAACACCATGGTCTTCGCCGACGTCGCACTCTTCAAGTACGCGGACCTCCGCTGGGTCGGCACTGAAAGCGGAAACATCTCGTATGAAAACTGGAACGTCATCGACCGCACTGGCTATCTGCGCTGGCGTCCCATTGAGGCCGACACCCCGCTGCACAAACTCCACTGGTTCTGGCACTCGAATGACGAAAGCACGCTCAAGAGCGTCAGCGAACTCGTCGAGGTCTACAACAACACCGTAGGACACGGTGGCCAGCTCATGCTGGGCATCGCGCCCGACAATACAGGCCGTCTGCCCGAAGCCGACGTAAAGCGCCTCAAAGAATTCGGCGACGCCATCCGGCAGCTCTACAGCCACAACCTCATCGTCGAAGAGCACGCGGCACCATCCTCTCCCGATGAATACGCAGCCCTGGACAACGATCCCGACACCTTCTGGTCGGCGCCCACCGGATCGCATCATGCAACTGTGGAAGTTACATTTCCCAAACCAGTGACATTCGACCGCGCTCTCACCATGGAATGGCTCAACGACGGCCAGCACATCCAGAAATACGCCATCGAAATTTACAAGGGTGGCGCATGGCAGCGCATTGTCGAAGCGCAAGCCATCGGCCACAAGAAGATCGACATCTTCCCGCCCGTCACCGCCCAGCGAGTGCGCCTCAACCTGCTTTCCACCGCTGCCGAAGCGCACATCCGCGAGTTCCAGCTATTTGCGGACAATACGAATCGGAGCAGGCCCTGAAGAAGCTGCCTCGTCCACTTTCTGCGTGCCCACAATCGTCAGCTTTTGTTCCACCCCGGCAGTCATATCGCCTGGCTGCGCTCCGCCAACAAAAATGCTGTAGTCGCCGGCTGTGACTGCGCGCTGGCCCTGGGCGTCCACCATGCTCATCCCGCGCGCGTCCACATCAAACGCCACATGCTCTACCTGATGCGCATCCAGGTGCACCCGCTTGAACCCCGCCAGCCAGCGGTTCGGATTGCCAGGTCCCGCGGGCGGCGTAATGTATAGCTCCGCGACCTCATCCCCAGCCACCGCGCTCGTATTCTCCACATCGACTGTTACATGCAGCGGCGCGCCCGCATTCAACTTTGCGGCAGACAAGCTCAGGTTCTTGTACGCAAATTTCGAATAGCTCAATCCATATCCAAAGCCGTACAGAGGCTTTTGCCGAAAGTAGCGATACGTCCGTCCTTCCATCGAATAGTTATCAAATGCAGGCAGTTGATCGACCGATTGATAAAACGTGATCGGCAACCGCCCCGCAGGATTCGCCGTCCCGGCGAGCACATCCGCAATCGCCGTGCCGCCAGCCTGCCCCGGATACCACGCCTCCAGAATCGCCGCTGCACGCTGCTGCACCTGATCAATTCCAAGCGCGCTGCCGTTCAGCAGGACCACCACCAGCGGTTTGCCCGTATCGGCAAGCGCATTCAGCAGATCGCGCTGCACTGCGGGCAGCGCAATGTCCGTGCGGTCCCCGCCCGAGAAGCCGGGAACGTGCACCGGCATCTCTTCACCTTCAACCTCCGGTGAAAGACCAACGACCGCAACCACAACATCCGCCTGGTTCGCAGTCTGGATCGCCTGCTGCCGCAGCTGTTCAACATTCGGCCTCCACTTCAAGCGAATGCCCGCGCCAAAATCGGCTCCCTTGCGTGAATACTCCATCTTGAAGGGATGCGGCTTCGCATCATCGAAGTGGACGGTGAAGGTCAGCGGCCTTCCCTGGTCGTGTGGATCATTGCTCGAATCGCTCGCTACCTCCTTACCGTCAAAAGAAACGCTATACGAATAGGAAGAAGCGCAATGCGGCTCGCATGACGCATGATCCACAGTGAACGACACGTCACCCGGCGCCAGCGGCTGAAAACTGCCGCTCCATCGCACACTGAATTCCTTGGCGCCCTGCACCGGAACAGGCACGACCCGGTTCCAGTCAGAATCAATGTGCGCATCGTGCTCCGTCGTCGCCGAGCCGCTGAAGTCGGCATTGGCAAAATATTCCGCTGTTAATCCCGGATGGCCGTCTTTATCGAGGAAAACGCTGCTCGGCACAATCACCGGCAACTCCGCAACCAGCGGAGATCCCTGCGCATACAGCACCTTCGGCCCTTTGTCCGCGAACTTTGCCTGCAGCCCTGCCAGCGGAGTCACCGGATGCAACGGCACGCCGTTGTAATTGCCCTCAAGCGAAACCAGCGATTCCGCATTCGGCCCGATCACCGCAATCGTCTTCACCGTGCTCGCAAGAGGCAAAGTGTTATTGTCGTTCTTCAGCAGCACCATCGCCTCATGCGCCGCCTGCAGCGCCAGTTCTGCATGCGCGGGCGTGGCGTTTTCGCTCGGAGCAATCTGCGAATACGCATTCGACCCCTGCGGATCGAAAAGTCCAAGCTTGAATCGCGCGGTAAACAGCCGTGTAACGGCCTGGTTGATCGCCGCCTCATCAATCAATCCCTGATGCACCGCATCCACCAGCGCGGCATATTCCGTGCCGCAGCTCAGATCGTCGCCCGCTTTCACCGCCGCTGCCGAAGCATGCGCAGCATCCGGAGAAAAAAGATGTCCGCTCTCGCTGAAGAAATCGCTGATCGCCCCGCAATCGGAGACCACATACCCGTTGAACTTCCACTCCTGTCGCAGCGTCTTCTCCAGCAGATCGTGGTTCGCGCACGCCGGCGACCCGTTCACGCTGTTGTAAGCGCACATAATCGAGTCGGCCTTGGCGTCCACCATCGCCCAGCGAAACGCCGGCAGATACGTGTCCTCCAGATCATGCGGCGAAGGATCGATATTCGCCGAGTGCCGCGTCGACTCCGGTCCGCTATGCACCGCATAATGCTTGGCCGTCGCAATCGTCTTGAAGATCTTCGCATTGTCGCCCTGCATTCCCTTGATAAATGCAGCCCCCATCTGACCCGTCAGATAAGGATCTTCGCCATACGTCTCCTGTCCGCGCCCCCAGCGTGGGTCGCGAAAGATATTGATGTTCGGCGACCAGAAATCCAGCCCGCGATAAATACTGTGGTCGCCCTCAGCCTGCGCCGCATTGAACTTCGCGCGCGCTTCCGTCGAGATCGTGTCCGCAATCTTCCGCTCCAGATCGGTGTCCCACGTCGCCGCCAGTCCAATCGCCTGCGGAAACACCGTGGCATACCCCGCGCGCGCCACGCCATGCAGCGCCTCGCTCCACCAGTCGTACTCCGGCACCTGCAGCCTGGAAATCGCCGCCGCATGGTTCTGCATCTGCGAAACTTTTTCCTCCAGCGTCATCCTGGAAACCAGATCGGCAACACGCTTTTCCAAAGGCTGCGATGGGTCGAGATAGACAGGCTTATCTGGAGTAGACTGGCAGAAACCATTCGTAACTGAAACCAGAGTGGCGAACGTGACGAGCACAACGGCAGAGACAAGAACCGGACGAATCTTCATAGGTCTGATGAACTTCCCGCACCAGTGTACAGATGCCAGCAAATTAGTAAACCGATTTTCTTGATTTAGGCTCATGGTTGTCATCCTCAGCGCAGCGAAGGATCTGTTTTTTACTTCATATGTTGATACCTATTTGTGAAAACCAGTTCCAGATAAACGAGGAACTCTAGTGCGGATTTCGCTCTTCATCACCTGTTACAACGACACGCTTTTTCCCGAAACCGGCAAGAGCGTCGTCCGCCTGCTTGAGCGCCTGGGCCACCATGTAGAGTTCCCGCTCGAACAAACCTGCTGCGGCCAGATGCACTACAACACCGGCTATCAGACAGAAGCGATGCCGCTGATGCAGCGCTTCATCGAGATATTCAAAGACGTCGAAGTCGTCTGCATCCCATCGTCGTCCTGCGTCGCCATGATTCGCGACCACTATCCCAAAATGGCCGAAGTTACAGGCGACCCCGCACTCATCAAAGCAGTGGAAGACCTGCTGCCCCGCGTCTACGAACTCAGCGAGCTCCTCGTCAACAAGCTCGGCCTCGAAGACGTCAACGCCTACTACCCGCACCGCGTCACCTATCACGCCAGCTGTCACTCGCTGCGCAGCCTGCACCTTAACGATTTGCCACTGCGCCTGTTACGAAAAGTCCGCGGCATCGATCTGGTCGAGTTGCAGGGAATCGACCAGTGCTGCGGCTTCGGCGGCACCTTCGCCGTCAAGAACGGCGATGTCTCCGCCGCCATGCTCGCCGACAAGCTCCGCTGCGTGGAAAACACGCGCGCCGAAGTCTGCACCGCCGTTGACAACTCCTGCCTCATGCACATCTTCGGCGGACTGCACCGCCAGCGCACCGGCATCAAAACCGTGCATATTGCCGAGATTCTGGCATCCACAGAAGACGAGGCCGCTCAATGACCATCCGCGTAGGAGAAGCCGCCGAAGCTCCATCCTTTCAGAAAGTGGCATTCACGCTGCTCGACGACACGCAGCTGCGCAAGAACGTCCGCCACGCTACCGACGTTATCACCGGCAAGCGCGCAGTCGTGGTCAGGGAGCAACAAGACTGGCAGCAGCTGCGCTCGACAGCCAGCGCCATCAAGCAGCACACGCTTGCGCATCTCGATGACTACCTCCTACAATTCGAAGCCGCCTGCACTGTCGCGGGCGGTCAAGTGCACTGGGCCTCCGATGCCGACGAGGCCAATCGCATCATCGTCGACCTGGTCAAGCAGTACGGCGGAAAAGAAGTCATCAAGGTCAAGACCATGACCTCCGACGAAATCGGCCTCAACAAAGCATTCGAGGCCAACGGCATCCATCCGCACGAAACCGATCTCGCCGACATGATTATCCAGCTCGGCCATGACAAGCCATCGCACATCGTCGCGCCCGCACTGCACAAGAACCGCCAGCAGGTGCGCGAAATCTTCATGCGCGAAATGGGCTTGTCAGAACTCACAGACGAGCCGCAAGACCTCACCAACGCCGCCCGCCACTATCTCCGCGAAAAGTTCCTGAAGGTAAACATCGGCTTCAGCGGCGCAAACTTTCTCCTCGCCGATACCGGCGGCGTCTGCGTCGTCGAGTCCGAAGGCAACGGCCGCATGTGCCTCACCCTGCCCGATGTGCTCATCACCCTCGCAGGCATCGAAAAGGTCATCCCCTCATTCCGCGACCTCGAAGCCTTCCTCCAACTCCTGCCACGCTCCGCCACAGGCGAGCGCATGAATCCTTACAACTCGCTCTGGACGGGCGTACACAAAGGCGACGGCCCGCAACACTTCCACGTTGTCCTGCTCGATAACGGACGCACCCGCATCCTCGCCGACCCTGAGGCACGCCAGACGCTGCACTGCATCCGCTGCGGCGCCTGCCTCAACACCTGCCCCGTCTATCGCCAGACCGGCGGACACGCCTACGGCTCCATCTACTCAGGCCCCATTGGCGCCATTGTTACGCCGCAGCTTTTTGACATGCAGCACTCGCAATCGCTGCCCTACGCATCGTCGCTCTGCGGAGCCTGCTACGAAGTCTGCCCGGTAAAGATCAACATCCCCGAGGTCCTCATTCATCTGCGCGGCCGTGTCGTGCGCGAACAGCAGAGCGGGGCGAGCCTCGAAGCCATCGGGATGAGAGCCATGGCGCGCATCTTCTCCAGCGGCCGCCGCCTTGAAGCCGCCCAGCGCCTCGGCCGCATCGGTCAATGGCCCTTCGTGTCTGAGGGCTGGGTCAAGCACCTGCCCGGCATGCTCGGCAACTGGACCGCAGTGCGCGACCTGCGCCCGCTGCCGGAACAATCCTTCCGCAGCTGGTGGCGCGAGCGCGAAAAAGCGTCCGCCAAAACACACTCTAAAGAATTGTCATCCTGACACTGAACGGAGTGAAGTGGAAGGACCTGCTTTTCTGTTTGCGTTGGTGTAATTCTGTTCTAAAGGATCGAGTCAATGCCCGAAGCAACGAACTCGCGTGAAGCCGTCCTCAACCGCATCCGCGCCGCCAACACCACTGCAAACGCGATAGCGCACAGAACCAACTATCAAACCATCGAGCGAAATTATGAGCAGACCGCCAGCCTTGACCGCGAAGCAATCTTAAAGGCATTCCTCGACCACCTGCGCGAATACGACGCGCACATCTTCGACGCAAAACCCGACACATTAGCAGCCGCCATCGCCGAAGTCCTGAAAACGAGCCATCAGAAATCCGCGATCGTAGCCGACAATTTCCCTGAAGAAAACCTGCCTGCAGGCTTCTCATGGCAGCGCGAATCCGAAACCACGAAGGACCAGCTGAATACCGCGGAAGGCGCAATCTCCGGCTGTGAAGTAGCTATCGCCCACACTGGAACCATCATCCTCAGGGGCGCGCGCAAACTGACGCTCCTGCCTGACCGCTTCCTCTGCGTCGTCTATGAAGATCAAATCGTCGAAACTGTTCCTGAAGCCATCGCCAGATTAGAGCAATACAAAACCGAAACGCTCACCTTCGTTTCCGGCCCATCCGCGACAGCAGACATAGAAATGACGCGCATCCGCGGCGTCCACGGCCCGCGCTTTTTGGATGTGATCGTCGTTCGATGAATGTAGATTTTGATTTTTTGGGTAGAAGCCCCGGCCTTCAGGCCGGGGAATAGAACAGCAAGCGAAGAGGGCTTCAGCCTCGGCCCTGCTGCTAGGCGGCATGCCGAACGCGATATCCGCGCACCGCAAAATACAGCACGAACAGATAGCAGACCAGCGGCACAAAAAACGCCATCTGAATATTCGAAGCATCCGAGATGCGTCCCATCAGGGCAGGGAAGACCGCGCCGCCAAGAATCGCCATCACCACCAGCGATGATCCGCGCTTCGTGTAAGGCCCAAGATGCCGAATGCTGAGCGCAAAAATCGTGGGAAACATGATCGAGTGAAAGAATCCCAGCAGAACGATCCCCGCCAGCGCGGGCGCCCCAGTCGTAAAGATCACCAGCACAACTGACGCAACACAACCCACAGCAAATGCCGCGAGCATATGTGCCGGCTGGATTTTCTTCATCAGCGCCGACCCGGCAAAGCGCCCGATCATAAACCCAAGCAGATGCAGCTTCAGATAATTCGCCGCCTGCGTATCCAATGTGCCCGGATGCGCATGCTGTACAAAGCGAATCACGAAGCTCGCTACCCCTACCTGCGCGCCGACATAAAAGAACTGCGCCGCCACACCCTTCAGCAGGTGAGGAAACGCCAGAATCCCGGAAAAACGCGTCGATTCTTCTTCCGCCTTCTCTTCCTGAATCACCGGCAGCCTCGCCGAATAAATGATCAGCGCCATCGCAAGAAAAATTCCGACGATGATCATGTACGGTAAGCGCACCACATCCGCTTCCGACCCCGCGGCAGCCGCCGCATGCGCTCGTGAAAGAATAAACGCCGATCCAAAAATCGGCGTCACCACCGCGCCAACAGCATTAAACGACTGCGCGACATTCAACCGCTGCTCTGAAGTCTGCGGCGGCCCCAGAAACGTCACATAAGGATTCGCCGACACCTCCAGAAACGACTGCCCGCAGGCCATAACAAAAAGCCCCAGCAAGAAAACCGCGTATAGATGAACAGAAGCCGCCGGAATAAACAGAAACGCGCCGCAGGCACAGATCAGCAGCCCGCAAACAATCCCGCGCTGATAGCCGATCTTCTCCATCAGCCGCCCGGCAGGCCACGCCGCAATAAAATATCCGCCAAAAAACGCCACCTGCACAAACGAAGACTGAAAATCGGTGAGATGAAACGCGCCCTTCAGATGCGGAATGAGAATGTCATTGAGATTGACGCCGACCGCCCAAAGAAAAAACAGGCTGGTAATCAGCATCAGCGGCAGCACATAGCGCCGCTCGGTAAGCGGCCCGCCTGTCTGCGGTATCGATGAAGACGAAATGCGCGTGACCGCCATAGAAGCAGCTACTCTCCGGCAACCACGGGATTCACCAGCACACCCAGCCCGCTGATCTCGATCGTGATCGTCTCGCCCGCCTTCAGCCAGCGTTGCGGGCTGCGTCCCAAGCCTACACCCGCTGGCGTGCCGGTGCTGATAATATCCCCTGCCCGCAGCGGAGTGATCGAGGAAATGTACGCAATCAAATCCGGCAGCTTGAAAATCAGCTCGCGCGTATTCGAGTGCTGCAGCACTTCGCCATCAATCGAAAGCTTCACATCCAGCGCATGCGGATCGGCAATCTCATCCCTCGTCACAATCGCAGGCCCCAGCGGAGCAAATGTATTAAAGCTCTTGCCCAGAGTCCACTGCGAGGTCGCAAGCTGCACATCGCGCGCGCTCACATCGTTCAGAATCGTATAGCCGAAAACATGCTCCTGCCAGTCATCGCGAGCGATGCGGCTTCCGCCTTTGCCGATGACGCAGGCAAACTCGGCCTCGTAATCGGGCTGCGATGAAATCGAAGGCAGCTCAACGGCTGCATTCGGGCCGATCACCGCCGCGGCCAGCTTCATAAAAATCGTCGGCACCTTAGGAATCTCCATCTTCGATTCCACTGCATGGTCGCGGTAGTTCAGCCCTACGCAGAAAATACGCGCCGGGTCCGGCAACGGAGCAAGCAGCTTCACGGTGTCCAGAGGAACCCGCGCATCGGAAACAAGCGACTGTGCCGCATTCAACGCTTCATCGCCGCCATGAATCACCGAAAGCACGCCGTGAAAGCGCGAAGAAAGATCAACAACCGAGCCATCCACCAACAAGCCGGGCCGCGCAACTCCATTGGCCTCAGCAAACGTAACCAACTTCATTCATTTCTCCAAAAGCGCCCATCGGGAAAGCAGTAATCGCGCAAGGTATCAGGATAAATCTCCGCGCTATACCCAGGCTTGTCCGGAAGCACATAGTGCGCATTGCGAATCTTTACCGGATCGACAAAGTGTTCATGCAGGTGATCGACGAACTCCGTCACGCGGTCCTCCAGCGTCGTCGAAACTCGCAGAAAATCAAACGCCGAAAGGTGCTGCACGTATTCGCACAACCCCACGCCGCCCGCATGCGGACACACCGGAATGTCGAACTTCACCGCCATCAGCATGACAGCAAGATTCTCATTCACGCCCGCCAGACGGCAGCTGTCAATCTGGCAAAAATCAATCGCTTCGGCCTGCAGCAGTTGCTTGAACATCACGCGGTTATGGCAATGCTCGCCCGTCGCAATGCGCACGTTCGGAACCTCGCGGCGAATGCGCGCATGCCCCAGAATGTCATCCGGGCTCGTTGGCTCTTCCATCCACCACGGATCGACCTCCGCCAGCCTCTTCGTGCGCTCGATGGCTTCCGCAACGTCCCATTTCTGGTTCGCGTCCATCATCAGCTTGTTGCTGTACCCGATCGTATTCCGCAGCAGCCGCGCGCGCCGCAGATCATCTTCCGGCTTGCCGCCGACTTTCAGCTTGAAATGCGTCCATCCCTCAGCCAGCCCTTCGCTCGCGAGGCGCACAATCTTCTCATCGCTATACCCGAACCATCCAGCCGAAGTCGTATATGCCGGATATCCCGTCTCTTTCAGCTGTGCCAGCCGCGTGTCCATGCACGCTTTGCGCTGGCGCAGCAGTTCCACCGCCTCTTCGCGCGTCAACGCATCGGTGATGTAGCGAAAATCAATCGCGCGGACAATCTCCTCCGCACTCATATCGGCGAGCAGCTTCCACAGCGGCTTGCCTTCCACCCGCGCATACAGGTCCCACACTGCGTTGATCAGCGCGCCGGTCGCCAGGTGAATAACGCCCTTTTCCGGCCCGAGCCAGCGAAACTGGCTGTCCGATGTCAGCAGACGATAGAAGGCTCCCAGGTCATCCGTGATGGAGGACAGCGTGCGTCCTACCGCAAAGTGCGAAAGATAGCGCAGCGCCTCAACACACAACTCCGTTCCGCGGCCAAGAGTGAACGTAAGCCCATATCCACTCGGTCCATGATCCGTCTCGAGTATGCAGTACGCAGCCGAATAGTCCGGATCGACGTTCACTGCGTCCGAGCCGATGTGCTCCCTTGAGGTGGGAAAGCGAAGATCAATCACGCGCGCATTGGTAATCTTCAGTTCGCTCAATCGGAAACATTCTCCTTTCGTCTGCTCAAGCGGCCGTCCATCCGCCGTCAATCGCAAGCAACGAACCAGTCATGAATTCCGCTTCCTCGGAACAAACATAGCGAATCAGTGATGCAATCTCTTCCGGTTTGCCCACGCGCCCAATGGGCTGGCGCGCATTCAGCTCCGCGCGAATCTTGTCCTTCTCATGCGCGTGATACTTATCGAGATATCCCTCCACAAACGGAGTCTGCACCGTCCCCGGGCAAATGCAGTTCACCCGCAATTCTTTCGGATACTCAACTGCCAGTTGCCGCGACATCGCCAGCACCGCCCCCTTCGTCGTGCAATAGGCAAAGCGCTGCTTGATGCCGACCTGCCCCGCGACCGACCCAATGTTCACAATCGAGCCGCGGACCTTCAGCAGCAGCGGCAGCAGCGCGCGGGTCACCAGGTAAACCGACTTTACATTCACTTCCATCATTCGGTCGAAGTCCTCGGGCTCGACCTTGTCAATCGACCCGACATGCGCGATCCCGGCGTTATTCACCAGAATGTCCAGCCGGTCAAGCTGTGCTGCCACGGCTTCAATCGACTCGTGGCTTGTTACATCCATGTGTACAGCCTTCGCATTTGGCAAGCTTGTTGCCAGCGCCATTGCAGCTTCGAGATTGATGTCGGCGACGATCACCGACGCGCCCGCGCGCGCCAGTTCCTTGCACGTAGCCTCGCCGATGCCGCTGGCGCCGCCGGTCACGAGTGCTACTTTTCCATCCAGCCGAAACGCATCCCCACCACTCATCGAAAGGCAATCCTCTGCGCGTCGATACGCTGTTGTCCTCTGGCCAGAATCTCAGCCGAAGGCGCGTCTGTGTTCAGTGCTTCCATGGCAACGTCGTTCAGAATCTCCGCAAACGCCGGCAGTTTCCGGCTGCGCGGCAGCTTGCGCGCGCCCAGCGAAATCTCTTCGATCTTCGCGTATGCCGGAATCTCCGTCTGCACCTCGGCGCTTCTCCATGTGGCAAGACGGACGCCGACCGTCCCATGTTTCACAATTCCCAGATCGAGTTCCGGTTGCGTCAGAAAATGCAGAAAGTCATAGGCTGCCTGCTTGTTCTGCGATCCCGTCCCGATGCCCAGCATCCAGAACACCGAAAGCGAAGCAGGCGGCTTGCCTTCATCGGAAGGAATCGGCGCGATCGCAATCTTGCCGCGCAG
>Ga0335072_10011410_pt1 | contig 12731 bp, 12 predicted proteins | sample Lox_Sample_21_FD_206725 | JGI IMG/M metagenome (GOLD analysis project Ga0335072, IMG submission 206725) | Soil microbial communities from Loxahatchee National Wildlife Refuge, Florida, United States - Lox_Sample_2.1 | ecosystem: Environmental > Terrestrial > Soil > Wetlands | place: USA...
GCCGGGACTCGCGCGCGCCGATGCCGAACAGCCGGCCGTGAAAGTACAGGTTCTCCCAGACGGTGAGCTGCCGGTCCAGCGTGTTCTGCTGCGAGACGATCCCGCTGAGCTGCTTGGCCAGCGCCGGATGGGCTGCCACGTCGATGCCCGCCAGCAGCGCCGTCCCGGATGTCGGCACCACCCTCGTGGTGAGCATCCCGGCCGTTGTCGTCTTCCCGGCGCCATTGGGTCCGAGCAGACCGAAGATCTCGCCGGTCATGACGTCGAGGTTCAGCTTGTCGACAGCAGCGAAGTCAGCGCCGGGGTAGACCTTGGTCAGGTCCTCGGTGTGAATGACCGCCGCTGGATCGCCGCTGGTGCGGCTGGTCGCGCTCGCGGGCGCGGATGTAGTGCTGATAGCTGGACCTTTCCTCGCTTCAGAACTGGGCAATGGGCACCCCATGGCAACGTCAATCCGGGGCCAGCCGGCACCTAATCACTACGTGACTGTAGATATTCTCTGGCTCATGCTGACCCGAGCTTTGTCGCTGGTGTACATAGATTTCGCCCCTCGGCACCGCCAGCCTAGCTGGCTGCGCGTTCTGATCGCCTCGGTGACCGCCATCGTCGGCTCGCTCGTCGCGGACGCGCTGCTCGTGGTCATCGGGCAGGCATTGTTCCCGTCGACCAAGGGCTACGTGCACTTTCAGTTCCACGACTACGCCAAGCTCACCGTGATCGGCGTCATCATCGCCTGCATCGGCTGGCCCGTCGTGACGAGGGTCAGCTCACGGCCGCGCTGGCTGTTCGGAGTGTCGGCCATTCTGGTCACGCTGGTCCTGTGGCTGCCTGACCTCTACATCCTCCACGGAGGCCAGCCCGGACAGGCCGTCGCAGTGCTGATGGTCATGCACGTCGCCATTGCCGTCGTGACCTACTACAGCCTGGTCAGCATCGCTCCCGTCGGGCCGCTCCCCGCGGGTCCGGGCCGGGCCGGGCCCGTCGCGGCCCGGCCCGGCCGTCATGCCGGCCATCGTGCCTGACGGCTCCGGCCGCGGTCAGCTGCCGCTCTCGGCGTTACTGTCGCAGGCACTTGTCGCGTTCACCATCGAGTTCGACAACACGGCTGAACTCCAGATCAAGCACCGCACCACGCTGCTCGGCGGCCCGCGCGACGGCGTCTGGCTCGTCTCGATGGCGATGTGGCTGAACTGCATGCGCTACGTCGGTCCGGATCCGGTCAGGGTCGGCGAGATTGCCAGGCTGGCGCGCTGCGACACGAACCTGCGCGGCATGCGCCGGTGGGGCTACCTTGCCGTTGAGCGCAACCCGGCGGATACCCGGGCCAAGCCGCCGGATAAGGACCTGCTGGCTCGTGCCACGGTCCGCGGCTTGCGGGCGCGCGCAGTCTGGGAGCCACTCACCGATGTAATCGAGCAACGCTGGCGAAACCGTCACGGGGCCGGCCAGCTCGCAACGCTGACTGCGACGCTCCGGACCCTCACCAGTCAGCTGGGCGACGGGCTGCCGGACTGCCTCCCCATTCTTGGCTACGGCTTGCTGAGCAGCAGCAAGGTTCCGGATGCGGATCGGTACCTGCCTTCGGCGTCCCGCTCAGTCCGCGCCGACTCGGCCGCTCAGATCGAGGCCCCGGCGAACAGCGGGCCGGTGCTGCCGCTGCCGTGGCTGCTCGCGAGGGCCCTGCTGGCATTCGCCATCGAGTTCGAGCACGAGGCCCGGCTCTCGCTGGCAATCTCGGCTAACCTGCTGCGCGTTCTTGATGAGGACGGCAAGCGAGTTCGCGACCTGCCCGTCCTCAGCGGCGTGTCCGCAGAAAGCCTCGCGATGGCGACCGGCTTCACCGGAAAGCGCGGGCTCGTGGTGATCGGACCCGATCCGGACGGCAGTAAGTCGAAGATCGCCAGGCTTACGCCCGCGGGTGTCGCGGCCCGGCAGGCTTACCTGGATCTCACCAGCCAGATCGAGCAACGCTGGCTAAGCAGGTTCGGCAACGCTATCAGCGCACTACGGCTGGCACTTGAGCAGCTGGCGGGCGACGGCGGACCAGGCTCGCCGCTGTTCACTGGCCTTGAACCGGACCCGTCGGGGTGGCGGGCGGCGGTTCGCGCGCCGCTGAGTCTGCCGCACTACCCGATGGTGCTGCATCGCGGTGGTTATCCGGACGGCAGCTGAGCACGGCCGTGCCGCATACGATGCGGGCGTGAGCGATGTCCGGTTCGGGGTGAGCGGTGTCTCCTTCGAAGTGACAGTACCCGGCGGGATCCTCGCGGGCGTCCGCAGCGGTCGGGGCGATCCGCTACTTGTGTTGCACGGCGGGCCTGGCCTCAGTGACTACAGCGGCATGTTCGCGGACGAGCTGACCGGGTGGGACGCGCTCCGCTATACCCAGCGCGGTGTCGATCCGTCGACGACAGCCGGGCCCTTCACCGTGGGCCAGCACGTCAGCGACGCGCTGGCCGTCCTCGATCAGCACGGCATCGGCACAGCAGTGGTGCTCGGTCACAGCTGGGGTGGCTACCTGGCTATGCAGCTCGCCGCTGCGGCGTCGTTGCGGCTGAGCTGGCCGAGCTACTTCGCCGACCCCTCCGTCGCGCCCGCTGCACCTGATGACCTCCGGATGAGCAGAGCCTGCTATGCCGGTACCTACGAGTCGATCTCTGCCGCTCGGGCGGATGATCTGCTGCCAGGCTTGCTCGCGCAGTTCTCCGGGCCGGCGGAAATCGTGGCCGGCAGTGCCAGCCCGTTCCCCGCCAACGTCGCGACGTCGACCGGAGCGCTATTCCGCGACGGGGAGGTCACCATGGTGGCCGGTGCCGGTCACTTCCCGTGGATCGAGCGACCGGGCTGCGTCGCGGCGGCACTGCGCAGGATCGCGGCGCGCCAACCATGAGCACGAAGACTTTTCCGCCAGGGGCACGGAAAAGTCTTCGTGCTGATGGTCTAGCGACGCGAATGTCAGGAGTACGCGGACGCGGATAGCTGCGCGGCTGCCACAGGTTGCGGACCGACGGGCATCGGGCCGACAGGCAGCGGCGGGAACCGGAGCTCGATATGCAGGCCGCCATCCGGGCGGGCGCGCGCTTGCAGGTCGGCGCCATGGGCGGCAGCGATCGCGCTGACAATGGATAGCCCGAGACCCTGACCCTCCCGTCGCCCGGGCTTCGCCTCCCGGGCGGCACCGAGCCGCTGAAACGGCGCGAACAGCCTGGACACCTCGCCAGCCGGCACCACCGGGCCGGAGTTTGCGGCGGTGAGTACAGCCTGCCCGTGCTCCGTGCCGACCCGGAGACTGATCCAGCCGCCGGGCACGTTATGCCGGACTGCGTTGTCCACCAGGTTGGCGACGAGACGCTCGGTCAGCCGCGCATCGCCGAGGAGCATAGCTGTCGGGCCCGCCGCCGCCATCGCGCCGTCCGCGACAGTGCAGCTCAACTTGACGTTCTGGTCAGCCGCCTCGGCCTCCCGGCCAAGCAGCACCTCCTCGGTGACTGCAACCAGGTCAACCTGCTCCCACCGGTCCAGGCCGCGCTGACTGCGAGCAAGCGTCAGCAGCGCCTCGATCAGTCGTTCCTGCTGCTCCCCCGCCACGAGCACGCGCTCGCACACGGCCCGCAGCGCGGCGGCCGTCGGCTCGGGCTCGGCAAGCGCCACCTCTACCAGGGTGCGCTGCCGGGCCAGCGGCGTGCGCAGTTCGTGGGAGGCGTTGGCGACGAATTGCCGCTGCGCCTCGAACGCCGCTTCCAGCCTGCCCAGCAGCCCGTCGAAAGTGTCGCCGAGTTCCTTCAGTTCGTCGTCTGGCCCCGTCAGCTCGAGCCGCTTGTGCAGATTGCTGGCCGAGATGTTCCTGGCCGTCCAGGTGATGGTGCGCAGCGGCCGCAGCACCCGGCCGGCCATCAGCCAGCCGAGCCCGAGGGCGGCGATCGTCATGGCGCCCAGTGCGACGCAGGATCCGATCAGCAGATTGTCGAGGTCGTGATCATGCTGAGCGGACACGGTGGAGCTCAGGTACCCGACGCACTGGTCGATCTGGCCCGGACTCGGCGGGCCAACCGACGTACCGTCGGCAATGACGGCGCACGCCCGCGGGCCGAATCGCGCCGCACCCGGACCGGCGGCGACCGGGCCGCCAGCTCCCCCGGCGGGAGCCCGTATCCGAACGCTGCTACCCCCGCCGACGCTCACCTGCGTCTTGCTGGGCAGTTCATGCGCCACCAGCTCATACGTGATCGTCAGCAGCCCGGCCCCGGACACCAGGAACAGCGCGGCATACAAGGCAGTCAGCCGCAGCCGCACGGTCCGCCGCGGCAGCCTGAGCCACGCCCGCGGTACCAGGCCCGGCAATTGCGGTCTCATGCCGGTATCCGGTATCCGGCCTGGGCGACCGTCTCGATCACCGGCGGATCGCCGAGCTTGCGCCGCAGCCGGCTCATCGTGACCTTCACCGCCGAGCTGAACGGGTCGGCCATCTCATCCCAGACCCTCTCCAGCAGCTCCTCAGCGGATACCACGCGCCCCTGCGCGGACAGCAGCAGTTCCAGCACGCCAAACTCCTTCGGCCCGAGGTCGAGCGGCTCGCCGGCCCGCCAGGCCCTCAGGCGGGCAGGGTCTAGCGAGATGTCGCCGCAGGTCAGCACTGGCGGGAGCGCTGGCTGCGCGCGCCGGCGCAACGCCCGGATGCGCGCCACCAGTTCGGTGAATGCGAACGGCTTCGGCACGTAGTCGTCGGCGCCGAGATCCAGCCCGTCGACCCGGTCCTCAATCGTCGCCGCAGCGGTCAGCATCAGCACCCGGCTGTGGCATCCCGCAGCCATCAGCTCGGCGCACACCTCGTCGCCGTGTCGTCCCGGCAGGTCGCGGTCGAGCACGATCACGTCATATCCGGTGAACAGAGCCCGGTCGAGCCCGGCAGCCCCGTCATAACAGACGTCCACCGCCATTTGCTCGCGCCGCAGCCCAACGCCGATCGCGTCGGCCAGTTCGACGTCGTCTTCGACAACAAGCACCCGCACCGCGGCCTCCTCCTCCGCCCGTCTGCCTACGGAGGCGGTGGTAGCACGCGGAACCGGAGGTTTGCTCAAGGCTGGCTGGCGGGATCCTGCAGGCGGACCAGAGTGGCCACGCCGCCCGACACTGTGATCTGCGCGGTGACGGTGTCGCCGACCCGCACCTGCGCCAGCGACCGAACCGTCCCGGCGAACTTCGTCGCGCTCGTCACGCGCGCACTGATCGCCTGGCCAGGTCCGCCGCCGACAATGACTGAGCTATGCCCGACCGCGAGCACCCGCCCCAGCATCATCACGCTCTCTTCCGCCCCGCCCGCGCGGAGGCTCGGCGGCGAAGCGGCGGATGCGGGCGCGGCCACCTCGCTCTTGTAGAGATAGACGGCCCCCGCGCCCGCGCCGAGAGCGACCGCAGCGGTGAGCGCGAGGGCGAGGCCGCGGGGACCATGTCTTCCCGACCTAGCAACCACGGCCAGAAGCTGGCCGCTGTCCCGCCAGTCATCAGGCCAGTCCGGGTCGGGCCAGTCCGGGTCAGGCCCCCCGTCCGGCCACAACTCGCTCGCCCAGTCCTGCTCGGTCCTGTTGCCGTTCACGTGCAGACCTCCCACAGTGCCGCGCACGATGACTCAAACTCGGCTAGCCGTTCGGTGCATCGACGACGGACGCGGCTGCCGCCCCGGCGGCGCGCACCGCGATCCGGCCCTTGCTCATCACCGCGATTCGCTTGGCGCGCTGCGCGACGATCGTCTCGTGCGTGACGAGCACCATCGTCAGGCCGCGCTCGCGCCACAGCTTCTCGAGCAACCCGATGATGTCCTCGCGCGTGTCCTCGTCGAGGTTGCCCGTGGGCTCGTCGGCCAGCAGCACTTTCGGCTCCTTGACCAGGGCCCGGGCAATCGCCACTCGCTGCTGCTGGCCGCCGGACAGCTCGGACGGCAGGTGCCTGGCCCGGTCGGACAGGCCGACGTTATCCAGCGCCGCCGCGGTGCGGCGGCGCCGCTCCGCCCAGCCGATGCCGAGCGGGACCAGCGCGGCTTCCACGTTGTCGGCCGCGGTGAGCGTCTGCATCAGGTTGAACGTCTGGAACACGAACCCGATGGACGTGGCCCGCAGCGCCGTCACCTGCTTCTCGCGCATGTGGCCGAGGTCCTGGCCATCCAGTTCGATGGTGCCCGACGTCGGGTGGTCCAGCCCGCCTAGCAGTTGCAGCAGCGTGGTCTTGCCGTGCCCGGTGCGGCCCTGGATGGCCAGCCAGTCGCCATCCGGGATCTCCAGGTCCACCTCCCGCACGGCGGGAACCGTATGCCGCCCCTTCTGGTACAGCCGGGTGACGTTGGTGAGCTTGTACATCTTGGGTTCCTTTCAGTCGACCCGGGCCAGCGCGTCGGCCGGCCGGAGCTGAGAGATTCGCCAGCTGCCCAGACCGCCGGCCAGCAGGCCGCCGACGATGGCCAGCAGTACCGCGAGCCCGATGACGGCGAGCGTGACCGACGCCGACCAGTGCACCGGGATGCTCTGCGTGGTTGACCCCAGCGCGCCGCCCGGTCCGACAGCCAGCGGGCTGCCGCCGACGTTCCGGAACCCCACGTGGGATTGGGCGAGCCCCGGCCCGGTCGATGAGGGGATGATCGCGGTCAGCTTCGGTGCGATCTTGTCGACGATCGCCACGCCGGCGAAGCCGAGACCGATCCCGGCCACGCCCCCGATGAGCCCGGTCACCACCGACTCGCCCATGACCTGGCCGATGATCCGCCGGCTACGCCAGCCGATGGCTTTCAGCGTGCCGAACTCGCGGGCTCGTCGCGACACCGCCGACATCGTCAGCAGCCCGGCCACGGCGAACGCAGCGACCAGCACCAGGATGGACAGCCAGGTGCCGAGATCGCCGGCCAGTTTCGCAGCGCTGCCAAGCGAGCCATTGATCTCGCTGGCCAGGCTGGACGCGGTCGTCACCGTGGCCTTCGGCAGCAGCGCCTTGATCTCCTTCTGCACGGCAGATATGTCGGCGGTGCTGGTCGCCGTGACGTAGATCGTGTCGACGTACCCCTTGAGACTGCTGCCGCCGCCCGGGCCCTGCGTGGCCAGCTTCTGGGCGAGCGTCAGCGGGACGTACACCTGAGGCGGGCTGCTGGCCTCCGGCTGGGAGACGATTCCGATGATCTTGAATTTGTGCTTGGCGATCGTCACGTCAGAGCCGACCTTGAGATTGCTGGCTTTGGCGTAGTTGGCGTCGACGAGCGCGACGTAGGAACTCGCGTCGGAAGTGGCGAAGACGTGCCCGGAGGTCAGCGTGGCCGAGCTGAGCGGGCCGAGGTTGTCGCGGGAAAGATCCACGCCCTGCACCGTGAAGTTGGTAGGCGGCGACCCGCCGGTGGAGCTGATGCTGATCTGGGTATCGCTCAGCGTGAGCCCGCCCGCTGCGGCCTTGACACCTGCGAGCCTCGCGATCTTGGCGATCTCCGCGTACCTGAGGACGCCCTCTCCCGCCGGGAACAGCTGGTCTATGGTCTGGGCCCCCGACTTGCATTTGCCGTTGACACAGACCTGCGGCTTCTGGCCGGGTCCGCCGCCCTGGATCTGGAGGGAGAAGTTATGCTTCGCCACTCCCGACCCCGCGCCGGGCGACTGCGTGACGGTGATATCGGTGCCTACGCCGTAGAGCGAGTGCAGCACGCTGGCCTGTGCGTTCTTCACGCCGGTAGCGGCTGCCGACACAATGATCACCAAGCCGATGCCGAGCGCGAGGCCAAGCGCGATCACGATGGCCTGCCGGGCTCGGCGCCCTAGCTCGCGGCCCAGGTATCTAAGGAAAAACGACCGGCCCCCGCCGTGCGGCGACCGGCCCCCGGTCGGCCCGGCGTATACCTCGATATCGGTGGACACGTGGGTGCTCCTGTTCTCCTCGATTAAGCCAAGGTGTAGCCGGTGACCGGTTGCACGGCGGTTACGCCCGGTGCAAAATAGCCCGCGCGGACGTACCATCCGTGTAATGGCGGAATGGTGGTCAATCGAGGTTCTGCACGGAGAGTTCTCGGCTTTCCAGTGGCAGCAGGCGCACGACTCCGAATTGATCGAGGCGGCGCTGACTAACGGCGCGGTCGACGGAACATGGCATGCAGACCGCTGGGGCGTTGCCTTCGAGGTGTGCTTCAACACCGCCGAGCAGTGGGAGGCCTTCCGGAATCTGCCGGTTGTCCGGGCCGCCCTGGACGCCGTGCCAGATCCGGTCAACGGGCTGCTCATCTACCGCGGCCGCGGCGGAACGTCAGCGGCGGGACGGCCGCGCAGGCCCCGGCCCGCGCCAAGCGCCAGTGCGATGGCGCTGCCCGAGCCCGAGGAAGAGCCGTACCTTGACCTGACTGGCGCATCGCCGGATCCGGTGGAGGCGCAGGCATTCGCGCTCCGCTAGCGCTTTCGCTCAGGTAGCACTCCCGGCTCGGTCGCCAATTCGCCACCGCGCAAGGCGGACAATTCGGACTACAGCATCTGCCCCCGCCAGCTCGCCGGGCCTAGGTTTTTGGATTGCCGATCGCCAGGCTGGTCGCCTGAGCTGACGGCCTGACCGCGAAGTTGCGTGGGCCGTTACCGCCGACTTCGTGCAGCATCCAGACGTTAGGCTCCCAGTACTCCCCTTGGCCAGCTGAGACGGTGAGCGGAGCCAACCCGCCCGGGAACACGTAATGGCCATCCTCTGGAAACGCCATGCCGGTCCAGACTTCCCACAGCTCGACCGCGGCCACGATCTCCATGGACCGCGCCTCGGTGCGGAGGATGCGTGCGCCGAGGCGAGCGTGGACTCTCATCCACGAGTCAAAGGGCAACCCATCCTCACGTCGCCACTCGGCGTAGCGATCGATCGGGGTCAGCGGATAGCGATCCTTGAGGCTTGGCCGCACCGGCGCCACGAGCGCACGGAACCCATGCGCTGTGGCCACTTCAGCCATCGCGGCGATGACGAACGAGCTCAGTCCCGCCCCTTGCATCGGTAGATCGACTTCTGCAGCGAGCGCGGACAACGCGTTCGGCGTGGCGTCGGACTCGACTGCTCGAATGCCGACGGCGTCGATCCCGGCGGGGAGGTCATCGAGCGTTCCATCCCAGCGAAACGGGACCGTTCGCCCCCGGGCCACCACCCGCGGCGTTCGCTCGTCGACGAACAGCAGCTGGAAGTCGGAGAATCGCGGGAACAGAGCCCCGAAGTACGCGGCCGTGTGATTCCCGTGCTGGTTGTACTCCGGCCACACATCGCGAAATAGGCCGTCGTCCCGGACTTTCTCCCAGAGGTCGGGACGCTCGGCGGCCGTGTAGACGCTCAGCCACTCGGGACTTCCGGCAACCGGTTCCATCGTCGCATGATGGCACAAGGCGCGCATTCGGTCGCGGTATGGCCGCCGAGCACGCCGTTAAGGCCAGGCAAGGAGGTTCTCTGTGAGATCACGCTTAACCGGTGGCCGACCCGTGGGGTGGCTGGCGGCGATTTCGGCAACCGCGCTCGTGCTCGCGCCAGCCGCCGCTCAGGCCGCTGCACCGGGCAATCAGCTGGCGCACGCGCGGCTCGCTCTGGTGACAGTGTCCAACCCCCGCCCGGAGCTGGTAAGCGGCGGCGACGTGCTGGTGCGAGTCGATGTCCCTGATTACATCAAGCCTGCCGATGTGCAGATCACTTCAGACGGCCAGAACGTGACCTCCAGCTTCCGGGTGCAGTCAGACGGGAGCTTGCTCGGACTGGTCACCGGCCTGCAGATCGGCCGCAACCGGCTCGTCGCCTTGGCGCGTGGTCAGTTCGCGTCGCTCGATGTCATCGATCACTCCATCAACGGGCCGGTCTTCTCCGGCAAGCAGCAGCTTCCGTACGTCTGCGAGACGACCTCGTTCGGTCTGGCCCCCTCGAGCCCGCCTGACTGCTATGCGCCGACCGTGGTCTCGTACGTGTACAAGAACACCTCGGGTGCCTTCGTGCCGCTAGCCAATCCCGCGAGCATTCCGGCCGACATGGCCACGGCAACGGTGAACGGGCGCAGCGTGCCCTACATCGTGCGGGTCGAGACCGGGGTGATCGACCGGGCTGTTTATCAGATCGCGGCGCTGTACGACGGGCAGGCCCCGTCGCCGCTGCAGCCCGATACGAGCTGGAACGGAAAGCTCATCTACACCTTCGGCGGTGGCTGTAACTCGGGCTACAACCAGGGCACGACTACGGGCGGGGTACTCGACGACGAGTTCCTGTCGCTGGGCTACGCCGTCGCGTCTTCCACGCTCAACGTGCTTGACAACAACTGCTCCACAATCATCTCCGCCGAGGCCGCGATGATGGTGAAGGAACACTTCATCGACACCTACGGACCAGTTCAATTCACCATCGGCTGGGGCGGCTCAGGTGGCGCCATCCAGCAGTACGACATCGCCGACGCTTACCCCGGCATCCTGGACGGCATCATCCCGAGCATCTCGTTCCCAGACCCGCTGACGACCGGCGGGCCAGTCACCGACTGCAGGCTGCTCGACTCGTTCTTCAACGGGCCGAACGGATCGTCATACACCACCGCCCAGAAGACCGCCGTTTCGGGCTACAACGACTACACGACGTGTGAGTCATGGGATGCCACCTTCGCGAACCGGGCGACGGCCACCGGCAGCTGCAACCCCGCGATCATCCCGCCCGCTGAGCAATGGAGCCCGACGAACCCGACCGGGATCATCTGCAACTCCGACGAGCAGATCGTCAACCAGCTCGGGGTCGATCCCGCCACCGGCTTCCCCAACAGTCCGCTGGACAACGTCGGCGTCCAGTACGGGCTGGGCGCGCTTGACTCGGGCGCCATTACGCCGGCTCAGTTCGCCACACTGAACGCCGACATCGGCGGGATTAATTTCGCCGGCGTCGAGGTCCCGGAGCGCACCGAGGCGAGCCTGGAAGCGCTGCACGCGGTCTACGCTGATGACCTGTTCAACAGCGCGTCACTCGGGTTGCGCACAACGCCGGTCATCGACCAGCGCCTCGACCTCGATTTCTTCGGCTTCGGGAACGACATCCACACCACCGACTGGTCATTCATCATGCGCGCGCGGATGCTGGCCGCGAACGGCACCGACGGGAACCAGGTCATCATCGAGAACATGCCGACGACCGCAGAGATCAACGCGGCCGACACGTACGAGCTGGCGCAGATGGATGCCTGGCTCACGAACATCGAGAACGACCACACGCACCGCAGCGCGCAGCAGAAGGTGCTCGACGACAAGCCCGCCGGACTGACCGATGGCTGCTTCCTGTCGGCCACCGACCTGGTCCACCAGACCCTCACCGACCCTGGCACCGGGACGTGCGGTGCCACTTACCCGGTGGCGTCGAACCCGCGCCTGGTGGCTGGCGAACCGCTGACGATGGACGCCCTGAAGTGCAGCCTGAAGCCGCTGAACTTCCGCGACTACCCGGTGACCTTCACGGCCGCCGAGCAGGCCCAGCTCCGCCAGGCGTTCCCGACTGGCGTCTGCGACTATCAGCGGCCGGGCGTCGGCGTTCAGCCGCCGATTGCCAGTTGGCTCAGCTACGGCGACAACCCCGATGCCGTGGCCGGGCCGTTCCCGCTGCCCCAGCCGCCCGGCTGACGTCGGGACCCAGAGTGAACCGCTGCGGGCGGCCCGGGGTCAGGCCGCCCGCAGCGGTCAGGATGGCTGGAGCGGCAGCACCCGGCTATTCAGCGTCCGCCGGTCCGTCACCAGGACATGCCGGTTCGGCAGCGGTGTCCAGCCGGGCTGCGGCCAGTTTGAGCTTGCGACAACCACAGCGCTGTCAGTCTCGAGGTAGGCCAGATCGAAATAGGCCGCGATCTCCGGCTGGTCGTAACCGCTGGCCCGCAGCTTGGCCGCAGGTACGCGGTCGCCGTGGTGCCAGCTGATCGCGTAAAGCCTGTCTGGGGTCAGCAGGATGGCGTTCAGGCTATTCGGCTCGAACCGGGAGTCGATGTCGGTGGCCGCATCAGCGATCGCGGCTACCATGTCTCCGCCGTGGCTGGCTAGCCGCGACATGATCAGCAAGAAGTACCGCTCGCTGTCAGTCGTGCCGGCCAGCTGGCGCTCCCATTGCTCCGGCAGCATCTCGGGCAGCCGGTCCTGCGGATGGATGGCGCCATTGTGCGCAAACACGTACTGGCCATACCGGAACGGGTGACTGTTCAGCTCGTTCACGCCAAGGCCGGGCGTAGCCCAGCGGAGGTGAACAAGGCCCAGGTCGGCTAGCGGTTCACGGGCCAGCTTGTCGTACTCCGGCGCGCTGTCGGCGCGAATCGGCGACTTGCGGACAACCGGCTCGGCACCCTCATACCAAGCCATCCCCCACCCGTCACCGTGTAGTGCGCACAATCCGGTGAACTCGCGAAGGCCATCGGCACCGATCAGGTCCTCCAGTGAGGCCTCACGACTCGAGCAATAACCAAGCAGTCGGCACATGCAACCCCGTTCCCCTACAAGAACTTGCCCATTCCTCCGGCGATGTCGATGGACGCGCCGGCAATATAGCTAGCCCGGTCGCTGGCCAGGAACGTCACCAGCCCTGCGACCTCATCAGGCCGGCCGAACCGGCCGAGCGGTACCTCAGCCGCGGCCAGCTGCCCGAAGAACTGCTCGGCCGGCATGTCTGGCGCCCGGCGGCTGTGGATGTTCTCCCACTGCGGGGTCTCGACCAGGCCGATGTTGACGCTGTTGACCAGGATTCCCTCCCTTCCCAGCTCG
>Ga0335072_10011411_pt1 | contig 12731 bp, 8 predicted proteins | sample Lox_Sample_21_FD_206725 | JGI IMG/M metagenome (GOLD analysis project Ga0335072, IMG submission 206725) | Soil microbial communities from Loxahatchee National Wildlife Refuge, Florida, United States - Lox_Sample_2.1 | ecosystem: Environmental > Terrestrial > Soil > Wetlands | place: USA: Florida...
GCTATTGGCCCACCCTTGCGCTGGCCGAACTCGGTCCTGGCATTTACTACGCTTCGCCAGCGGAAGCGCCATTCGGCCCGATATGGTGGATCGGCAATTCGATTCCCTCGGTTTTATATGCCATGCCCATTGTGGCCTGGTGTAAACGCAGTCTGGGACTGTTCCCTTCCAGGCATTTGATCAGGGCCAAAGCGCTCTTTATATGCGTTGCGCTATCGACCACTGTCTGGACAACCGTGACCGCACTCTTGCTGCTCGCCGTAACGCAGCCACCTGGTACCCAGAACCCGTACCATTTCCAGAGCATAGACGCCGTGCAGCTTTTCCTGGGGCACTACGCAGGGATTCTCACCGTTCTGCCTATCGCCCTGGCACTCAAGCTGCAACGACCGCAGACGTGGCGCGACCGTTTCGTCAACTGGATCAGCAATCCGCTGTTGCAGGAATCCTGCGTGCTGTTGCTGCCATCGATGGCGATACTTTATTGGCTCAACCTGCACGCTCCGGAGAACATCAGGCCGGTGATACGCATGACCATGCTGCTGCCTGCGGCATGGCTCACCATGAAACATGGCTGGCGAGCCGCCTCCGTCGGCACCACGGCTGCGATCATCTGCATGTTCCTGAGCACGGAACCGCTCCTTGGCGATGTAGACGTGATCGGGGCCCAGGCCTTCATTACGTTCTCGGTCACGTGCCTGCTGGCGCTAGGCGTTCGCGTCAGCATGCAAAACGCCGTGGAAGAGCAGGAACGCATCGATGCCAAAGCCGCCATCAAACTTGCGCAGCAAGGCTTGTACCTGTGCGAACTGCGCATGCGGCAAGCGTCGCAAACTCTCGAACAGGTTGCCGGCGGTCTGCAATTGACGCAAACGCGATTGCTCAATCGCTTCAAGCACATGATTCCCCCGATGGAAGGCCAAAGTTACTACAAGCAAATGGCCGCCACGCAAAACCAGGTCTATCAACTGGTGGAATCCATGCATCCCACCGCCTGGCGCGAACGCGGCCTGCCTGCCGCCTTGCGCGAAACCATCGGACGCGCGCTGGACGAGGCGAATGTCGCCTATCGCTTCGCATTGACAGGTCGAGGGCTGAGTCAGCTCTCGCCCAGCGTACACGCAGCCATTTATCGCCTGGCCTGCGAAGCCGTGGTGTATGTATTTGCACAACATGCCTGGTCCACCATCAACTTCTCGCTGCGCGGCGGCCTGACGCATGGCCAGCGCTGGGTCGTGCTACGTGTCGAAGGTCAAATCGATCACATAGAGCCCCCCCTGCCCTTGCAAAAGAAACAAGAGAGTCAACACCTGGCAGCAAAACTAGGCGCCAATAGCCTTAATGCGATCGCAATGCGCGACTATGCCCGTCTCTATAATGGCGAATTGCATACGTCTGCCGAACCAAACGCATTCCGCATGACCGTGCTATTGCACGACGCAGGCTACCGGATGCAGGAGCGCGGCACCGCCACTCCTGCATCCTTGCCGGAACTGTACATTCGTTGAGAAGGCAAGCAGATCAACTGCATCAATTGGGATTGCCGCAGCGACTGGGATCCGTGCAAATGGCAGGCGCGATAACCGGAGTAGTGATCACATTGATCTGCACCGCTCCCGTACTCGTCGGCGTAGCGGTAATACGCGTACTACTATCGCTATAAACCGTTTCCGTCACGCTCGCATTTCCCGACCCTGGCGATTGGGCAAAGCTGTGCTGCGTCGTGACATATTGCGCATCCGCACCTACCGGCAACACCAGCACCACATTGTCGGCGAGGGCCACTGCGGCGCGCACCGTGCCATTCAAATCGTTGACCTGGATATAACGAATGCCGTCGCGAACGAAAACATACACGTGGTAATGCGGGCTGACACTGACATCTGCCGCATTGGGCCACGACTGCCCGAGGCCGGTCACCGGCGCCTGCGCGAAGGCCGCAGTGGAAAGAAGCACCGTAAGCGCCATGGTTGCAACGCCAGTGCGCGAAGCAAAACCGAATGATTTGCGGAACATACATGATCCCCCTAGCTGTCTTGGAAGCACCGTCACCTGGCCGAATCTAACACCAGGCTGTGTATAAGGCGTGTAGTGCGCTAATGCCACGCCTTATCCAGCTTATAGGCGCAAAAAGCGCCCATAACGGAGACGCTGTTCTCCTTTTCAATAAGGTTTATCCGAAGCGCCATGACCTAAGGATGCGCTGACTTAATCCATCAGACCTCAGCAGCCTTAAATCGATGAAAATACTGGACGCCTCAGTGTGCTTACTTGTGAAAATCACCGAAGGCTTGCAGGCCATCTCGTTAAAAAGATTTGCAAAATCTGTTCATATTGACTAGTTTGATGCCCGGCATTCGCCCATAACCACTATAAGGACCAATCATGGCCATTGACCTGAAAACCCTTTCACCGAAAGAACTTCAATCGCTCATTGTCAACGCGGAAGCACAGATGCAGGAAGCTAAGTCCAGCCAGATCCAAAACATCCGCCAGAAAATCGATGCCCTGCTGAACAGCGCCGGGCTTACGTTGGCCGATGTCTATCCCACCCGCGGCGGTCGCGTTGGCGCCAAAGCCGGCAAGCGCACGGTGGCGCCGAAATACCGCAATCCTGAAGATCCTTCGCAAACCTGGACCGGACGCGGCAAGCGCCCGCTGTGGTTCGTGGCGGCACTGAAGAAGCGCGGCGTAACGGCGGAAAGCCTGCTGATCGATGGCGCTTCCGTCAAAAAGGCAGGGTCGGCGAAGAAAGCTGCAAGGAAGGCGACGCGCCGCAAGGTCAAGCATCGTTGATGCCGGTTTGGCCTCTCTCCTGCTTCCCTTGGAAGCAGGATGGGGTGAGAGGCCGGGCTGCCCAATAAGAAAACCAAAAAGGCGCGGGGTTTCCCGCGCCTTTATTGTTTTTCATCAGAAGGAATACTTCACCGTTACCAAGGTCGTCATGCCCGAGTCCACGATATCGGACAGCGCCAGGTTGTTCTTCCCGACGTGCGACCAATACGAGTAGTTCTTGGTCAGGTTGGAAATCGACAGATCCACCTGAAAGTTGTCGTAGAAAGCGTAACCGGCATGCAGGTCCACGCGAGTCATCGGGCGCACCCACAAATCATCCCAGGGCGCGCCTTGCCCCAGATAATCGTAGGTGGAGATATACGAACCGGCGTAGTGGTAACTCAGGTTCACCGAGAAGCCATTCTTTTCGTAGAACAGCTCGCCGTTGGCCATCAGGTCCGGCGCGTTCTGGATACGCTCGTTATGAAAACCCGCCATGCCCAGATCCACCGAGGTGTGCTGGCCGGTGAGGTTGAAACCCACGCCGAAACCATCCAGCGGCGCCGGCATATCCTGGAATTTCTGGCGCACCGCCGCCTCGATGCCATACACCCGGCCATCGCCGCCATTCATCGGCTTGATGTATTGAACCGAACCGCTATCGATGGTGCCGGCATTGACCGGATTGCTGCCCGCTTCATAGATGTAGTTGGACAGCTTCTTGTAAAAACCGGCCAGCATGGCGTGGCCACCATGCTGATTGCTCCACTCGCCAGACAAATCGATGTTGAGTGATTCGATTGGCTTCAGATCCGGATTGCCTTCGTTGATGGTGGTCAGGCCGTCGGCCGACACGTTCACCTGTGAACCGCCACCCAACTGCACGAAGGCCGGACGCGTATAGCTGGTCCAGATCGCGCCGCGGTACACCGCGCCGTCGCTCGGGCGGTAGTTCACGAACACGCTGGGCAGCGGCTCGTCGTAATGGGTGAAGTTCTTGGCAAAGTAGCCGGGCAGCTCGTTGCCGGAGGCGTCCTGCGGGGTCACCCAGAAATTGTTGCGGATGTCGGTGTGCTCAAAGCGCATACCGGGGATCACTTCCAGGTCGCCCCACTTGAACGTCGCCATCGCATAGGCCGAGCTCACCGCCTCATTGGCGCGCTGCGTGTTGCAATTCCAGTTGTTGATGTACAGGTTGCTGCAGGTGTCCAGATCGCCGGGCACCACGTTCGCCGCGATCAGCCGCTTCAGCGCCGCCTGGTTGATGGTTGGCACGTCGTAGCTGTAAACGCCCGGGAACACCGACGTGTAGTAGCCATCGATCAGCCCCAGCGAACCGAAGCTGCGCTCATCGGTGTATTTGCCCGTGGTCCAGTCGCGGTTGGTGAACTCGCGATGGCTGTCGATGTACTTCACGCCCATCTGCAGCGAGGTGAGTGCGCCGTCGTTGAAGTCGTAACGCGCATCAAACTTCGCGCCGCCTTTTTCCTGGCCGCTGTACGATTCGGTCAATTCGCCCGCGCGACGCGCATACAGGGTGGATACGCTGTTGAACTGCGCGGCCATGGCCGGCGTCAGCATCGGATACGGAAAGCCGTTCGCGCCATAGCTCATCAACGTGCTGGCGCCATAGGGGAAATTGGCGGAGGAATACTCGTCGTTGCGCGCCGAGATTTCCACGTGATCCGGCCGATCGTTATGGCCCCAGCTGTAGAAAAGATTGGGCGAGAAGGTCCAGCCGCCCACGTTCTTGTCAGCGCCCAGCTGCAAGGTGCCCAGGTCCGCCTTCTCCGGATTGGTTTCGTACCAGAAACGCGTGGCGATGCGCCCGATCATCGGCTGGTAGAGGCCGGTGCTGCCGATCGGCGCGTACGTCACGTTGGCCGGAATCAGCTGCAGGTAGGTGGTGTCCTGCTCGGTCTTGGCATAGGCATAGCTCATGCGCGCATAGGTCGTCAGCGTGTCGTCCACCTTCCAATCCAGCGCCACGTTGCCGCCATAGCGATGCGTGTAACCGGAGGAGGTGCCCATGTACATGCCGGTGCTTTCCAGGTTCCGCTGCGGATCGAAACCGGCCGCGTTGTTGCCCGATGCGGTGGTGCGCGCAAACTCCCACGTGCCATCGCCCAGCGCTGCCGTGGCTGCGGCAGCTTCGCTGTTCACATAGTTGCGGCTGTCGTAATACGCACTGGCGTAGATGCCGAACTGCTGCGCCGAGCCCAGCTTGGTCTGGAATTGGCCGGCCAGCCCGCCGCCCAGGCCGTTGTCGCCGTAATCACGTGCGCGGCTTTCTACGCGACCGCTGGCGGTGATGCTGCCGCTGGTCGGCGCACTGAAATCGAAGGCAGTCGGCGTGCGGAAATCGATCGTGCCGCCGATGGCATCGCCATCCATGTCGGCGGTAGACGTTTTGTTGAGCACGATGGTCTGCAAGCCGGACGGCGGCAGCAGGCTGAGCTGCACGCCGCGGCTATACGCCATGCCCTGCGCCACGTCCACGCCATTGATCAGGTTGACGTTGTACTCGGCGTTCAAGCCACGCACCGAGGTGAACATGCCTTCGCCGCGCGAGGCGCCGTCGATGCCGCCGAAATACGACTGCCCCGTGTTGAACACATTAACGCCGGGCAGCAGGCCCAGCGCTTCGGCCACGTTATGCACGGCGGTGTATTTCAGGTCGTCCGCCGACAGCACGTTCACCGTGTTGGTGGCATCCATCTGCAACTGGCTGGCGTCGTAGCGATTCGCCGCCACCGTGATCTTGGTCAGCGAGGTGGCAGTGTTGAAAACCGCCGTCACCGTGCCCTGCTGTGGCACATCCACCGTTGCGGTCAGGCTACGCGACGCACCGGCTGCAACGGACAACGTGTAATGGCCGGCAGGCAGATCCTTCAATACAAAATGGCCAGCCGCATCGGTTTGCACGCTCTGACCGGTCGCGGCAATGGCGATGGTTGCGCCGGCCAGCGGCTTGCCCGTGGCCGGATCGGCAAGCAAGCCCGTCACATCGCCGGCCTGCACGGTCGGCACCAGCAGCAGGCCGCCCATGGCGGCAAGAATCGAACACGCCAACAAACGCTTCTTTGTACGGAACATCGCAACGCACTCCAAGTGAGAACCTCGACCGCTTGCCGCCAGAGCAGCAAGCGAAAGTCGGCCAAGCTAGGGAGCGCGCATGAAAATTCGATGGCAGTGGCATGAAGCATTGCGCACGACACGATGCTCATCACCATTCGTGTGCTTTTATTTAGACGTCTAAATGACAAGTCGACGCATTCATGGACGTGTCATGTCGGTGCAAGCTGCATGCATCAAAAAACCGCTATATAGATCGATTGAAACACGTGTACAGTCTCCATGGACCATGCATGTCCCAAAATGACACCATGCGCTTCAGGGTACCGCGTCATACCGCTATCGCTCATCACGCAGCGCATCTGCTTGCCGCGATGCTCGCCTGCTGTTCGACACTGGCGATCGCCATGCAAAGCGCGCCCTTGCGCTTGAACCAAGTGCAGTACATCGGCAGCCACAACAGCTATCACGCCGGGCTTGGCGCCAGCGAAGCGATAATCTGGCAGCGTTTGGATCCAGCTACCTTGGCCATGCTCGATTACGCGCATCCTTCCTTGACCAAGCAGCTCGATGACGGTGTGCGCCAACTCGAACTGGACGTCTATGGCGACGCCAAGGGCGGCCGTTACGCGCATCCGGCGATCGACGAGCTGGTACGCCAAGCCGGGCTGCCGCCGGATCCGCCATTGGCCGATCCGGCCGTGATGCAGCGCCCCGGCTTCAAGGTCATGCATATCCAGGATATGGACCAGCGCAGCAACTGCCAGCCGTTCAAGGCGTGCCTGGCTGAAATCCGTGCCTGGTCGCGCGCGCATCCCATGCACCTGCCGATCTTCATCCTGGTGGAAACCGTGCTGTCACCGGCGCGCAAGCCGTATCCCGTGGTCGAGCCGGAGCCGTTCGACCGCAAGGCGCTGGATGCGCTGGATGCGGAAGTTCGCGCGGTATTTCCGCACGGCGCATACCTGAGCCCCGACGACGTGCGTGGCCGCTTCGCCACGCTCAACGCCGCCATTCGCCAACAAGGCTGGCCTACGCTGCAACGCGCGCGCGGCAAGGTGATTTTTCTGCTCGATCAACGCTGGGTGGGACCGGCGTATCTGCAGGGGCACCCTTCGCTGCGCGGCCGTGTCTTTTTTACTAACGCCGCGCCAGGCACCAAGGATGCCGCCTTCACCGAACGCAACGACGGCGATGCAGCGAGCATCGCAAGCCTGGTAAGGCAAGGCTATCTGGTACGCACACGCACCGATGCCGACCTCAAGGAGGCCGCGCACAACGACACCACGCGCCGCGATGCGATGCTGGCCAGCGGCGCGCAATTGTTGAGCACCGATTATCCGGATGGCGAGCCGGCTGCAACGGGATATGTGGTGAGCTTTCCCGCACACTTGCATGCACGCTGCGATCCTTTGTTTACGCACGTACGCTGCACCTCTGCGGAGCTTTCGCCTTGATCGCAAAACCCTTTCCACGTCTGGCGTCCGTGCTGCTCGCGCTATGCGTGCTGGCGGCCCCGGCGTACGCCAACGGCAACCTGCAACTGGAACGCGTCATCCTGCTGTATCGCCATGGCGTGCGCACGCCGCTTCCCGGTGAAATCCAGCTCGACGAGGTCACCGGCAAAGCTTGGCCTACGTGGGCACAACCACCCAGCGAACTCACGCCGCACGGCGCCGCGGGCGCCCGCCTGATGGGGCGATACGATCGGCAGCGCCTGGCAGCCGCCGGCTTGTTTGCCGCGCAGGGTTGCCCTGTTTCCAGCCAGGTCTGGTTCTGGGCCAACACCGATCAACGCACCATCGCCAGTGCGCAAGCCTTGGCGAAAGGCTTCGCGCCTGGCTGCAAAATCGATGTCGGCCATCTGCCTCAAGGCGGCGACGATCCGCTGTTCCATCCCATCGAAGCCGGCGCTACCGACTGGCATGCGCCGCAAGCGGTGGCTTCGATTGAGGCCAGTACCGGCGGCCCGGATGTGTTGATGGCCGCGCATCGCGATGCGCTTGCCAGCATGGCCAAGGTGATGGGTTGCGGTTCGCCACGCGATCCGGCGTGGTGCGCCACCGATCAGTGGCAGGGCGAGCTCGGGCTTTCACCGGATGGCAAACAGATGCAGCTTACCGGCCCGATCGCCAAAACCTCCGGTACCGCCGAAGCGATCCTGATGGCTTATGCGGAAGGACGTCCGATGCAGGACGTCGGCTGGGGACGTATCGGCGCCGCACAGTTGGAGCAGCTCTCGCAACTGCACGCCTTGCTGTTCGGTATCTACGCGCGCCCCGATTACATGGCCGAATGCGTTGCTTCGGTGATGCGCCAGAAAATCATCCACCTGCTGCAAGACGAACACGCACCGCGCCTGAGCGTGCTGGTCGGCAGCGACAACAACATCGTTGCCCTGGCCTCCCTGCTTGGGCTGCATTTCAAGCTGCCGGGCTATGCCGAGGACGACCCGCCGATCGGTGGCGCGATGGGCATCGAACTCTGGCGCAATCGTGCCGATGGCCAGCGCTACGTACGGGTGTTCTATCAGGCGCAAAGCCTGGCGCAGTTGCGGTCGTTGCAGCCGCTGGGCGAACGGGCACAGCCGGCTACGCTTACGTTGCGGCTGCCGGGCTGCGTACCCGATAGCCAAGGGCGTTGTCCGCTGCAGGTACTGCTTTCGCGTTTGCGCCGGTGATGCTCGTCTAACAGCGTGACAAGCTGACAAGCCTTGATACTCGCCACGATGCGCTCCCTCCCCTGCAGTAGGGGAGGGGACGGTTTGTCGTGATGATCCAGGCTCCGCTTCGCTTGAGTGCAATTCCCTCAAGCCCACCCCGTAGGTTGGGGTGAGCTTATGCGAACCCACGCAAGCTTTCCCGCGAGATTCGCCCCTCACCCCCAAACCCTCTCCCCAAACTAACTCGGGCAACCTCAGCCTTCCAGCATCGCCTTGTTGCGCACCGCGCCCTTGTCGGCGCTGGTGGCAAGCAACGCATACGCCTTGAGCGCCGTGCTTACCTTGCGTGCACGCGTTTCGGCGGGCTTCCAGCCTTTGGCATCCTGTTCGGCGCGGCGCGCAGCGAGTTCGGCGTCACTGATCAGCAGGTCGATGCTGCGGTTCGGAATGTCGATGCGGATGCGATCGCCTTCGCGGATCAAGCCGATGGCGCCGCCGGCAGCGGCTTCGGGAGAAACATGGCCGATCGAGAGCCCCGAGGTGCCGCCGGAAAAACGGCCATCGGTCAGCAAGGCGCATTGCTTGCCCAGACCCTTGGATTTCAGGTACGAGGTCGGATAAAGCATCTCTTGCATGCCCGGACCGCCGCGCGGACCTTCGTAGCGGATCACCACCACATCACCGGCCTTCACCTCATTGCCGAGAATGCCCTTGACCGCGGCGTCCTGGCTTTCGAACACCTTCGCGTTGCCTTCGAACACCAGGATGGAGGCATCCACGCCCGCGGTCTTCACCACGCAGCCGTCCTCGGCAATGTTGCCGTGGAGCACGGCCAGCCCACCTTCCTTCGAATACGCATGCGCGTAGTTGCGGATGCAACCTTCGGTGCGATCAAGATCCAGGCTGTCCCAACGCGTGGCCTGGCTGAAGGCGACCTGGGTGGGAATGCCGGCGGGACCGGCCTTGTAGAAGGTGTGGATGGCCTCGTCCTGCGTTTGCGTGACGTCGTACTTGGCCAGTGCGTCGCCCATCGTCGGGCTATGCACGGTGGCCACGTCGGTATGCAGCAGGCCGGCGCGGGCCAGTTCGCCCAGGATGGCGACGATGCCACCGGCACGGTGCACGTCTTCGATGTGGTACTTCGGCGTATTGGGCGCGACCTTGCACAGCTGCGGCACCTTGCGCGACAGCGCGTCGATCTCGTGCATGTCGAAATCCAGCTCGGCTTCCTGTGCCGCCGCCAGCAGGTGCAGGATGGTGTTGGTGGAGCCGCCCATGGCGATGTCCAGCGTCATCGCATTCTGGAACGCCTTGAAGCTCGCAATGCTGCGCGGGAGCACGCGCTCGTCGTTGTCGTGGTAGTAGCGGCGGCACAGTTCGACGATCAGGCGGCCGGCTTCCCGAAACAGCCCCTCGCGATCGGCATGCGTAGCCACCACGGTGCCGTTGCCGGGCAGCGACAGGCCCAGCGCCTCGGTCAGGCAGTTCATCGAGTTGGCGGTGAACATGCCCGAACAGGAACCGCAGGTGGGGCACGCGCTGCGTTCGATTTCCAGCACCTGCTCGTCGGTCGCCTTGTCGTCGGCGGCAATCACCATGGCGTCGATCAAGTCGAGCTTGTGCTCGGCCAGCCGGGTTTTGCCGGCCTCCATCGGGCCGCCCGAGACGAACACCACCGGAATGTTCAGGCGCAACGCAGCCATCAGCATGCCGGGCGTGATCTTGTCGCAGTTGGAGATGCACACCAGCGCATCGGCGCAGTGCGCGTTGACCATGTACTCCACCGAATCGGCGATGATTTCGCGGCTGGGCAAGGAATAGAGCATGCCGTCGTGCCCCATCGCGATGCCATCGTCCACCGCAATGGTGTCGAATTCCTTGGCCACGCCGCCGGCTTTTTCGATCTCGCGCGCCACCAGTTGGCCAAGGTCCTTCAGGTGCACGTGGCCCGGCACGAATTGGGTGAAGGAGTTGGCCACCGCGATGATGGGTTTCTTGAAGTCCTCGTTCTTCATGCCGGTGGCACGCCACAGTGCGCGGGCGCCGGCCATGTTGCGGCCGAAGGTGGAGGTTTTCGAGCGATAGTCGGGCATGGTGGTTCCAGGGGGCGGACAATGAGCGCGAGCCGGGGCAGCTCTGCGCAGATGAATCGGAGCCCCGATTCTAGGCATGCTTCGGTGCGAGATTAAAGCCGCTGACCGCTTATGCCGTGGCGTCGTAAGCCGAAGGGGACGGTTGCCGCCCGCTTGGGTGCGCCCTGCCCCTCACGGCGCCACGATCTCGGCATCTTCGACATACACCAGCTCGCATGCGCCATCGCCGGTATCCTCGCGCGTCATCGAGGTATGCCAGTACCAACCGTTCGGCCGCCTGGCGTCGACGAGAAAACCTTCCAGATGCACGAGCTGCCCAGGGCGCACTCGCTCCAGCGCACGGCGGACCGCGGCGTCGGCAGGAATCATGTGCATATTGGCGCTGGAAGTTTCGATTTCCCGGCGCGGAATCGGAAACTGGTCGACATGCCAGTAGTAGAAGCGGTTGGACTGGCTGATGGTGATCTTTGCCAACACGGCACTGTCGGACATGCGGCCCCAACCTAGCGCGAGATCTTCCGGGGCGAGGAAAGCGCCGGCGTCGAAACGATAGTCTTCCCGCGACAGCACCCGGGCAGTCAGCGTGAAGCGTGCGCGCGTCGTGAGTGTGGTATCGCCCCGCTGGAGCTGCGCGCCATGGTCGATATCGATCTGCAGCGGCGCATCCGGTGCAAGCATGCCCGGCGGCGGCACCACGGGCCGCCGCTGCCACCAGTGCAGTGCGCCCCAACCGGCCAGCAACAACAGCACGACAAGAATCCAACGCGGCATGGCTTTTCGGTACCTGCTTGGCAAGTTGCTGGAATGAAATCGTACGCTGGGATGAAATCCCGGCATCGCCATGTATTGCCATGCTGGGATTCCATCCCAGCCTACGCAACTGCTTACACATCCCGCCTGAAAGCACGCTCATTGGGATACCACCCGACGTGATGATAGTGGCGCACTTGCGGTGCAGCCTGCATGACCTCGGATGCTTCATCCACAGGCACTTCGCACCAGCCAAGCGTCTCGAAAAAACGACCCGTGTCCTTGCTGAACAAATAGATCCGCTTAATGGAACGAGCCTGCGTCTCGGCAATTGCCGCTTCGACCAGCCGCCTTGCCACCCCACGGCCGCGATATTCATGATGCACGGACACGCTGCGCAGCAGGGCCGCCGCGTCACCCCATTCCAATCCACAAAAACCGACCGGACCGGCGCCGTTCCGCGCGACCCAATACGCAGCGCCGGGTGAAAAAATGTCATGCGTGGATAAACCGCATGCACGCAAAAGCATATGGACTTCGTCTTCATCCGCCTGAACGGCACGCGCGATCTCTATCATGTGTCCTCTGTCCGTTGCGCTGAAGGTGCGATGGCCTCATCCGCACGACAAGCTTCGCTGCCCGATGCGTTCCCTACAAGGCGGAAATATAGCTCGCGCCGGTCATCTTGATGGCGCTGCGAGTTGTTCTCTCACCCATCTTTGATCAGCCATCCCAACATCGTGGTACCCATACTGCCACGGAGAGGCAGCCTCAAATTCGAAGCCCCCTTCGATTACCCATCCCCGATTATCATCCAGGCTTGCTATGCTGGCCCCGCACGGCGCGGGGGCGCCGCTTATCAGGGAAGTGACATCATGGCTACACGGTCCAGGGGATTCTTGGCGGGTTTTGGCTGGCTGAAGCGTGGCATCGGCGTGGGCATCCGCCACCCGAAGCCCGCCTTGGGCGGCGCTGCACTCTTGATGCTGGCAGTGCTCGGCTCAACGCTCATTACACTGCCCATGCAATTTTATGAGTTGCATTCGGGCACACCACCATCGATGGCCGCCTTCGGCGGGATCATGCTGGTATCGGTGCTGATCGGGCTACTTGTGCTGCCGCTCTACGCGGGCTACCTGCAAATGATCGCTGCGGCAGAAACCGGGCTGTCCGCCCGTGCCGGCGACATCATCAAGCCCTACCGGGAAGGCAAAGTACTGCGCCTGATCGGCTACGGCATAGTCATGCTGTTGGTTTACGTCGCCTTGTTTGCCGCGGTCATCGCATTGACGGGGGGCGGCATCGCCCATTGGTACATGCAAGTGCTGACTGCGCAGCTCAATCACCAACTGCCACCAACCACATTGCCCGACGGC
>Ga0335072_10011412_pt1 | contig 12730 bp, 12 predicted proteins | sample Lox_Sample_21_FD_206725 | JGI IMG/M metagenome (GOLD analysis project Ga0335072, IMG submission 206725) | Soil microbial communities from Loxahatchee National Wildlife Refuge, Florida, United States - Lox_Sample_2.1 | ecosystem: Environmental > Terrestrial > Soil > Wetlands | place: USA...
CCAGACTTCGTGACTGTCCTCGTCAAGTTCGAGGTCCGCGAAGGCCAGCCTTGGTGACGGCTCGACAGAACCGCCGCGAGTACGGCGCAGTACCGCCTCGATCCTCGCGATGACCTCTTCCAGGCTGAACGGCTTGGTGACGTAGTCGTCGCCGCCGAGCGTAAGGCCGCGCACCTTGTCCTCAGTGGAGTCGCGGGCGGTCAGGAAAAGCACCGGAGTACGGGTACCGCCGCCGCGCAGCCGGTGAAGCACCTCAAACCCGTCCATGTCCGGCAGCATGACGTCGAGCACGATGAGGTCGGGCCTGTGCCGCTGCGCTGCCTGCACCGCGTCCGTCCCTGCCGCCGCCGTCACGACCTCGAAGCCGGCGTAGCGCAGGCTCGCGGCGAGCAGTTCGAGGATGTTGGGCTCATCCTCGACGACGAGCAGCTTCGCGGTCGGTTGCTGGCGTTCAGTCACCGCAGTGCTCATCTGACTATTATCAGGCCCTTGCCTGAGCGTTACCTGAAGCCGCGCTCAAACAGACCTGACCACTTGCGCTGTCGACCCTGTGAGCGAGTCGAAGCGGACAAAATACAGCAACGGAGGCCCGCTGATGCTGTTGAGCGACGTTCGGCTACAGCAACAGTGGAGCTTTGTTGTCGCGGGAGCAGCATCGCGGAGCCATCGTTGTTGCTGCCGCTGCCCCGCGAGCAGCATCGGTGGCTCCTCGTTGCTGTTAGCCGCGCCTACGCGTGTCCCTAGCCGGCCAGCGTGGAGCCGGTGATGATGCCCTTGGGTATGGGGGTGCCGTTGTTGAGTGCCTTGGCTAGCTCGGCGAGTTCGGTGGTGTTGAGCTGGAGCGCGTCCTGACCGTCGACCAGGTAGTTCGAGTTGGAGATCGGGGCCGTGGTCGTGATCGGGTTCTTGAGCGCCTCGGCCACGGAGATGAGCTGGTACAGGCTGGTGCCCTTGTCCACGGTCAGCGAGCCGGCGACTCCGGTAGCGGCTGGCAGGCTCTTGAAGGGGTTGAGCACTACTCCGTTGCTGGTCAGCTTGCGGAGCAGGGCGCGCAGGAAGATGCGCTGATTCTGGATCCGCTGCAGGTCCTGCGTGGCGTACGTGTGCCTGCTCCTGACGAAGCCGAGCGCTGCGGCGCCGAAGAGGGTCTGGCAGCCCTTCTTGAGGTGCAGGCCAGCGGACGGGTCGACGAGCGGTGCTTTCAGGCACAGGTGAACGCCGCCGATGTCATTGACGACGTTGACGAATCCGCCGAAGCCGATGCCCATGTAGTGGTCTATGCGCAGGCCGGTCAGGTTCTGCACGACCTTGGCCAGCAAGGCGGGGCCGCCGTAAGAAAAGGCGGCGTTGATCTTGCTGTAGCCGTATCCGGGGATGTCCACCCACGAGTCACGCGGAATGCTCATCAGCAGCGGGCGGCCGCCGCCGGCCGGCACGTGCACGACCATGATCGTGTCCGAACGGTGCCCGCCGATGCCGAAGCCCGTGGACAGGCGCCTGATCTGCTTGTCGGTCAGGCCCTGGCGGCTGTCCGAGCCGGTGATCAGCCAGTTCGTGCCGTCGCCCTGGACTGGCCTGCCCGCGTAGTTGACGAGCACGTTCTTCTTCACCAGCTTCGAGTCGACGTAGAAGTACGTCGACACGCTTCCGATGATCGCCAGCGAGAGGATAACCAGGAGAGCCAGCGCGATCGGCCGCGGTCGCAGCCAGCGGCGCCAGCCGGTACGGTGCGGCGGACCGCCGCCGTAGCCGGAACTACGGCCGCCAGAGCCGCGGCTTGGGGTGTATGAGGGCGGCTGCTGCGGCCATGCGCTGCCTGGTGAGCCGCCTGGGTAGCCAGGTCCTGCGGCACGGCCGCTGCCGTAAGACTGGCCGGCTCTCGGCGAGGGCGCGGCGGCTTCCTGAGTGAGCTGATCGGCCCCCGCGTTGCCGGAGCCGTATCCCTGGCCGCCGTTCCCGGCGGCGCCGTAGCCTGGGCTGGCGCTGCCTGCGCCGCCGTAGATGGGGTGCCCGACCGTCGGGGGTTCGGCGCCGGCTGCGGGCGGCACGGCGCCTGCCGTACCCGCCGCGCCTTGCCCGCCGGCTACGGCCGATCCGCCGCCCGCGCTTCCCGTACGAAACCAGTCGTCCGGCCAGTCCGTCATGTTTACTGCCTCACGATCGCATCACGCTGTCTCATCGTCTCTACAACATGACGCCGGATCATCCAAATCGGCTGGCCCAATCGCGGCTAATTCTCATGAGCCTCGCGCTGAGCCGCTTCCGCTGAGCCAGGCGCTGAGCCTGGCCACCAGATCGTCAGGACGTCACGCCCCGAGGAGCCGAGATCCTGCGGCCTGGCCGGGTCAACGCCGGCTTCGACCAGCGCCGCAGCCACGTCACCGGCCCGTTCTGGCGGCAGGCAAAGCCTGCGCCTGGTAACTTCCGCCAGTTCCGCCATGCTCGGATAGTCAGGTCCCCCTGGGCGCCGCCAAAGTTCCGAGCCGAATTCCAGGCCGGAGGCGTTGAGGATGGCGAGGACGTCGTCGCTGGTTGGCCCCTTTGGCCTGACCAGGCCGTGAAACTTCAGCCACAGTTCGTTGAGCGAAGTCAGCGGGTGAACGGTCGTCGTTTCCACCACGACGAGGCGCCGCGCGTGCGCGGTCAGAGCCGTCAGGAACGGCAGCAGGTCAGGCACGTTATAGAGCACGTGATGGCACGTGACCACGTCGGCGGCCGGCACGGAGGCCGCCACGTCCGGCCAGGTGCCGAGCACGCATTGCGCTGGCAGGCCTGCGGCCGCCGCGCGGCCGGCCGCCTGCTCGAGCATCGCCTGGCTAGAGTCGACCGCGGTCAGGCTCGTCAGGCGGGATCGCAGCGGCAGGCTGGCGGCTCCGGCACCGGCCCCGACGTCGAGCACGCTGCCGGGCGGATCGAGCGCGGCGAACGCTTGCTCGAACGACGGGCCAGAAGGCCGGGCGCTCAGGCGGTCGGTCCGCCTGGCGAACACCGCAGTGGGCAGTACCCAGGGCGACTCGCTGACCGAGGCAAGGATCGGCTCGGGAATGGCCCAGGCCGCGAGGTCATCGCGCCACCTGGCGAGCAGTTCGCTTTGGTGCTTACTGGATGTCAATGGCCTGGCAGTTTGACGACCGAGACGAAGAACTCATCGATCTGGCGGACGACAGACAGGAACCGCTCGAAGTCGACCGGTTTGGTGACGTAAGCGTTCGCGTGGAGGTTATAGCTGCGCAAGACGTCTTCTTCGGCGTCCGACGTGGTCAGCACGACGACAGGGATGCGCTGCAAGTCGGAGTCCGACTTTATCTTGGCCAGCACTTCGTGACCGCCCATCCTCGGCAGGTTGAGATCGAGCAGGATCAGGTCGGGCCTGATCACGTCGGCGTACTCGCCTTCGCGGCGCAGGTACCTGAGGGCGTTGACGCCGTCGCTGACGACGCTTAGCTGATTGCGTACCTTGTTTTCAGCGAACGCCTCCCGCGTGATCAGTACGTCGCCCGGATCGTCTTCGACGAGCAGTACCTGAATCATGACCCCGGCCTCATCAGGAGCCACCGGGCTCTCCTTGGCGGGTTGCCGTGACGGGCAGCGTCCAGCGGATCGTGGCGCCTGGCTGCCCTGCTGTATGGTCGTCGATCCAGATCGTTCCGCCGTGGAAGTCGACGATCTTGCGGCACAGCGCCAGCCCGATTCCCGTGCCCGGATACGCGTCCCTCGGGTGCAGCCGCTGGAAGATCACGAATACTCGCTCCCGGTATTCCTGGTCTATGCCGATGCCGTTGTCCTGGCAGCTGAACTCCCACAGGGCATCCTTCCGCTCAGCGGTAATCCTGATCACCGGGGAGACGTCAACGCGCCTGAACTTGATCGAGTTGCCCATCAGGTTGGCGAAGAGCTGGATAAGCAGGGTACGGTCACCGGTCACCACAGGCAGATGATCGACCGTAATGGTAGCGTCGCTGTCCTCGATGGCTGCCTCGATCTCTGACACGGCCTGCCCCGCGGCCTCGTTCAGGTCGACCGGGCGGAACGCGGCGCCAGGCTGGCCCACGCGCGAGAACGCGAGCAGGTCGTTGATCAGGCCCTGCATCCGCTTGGCGCCGTCGACCGCGTAGGCGATGTACTGCCTGGCTCGCTCGTCGAGCTGGTCCGCGTACCTTGATTCCAGCATCTGGCAGAAACTGGCAACCTTGCGCAGCGGCTCTTGCAGGTCATGGGAGGCCACGTAGGCGAACTGCTCGAGCTCGCGGTTCGAGCGCTGCAATTCCGTGGCCTTGAAAGAAGCCTCGTCCAAGCTGGCGATGAGCTGCCTGCGCATCGCCTCGACGTCGGCGGCCAGTTCCCTGATCTCCTGCGATCCGGTGATCTCGACCTCGTGGTTCAGGTCTCCTGAAGCCACGGTCTGTGCCTCTTTGCGCAGCGACTCGAGCGGCCGCCGTACCCAGAGCGTGAGGCCGATCAGCAGCAAACCTGCCGCGATCGCCTCGATGATCGTGGACCTGGTCGTGTCGTGCAGGCTGCTGAGCGCGCTCAGGCGTTCGCGTTCCGCCTCGTTGTCGAACGTCTTAACCTCGGTTCTGAACGCATTGAATTCGCTCTTGCCTGTCTGTTCCTGAAGCACGGATGGCGTCACGCCGTGTCCCACGGCGGTAATGACGGGAACAGCGAAATCGTTATGCCAGTGATCGGCCTGTGCGAGCATCATCTTGAGGTCGGCGCGCAATGCCGGATACGGGGCAGCCAGGCCGCGAAGCTTAGCCTCGTCCACGGGAGCCTCAGAAGAACCCTGATAATAAGGCTGCAAAAAATCTTTCTGATGTGTGATCGTGTAGCCGCGGACGCCGGTTTCCTCGTTGATTAGCGCGCTGTATTCGTAGCTTGAGTAACGCAGGATCGGATCGAGGCGGTTCACCTGCAAGTTGACGGCGCTGATCATGCTGGCCAGGCCGAGTCCGAACGTCACGCCGAAGGCCGTGAACAGCACTCCGGCGATCGCGAAGGTGATGGTCAGGCGGCGCCGCAGCGACCACCCGCGGCCAGCCAGGCTCTGCCTGGTCCGCGCCCAGGAACTGGCAGCGGGTTCGGCGCTGCTGCCTGTCCTTCCGCCGGCTGGATCCTGCCCGTTGGCTTCGGCGCCCGCCTTGGCGCCGCCGCTGTTAGCGCTGGTGCCCTGGCGCGCGGCCGTCGCGGTCACGCCTGAAGTTTCTGTCACTGGCGCCGTCCTACGACGAGTACGGCGATGTCGTCGGCCGGAGCCTGGCCGTTGAGGCGCTCGACGTGCTTGACCAGGGTGTCAGGCAGCGACTCGGCGAAGCCTGGCTGGTCAGGGCCGCTCGCGAGCGTGGCTTCCGCCACCAGTTCGACCAGGCCTTCCGGGCCGAGGATCTCGCGACCAGGGCCGCCTTTGCCTTCGATCAGGCCGTCGGTGTAGAGCATGAATGCCCAGGAAGGACCGAGCGACACGGGGATCGGCGGCCACTGCACATCGAACAACCCGAGGGGCGGTCCCGGCCTCTCGGCTGACAGCAGGCGCGGTGCCTTGTCCAAGATGAGGGGCGGCGGGTGGCCCGCGAGCCTGAGGCTGCCCGTGCCGCTGGCCACGTCGAGGCTGAGCATCGCGACGGTCGCGAACACCTCTCTTCTGTGGCGCTCGCGTTCCAGCACTTCCTGCAGGCAGGCCAAAGTCTGGTCGGGTCGCCGGCCGGAGAGCACCAGGGTCCGCCAGGCGACTCGCAGGCACACGCCGAGTGCGGCCTCGTCAGGGCCATGTCCGGCGACGTCGCCGATCAGGGCGTGCAGCATCCCGTCGTCAAGCTCGATCAGGTCGTAGAAGTCACCGCCGAGCAATGCCTGATCTCTTCCAGGGCGGTAGCTGAGCGAGTGGTAGAGCCGGTGGTCGTTGATGATCGGGACAGGGAGCAGGCCGCGCTCGAGCCTGGAGTACTCGGCTTGCCTGATCGCCGCCTCGTGGAGCTGGCGTGCCGCCTCGTCGGCCCGCTTCCTCTCGATCGCATACCTGATGCACCGGCCGAGCATGCTGCCGTCCACCTGGCCCTTGACCAGGTAGTCCTGGGCGCCTGCGGTGACGGCCGCGGTCCCCAGCGACTCATCGTTGGCACTGGTCAGCACCAGTACGGCGGCGTCCGGTGCGAGTTCGAGCACGCGCCGCAGGCCGTCGAAGCCCTCTGAGTCCGGGAGCCCGAGGTCGAGAAGCACGCACGCGGGCGACCTGGCCAGGTCGGGCACCGCCGCCCCGATGCTCTGCCGCCAGGTCAGTGACACTGGCAGCCGCGAGTCGTGCAGCAGTTCCGTGGTCAGGATCGAGTCGCCTTCATCGTCTTCGACCAGGAGCACGCTGATCACCGGGGCGGCGGCGTCTTCCGCCTGTCCTGTCCGGTACATTCGGCTGTTCCCCCGCATGCTCTCGCTGGTCTGCCTGACGACCCGGAGCATACTCGCGGATGGAGGTATACCGGTCAGTTCACCTGAGCCGTCACCGTTCACCGCTCAGCGTACTCATCGAAGGTGTCGCGCTCGATCGGCTGCGTGGGGTCACCGGGGGAGGCAGGGGCGGGCGGCGGCAGTTCCCTTGCCTTGGCCCTTGCATTGGTCCTTGCCTTGGTCCTGGCCTTGGCCTTGGGCGCCGGCCGGCGCACGACGATCCGGCGGCGCAGCCAGCTCTGCTTGCGCAGGGTCAGCAGCAGGCCGGCGGCGCCGGTCAGCATCAAGATCCAGCCGACGACCTGCAAGTTCAGGAAGCCTGGGCTGGCGGTAATGGCGAAGGCGAAGATCGCGCCAACCGCGATCACGCTGAGGCTCGGTGCTGTTCTCATTGCTGGCTGCTCTCCTTGGCTCCCTGCGACAAAAGGACATCGAGCGGGACCCGCTTGCTGCCGTCGCGTGTCAGCTCCGCGGTGAAGGCCTCCGCCGTGACTGCGGCTGCGCGCAGGCGCTTCAGGTAGAGAGCCCGGCGGCCGGCGTTCAGTGACAGCCACCAGCCCGCCGCGCCCCTGGCGATCAGGATCAGGCCGGCGACCTGCAAATTGAAGAAGCCCGGATGTCCGCTGACGCCGAATAGCAAGACCGCGCCGGCGACCAGCCACGCACAGGTACGCATGATGCCGGTCCTTCCTATGCTGACGGAGCTGCATCTGCCCGCGCAGGCGCGATTAAACATTGACTGCGCGCGGAGAGTTGTCAGGGTTTATCCGGTGGGTGCGGTGGTACTTTCTTGACGCCGACGGCGGCAGGGACGGCTGCTTGAAGCCGAGCTCGCGCATCCGGCCGGGTGGTCACGGCGACCGCCTGTGGTGATCGGAGGCTTACATGCGGATCGGTGCGATCATCCTTGTCATCTGGCTGATCATCGGAGTGATCGCAGGTGCACAACGGAATTACTACACGGGCAATGTGTCCTGCGCGAAGGCGGGCACGATCTTGGTGACAATCCTTGCTGGCCCGCTGAACTACGTCGGCGTGAACCCCAAGATCCACTGCACGGTACCGAAGCCAAGCAAGTAACCAGGGACCCGGCTGCGTGGTATGGGCGCGGCTGGCGCCGGGGATAACCAGGGCATGACCGACCCTCTGGACGTACTGCGGGTATTGCTCGAAGGTAATCAGCGCTGGGTGGATGGTCAGCTCGAGCATCCTGACCAGACCGTGGCGCGGCGGCTCTCGGTGGCGCCGCGCCAGAGCCCGTTCGCGCTGGTCTTTTCCTGCATGGACTCGCGAGTACCGCCCGAGGTCGTCTTTGACCGTGGTGTCGGTGACCTCTTCGTGGTCAGGACAGGCGGGCAGGCGCTCGACCAGCTCGTGGTGCTCGGCAGCATCGAGTTCGGCGCGATCGAGTTCGAGTCGTGCCGGCTGATCATGGTGCTCGGGCACGAGCGATGCGGCGCGGTCACGGCTGCGATCGAGTCGATCAGGACAGGTGTGGCCGCGCCAGGGCACATCCCTGCGGTCGTTGAGGCGCTCAGGCCGGCCTATGACGTGGCCGTGACGCAGCCGGGGGATCTGGTGGAGAACATGGTGCGGGCACAGGTCGAACTGACCGTTCGCGCGCTCAAGGACGATCCTTTCCTCGCTTCGATCGGCGGGCTGCTCATCGTCGGCGGACGGTATGACCTGGAGTCGGGCGCGGTCGAGATCATCGCCTAGCCGCGCAGCATCAAGTAGCCAGCGATGCTGCCGGCCCCGCCCCGGCTACAGCAACGAAGTCCCAGCGATGTCGCCCGTGCAGCATCAAGCAGGCACCGTTGTCACTGGATCCGCCCCGCCAGCAGCAACGCGGGGCCAACGATGCTGCTTGCCCCGGCACCAGGCTCGTCGTCCGGTCGGGCGGATGCCGGCGGTCACTGATAGACCTATTGCGGTGACTGGCGACGAATGGAGGGTGACGTGAAGGTTTGCGTGACAGGCGCGAGCGGTCTTGCCGGGCGGGCAGTGGTGGCTGACCTGCTGGAACACGGGTTCGACGTGCTGCAGACCGACGTGGCGCCCGAGGCGCCTGGGCTTGAGGACGCCGAGTTCATCCGTGCGGACCTGACCGACTACGGGCAGGCGGTCGAGGTGCTCGGCGGCTTTGACGCCGTAGTCCACCTGGCTAACATCCCCGCACCCGGCCTGCGCCCGCCCGCGGTGACGTTCAACGAGAACATAGTGATGAACTTCAACGTGTTTCACGCGGCGGCGAACACCGGGCTGAGCCGGGTGGTGTGGGCATCGAGCGAGACGACTCTCGGCCTGCCGTTCGACGTACCCCCCAGGTACGCGCCCATGGACGAAGATCACTATCCGGTGCCGACGACTACCTACGCGCTCTCGAAGGTTGCCAGCGAGACGATCGCGGGCCACATGTCACAGTGGGCTGGTGTTCCATTTGTCGGCCTGAGATTTTCGAATATTTTCGAGCCGCAGGATTATCGCTATCTTGCCGAATGCTGGGATGACCCGGTCGCGAGAAAATGGAATCTGTGGGGCTACGTTGACCATCGCGACGTAGCTAAGTCCTGCAGGCTGGCGCTTGAGGCCGACGTCACCGGCAGCCCGAGTTTCATCATCGCGGCAGCGGATACCGTGATGAAACGGCCCTCTGAGGAGCTGATGGCCGAGGTGTTTCCTGGCGTGCCGCTGCGGCGGCCAGTGCCGGGGACCGGCACCTTGCTCGCGATCGACCGGGCCAGGGAGCGACTGGGGTACGAGCCAGAGTATTCGTGGCGCGAATACCTCTAGTTGTGGGTAGGGCTAGTCCCCGAGGCCGGGCTGGCCGCCCGGCGGGCTCTCGGGGGGTACGGGATGAGCGGCGGCTTTTACGGATCTGAGGGGTCAAGTCCGTTTGACGAGTTCCTGGCGCGGATCTACGGAGCGGGCGGACCGCCACGGCCCGGGCAGCGCATCGACATCACCAGGCTGATGAGCGGCCCGGCGAGGCAATTGCTCGGGGCCGCGGCCGCCGAGGCGGCCGGGCACGGCGGTACCGACCTGGACACCGAGCATCTGCTCTGGGCGGCCGCTACCCTCGATCCGGCCAGGCAGCTGCTGGTCAGGGCCGGCGCAGATCCCGCCGCGCTAGTTCGGGAAATCGAAGAAGGGGAGCGTCGGACGGGCTCCGCGCCTGCGGGCTTGCCCGGGCAGGGCGCCCAGCGACCGCAGCTCACGCCTGGTGCCAAGCGTGCGCTGCTTGACGCGCACCAGATCTCGCGATCGCTCGGGTCCACCTATATCGGGCCAGAGCACGTCGTGCTCGCGCTTGTGCTCAACTCCGAGTCGGCGGCGGGGCGGATGCTTGCCGGTCAGCGGGTCACGCCCGAGGCGCTGCAGGCGGCGCTCGCGGCGCTGGGCGGGAACTCAGGAGGAACCGGAGCCGGGGGAGCTGGCGGGGCCGGTGCTCAGGGCCGGCCCGCGGGGATCGCCGGGGCCGGCGGGCGGTCGGCGACGCCGGCGCTTGACCAGTACGGCCGCGACTTGACCGCGCTGGCCGCACAGGGCCGCATCGACCCGGTGATCGGCCGCGACGGGGAGATCGGACAGGCGATCGAGGTCCTGTCCAGGCGCGGCAAGAACAACCCCGTGCTGATCGGCGAGGCCGGCGTCGGCAAGACCGCGATCGTGGAGGGCATTGCCCAGCGCATAGTGATGGATGACGTGCCGAAGACGCTGGCAGGCAAGCGGGTTGTGCAGCTTGAGCTGTCCGGGGTCGTGGCAGGGACCAGGTACCGAGGCGACTTCGAGGACCGGGTGAGGCGGCTCATCGATGAGATCTCCGAGCACAGCGACCAACTGATCATCTTCATTGACGAGTTGCACACGCTGGTCGGCGCGGGCGCGAGCGCAGAAGGCGGCATGGACGCTGGCAACATGTTCAAGCCGGCCCTGGCCAGAGGCGAACTGCACGTGATGGGCGCGACCACGCTCGATGAGTACCGCAAGAACATCGAGAAGGACGCCGCGCTCGCGCGCCGGTTCCAGCCCATCTTGGTGCCTGAGCCCACGATCGACGACACGGTCGCGATCCTGCGCGGGCTGAGGGACAGGTACGAGGCGCACCACCAGGTCAGGTACGCCGACGAGGCCCTCGTGGCGGCGACTGAGCTGTCTGATCGCTATCTCACCGACCGGTTCCTGCCGGATAAGGCAATTGACCTGATCGACCAGGCAGGTGCCCGCGTCCGGCTTCGTACCAAGACGCCCGGCGTTGACCTGCGTGACCTCGAGCGCCGGGCGGAGGATCTCGGCAGGGACAAGGACCAGGCCGTGGCCAGCGAGCGGTACGAGGAAGCCTCGGCGCTGCGCGATCGGCTCGACGAGGTCCGTCGCCAGATCAGCCGCCTCGACAAGGATGAGTCCTTCGTGCCGCACGTGACCGTCAACGACATCGCTGAGGTGGTTTCGCGCGCCACCGGAGTGCCTGTGTCCCAGCTCACCGAGGAGGAAAAGGACCGGCTGCTCGGCCTCGAACTGCACTTGCATGAGCGGGTTATCGGCCAGGACGAGGCCGTGGCGGCGGTGTCCGAGGCGGTGCGGCGATCTCGTGCCGGGCTCGGCGATCCGCAGCGCCCGGTCGGCAGCTTCCTGTTCCTCGGCCCGACCGGGGTCGGGAAGACCGAACTCGCCCGTGCGCTTACCGAGGCACTGTTTGGTGCCGACAGCAAGATGATCAGGCTGGATATGAGTGAGTTCTCTGAACGGCACACCGTGAGCAGGCTGGTCGGCGCGCCCCCTGGGTATGTCGGCTACGAGGAGGCCGGTCAGCTCACCGAGGCCGTCAGGCGGCGTCCCTACTCCGTGGTGCTGCTCGATGAGATCGAGAAGGCTCACCCGGATGTCTTCAATGTCTTGCTGCAGGTGCTTGAGGATGGCCGGCTTACCGATGGCCAGGGCCGTACGGTCGACTTCAGGAACGCCGTCCTGATCATGACAAGCAACCTGGGCTCCGACGTCATCGCCGGGCAAGGGACCGCGCTCGGCTTCGCCGGAGCAGAAACCAGCTCTTTGGAGGGCCAGGAATCGGCTCTGCGGAACCAGGTGATGCGCCGGCTAAGGGAGTCCTTCCGGCCCGAATTCCTCAATCGCATCGACGAGATCATCGTTTTCCGCAAGCTCGACCAGGCCGAGCTTCGCCAGATCACCAGCCTCATGCTCGAGGAGACCAGACGGCGGTTGCACGCGCAGAACGTCGTCGTGCACTTCTCCTCGGCTGCTGTGGACTGGATCGCCGATCACGGATACCAGCCCGACTTCGGCGCCAGGCCAATGCGACGGACCATCCAGCGTGAAGTGGACAATCAGCTATCCCGGATGCTGCTCGACGGGCACCTCAGCTCGGGTCAGGAGGTCAACGTCGACGTCGATGACGGGCTGCTGACCTTTGACGTAGCTGTGCCAGTGACGTAGCCGTGCCAGTGACGTAGCCGTGCCAGTGACGTAGCCGTGCCTAGGATCGCGGATCGCGGGGCGCCGGTGCCCTGACGCCCTGCGATGCCCGCTTACAAAGTCAGCTCTGATTCGATGCGTTTCAGGTTATGCCTGGCGAGCGCGAGGTTCGACTTGTTCCTGTCGAGTACCAGATACAAGAACAAGCCGTGATCTGCTCGCGAGTTCTTGAGCAGCCTGATCAAGTGATATTGCTTACCCAGGGTGATCAGGATGTCCTCGATGTTGTCATTGAGGCGAAGAGACTCCAGCGTCCGCATCTTTGCCCTGACGACTTCGGTGTTACCGGCCGCGGCTACCTCAAGGTCCAGGTACTTGCCGCCGCCCAGCGAACCGAGCGACATGCCGCTGTCCCAATCTACTAAAGACGCTCCAACGGCACCATCAATGGCCATAGCTTCCTTGAGAGCCGTCTCGATGTTCATGTCCCAGCCCCTCTCGCGGTGATTGCCCCTGGTTAAGGCAGCGGTAGGTACGTTAGCAATGGCCTGCGCTTACCGCAGAGAAATTACCAGATCTGCCGAATTAACTGGGAAGCCGCTTGATGCGCTCCGTCCACGCATGCGATCCGCGTTAAAGGCGACTCTCGCGGCCTATTGTTAACGCGTGGTCTAAGACCGGATGAGAAGCGTCTATTCCTGGCGTTATTAGTGGTTCCGAGCATAGTTGTGCCGCTTCACCCGAGGTGATCGGTACACTGCGTGCGGGTGTTCGTGCCGTCCCTGGCGAAGGGGAGATCTCGAATGACCGTGCCGCAGGAGACTGCCGGTCCCAGGGTTGCCGCCGTGCTTGAGGC
>Ga0335072_10011413_pt1 | contig 12729 bp, 11 predicted proteins | sample Lox_Sample_21_FD_206725 | JGI IMG/M metagenome (GOLD analysis project Ga0335072, IMG submission 206725) | Soil microbial communities from Loxahatchee National Wildlife Refuge, Florida, United States - Lox_Sample_2.1 | ecosystem: Environmental > Terrestrial > Soil > Wetlands | place: USA...
TCCTCACGTTTCCGGCTTCGAGCGCGGGCCGGGCATACCCGGCCCCTACGGATTCGGGCGACCGTGCCGTGTAGGGGCCGCATACATGCGGCCCGCCCCTGAGGGCCGCGCGACACTCGCGCTTGAGCGCCGCACCTTCGATCGCCCTAATCCCTGATCCCTAATCCCCGATCCCTCCCATTGACGCCCGCGCCAAACCGGACAATGATAGAGATCGGTGATTCCTGTGACCAGCGACAAACAGACGAATCTCATCCATCGCGCCTTGAGCGCCTTTCAAATCGAGCTGCCTTCCTGGGGTTTTGCCAACACCGGGACGCGCTTCGGCAAATTCGTGCAACCTGCGGCCGCCGTCACCACGGCCGATAAGTTCAGCGATGCCGGCCAGGTGCACCGCTGGACGGGCGTGTGCCCCACCATCGCCCTGCACGTTCTCTGGGACCTGCCGGGCGGCGCGGCGGATGGGCCGCAGATTGAGGCGCTGGCCGCCGAGCACGGGCTGCGCGCCGGCGCCATCAATCCCAACACGTTCCAGGAGCAGATTTATAAGCACGGGTTTTTCGGCAACCCGGATCCGGAAGTGCGGAAGACGGCGCTCGATCACATTTTCGACAGCATCGATATCATGCGGCGGCTGGGCAGCCGCGATCTTTCGCTGTGGTTCGCCGACGGCTCGAATTATCCGGGCACGCACAACATGCGGCACCGCCGCCGCTGGTTCGAAGAAGCGCTCCAGGCAACGCATGCGCGCCTGAGCCCGGGCATGCGCATGCTGGTGGAGTACAAACCGTTCGAGCCGGCCTTCTACCACACCGATATCGCCGATTGGGGAATGGCGCTGCTGCTGGCGCGCGCCTCCGGACCGCAGGCCAAAGTGCTGGTCGATACCGGCCATCATTACCAGGGCCAGAATATCGAGCAGATCGTGGCCTGGCTGCTGGATCTGGACATGCTCGGCGGCTTCCACTTCAATGACCGCCGCTATGCCGACGACGATCTGACCCTGGGCTCCATCGATCCCTACCAGATCTTCCGCATCTTCCACGAGATCCTGCACTTCGAATGGGAGACCGGCAAGCGCGCCGATATCGCCTACATGATCGACCAGTCGCACAATCTGAAGGGCAAGATCGAGGCCATGATCCAGACCGTGACGACAGCCATGGAGCTCTACGCGAAGGCTGCGCTCGTGGACCACGCCAGGCTGGATGCGTGCCAGAAGAGTTGCGCACTGGTGGATGCCGAAACCTGCCTGAAGGACGCGTTTTCCACCGACGTTCGTCCCGCGATTCGCGAATGGGCGGAAGCGCGCGGGCTGCCGGCCGACCCCATGGACGCGTTCCGCCAGAGTGGTTACCTGGAGCGCATCACCGCCGAACGTGCCGAGCGCAACCGGGCAATGATCTCGACTTACGCGTAGAACGATGTGGGGCAGGTTGGCAACCTGCGGCGGATTGACAATCCGCCTTCTTCTCGATTCACCGCCGCCCGAGCGCCGGTTACCAACCGGCGCGCAGGATACCATCCTGCCCCACGACGCTACGCCGCATTCAAATGCGCCAGCGATGCCCGTAACGTTTCGTGGGCGCGGAACATCAGCGATTTCACGGCCGATTCGGAGCAGGCGAAGGCGTGCGCAATCTCGCCATAATCCATGCCCGCGAATTTGTGCATCAGCACGGCGGCGCGCTGCTTCTCGGGAAGCGCCGCGACCGCGCGCCGCACTTCGGCCAGGCGCACGTCGCCGAGCAGCCGCTCCTCCACGCTCGGCCGCGCATCGGCCACTTGCAGCGCCGGGGCGTACGGCAATTGAGAATCGAGCGGTTCGTGCAGCCTTTCCCGCCGATGGTCGCGGCGCGAATTCGAACCCAGATGCGCGGCAATCTGGAACAGCCACGCCTTGAACCGCGCGGTCGGCTCGTATCCGGCCCGCGCCCGGTAGACGCGGAGAAACACTTCCTGCGCCAATTCTTCGGCCAGCGCCCGGTTGCGTACCTTGCCGTACAGAAAACGCTCGATGGGTGCGCGGTGCCGCTCCAGTAGCATGGCGAAACTCACGCAGTCGCCCGCCTTCACACGCAACATCAGTTCGCGGTCGTCTACCGCCGATGTTTCCATCGAAGACCTCTGATGCTATACAATTCGCGGCGGGGCGCCGAAAGTTCCTCTTTTTTCATCGGACGAGGGCCAAGGGGCGGAGCGGCCGCGGCGGCCCTGGCTGGCACGTGCGCGCTTCCGCCGTGCTGCTGTTGTAACTGTCCTGCCGGACAATAGTTACTTCCTGCAATTGTCTGATGTTAAGGAAGAGTAATGGCGGTAACTGATTTTTCGACCCCAGCGTATAATCAGGGTGAGGTGAACATGCTGCTTCAACGCTATCTGTATTCCTTCTTCGCGGTTGCCGCTCTGGCGGGTGGGGCATGGGCCCAGACCACCACCGCCAGTACCAACACCATCACACAGACCTTCAACCTCCCGCCGGTCGGCTTGGCCTCGTCGGAGACCGCCCAGATCAACGTGACCAACCTGGCCGCCAATCCTTCCACCGGCACCGCCGCTTCCTGCACGGGTACGATTTCGTTTCTGAATGCCGCCGGCTCAACCATTGGCACGGCCGCATCGTTCACGGCGACAGCCGGCAAAACGGATTCGGTGGCGCTTCCGTACTCCGCCACAGCCGCTTCCGGCCGTACCGAGATCCGCGGCGTCATCACGCTCACTGTCCCTTTGCTCGCCGCGCCTCCATGCAACCTGGTGTCTTCCATGGAGACCTTCGATTCGACTTCCGGCGTGACCCACGCGCACATCACCGGTCCTACGGCCACTTTTGGTGTTCGCCCCACTCCGGTTTCGGTGTTCAATCCCGGGCGGTAGCCCGCGAATCGTGCAACGCGCCGCGCAAATTTCGGCCCGTGGCGACGGGCCGGAACGATGCTTTACCGGCGCAGCACCCAATGGCGCGGATCAAGCGAGACCTTGATGGGCGCCTGATCGAGCCGCACGTTGAAGCTGACCGGATCGCTGCCGGTCCGCACCCATTGCGTCAGCGTCCGGCCGCGCGGCATCTGGATCTCCACCGGTACCAGCGCGCTGAATTCGTTATCCACCTCCGTCTGCTCGATGGTGCCCACCAGGCGGAGCGCAGGCGCCTTCCCTTTGATGGAGTATTTCAGCGACAGGTTGGGAATGCCCGTTCCGTAGACCCATTGGTCGAAGAAATCCCCAAGCGTGGGATCCGGGGATTTCGGTGGGAGGAAAGTCGCCGCCGCCGCGCGAAACTGCTCCGTCGAGATGGTTTTATGATCGTAGCGGTGCGCGATTTCCGCCAGCAGCGCCATGAACTTCTGGTCCCCCATCCGCTCGCGCAGCATGTGCATGATCCAGGAACCCTTGCCGTAAGTGATGGTGCGCCAGGCGCGCGGTTCCACGGAGGTCTCCAGACGCAGGCCGAGCACGATCGGTCCGGTTTCGTCCACCGTCTGCCCGGATTCGTTCTTGCGCAGCAATGCCTGCCGATATGTTTCCAGCAGCACGTCCGTGGACTTACTTCCGCCGCGTTTTTCGAGATATAACATGGCGGAGTAATTCGCCAGCGCTTCCATCAGCCAGTAATCTTCGTACCCCTGCGATGCCACGCGGTTTCCCCACCATTGATGCGCGGTCTCGTGCGCGTGGAGTAAGTCGGCAAAGAACAGATCGTCAGGATTGGGAGAGGCTGACGTGGCATCCGTACCGCGCCGTATGTAGGACAAAGTCGAGAGATATAAGAGCCCGGGAAAGCCTTGGCCGAAATTGCCGGGAATGGGAGATACCGTCAGGTGGGAAAGGGCCGGAGGCCCGAACGCCGCGGACATGAACTCGAGTGCGGAGACGACCTCCGAGGCGAGGTTGCGGAGGCGCTCGTTAGGGTCCGGAGCCGGCATAGGGGGCAGGACGGCCGGCAGCTGCTGCTCGCGGCGCGAGCGGCCCAGGGGCACTGGAGGAGGCAGGGCGGGTGGCTCTTTTGGGGCCAGCGCCAGATCCTGACCGCGGTTTCCGTAAACGTCCACGACGAAGCCGTCTCGGCTGGCGCGGGCGTGGCGATAGGCGCCCAGGTTGAAGCCGGCGACGCGAATGGGCACCGGAGTGCGGCGCCGTGTCACGTGCCAGTCGCCGTCCACGCGGTCCTCCACCACGTCTCCCGGGCCGGCCATTTCCAGATCGCGCGGCGTGCGGAAGGTGATGTCGTAATTGGAAAACTGAAAGCCGTGCGTCGGGTACCAGTCGCCGCGCGCGGCGACATAAAAGACCCGATCGCCGGTGTTCTGGATCACGCGGCCGGAATAGCGGAATTGAAACTCGTAGGCGCGGCCGGTGTGCATCGGCTGCGGCGGAACCACCAGGAACATGCTATTGCCGCCGTGCATCAGGTTCATGCGGAGGGAATCCCGCTGCAGCCATTCGGCCGGTTGCCCGTCCACGGTCACCGCGCTGAGTTCCATGTTGGGGCTGAGATCGAACGTGGCCACCTTCATCCCGTCCACCGATGGCGTCACCTTCACGCGCGCGTTGACGTTCAGGCGCAGGTCCGGGTCGACCGACGCCTCGATGCGGTAATCGCTCAACCCCAGTTCGGTTGCGGGCGGCACGGGATGATCCCGCCGCGACCGGGCCCGGAAGCTGGTCCACATATCGAAGTAGAGGCGGTCGGCGCGCGTTGCGGCCTGTCCGGCGAAAATTTGTTCGCTCGCCCGCGGATCGTACACCACGTCGAAGTTGCCGAGGCGATTGCCTCCCAGCATGGCGGCGAATATACTGCCGGGGTAGCCCGGGCTGCCCAGCAGGTCCAGGGTAAGCTGCGTCTGGTAATTTGCGGCCAGGTTGCGCAGTGCCGGCGTCCACTGCTCGTCGAGCAGTGCCCCCACTTCCGGGGCGCGCTTGTTGGCGGGATTATTGGGAAACTGCGCGCGCAGTTGGTCGTATTCGTCTCCGGTGAACAGGAAGACGGCCGCGTGGAAATGTTCGTCCAGATTCGGCGAATGAATGTAGCGGGCAAGCGAGCCGCGCTCGGCGCGATTGGGCGGCAGCAGCAGCACCTCGCCATCTCCACCCTCCACATCCGCGGCAAACAGCGCCGCGATACGCCGTCCGGCCACCGGCTTGCTGAAGATCAGGTGGCCGTCGTTGAGATAGATGCGGATGTCTTCCCGGACCAGGGTCAGGTCGCGCACGCGGTAGCACTCGTCGCGGTCGAAGCTGGTATCGTGGATGGCGCCCGCGATGTCAGTAGCCACGCCGGCGAAAACCGCCGGACAAAACAGAAGCAAAAGCGCGGGCAGCCTTCGCATCTTCTCAGTCTACCGCCGCGTCCGGTTCCTGGCCAAAACGCCCCATGGCGGTCCGGGGTTGGGCTACACTCGAAGTTTCGGAGGGACTTCTTGCGATTCGTTACGTTTGACCGAAAGGGCTTCCAAGAGCCCGGAGTGTTAGCCGAAGGCCAGGTCATCGGGCTCCGCAGCGCCGGATTCGAAACGGTGACGGAGGTGGCGGCGGGCGGAGCCGACGCGCTCGACCGCGTCCGCCGCTGGATGGACAATCCGCCGGGCGGGGAAGAGATCGACCCCGCCACCGTCAAATTGGCCGCACCCATCCCGCGTCCGCCCAAGATCATCTGCATCGGCCTGAACTATAGGGACCATGCGGAGGAATCGAACATGGCGGTGCCCAAAGTGCCCACGGTCTTCGCCAAGTTCCCGACGTCCGTCATCAGCCACCTCAGCCCGATTGTGTTGCCTAAGGCGTCGACGCAGCCGGACTACGAAGCCGAGCTGGCCGTCGTCATCGGCAAGGGCGGCCGCTACATTCCGGAAGCCCGCTGGCACGAGCACGTCTTCGGCTACACCATGCTCAACGACGTGAGCGCGCGCGATTTCCAGATGGCCACCACGCAATGGATGATGGGAAAAACGTTCGACACGTTTGCGCCCCTGGGCCCGTCGGTCGTCACCGCGGACGAAGTGGGAGACCCGCACTGTCTGGACATCTCGCTGGTGCTCAGCGGCGACGTGATGCAGCATTCCAATACGCGCAACCTGATCTTCCGCATTCCCCAGCTCATCGCGCATCTTTCCAGCGTGTTTACGTTGGAGCCAGGCGATGTGATCGCCACCGGCACGCCCGCCGGCGTCGGATTCGCGCGCAAGCCGCCGCGCTTTCTCAAGCCCGGCGACGAATGCCGTGTGCGCATTCAGGGACTGGGCGAGCTGATTAACCCCGTGGTGGCCGAATAGCGGCGATGAGCGGTGAGCAGCAGCGGCGCCGCTCGGCCTCGCCCTGCTAAAATCGCTGGTAGCGCGCCCGTAGCTCAGGTGGATAGAGCGGCAGGCTTCGAACCTGTAGGTCGGGAGTTCGAATCTCTCCGGGCGCGCCAATCTGGTCCTCGGACGGCGCAGTTCGCTTCCACGCCAAAACCGCTCGCCGCAGGCATGGTGCAGCCCCAGATGGCCACTTCGAGTCTGGAGAACTGACTAGGCTTTTTGGACGGTGTCTGCACCTGAACCGCGGTAGTACAATCCTTCTGTATCGAGTGCAGTATGGCTGAGTCTCGACCAGTGGCTCTCCTGGAGATTGAAGCACAATGGCGGGCAAGGGTACAGGCTGCGCAGCAACTGCTTTATGAAGCGACTGCCAGGTTTCGGCAGGCCGTTGAGGAGCGGGTGCAGCGCCTGGCTCCCGCTCCAGACGGCGCATCTGCAGTCACGCAGGCGGCTAAGGCGGAAGCGGCAGCCCGGCGAGAGTACAGGAGAGTGCTTCACATTTTCACCGAGCTTTTTGTTCATGGAATAGCGCCCAGGGAATAAACAGCTCAGCTTCAGACACCGTATGCCGGAAGGTCGCAGCAACGATCCAACTCGCACCGAACTGGAAGACCTGTGGCTTTTGAAGCTCTGGGAGGCGCAGCGGCAGTATTATGATGCAGCTGCAAAATGGCGCGAGGCGCTAAGCGAACAGCAACAGTCCCCGGTCCCAAGCCCAGACGGGAACTACGCCGTCAGCCGGGCGGCCAGAGTTGAGGCCGTTGCCCGGCGCGAGTATGCGAGGGTTCTGGAAGTTTTCATGGACCTGGTGGTTAAGGGCAAGGTGCCCCCATCAGCCTGAGGCGGACCTGGAGCTGCGAGGCCGGGGAACGGCTGTGCGAATCCCGTCACCGGGGCTGTCGCCGTTTCTGGCGAAAAGAGTTCGAACGGCTTCAGCGGCTGTGCGTGGCGGTTTCGAGCGGCGCCATGCGGATATTGCGGAAGTAGATTTCCGCGCCTTCGGACTGGAACAGAATCTTTCCTCTGGAGGGATACGCCTCCGATCCCTCGTTCATGAGCTTGCCGTTGACAAATTGCCAGATGTGGTCGCCCTGCACCACCAGTTCCACCGTGTTCCACTCGCCGTGCGGCTTTTCGATATCGCCGGCGGGGTCGCGATAGCCGGTCACGTCTTTCCATGGTCCTTTGCCGAAACGGTCGATCGGAACCGCCTTGCCGGCAGGTCCGGTCTTCTTTTCGCCCGTCTTGGAGCGAAGCGAAGCGCCGTCTGTGAGCCAGACGTCTCCGGTTGCGCCCTCCTGGATTTGCAGCTCAATGGAAGTGGGCCACACCTTCTGATCGCCCACAATGTGGTACAGAATGCCGCTGTCGCGGGCGTGGCCTTCGCGCGGCGCGTATGTCCCTTCGCCCCATTTGAACTCGGCGCTCAGATAGTAGTCGGCGTATTCGTCGCGGGTGATGAAGTAGCCGAACTCCTTGCCGGATACGTGAATGACGCCGTTTTCGACCGTGAATACGTGTTCGGGATCGTTGTTCAGCCCTTTGGAGCGCAGGAAGATGTCGAAATTGCTCAGGTCCTTGCCGTTGAACAGAGGCGTGGTCGGGCGGTGAGCCGGCACGTCAGCGGCATTCAGGCCGGCGATGGCGACGAAGGCGATCAGCGAGGATCGAACAGCGATACGGATCATAGACTCTCCTAACGCAGGAACCGCCGGGCGTCCTGGCGGGGCTGCGCTTGCCGGCCGATCTTATCGAAATTCCGCGCGGATTTCAAATGAAAATGGACTGGAAAGCGCTGTTTTTGGCGCGCAGGGCCGCTGGCGCCGCCAGGCACTGTACGCGCCGCAGATAAACGTTGCCCTTGGCACAGCGGATGCTACACCAGCAGTCATCAGTTGTCTCCGCTGCGGAAGCGGGGGCAACACAGAGACTTCATCCCCTTGGGCGGCCGCACCGCCATGGTGACTCCCTCACGGTCGCGGCTCCTTTCGTAGCGGGCCCCGGCGCACAGCCTTACGGCTGCGTGGCGGGCTGCGGTTTGAGCAGCGCCGGAAGCTGCGCGGCGGCGTCGCCGGTGGCGCGGGCCAGGTTCAGCTTGGCCAGGTTGTGGGCGAAGATGCTGTTGATCAGGTCCAGATTGGCGCTGGAAACGGTTTCCTGCGCCTGCACGACCTCAACCGTGTTGATGACGCCGGCCTCCATGCGGGCGCGTGCCATTTCCAGAGTTTCGTGGGCCAGCTGCAGGTTTTTCTGCGCCACTTCCACCTGGCCGGCGGCGGCCTCGAGATCCAGATATGCCTGGCGGACCTGGGCTTCGATCTGGCTGCGTGTATCGGCCAGCTCGGCCTGGCGTTGCGCCAGCACGGACTTCGCCTGCGCGATGTCGGCTTCAATACGGCCTCCCTGCCAGATGGGAACGTTCAGCGTGCCGGCCACGGTGTAAGCGCCGCTGGCCTGGCTGGGAGTGGCGCCGATGTATTCGTAATCGGCAGTCACGCCGAGCGAAGGCAGACGCTGGGCGCGTGCGGCGGCAAGTGCCTTCTGCGCAGCCTCCACCTGCGCCTGGGCGGATTTCAGATCGGCGCGGCGGCTTTCGGCCAGAGCCACGGCGGTCTCCACGTCGGAGACGGGAGCCGGGCTGAATTCGAAATGGTCGCTGAGCTCATAGCCCGCGTTGGGTGGAAGCCCGACGAGGCGCGCCAGGTTGATCTTCTGCTTGGCAAGATCGTTGCGCAGCGTGATGATCTGCTGCTGCTGCGTCAGCGCGCGAACCTGGCTTTGATCGAGGTTGAGCCGGCCGAGGACGCCGTGCTCGTGCTGCTGGATCGATTGCTGGAAAACGGCGTTGGCGGTGGCGAGTTGAGACTGGGCGGCATCCAGGCGGGCCTCCGCGGCCAGCGTCTGAAGATAGGCGCCTCCGACCGCCAGCACAACTAAGTCGCGGGCATCGGCCAGGCTGTACTGCCCCGCGCGGGCGGTGGCTTTGGCGGCGCGGTAATTGTCGACCGCGGTCAGGTTGGCGACCGTCTGGCTGAGCGAAACCTGGAGATCCATGTAATTGAATGGACCCACCACTTTGGGGATGCTCACGCCGGGGAAATTGAAGTTGAAACGGAAGCCCATCGCGGCAAGATTCACCTGCTCCAGGGTTTCGCTTACGGCTCCGTTGAGGTTGGGGAGCAGAGCGCTGCGCGCCGCGCCAACCTGCGCGCTGGTCTGGCGAACGGTGTTGGCCAGGCCGACCGTGCCGAGGTTATAGGCCAGGCCGCGGTGCAGGGCTTGATCGAGCGAGAGGCGGCCGGAAAACGTTTCGGTGGGTTTGGCGGCGCTGCCGGAGTATGGGCCGGAAACGGAGACGATGGTGTTGATGGTGTTCACGCTGGTGGTGGTGCCCGGAACCGGCTGCTGTGTGACGCCGACCGACCCGCCCTGGTTGTTGCGGCCGGACGACGGCAGCATCGTGGCTTGCGGGACGGACGCGGAACCGCCGGAGCCCTGCGCGAGCTGCGCATAAGCGCCCGCGCCGAATAGAAGGATAAAGGACAGTACAATGCCGAATGGTTTCATGGCACCCTTTGTCATTTGTTATTGGTTATGAGTTTGCGCATGGCTTCCACCAACTGCCGCTGGTGAGCCTCGGAAAGCACCGCCAGTTGCTCAGCTTCAGCGCGCTGCGCGCGAGGCAGCGCGCGGTGGAACAGTTGATCGCCGGCTTCGGTGCGGCGCACCAATTGGATGCGCCGGTCGCGCGGGCTACGCTCGCGGCGCAGCCAGCCGCGCTGCTCGAGCGCGTCCAGCCATGGCACGAGCGTGCTGGGGTCGAGGCCGCATAGCTCGGCGATATGCTGTTGGGAGAAATCGCCGGCGCCGGCCAGGGACAGCAGCCAGAACTCCTTGGAGCGGAGGCCGAGCGGGGAAAGGGCTTCATCCAGCCGCCGCTTGGCATCTACCCAGATCCTCCAGTTGCAGAACCAGAGGCCGGGATCGGAGGGATCCCAGGCATCGGCGACCTTGGTGGCGTGGCTCTTGGAAGTGTCGTGCGGCATGATTAGAGGGTCCGCCGGAACAGCAGGGTGGCGCCGGAGAGCACCACCACGGAAGTCAGCATCAGGGCGGCAACATCGGTGGTGACGGCGGTGATGCCGGCATCCTTGAGCAGCAGCGTGCGAAATCCGTGCACGGCATAGGTGAACGGGTCGCATATCGACATAAAGCGCAGCCAGCGAGGAAAGCCGGCAACCGGGTAGACGGCGCCGCTGGGGAAAAACAGAAGCGTGTTGAGCACGCCGAAAATGGCGCGCGGCACCAGCGGATCGCTGATGCGGGCCATGATGAAGAACATCATCCCGATGAGGGCGACGGAAGTCAGCGCCACCATCAGGGTGAGCTCGATGAGCCGCATCGGCTGAAAGAAGTTGGGGACTCCGGCAATGACCGCGCCGAGGACCAGCACGGTCATCCCGGCCAGCATCGCCTTGATCACGCCGGAAAGGTTAAATCCGGCGATCAGTTCCCACTTCGTAATGGGCGTGACCATGTAGCCTTCGTGCAGGCCGCGCGACTTGTCGTCGATGAACAGCATTCCACCGCCGATCATGGCGGTGACGAAGATGGCCAGTGCCACCGAACCGGGCAGCAGGTACTTGATGTAGTTGATGTAGGGATAGACCTCGACCACGTCAAGTGCGGCCTGCTGTGCTTCGCGGGGCAGGACTTCGGGCGCGTTGATGGATTCGACCAGGGTAGACATCTGCGCGCCGACGGCGTCGGCGACGGAGCGATCCGTATTGTCGGTGATGAGCGCGAGGTGAGGTTGGTGCTGCTCCAGCAGATCGCGGGAATAGTGTTGGGGGATGATGAGGACGGCGCCGAGGTCGCCGCGGCGAAGTGCGCGGACAGCGCGGCCCTCGTCGTCGTAGTCGGCGGGCAGGAAGGTGCGGGCATTGGCGGCCACGGCGCGCACGCGCTCGATCACATCCACCGATTTCGGGCCGCGGTCCAGGTTGACCACGCCCAGGTTGACGTTCTTGATATTGCCGCCGAAGGCGTTGCCGAGAATGACCAGTTGCACCAGCGGCAGCACCAGCGAGGCGAACAGAAGGGCCGGGCTGCGGCGGAACTTGCGCATGTCGCGCTCGACCAGGGCAAGAGCTCGCTTCATGAATGGGCTCCTTTCCGGCCGCGGTTGTTGGAGACAGGCGCCTCTGCCTCCGCCAGGCCGTGTCCGGTGTAATGCAGGAAGACGTCGTCCAGACTGGTGGACTGAACGGAAAGGCTTTTCAGCTCGAGCTTCTGTTGGCGGGCCAGTTCCACCAGCTCCGTCGCCGAGGCCGGCCCGCGGTCGCTGGAGACGCGATACGTGGCGGAGCCGAGCGCGCGCACGGATGCCACGGAAGGGAGCGATTCAAGGTCGGCCGCGCCGTTGGGAAGATCGGGGGCGAACTGCACTTCAATGCGGCTGGCGCCCGGCACCGAAGATTTCAGCACGACGGGTGTATCGAGCGCGACGATGCGTCCCCGATCGACGATGGCCAGCCGGTCGCAAAGGCGATCGGCTTCATCCATGTAATGGGTGGTGAGGAAGAGTGTGCGGCCCTGCTGCACGCGGAGGTGGGTGATCATCTCCCAGACGGAGATGCGGGAGGCGGGATCGAGGCCGGTGGTGGGCTCGTCGAGGAAGAGAATTTGCGGATCGTGGACCAGGCCGCGCGCAATTTCAAGGCGGCGCCGCATGCCGCCGGAAAGGGTGGCGGCGAGGGCGTTGGCACGATCGGCCAGGCCGACGGCTTCGAGCAGCTCGGCGGTGCGCTCGCGGCGGCGCGCGCCGGTGATGCCATACAGGCGGGCGTGGATACCCAGGTTTTCCGCGCAGGTCAGCTCGGGGTCGCTGGTCATGTTCTGCGGGATCACGCCGATGCGGGTACGGACGGCATTGGGATCGTGAACGATGTCATGTCCGGCCACGACGGCGGTGCCGGACGTGGGCGGAACCAGCGTGGTGAGCATGCGGATGAGCGTGCTCTTGCCCGCGCCATTCGGCCCCAGCAGGCCGAAGATGGTGCCGCTTTCCACGTCGAAGCTCACGTTATCGACGGCCTGGAGGGCGCCGAAGCGCTTGCTGATGTGGCTGACCTCGATGGCCGCGCGATTGGGCGTTTGGGTTTCGGCTGCCACGGTCACTCCCTGGCCGTGTTGACCGGCGGCGGAGGAGGCAGCGCCGGAACGGGCAGCATGACCCATGCAGTCATGCCGAGTGGAAGGCGGCCTTCGGGATTGGCAACCTTGACGCGGATGGCGACGGTCTTGATATCGCGCTTGACGCGGCTGACGTCGCGCTGGGTCGCGAAATCGGCTTCGACGGCCTTGTAAATCACGGGCCCGGTGACCTCCGTGCCGGAAGGCAGGCGGACGGTCAGGATTTTTCCCATGGGGA
>Ga0335072_10011414_pt1 | contig 12728 bp, 9 predicted proteins | sample Lox_Sample_21_FD_206725 | JGI IMG/M metagenome (GOLD analysis project Ga0335072, IMG submission 206725) | Soil microbial communities from Loxahatchee National Wildlife Refuge, Florida, United States - Lox_Sample_2.1 | ecosystem: Environmental > Terrestrial > Soil > Wetlands | place: USA: Florida...
GTCATTGCGAGAGATGCGCCCGGCTTTTCGGTGCCCGCTCCGACCGTCAATCCTCCCTCCGTCGATCTGGGCAGCGGAACGACGCTTGGCCCAGGGGCGTTCACCGAGGATTTCAATGTTACCTATTAAGGCACGGTCCTTACGCGGCGTTGCGGCGACATCGTTTACGCCCCGCCGCAATGCACGGGAGGCACGACGGCGGGAAACTGCTCGACGATCTCAAACATTCAGCAAGCCCAGGCCAAGGCCATTCAGCAGGAATTCAGCCAGATTCAACAGGAGATGGTGCCGTTCGCGGAATATCTAATCCCGGGCGGCAACAACTACCAAGGCGTCGGAACTTCGTGCCCTGCGGGAAGCCCCGCCACATGCACAGCGGTCGCCGCTTCTTCCCTTCCAAGCAATCAAATGGTGCTCCAGGATGTCGCCAATTATCAGAAGCTGATCGCGAGCAACCTTACTCCGCCCTCCGCGACCGTTCAGAGTGCAAGCGCCACCGATCCGACGACAACGGGCTGGATGTCCGCGGGGATACTTTTCAATTCAATTGCGGCTCAGCAAGCGACCTATTACCACGCGGCCGGCAATTTACCTTCCGTCGAGTCGCCCAATATTTCGGACGGTCCGGACAGCGCGATGGTGCTTAACGGAAACATGGCGCTCGTGAAATGGATAACCACGCCCCAATCGGGGCTGCAATTATCGATTCAGAATGAGACGCCGCCGAACGACTCCAGTGACTTCGGGAAAATCATGTCCGCTTTGGAGCGGGGCGGCGAAGACGCGAAGATTTGGAGCAGCGACGGATTTTTCAATAACATCTTGAACTCGTCGGGCGCCGTCAGTCAGCAGGATGCGATCTCGTCTTTGACCGATCTCGGCCGCAGGATGATGACCGTGAGCTTTGGGTTGTTTGGGAGTGGAGCCGCATCGGCAATTGGCGGTAGTTGGCTTATGAAAGGCGTCGGGTCTTTGCTGAGGAAGGTCGGGGGCGCAGCGGTGCCTGTGGGCGGCGCCGTCGCCGCCACATCCTGTTTGGAGACTCTCGGCGTCGGATGTCTTGCAGGGGGTGCAATTGCTCTCGGGGGAGGAGCCCTCTCGTCCATTGGAGATCTAGTACATGGAGCCGCGGACAAGGTGCCGATTATGGTCGCCGGGCTTTTATTCGCGCTTGCGACCGCCATCCTCATTCCGGCGATCATGCTGGGTTATGTTCTGCCCCTGCTGCCATTCACCAAGTTTCTGTTCGGGATCATGACTTGGCTTGTTTCTGTACTCCAAGCCGTGTTTGGTATTCCCTTATTCGCGCTCGCCCATCTCAATCCGGATGGCGAGCATTTTCTGCCGCAATCCGCGCGGCACGGCTATTTTCTCCTCCTCCAGATATTCGTGCGGCCGATCATGATGGTGTTCGGATTGATCGGGGCGATCTTGATCATGAATTCGGTGGTTGGCTTCATGAACAGCTTCTATGTCCCTGCGGTCTTGCTTTCCTACACCAGCGATACACCGGGCATTTTTGGCAAGCTTGTGTACACGATCCTTTACTGCGCTTTGGCCTACGGTATCGTCACGTCGAGCCTCAAACTGATCGATATCGTGCCGGATAACGCGATCAAGTGGCTCGGCGGCGCGCATATGGATTCCCATTTCCAAGAGCAGCATCTGAGTCCGGCGGCTACCGCGATCGGCGGTTCCCAATTGATTGGGGCTACAACGCGGGCTTTTGAGGGAATCGGCACGGCCATAAACGATAAGTTGCGAGAGCCCGAGGCGAAGGAGGCCGCAGCCAGACAACGGATATCGCAGCTTGCGGCCGACTATCAAAAGAACGGAAATCAAACGGGGATCACTGGAGAGCAAGGTCAGGCCGGGCAAAACCCGCTTCAATTAGCGAAGGATCAATATGATAGAGAGCAGGCATTCCTTGACCAGCAAACCGGTGGCAGAAAACCTTCGCTTGGCCAAATATGGCGTAACTTAAAGAAGCCACGGGGTTAAGGCGCCGTTGGAGAATAATCTTGCGCGCGCTGATTTTGGGAACGGCTTTGTGTCGCAATTAGATTTGGGTCGCCAGCCATCCAAATATCGCCAAAAAGATTCCGATCATGGCGATTATCCCTCCTTGCCCCCGTCTAATCGCATGCCTTTCATCCGAATTGCCGGTAAGGATTCTGGCTTTTTCTAATCTCACGGAGAATGGTGCGCGCGACATCACGCTATCAGTGCGAAGTGTCCTCGATACGCGGAAAAAGTCGAAAAAATCGCTCGAAGCGCCGTAAATTACCCCGATAGCGATTAACGCGATACCGACCTTCAACATCGGCGTCTCTCCCGGACTTGGCCATCCCCCTGATTCAGGGCAGGAATCCTATCAAATCCGGGCGCAAAATCAAAGCCAAATACCTATATATTTACGCTATAGACCATGCATATACGTCATGCTGGCGATTAGGCCCGCCTTGGTGTGCAGATTGGGGCATGATCGTCTCGCCCCGACAAATCCGGGCCGCCCGTGGCCTGCTCGGCTGGACCCGCACCAAGCTCGCCGAAAAGGCTATCGTCTCTACAACCACAGTCGCCGATATTGAACGCGGGGATGTAAATCCGCGGGCTTCTACGCTGGATGCAATTATCGTTGCCCTAGAAAAGGCAGGAATCGAATTCCTCCGCCCTGACGGACGTGGAATCGGTGAAGGCGTTCGTCTCCAGGTCGCACCAACGGCCGCCCGCTCCGGCCGCCGGCGTCTTCGCGCGCGCTGAATTTCAATGAAGCACTTTTACCATTATTCGCAAGTCCGGTTCACGCTCCGCACTAACGGTTTGATGGCGCTTGACCCCGAGAAAGTCAAATTGGCGCGCTAGCGTTAATCGAGAAAATTGGTTAGGATCACGATCCTTCAGGTTGTTTGTCGACGGTCGTGGTCTTGCCGTGCTACGGACCTCGACATTGCCGCAGGAGACGCGCAATGACGAATGAATCCAAGGCGAACGTCTCAAATCTTTTATTGATTCTGGCCGTGATTGTGTCAGTCCTTATATTTTTGTTCATACATGACGAAGCGGGGAACACTATATTTATTAGCCAAGTTGAAAATTGGAGTAACGCCGTTTGGACGCAGAATATCATCGAGCTAGTTGTTGTATGGATTGTCGTTCTCGCAGTACGATTTACAGTTTTGAAGCAGAGTCCCCCACCCAAATAAATCGCAAAATTCGAAGCGCGTGCCGAGGTGAGCTCTTCAACGCAGCATCGGATTGGCATCGAATAGACCGGCGAACTCCGGATCGGCGTAGTAGCACAGCCGGTCGGCGAGGATCGGTGCGCGGCCCTGCTTCAGCAAGAACTGCATACGTCCAGATAGGCGCATGATCTCCTGCGGCATAAGTAGCGGGCGTGCGGCCGGGCTATAGCTTGCCGAAACCGCCCCTCGCCTCGATAGCGCCGCGCCGGTGGATAATTCGCCTATCGCGCTTTCACGCATAACGCGCGGCTGCTATGGTTCCTCAACCTGACGGCATGCAGGGGTGTGCCGATGAGCGATGGACCGTTCCGACCCGGAATACGCTCCCGCGCGGGATTCTTAATGTTCGCCGCCGCCGCGGTCATGGCGACCGCGCGCAAGAATTTCAAAAGCCGTTTTGCCGGCTCCCCGAATACCGTCAAGACGTTGAAAACGGGAGTGGGAAAATCCCCCGCGGGACCGGCGACCGCGTTCGGCTCCCGGCCAGAAGCCGTGACTCCGCCTCCGCCGGCAAGGCCGGTCCAGCCGAATAGTCAGCCCCAGGCGTCGAACCCTTCGACCGTCACGGACGCGGCACTCGCCTCCATCGTCGAAGTCAGAACGCCGATCGACCCCGCTTGGCCGGGGAATAGTCTGCTCGCGCTCATTCCCACGCTGGTCAAACTCGTGGTCGTAATCGGGATTGTTTTCGGCGTCGCGTCTTTGATTGGGAATCCCTTCTTCGGCTTGATCAATCCGTTCGCGTCCTCGAATTCCTTCGCTCCGTACAATCCCGCTCCGCCGCAGAATCCGTTCTTTCCCGGCAACCCGTACCAACGGCGCTAGAGGTCGGCGATGGGCGTTCTCATGGGCTTGTACGCGGGGTGGCTCTGGCGGGATATCGAGGGATTGGACGCGCTCGTGCTCTGGCCGCCGCTGTTGCCGCCGGACCAACCGGCCGCGTTCGCGCACGACCTGTATCATCGCTATCTCGCCCATTTGATCGCGATCCGGCTCTGGGGCCTGGAATGGTTGGGCCTCGCCGCCGCCGCGATCCTGCTCGTCGCGCTGACCTTGATCGCCGGGAACGGCGAGTTCAATTTCGGGATCGCTTTGGCCGCGATCGGCATTGCTTTCGCCGCAGCCGGGGCGCGCTTCGCGCTCAAGCTCGCTTTCAGGCGCGACGCCCTCAAGCCAAGCCGGGAAGCGGCCGAGGCGCTGGTCCGGCGCGTCTGCTTACGGGAGATCCCGAATGGGGCGCCCGCCGATCTCGCCGATCCCTGGCGGCACGGCTGGATCACCGCCGATGGCCGCCCTGTCGCCGCCGAAATCGGCGAATTCGATTTGCGCTCGACCGAGCTGGCGAACCGCGCCCGGCCCTGCCTGCTGGTCGCGGTCGCGTTCGGGCTGGTTCCGGCGGGCTTCACCGCGTTCGGCACGATCGCGCTGGGACTTGTCCTCGTGATCGTCCTTTTGAAGGCGGCGGGCGATCTGCCTCCGACCCGGATACGCGCGCGCCTCCTGGATGTCGCGGCGGCAGGGACGGCGGAAGGCGCTGCTTGGGCCTTCGCCGGCGCCTCGCGCTGGGCGGCGCGGGTCGAAGAGGCGCGCAAGGCCCAGCTCGCGGAAGCGATTCGCGACAAGTCGCCGATCCTTACCGTCGGTACCGCCCTCGGCGTGCTCGCGGCGCGGGGCGATGCGCTGGCGCCCTCCGCGGGACTCGACATGGCGCTCAGCCTCGACGATTTGATGCAGCATTTGCTGGTGCTGGGCGGCACCGGCTCCGGCAAGACGGCGGGCGTGCTGCGCCCACTCTGCAAGCAGCTTGGCGCGCTCGACGGCCTGGGGCTCGTGGTCCTCGACGGCAAGGGCTCGCTGCCGGGCGAAATCGCGAAGATCGTGCCCGGCCTCACCGTGATCGATCCGTCCACGAAGAAAATGTCGCTGGTCGAGGGCCTGACCCCGACCGAGATCGTGGCGACGGTTGCCGACATTCTCGGCCGCGCCGAAGGCAAGGACCGTTTCTTCGACGATAGCGCCGCCGGGCTCATGCGCCATGCGGCGGTGCTGGCGATAAGCGAGGGCGGCGCGGCCTGGAGCCTTTCGGGCATCTGGCAAATCGCGAGCAGGGGTCCGGAATCCAAGGCGATCGAGGAAGCCGACGTGACGGTGCCGGAGATATCGGCGGCGATTCAGTTCTTCCGGGAGGAATGGCCGAAGGTCGAGCCCGAAGTGAAAGCCTCGATCCTCGCGACGCTCCGCGCCTGGATCACGACCATCACGAGTCACCCGGATACGCGCGCCTGGGCGGAGACGCCGGAAGGCAAGAGCGAGGCCGACATTACCGCAGCGCTCAAGGGCGGGCGCCTCGGCATTCTCGCGCCCGCGCATCGCTACGGCCAGGCGGGGCCGGTGGTGGTGGCGCTCCTGAAAGCGCGATTGTTCGCCGCGATCCGCGACCGCGCCGACAAGGGTATGGGACAGGGCGAAACGCCGCTCGTTCTCGTCATGGACGAAGCGCAGGAGATCACGACCGAGGAAGACGCGCTCATTCTCGGCATCGCCCGGAGCCTCCGGCTCGGGATCGTGGCCTCGACGCAGACGGTCGAGGGCATCGAGGCCCGGCTCGGCCCCGGCAAAGCCGCGCAATATCTGACGCTGTTCGGCTCTGTCATGGCCTTGCAGAACCGCTCCGCCCGCACGGCGGACGCCGTTGCCTCGCGGCTTGGCGCCTCTTTTCGGCCGGTGCTCGAATCCGTGCCGGGCGTGCCGACGGTCAGAAGCGCCGTCATGGCGCAACGCGCCTCGGGCCGTCTCGCCGCTGCGCGATCGCAGCCTAGCGTCTACGCCACGGTGGATTTCGGCGAAGGCCGGAGCGTGGGCGAACTCCTCGCCGTGATCAATCCGTTCCAGCTCTTCCGCAGGACGTTCAGCGGCGAGCAAGCACATATCTCGTCGCGCGTCGTCGCCGCACCTCTCGTGCTGGCCGACGAGCTGACCGAGCTGGTGGTCGAGCCCGACACCGCGCTCGCCATTCTCAACCGCGGGCGCGTGCCGAGACGGGATGTCGTGAAGCTGAGGCCGGTGTGGTGAGCCCGCATGGAAAATGTCAAGAACACCCGGCTCGCCGTCTATATAAACTTTAGTTTGGAGATGAAAATGCGTATATGTATTGTAATAGCTAGCTGTCTTTCGGTTTCTGGGTGCTTTTTCACGGAAACGCAGCTCAATACGGACACACTCGATATGTCGACAACGGTCGCCGACATCCAGGAACGTCAGGTGATCAATAATCTCATTCGTGTGATCGACGATCCTTACGCGATCCCAGCCCAGGTCGTACTTACGGGCGGTGGAGTGCAAGTTTCCAATCAACTAAGCCCAAGTTTAGCTGTTCCCTTCACCGATATTTCCAAAACTAGTCGCAGCGTTAATCTTGGCGTTAGCAATCAGTGGGTCGAGAATTGGTCGTTGGCACCGATAACCGATCCTGATGACATTAGGCGACTGCGGGCCCTTTACCGTTTGGCGGTATGGCGGGATAACAGTTTTGGCTCCGAGTATCCCGTCCCTCTTGAGAGGACTTCCCAAAATGCAGAAATTAACTGCGATCTATCCAACAAAGCTAGCCCGCCCAATTCAAATAGCAACGCTGGTCCACCGGTATGTCCGACTAGGCCATACTTCGCGCCGACAGCCGACGTTGTGCATCATCAATGGTTGTTCTGGAATAAAGACCCTTCGACCCCTCCCTCTCCCATCTATCCGCCCGAGGCCATGCCCCCGAGATTAAGGGAAATGGCAACAGCCCTAAAAGACGACGGGCAACCGGACAATAAATGCTCAAATGGTCAGAACATGATCCTTCTGAATAACAACCCAAATGACGAATATGCGCTGTGGGCCTGCCCCAAAAAAGATTTTGATGATTTTGTCGTATGGGTTTTAGGAGCTACCCCCAATAGTGTTGGTGGTGGCGCAGGTAGCAAAGGAGCTGGAGGTGGGGGCGGCCCTGGTGGCGGTAAGAGCAAGGGTGTTGCGTCTCCTGCCTTGCAGGCGGTGCCACTACAATAATGCCAATTAAATTGTACTTGATATCGCTTGGTATCCTTCGAAAGGACCTGAAAAAGTCACCTCTAATGATCAAGGAATTGGCAGAGTAGGCAAAAATATGCTCGGCGCTGATTCAGTCTGCGGAGCTGATGCCGGTCTGTCGGTTGAGCCCGAGACCGTGCTCACCATCCTCAATCGCGGGCCGGTGCCGAGACGGGATGTCGTGAAGCTAAGGCCGGTGTACTAGCTTTGGCTGCTTCGAAACGGTTGCGCGGAGAGATTCACTCGAAAGGATGTGTTCAAAATGTCTAAGGGCACAGCGAATCGAGATGGCATGCGCGGCTACGAAAAGGTGCTGGTCAGCTTTAGAGAGGATGCTGGGCAGTCCATGCTTCAGGAACATGCCAAGACATTCGTAAGCTACGTGGCGTTACTACCGCCCTTACATGGAACACGGGTTCAATCGTTTAAGTCGTTTGTCGGGCAAGCTATGGCGCTTCGGGCGCCTCCAACGACCGAAAGTCGGATTAAAGTATTTCCCCACTTGGGTCTTGCGATCGCGGTGGTCAATCGGCAGGGAATGATTGCTCTCAGCCGTGATCCGAGCATCAAGAGCGTAAACAAAGCACCTGAGGTGAGTCTCCTTCGCCCAGTTGCTTCGAAGCTCAGCGCACCGCCGCCGCACGCCGCTTGGGGGATCGATAAGTTGCGGGTTACTGAACTATGGGATAAGGGAATTCGCGGTGACGGGGTAATCGTTGGGCATCTCGATACTGGGGTGGACGCGAGTCACGAATGTCTCCGGAATAAAGTCGTGAAATTTGCCGAGTGGAATCTTAATGGAGATCGAGTCGCCAAGGCAAAGCCATACGACAGTGATACTCACGGCACCCATACAGCCGGCACTATTGTGGGTGGAAGTAAGAAATCTGCGATCGGAGTCGCACCAGGAGCAAAGCTCGCGAGTGCTTTGGTCCTTGACGGAGGAGAAGTATTGGATCGAATCCTTGGTGGGTTGGAGTGGATGGCAGGGCTTAAAGTGGCCATTGTCAATGCATCGCTCGGAATACCGGGATATACTCCCGCATTTCACGTCTTGATCGATGCGCTCCGAAGAAACGGCATCTTGCCCGTCATTGCCATTGGAAATGACGGAAGTGGAACTAACCGTTCGCCAGGAAATTATTCGAACGTTCTTTCTGTGGGCGCTATGAATTCGAGCAACCAGGTTGCTGATTTTTCTGGCGATGGCAGGTGCCGACCCGATGGAGACCTCCTACCTGATCTCGTTGCGCCCGGTGTAGACATAGTTTCTGCCGCTCCCAGAGGGCGCTTCGCTACTGGGAGCGGGACATCTATGGCCGCGCCTCATGTGGCAGGCGTCGCTGCGTTGTTAAAGCAAGCAAAACCGTCCGCGAGCGCCATTGATATTGAAAAAGCAATTCTTATGTCATGTGTACGTCCGGCCAGTATGCCACAGGGGCGTGCGAATCGAGGCGTGCCCGATGCCATCAGAGCGCTTTCGTATCTGTAGGCCAGGCATAGGGGCACGCCTACGGCGAAGGGCTAGCAAATTGATAGGGCATGGCGAGCAATACGGATAAATTTAGTATTTCAGCTTCGTTTAAAGCAGTCACGGGCGCATTTCGGCGTCAAACGGACCCGGAAAGATGGCAACTAAATTCAAATCGCATGTGGAATTAATGCAGGGCGGTCTTGACAATAGCAATGGTCAAAAGCAATAAGTAGAGGAAGAAAAACAGAGGGACTTAGGAATGAGTGCCAGACCAAATTCGAAAGAGTCAGATATTGTTCATGTTATTGCTTCCTTGCGCAGACAAGCGGACAAGGATGGTATTGTCACGGCTAATATATTTCTTGATGCCGGAAGTGGTGAAAATTTTGATGGTTTTGTAAAGCGCCTTGTTGCAAACGCGCGACTACATTCGGGCCACAGCAACCAAGTCTTTAGCATCCGAAAACTTCATCCTTTCGCGCGGTCGTTCTCAGTAACAACCACCCTCGACGTGATTATTCAACTTGGCAAAGAGCCCGGCGTCCGTGCAATTCTGCCGTCCCGAATTGACGACGTTTACTCGAAGCCCGTTGCTCATCGCGTTGGTTGATTGATCGAGAGCCGATTCGCCCCCTGCTGCAAATGCGACGCTAGGGTCACGATAAAGCTTATCTCCCTCTCCTTCGTCTTCCATCCGGATCATGCTCCGGCCCGTCGGGGCCGTCGTGTTCCGGCAGGGTGCGCTCGCGCCCCAGGTCATCGTCGCGGTCCATGTCATGATCGCGTTCCCGGCTCCGCAGTTGGTCGAGCGGGCCGTGCTCGCGCTCCGCTTCCTCAAGCTCGGGCCGGAGATTCTCGCGCGCCTTGGTGAAGGTCTTGGCCCCGCGCCTGGCCTCGAATTCCACGATGTCGCCGCGGTCGTGGTAATTGTCGCGGCTCTTGTAACTCCAGGCGCCGTCCCGGTCCTGGCTCGCGGTGAGCCGTTCGTCGCCCTTTGAGAGGACGGCGATATTGCGCTCGTCGTTCTCCCAATCGAGCTTGTAGCCGTGCTTCTCGACGGCGTGGGCGGGCAAATCAAGATAGGCCATCGCCCGGCGTTCTTCCTCGGGCGTGCGCGGCGGGCGTGTCTGCGTCGGTTGTTCGCGGGTCTCGCCAGACGTTTCTCTGGCCTGCTCCTGCGTCCGGTCGAGTTCGGGATTGAGCGGCGGATAGAGGTCGGGTCGATCCTGACCGCGGTCGGCCCAAATCTCGCGCGCCTCGCGGCCTTGCTCCTTATAATCCTGCACCCGTTTTTCGTACTCGGTTATTTCTTTCGCGCCGGTCGCCCGCGCCAGACCCGCGACCCGGCCATAGGCTTGGGCCATATGGTCGGCATGCTCGATGTCGCGACGGACCATGAGCGCGTCCCGCCTGTCCGGATCGGTCTGGGCGGCGATGCGCTGGTCGAGATCGTGGCGGTCGCGCTGATAGGCGGCGGCTTCCGCGAGGCTGGCTTGCGCCAGAGACGCGATCGGCGCGCGCGGGTCGTAATGCTGGGCGAGCGCTTCGGTGTAGCGCATTTGCGCCGGGGTCGGCACACCTGCGGTGGGCGACTCTCTAGTTTCCGCCTCATGCTTGGAAACTTCCGCTGCCGGCGCGACGCGGGCCATCCGCGCGTCGGCCACTTGCTCCTTCTGCGCTTCGATATAGGTTTCGTGGCCGGGCGGGCGTTCCTTGTCGAAGATGTGAAGCCGCTGTTGCTCGGTGTCGCGGGCTTTTGCCGCCTCCTGGTCGTAGCGCTGAACGCGCGCCGGCTCGTCGCGGAAGAATTGCTGCCGTTCCTCTTCCGCGAGCCCCGCCGCCTCGCGGCGGTCCTCGTGCTCGGCGCCGGCGATCTCGCGGGCGCGGTCTATCTCGGCCCCGGCCTCGCGCAAATCGCGGTCGGGGGCGTCCTTCGGAATGTCGGGCCGCGCCTTTTCCTCGGCGGCCTTCTTGTGCCGGTTCGGATCGCGCATGGCGATATCATACGCCGCGACCGCCTCGCGCGCAGCGCGAAGATCAGGCTGACCTTCGCGCTTGGCGAAATCGAAGATGTCGCCGCGGTCCTTGGCATCGACCGGGTTGATATAGGTCCAGTGGCCGTCCTTGGCCTTCCGGGCATGCAGCGCGTCGATCTTGCCGTCCGCTGTCTCGCGGAGAAGCGCAAATTCCCCATGCTCCCGGCGCGGCCTCACCTGATAGCCATGCACGTCCTGCGCATAAACCGTGAGATCGAGCTGCCGCAGCCGCTCCATCTGGTCTCTTGGGAATGCCTGCGCGTCCGCGGCAGGCGTTTCCTTGGCGACGCTCGGACTTTCGGCGCTCTTTTCTTGTGCTCTGCGTCCAGTGTTGGGCACGCCCACCGCCGGTGCGCCCGCCGCAGGCGCGCCGGAATCTCCGCGTCCTGAACGGCCTTCGCCGCCGCGCCCGTCGCGCTTTTTGCCTAGCTCGACGATCTCGGCCTCGGTCGCCCAAGCGAGGCTCGCCTCGTCGCGCGTCCTGTGCGCCATGAGGATGCCGAGCGTGATCTCGTCGGGGGCAAGATCGCGCGAGACGTAAAGCTCGACCTTCGCCTTGTGGCGCGTGAGGCCGACATAAGCGGTGCGGGCGTTCCAGGCGAAGGCGTTGTCGTAGAGGGCATAGACCTCGGTCTGGGTCTTGCCCTGGCCGCGATAGACGGTGCCGGCATAGCCGAGGCCGAACTGGTCGAACTCGCGGGCATTGAAGCTGACCGCGCGCCCGGTGTCGGTGCGGGCGGAGACGATGCCGCCCTGTATCTTCTCCACGGTCGCGAGCGAGCCGTTATAGATGCCCGCCTTGCGGTCGTTGCCGTGGAACTGGATGCGGTCGCCCGCGCCGATCGCGAGCTTGCCCTTGACGGTCTCGACCTCAAGCTCGTCCTTGACCTCGCCGCGCTTGACCCGGATCGCGCGGAGATCGCGATTGAGCCGGTTGACCTGGAAATTCGTGCTGGCATAGACGAAGCGGTTGACGCCCGGCCGTTCCCGGCTGGCCTGGTCCCAATCGGAAAGCAACCGGCTCCGGCTCTCGTCGAGATCGGCGGACCAATGGACATGGCCGCGCTCCGCATAGGCGCGCAAGCCCTCGGCGACGCGCCCGCCCGCGAAGTCCTCGGACGCCGTGCGCTGCCAGTCCTGCTCCTGCCGGCGGACGCGGCTGATGACCGCGCTGCCGTGGCGCTCCTTGAGGGTGGTGAACATGCCGCCGCGCTGGACGCTGGTAAGCTGGCGGTCATCGCCCGCCAGCACCACCTTGGCGCCGGACTCCGCCGCATGGCGCATGAGGCGGGCATAGGTGCGCGTGTCCATCATCGCGGCCTCGTCCACGATCACGAGCGTCCGCCGGTCCCATTGCGGGGCGCGGTCGTAGCGCCGGTTCTCCTGGAAGAACAGCTCCAGATGCGCCGTGCTGCCGTGGCGGAAGCCCTGGCGGCGCAAATCTTCCGCGGCGACGTTGGTGGGCGCCAAGCCGATCGCCCGCCATCCCGCGCGCTCATGGGCTTCCCGGATCGCGGACAGACTATGGCTCTTGCCCGCGCCGGCCAGCCCTTCGATGACGACAAAGCCGTCGGTGCCGGTGGCTTTCAGGAAGGCGGCGCGCTGCTCGTCGTCGAGGCCGCGCTTCTTGGCCACGATCTGCGACCGCCAGCCCGTGACCGCCTTGCGGGCGGTCGCGAGCTTCTCGGCCGCCTCCACCACGTCGCGCTCTTCCGCCCGGACCTCGGTCGTCGTGTAGCGCCCGGCGAAAGCGCCGGTCTCGCGGTCGTGCAAAGCGACCACCTCCGGCCGGGCGACCAATTCGGCCCTGATTGCGGTCCGCTCCGTCAGGTCCGGGACAAACTTCTTAATAAGCCGCTCGATGTCCATTTCGGTGAAGGTGGCGCGGCGCTCGGTCAG
>Ga0335072_10011416_pt1 | contig 12723 bp, 15 predicted proteins | sample Lox_Sample_21_FD_206725 | JGI IMG/M metagenome (GOLD analysis project Ga0335072, IMG submission 206725) | Soil microbial communities from Loxahatchee National Wildlife Refuge, Florida, United States - Lox_Sample_2.1 | ecosystem: Environmental > Terrestrial > Soil > Wetlands | place: USA...
CGCGGCCCCATTGCGCCGAATCTTGCGCCGGAGCGACGCTGCTCAGCAGAAGCAGCAGGCAAAGCGAAAGGGTGAAGGCGGAACGGACGAGCGGGCGGGACGTGCGAGTAAAAAGACGCATCTGTAGATAAAGTACCAATCATACAGAGTACACAAAACGGGAATGGTCGCAGGAAGACCGCCGTTCGCTTTTCGCTGCTCGCCTTTCGCTCTTCGCTTTTCGCCAGAACGCCTCGCCTTTGCTGGTGTCATCCTGGGCAACGGCGGCCAACCCAGGTAGCGGATTTTCTGGCGAAGAGCGAGGGACGAATAGCGCTCCCTGTGGCCAATGGCGAAAAGCGACTGGCGAATAGCGGCCTTTCTAACGGAACCTTTTCGCGGCTCGCACGTATTTAGTTGCAGAAGCTGATCCGGCGAGGACATCGTCAGCAGGGACGGAATCTTTCGAGGATCAAAGAAGTGCTCCGTTGCGATTGCGACAGGAAGCCATGCAGGAGAGCATTATGGACGCGAAATATAACTGGCTGATCGACAACACCGCAATCCGCATCACCCTGAACACGGTGGCGCTGGCGCTGTGGATCGCCACCGCTGTGGGATTGCTGGAGCTGGCAGCGAAGGTTTAAGAAACTCTGATTAACTAGCGGCTTTGCAGGGGACGGCCTTTGAGCCGTCCGTAACAGCCACAGAAGTTCTGAGGCTTAGCCTCTGAAGGATTTCGAAGCTATCTAAGCAGAAGTCGTAATGCGCGAGTCCCACTCGCGCCACGAGGAGTCCGGCCGCCGCTCGTTCGACGGCTGGACAAAGGCGAAACCCCGCACCCTCCGCGGGGTTTCGTGTTTGGGCCGTTCCGCTATTCGCCCTTTCGCTCTTCGCCAGAGACGCGACGCTTCGCTCCGCAAAACCGCACCCGAGCTACAGCATGATGTTCACCGCGACAGAATCTCTGGGCTGGAACTCTGGCGAACGGCGAAGAGCGAAAAGCGCTAACTCTACCCGCGCGTAGTTTCCACTTCGCGCAGGCGGGCTGCCTTGCCGCGCAGCGCGCGCAGGTAGTACAGCTTGGCGCGACGCACGTGCGCCGAGCGCAGGACATCGATCTTGTCGATGACCTTCGAGTTCAGTGGGAAGATGCGCTCCACACCCTGGCCGAAGCTCATCTTGCGAACGGTGAAGCTGGGTTGCGAGCCGCGGGTTTTGGCGATCACCAGGCCCTCAAACGCCTGCAGGCGTTCCTTGTCGCCTTCCTTGATCCTGACTTGCACGCGAACCGTATCGCCGGGCTTGAAGTTGGGCAGGTCGGTGCGCTGCGCCTTGGCCAGCAGGCGATCGATAATCGGAGAATTCGACATTGTGTGTTCCCTTCCGTAAGTGGACAGGTAGAGCGGCGCTTCAGCGTCGCGTTACTGCCGCTTTTCTCTAACCAGCCCGCTTTAACGGGCGACATCTATCGTCGGCGAAAGCCGACTCAGCTATTCAGAACCGGTTCAGGACGCGGGTCTGAAGACCCGCTCTACCCGTCGTGATTACTTATTCCGCGCGTAGTCGCCGGCGCCCATGAAGTGCAGCGACACATACGGCTCATTGCCGACCACCCAGCTGTCATGCCCGGGCGGAATATAAAAAACGTCTCCGGAACGCATCTCGATCACGCGTCCGTCATCCATCGCGGCGGTAGCGCAACCCGATACAACCATTCCGACGTGCTCGACGCTGCAGCTCCTCGCCCCGATCCCTTTGCCGACATGCTCCGACCACTTCCAGCCGGGCTCGTAGGTGGCGCGCCCGATCGTCATTCCGCCGAGCGCAACGAGTTCAAACTTTCCCTTCTCGAACACCCGCGTCTCATCCGGCTGCTCAAAGCGCTTCAGGATTACGTCGGCTGATAACGTGCTTTTCACGGCTCAACTTCACCTTCGATTTCGACCAGCAGCTTACGATCTTGTTCGCTCAGCTGCGCCTCGCGCAGCAAGTCCGGACGATTCCGCAGCGTCTTCCGCAGCGCGCAACGCCGCCGCCAGCGCCGAATCTCATCGTGGTTCCCGTTCACCAGCACCTCGGGAACCGGCATCCCGCGAAACTCTGCCGGCCGCGTGTAATGCGGATAATCCAGCAATCCGCCCGAACCGCAGGTCGAACTCGGCGGCTCATTGTGCACTCGCAATGCTCCCGCAGCCGGCGTCCCCGTCGCGCCCTCTTTTGGCGTGATGGGGTGGCTAAAACTCTCTTGCTGCGACGACGCTGCGTTACCCAGCGCTCCCGGCAGCAGCCGCGTCACCGTGTCAACGATGATCGCCGCACCCAACTCGCCGCCGCTCAGCACAAAGTCGCCGACGGAAATCTCGCGATCGGCCAAGTGCTCGCTCACGCGCTCGTCCACCCCTTCGTAGCGCCCGCAGATCAGCACGATGCGGTCGAGGTTCGTCATCTCCTGCGCCACCGCCTGCGTGAAGATTCGCCCCTGCGGCGACAGCAGCACCACCGACTCGCGCGCGCCGCCTGATTGCAATCGCTCTTCGCGCGCCGCAACCTTCAGCGACTCCAGGCACTCGAAGATCGGCTCCGGCTTCAGCACCATGCCTTCGCCGCCGCCGAACGGCCGGTCGTCTACCGTGCGATGCCGATCGTGCGTAAAGGCCCGCAGGTCGTGAATCGCAATGTCAATGAGCCCCGCCTCGCGCGCCCGGCGCACGATGCCAAAATCCAGCGGCCCGCGAAAGAAGTCCGGAAAAATCGTGATGATATCGAACTTCATTCGTTGTGCGCACGCATTCAGGTGTCATCCTGAGCGAAGCGTCCGCGGTTTTTCCGATCGGCATCCGCCGCCGATCGGGCGGACGCGGAGTCGAAGGCTCTGCGGTTCGCTTTCGGCGCAGCTAAAACCGCGCCCCTTCAAGGCTACCGTTTGCCCGTTTCGCCCGCCGCTCTCGCTTCGTCGGCTTCGGCCTTCTGGCGCTGCTTCTCTTCTTCGCTCAGCGGACCGTCGACCTCCAGCAGCCCTTCCGGCAGCTCCATGTCAATGCGCTTGCCCGCCACATCGAACTTCTTCACGTACTCATCGGCGAAGGGCACCAGCACTTCGTTCTGCACCGCGCAAACCGGCAGCTTCACCAGCAGCAGCGGAGCCTCGCCGGCGCCGAACTGCACCTCGGCTACGCGTCCCAGGAATCGCTGGCCCTGGTTGATCCACACGTCCGAGCCGACGATCTCATTCACGTACGCCGAACCCGGCTCCAACTGGCTGCGCTGATCTTCCGGCACCTGCACCTCACATCCGGCGAGCGTCTCGGCATCGCTGATACTGTCAACGCCGGCAAACTTCAGCACCACGCCGCCCTTATGAAACCAGTGCTCTTCGAGCTGCATTTCGCGGCGGCTGTCATCCGGCGCCAGGCACCACAAGTGCCGCCGGTCTTCGAAGCGCTCGGGAAAATCCGTGTGCAGCTCAGCCAGCACTTCCCCGCGCCGTCCCTGCGGCCCCAGCACGCGCGCAATGGTGATGAAGCCGGCTATTCCACAATCTCCAGCTGATAGCGTTTGCGCGTGCGCAGGCTCGCCGAGTGGAGAATCGTGCGCAGGCTGCGCGCCGTGCGCCCATGCCGTCCGATCACACGCCCCAGATCGTCTTCATCGACGATCAGCTCCAGCACCGTCTGCCCGTTCTCTTCGAAGGGCTCGACCGTGACCTCGTCCGGCTTCTCGACGATCGCCTTGGCCAGCAACTCCATCAGCGCAACCATGTCCGGCTTGCCATCCGACATTGTGGGACTCCCTATTGCCCGGAAACCTTTCAATTAGCCACAGAGACACAGAGCTCACTGAGAAATCGATTCAAGAACTCCGTGTGCTCCGCGTCGAAATGATTTTCGTTACCCCGACCCAGCATCCGGGGCCTCCGACAAGCGCCGTTTTTGCGCTTGTTGGGGTGGTTTACGCCGCGCTCGGCGCTTCGCCCGAAGGCGCTGGCTCGGTTATGGACGACGGACTGGGCGGCGCAGGCGCAGGCGTGCTTACCGGCGTCTTCTCCACCAGCTTCCGCACGCGGTCCGACAACTGCGCGCCCTTCGACGTCCAGTAGGTAATGCGCTCGCGCTTCAGGTCAACCGTCGCCGGATTGGTGCGCGGGTTATAGGTGCCGACCACTTCCACCGAGCGGCCATCGCGCGCCCGGTCCTTCTCGATTACCACGATGCGGTAATACGGCTGCTTGCGCGCGCCACGGCGCGCCAGACGAATCATCAACACAGAGAATGTTTCCTTTCCTGCGAACGAGCTTTTTCGAACGAACCGGTAGAGCTGGACCCTTCGACTGCCGGTAGAGCTGGACCCTTCGATTGTCGGTAGAGCGAGCCTTCGGGGCTCGCTCTACCGACAGTCGCGTCTCACCAGCCCTCTGTTACTTGAGCCGGCTTCAGCCGGCGACACACGAAACCTGCGTCACCGAATTGCGGTCGCAGGATTCCGGGTGAAAACGTTCCTCAGGCGAGATGATCAAAACGATCCGGGTGTTCGAGCAATCCATGTTGCTCACGCACCCCAATGAGCGCGGCATTGGCACCCATCGGACCTCACATACCTTGAGGCAACAACCTCTTGATTATTACGAATGCAAGCTGCTTTGGCAAGCGGAGCGCTTGCCCCACGTACACAAACCCTGGGCCGGTGCCCCAGGCCTCGCGCGGTTCGAGACCTGGGAAAGGGCTGCGCCGCCAACACCCAGGTCCGGAAAATCGCCAGACCTGGGGCACCCGGACAAATTCATACTGACCCGCTGACGCTTACAGCTTCTCGTAAAACTCGCAGGCCGAGCACGAGATATACATCCCGCCGGCGACGTTGCGCTCGCGGTCCTTCACCCGCTTGACCACGCGGGTCGGCTTGCCGCACTTGGGACAATCGGTGCTCTTGCTGGTATCCATTACCTTCTTGCGATCGGCAGTTTTGGCGATCTTGGCCATCGTTATCTCCTCGACAATCTGGATTTTTCGCAGGCTTCTCTTCACCCGGCAGACGTGATGCGCGGCATCGGCGTTGCTGAATTTTGAGTGAATGCGAATCGAAGCGGATGGAATGCGGGCGCTCAGGCGCTGCACATGTTTCCAGCTCACGCTCCGGGGAGCGGCTTCGACTGCAGCGGCGCGATGAGTGGTCTCAACTCGCCTGTTAGCTTGCTGCTTTCATTTTACATGAGCGCGGCCTAGTATTCTGGCGGGTTCACCCCAGGGAACCTTCCCGATTCCTTTCCGTATACCTGGTGAGGAAGCTTATGCCCGACCTAACGCAGGACGCTATCACGCCGACTCCGCCGCCCGTTCCGCCGCAGCCCAGCACCTTACGAACCGTCTTCCTCGGACCGCAGGGCCTGCGCGCCGGCTGGCGACTGCTGATCTTCATCGCGATCCTCGCTGTTCTGGGCGTCGCCATGCGCCCTCTCGAGGGCATCCTGGCGCACAAGTACAACATGGGAACCGAGTTCTCGGCCACGAACGTCATTATGGGCGAGAGCCTGATGTTTCTTCTGCTGCTCATCGCGACCGCCAGCATGGGCCGCTTTGAGCATCGCAGCCTCGCCGACTACGGCCTGCCGTTCCGGCTGATCCTGCGTAAGCAATTCTGGACGGGCGCGCTGTGGGGCTTCGTCATGCTCTCGTTCATCGTCGCAATGATGGATGCGACGCATGCGTATTCCCTGGGAGCACTGGCGCTCTCGCCGCTCGACATCGTCAAGTACGGCTTGCTCTGGGCGCTGGGTTTCCTGATGGTCGGCTTTACGGAAGAGTTTCTCTTCCGCGGTTATGTGCAATTCACGCTGACCACCGGGCTGGGCTTCTGGCCAGCGGCGACCATCACCTGCCTCGTCTTCGCCGGCGCGCACCTGCAGAATCCCGGCGAGAACATCGTAGGCGTGCTGGAGATCGTCCTGATCGCGCTCTTCCTCTGCATGGCGCTGCGGCGCACCGGCAACCTGTGGTTCGCCATCGGATGGCACATGGCCTTCGACTGGGGAGAGAGCTTCTTTTACTCCACGCCGAACAGCGGCATTCACGCCACCGGCCACATGCTGAACGCGTCGCTGATGGGCTCGAAGTGGCTGAGCGGCGGGACGGTTGGCCCCGAAGCCAGCGTCTTCGACCTGATCGTAACCATTGCCGGCATTCTGCTGCTGGCGAAGCTCTACCCAACGGCGAAGTATCCGGCGCTGGTTGAGCCTATCGCCGCGCCCACTCCATCATTGCTGGGTAACAATGCCCCTCACACCGTCTAAGAACGTATTCAGACTGACGGTAGGGTGGAGCACCGCTTCAGCGGTGCAGTTTGCAGCACAGTAGTTAAATCGGCTTTAGCCGCTGAGGTAAAAAAGCCTGACCGCAGGCGCTAAAGCGCGGTCGCCTATCGCGCTCTCCTATGCACGCCTGAAGGCGTGCTCCACCCCCGACCCTACAGCAATATACGAAATCATCTGGCCCTCAATGCCGGTGCTGGGCGTGCGAATGGATGTGGGGATGGGAGTGCGTCACGCCATCATGTGAGTGCCGGTGCGCGTGCACCAGGTTCGCCCGCAGCAGCAATTCCTGATTGGCCAGAATCTCCGCCGGCGTCCCTTGAGCGGCTACGCTTCCCGCCTCCAGCACGATTACACGATCAGCAATATCATCCACAATTTCAAGCTGATGCGTTGCCGAAATTACAGTTTTAGTTGAACCCTTCCACTGCTGAATCAGGTCGATCAGTTCACTCTGGCTGCGCGGATCGAGTGTCGCCGTCGGTTCGTCCAGCAAGAGCACATCGGGATCGAGCACGATCACCGAAGCCAGCGCCACGCGCTTCTTTTCGCCGCCCGAGAGACGGTACGGCGGCCGGTCGCGGAGATGCGAAATGCGCATCAACTCCAGTGCCGCCGCGACACGCGACATCACCTCGTCCTTCGGCCACTGCATCTGCAACGGCGCGAAAGCCACTTCGTCGAAGACGGTCGGATTGAAGAGCTGCACATCGGGATTCTGGAAGACCAGCGCCACCCGCCGGCGAAACGCAAAAGCGAAGCCGTCACTGGCCAGCTTCTCCGGCGTGAGCGGCGAGCCGTCAAACGAAATTGTCCCCTGCGTCGGAGGGTAGAGGCCGTCGAGCAGGCGCAGCAGCGTGGACTTGCCCGAGCCGTTCGCGCCCAGCAGCGCAATCCGTTCGCCCGGCGAAATCTCGAGCGACAGGCTGCGCAGCGCGGGCACGCCGTCGTAGTCGAAGGAAACTTCGCGCAGATCGAATAGTGGCGGCATAGCTTCGCTCAGCGTCCCACCCCAACCGCAACCGCCGCGACCAGCAGAAACAGCACCAGCCCGGCATAGTCCCACATTGTCATATGGAAGTCGGAGAGCACCTCAACCTCGCCGCGGAAGCCTCGCGACTGCATCGCCATATACACTTCCTCGCTGGTCGCCATGCTTTTGCTCAGGAGCACGCCTGCCGTGCGCCCCGCCATCCGCCGCTGCTCAGCCGGCGGCAGCCTGCCCACGGTGCGGCTGCGCCGAGAGTCAAACATCTGCGTCGCAGTCTCGACCAGGAGAAAGACGTAACGATAGGTCATCGCCAGCATGGTGATCGCTTCCTTCGGCAGATGCAGCGCGCGCAGAGCCTTCAGCACATGCGCCCACGGCGTACATAGGATCAGCAGCGTGGTGAACGTCACCGCGGTCTCGACGCGCAGAATCAACAGCGTGGCCGTGCGCAAACCTTGCTCGGTAATCATCGCGGGACCGAGCTGCGCGACGGGGCTTCCCGGTGTAACGAAGATCGCCGGCAGCGCGATGACGCCGGTAAATCCCAGCACCACCAGCCAGACACGCTTGATTAGCGTGGTGAGCTGCACGCGCGAGAGCAGCGCCAGCACGATCGCGACGGCGAACAGAGCGGCAACCACCGTGATCTTGCGCGAGAGCGTGACCGCCAGCACCAGCGCAAAGAGTCCCACGACGCGCACTCGCGGATCGAGCGATTGCAAGAGCCCGCGCTGCCGTGCCGTTTGTTCGGAGAGCATGGCGCGCGTGAGCGCGCGGGCGAAGCCCATCGTCGTCGATTCCAGAAAGCCACGCGCGCTCATGCGGTCGATCCCGAACGCCGGTGTCGATCCATGAAGCGCTGGACAACGAGTGACACGCCGAGCAGAAATCCCACGGCAAACATCGCCGAAAGCAGATAGCCGAAGCTGCGGCTCCTCACAAACGTTGGCGCGTAGGCGGGAAACGGTGCGGTCCAGAGCGTCGACAGCCGCCGCAATCCCGCCGGGGCAGCAGCCGATGATGCCGGACTCGCTGTCAAAGCAGCGTGCGCGAGCTGACGCGGAGACCACTCACCCCACGCCGTTCCTGCGGCCAGGATTCCCAGCGGCGTCAGCAGCATCAGGACGGCAACCGCGATCCACAAGCGGCGCGCAGAACTCGCGGCCGGACGCAATGCAATCGCATCGGCAGGTGTGCGGGCTTGGGCTGGCTCGGGTGGAAGTCCGCTGGTCGACCGCAGCAATCCCGGATCGGCAACCTGCAAATACGCCACGATCCCGGCCGAGATGACCGCCTCCGCCAGTCCCGCGAAGGTGAGATGTCCGATCATCATCGCCGGAATGGCGATGCTCAACGGATAGGGCGCGTACAGCGGTGTCCCGCTGGCGTCGTGAAACAGCATGGGCTGAATGCCGAACTCGATTGCCGCCAGCAGTGCGGCGGCATTGACCGCAACATAGCCAGCGACACCGGCGGCGATGACGCGACGCCGGGAAGCAAGCGCGGCGCGCGCGGCGATCAGGCGATACATGGCATACGCCACCAGCGCACCGATGATCGCCATGTTGAAGCAGTTCGCGCCCAGGGTGCTGATGCCGCCATCGCCGAAGAACAGCGCCTGAATGGCAATCGCAATCGACAGGGCGAGAATGGCGCCCGACGGTCCGAGCACGATGGCGGCAATGGTGACGCCCAGCGCGTGGCCGGTCGTGCCGCCGGGCAGCGGCAGGTTGAACATCATCACAACGAATGAGAAGGCAGCGAAAACGGAGATCAACGGGATTACCCGCGACAGCAACATGCGCTTCAACCGCCGCAGCGCGGAGTACCATCCGGCAACCGCTCCGGCATACATCACGGCGCAGGTGGATGGACTCAGATATCCGTCAGGAATGTGCATCGAGGACCGCCGTGACGGCGATTCTCATCGTAAATCAAAGCGGGGTACCCGTTAACGGTGTCATTCTGAGCGAGCCCGCCGGTTCATCCATAGCGCAAGAACCGCAGATCCTTCGACTGCGCGTCCGCCCGCCGCTGGAGAGCGCGGCGGAAAATTACGGCGGACGCTCCGCTCAGGATGACAATCATGAAGTGGCTGACGTTTTCTTCATGCCACGCGCGCTGCGGACCGTTCGGCGGCCTGCTGGATGAAGCGCTTCATCACGTTCGCCCACATCACCTTCTTGCGCTCGGCGCTCTCTTTGATCACGCGGCCGTGGGCGAACATCTGCAACAGCACCTTCATCTTCAGCATCTCCAGCAGCGGTTCCTCCTGCGGGCTGACGCCGTAAGCTTCCACAAACGCGTCCTGTACCAGCGAGGTCATGTTGCGATTGCAAAAGGGATATTTTTCCAGCGCCTCAACCTCTGCGAGGAATATTGCGACGTCGAGCAGCGAATGCCCCTGCTCAAGCAGGCAGGCAAACTCACAGAAGCCCACGCCGCCTTCGGCAACCAGAACATTGAGCGGGATGAAATCGTTCAGCACCGCGGAGGAGCGCACCGGCCGCTTCTGCCGACCGAGTACCGTCTTTGCCTTGCCCAGGATCGCCCGGATCGACTCGGGCGGCAGGCCGTCCTTCTGTGCCTTCGTGCACAGCTTCTCCAAATCGCCGAGGATGCCATCGCCGTCAAGCGGCGCCGGCATCCCGGCGGTAGCTTTGTGGAAGCGCTGTAGCCACTCGCCCGCTTGTCTGGCGGCGACTTCCAGAAGTTGGTGATTACCGTCGGCGGGCAACAGCGCCGCCTTCATGATGATGCTTTGCAGCGGCAGGCCATTGACCTTGGTGCTCACCACCGCGCCAATCTGGGCGTAGTCGCCGATCGGACGCGGCACGCCGCTGAGCGAACGCTTCTTTGCCGTGTCGTGCACAAAGTGCAGATTCTGCGCCTCACGCAGTGCCGCCTCCTGGGGAGTGCGGGACGCGTTCTTGCCGCGATACAGCTTGGCATTTACCCGTTCGCTGCCGTCGGGAAAGTCGAGCACGATTTCGTAGGTGTAATGATCGGGCTTGGGTGTGTGCCCGACCACGCGCGCGGCCTTCACCTCCGAATGTTCAGGAAAATATCTGGAGCCGGAACTCCGTAAATCCTCCACAATCTGATCCAGAGCACTTTCTGCCATGCCATCTCCAAAATCTTGATCCAGCGACAAACTGCAGCCGTCGCACATAAAGTGAGATGCAGAGAACGGGCGGTGCAGCCAGAATGGAGAGGGTTGCTTCTGCGGTTCCTGGGCTTAGGCGTGTAAGTTATTCATAGTTGGTCGATTACATACCGGAAAAGGGACTCGGTCGTTCAACACGTTTATGATCTCGCGCCAAAATGCGCCGGCTAATAGAACAGATACTTCTGCCATTTGGCGTCGGAGCGTCCCATCATCCGCATGATGTGACGGCTGGTATGCAGATTGAACGCTCGCGGCTCGCGCATCAGCCGCATGTTGGTTTCGTGCGGCAGGAGATTTCCCTTCTTGCGATTGCAGGAGTGGCAGCAGGCCACCAGGTTCTCCCAGGTGGAGGCGCCGCCGCGCGAGCGCGGGATGACGTGGTCCAGCGTCAGCTCGCCGGCGGCCAGGGCCTTGCCGCAGTACTGGCAAGTGTTGCGATCGCGCAGCAGAATGTTTTTGCGCGACAGCGCGCGCGTCTGATGGGGGATGCGGCGATATTCCAGCAGGCGAATCACCGACGGCACGCGCATGGCGATACGCGCGGCATGCAACTCGTGGCCGTTGGCCTCTTCCATCATGGCCACGCCCTTCAGCACCAGGATGATGGCGCGGCGCGCGGCGCAGACATTGATCGGCTCATACGATGCGTTCAGCACCAGCACGGGCGCGTGCATCGCCGCCCAATGCGGCGGCTCGTCTCCCGCCACGCGAGCATGATGCATGCATCCGGCAAGCGACTTTCCGTAACGCGACGCTGTGCTGTGAGCCGATATCGACATAAGTTATGACGAGGCGCTGTGCGCCGCCTCGACTTCCTCCTGTTGATCGTCCTCGGCAGCCTGCGGCAGGTCCGCGCCGTGAAAGGCGCGCGCCACCGTAGCTGCCCAAACCCGTTTCGCGCCGGCCTGCTGCAGCACCCGCGCGCACTCCGACACTGTGGTACCGGTGGTCATCACGTCATCGACCACGATGACGCTACGCCCCCGTACCCGGCGTGAATCGCGGACGCGAAACGCGTCCCGCATATTTTCGATGCGCTCCTCGCGACTGAGTCCCACCTGCGAGATCGTCTCCCGCTTGCGAATCAGCAACTCGGGAGCGAATTCCAGCTCTCGCCCGATCGCTTTCATCGCAGCGTGGGCGATCAGTTCTGCCTGGTTGAACCCGCGCGCCCGCGAGCGGTTCCGGTGCAGCGGCACCGGGACGAGCAGCAGCTTACCTTCGCCAAACGACGGTTGAAGCTCCGAAATTGCCTGCGCCAGCATTTTCCCCAGCGCACGCGCCGCCGGTGTCACCCGCTCATACTTCAGCAGGTGAATGAGCCCGCGCAGGTGGTCGCGATACTCGCCGAACGAAGCAGCGCGTTCGAACTCCGGCGGATGCTCGCGGCAGTTCACGCACTGCCCGCTGCCCATGAGCAGTTGCGCGCTGGTCAGGCGATCGCCGCAAAGCACGCACTGCGGTCCGTGGAGACGTTCGATTTCGGCCAGGCAGTCGTCGCAGACAGGGAGACGGGAGATGTTATCGAGAGGAGTACGACAGAGCTTGCAATCGGAAGGAAAGATGACGGAGAAAATACTTCGCAGCAATATCCGTGGGGCACCGGTGGCCCGGAAAACTCGTCGCTTGCGTCGTCCCCCGGAGCGCGGCGATTTCGTGAGCTCGGGAGCGTTTAGCGTTTCATGACTGCTGAAGACGACCCTCCATGGCACTTCGAGGTACCCGTCACCACTTAGTATATGTGTGCCGCCGGACGGGTGCAATGCCGCTTGTGATACCTCCAGGGCGATTCATGCAGATTTCATAGGGCGCGTTGCTTCACAGAAGAGCTCTGAATTAACCACAGAGACACAGAGGCATAGAGGATGCGCATTCAAAACCCTCTGTGTCTCTGTGCCTCTGTCTTGAGCCCGACTGCCGCGAAGCTACTCACTCCCCCACCAGCGATTTGTACTGCTTCTCGGTCAGCGGCACGACCGATAGCCTTCCCTGTCGCACCAGCGGCGAATCGGCGAAGAGCGGATTGGCTTTGATCTCGGCCAGCGACACCGGCTTTTTGATCGCATGGCCAGCCTTGATCTTGACGGCCGGATTGCGGGGATCGGAAGGATCGACCGACACCACCGTCGCCGTTCCTACGGCCGTCTTATCGTCTCCGGTGTGATAGATGACGAGCCGCTCGCCCGGCTTCATCGCACGCAGATTTTTCAGCGCGACGGGATTCGAAACTCCGTCCCACACCGTCTGCTTATCGCGTTCGAGGTCGGCGAACGAATAGGC
>Ga0335072_10011417_pt1 | contig 12723 bp, 9 predicted proteins | sample Lox_Sample_21_FD_206725 | JGI IMG/M metagenome (GOLD analysis project Ga0335072, IMG submission 206725) | Soil microbial communities from Loxahatchee National Wildlife Refuge, Florida, United States - Lox_Sample_2.1 | ecosystem: Environmental > Terrestrial > Soil > Wetlands | place: USA: Florida...
GGACGCCATTGCAGGCTTTGTCAGATCGATGCAGGACGCAGATAAAATCGCTTTCTATTCTTACAGCCGCGATCTTTCCCGCGCTACGGCGCTGACCTCCGACCGATCCGTCGTGTTGCGTGGGGTGCGCAGCACGGTTGCCGGAGACGAAGCTGCGCTCTATAACTGCCTTCTGTTGACCGTAAGAGACGCGGCCCCGCTGCACGGACGCAAGGCGATCGTTGTATTCTCCAACGGTCCGGACGACGCCAGCTCAGTGCCGCCGGAAGACGTGGAGGAGCTTGCTCAATCAACGGGAACAATTATTTACATCATCAGCACGCAGGCAGCAGAGGCAGACCCCTTGTCGACCGCGGTATTTGAGCGAATGAGCAAGGCCACGGGCGGCAAGGCTTACTTTGCGAAAAACTGGGAAGATGAAAAGCTCGCCTTCGGTTCGATCCGGGACGACCTGGCGCACCTCTACACAATTACTTATTACCCGAAGCCGAACAACAATCGCGGCTGGCGCACTATCAGCGTGAAGCTGGTGGGTAAGAATCTTGCGAAATATCACATACGAACGCGCGACGGCTACCGCCTCCTGCAACAGACTACGGCAGCGGCAGGTGGGCGACTGCCCTGAAGATGCACTCCATTGACGAGCGCCTTCGGCTGAAAGGTGAAAAGCCGGACGATTCTTCATTCCATTTTTCTCGAGATCCTTGCGGTCTACGAATGTTTATAGGAACAGAGGCAATAACCCGAGGAGCGCTAATGCCGCGAGCAGCGCGAGCCCCTGTGTGCCGGTTCGGCGGTCGCCGATGGCATAGGCGTAAATGCCCTTAATCAGGTTGTTGCTGGCCGCGGCGATCACGATCGCGCCCCCGGCGAGCGCAACCGGCGTGAGCGACGAGGGCGACGCTGCCAGGCTCAGGATAAACGGGTCGACGTCAGTGACGCCCATGACTCCCGCCAGCGAGTAGAGACCTGTTCGTCCGAGGTAGAGCAGGGCAAGATGCGTGACGAACAACATTCCCACAAACAGTGCTGCGAAGAAGAATGCGGCGCTCAGCTCCAGCGGATTTTTTGGCTGGAAGGGCGGCTCGGCGGCTGTGCCGTCGTGATCCCGTACGCGTGTCCAAGCCAAGCCACCGAGCAGCGCAGCGCATGCAAGCAGGAGGAACGGCAATCCTAGCCGGTGAAATAGCTGCCGATTAAAGATTCCCAAAAGCGCAAGCAGCCGCAGGTACATGACGCCGGCGGCAACCAGCATGGAACCAGAATATAGATGAGGGCGTGCCTGCTCACGTCCCCGCCGGGCGAGCACCACAGTAGCGAGCGTAGAGGAATACGCTCCACCGAGCAAAGCCGCAAGCAGAACACCGCGGCCCTTTGTCCAGAGCTGCAATAGATAGCTGCCATAGGAAATAGCGCTGACAGCGACAACTACCAGCCAGGTCTTGAAGGGATTAAACCCCATTGTGCCGAATGTCCGGTTGGGCACAACGGGAAGGATGACCGCAGTCAGCAGGAGAAACTTGGCGGCCGTCAGGATTTCCGGGCCCGGCACTCGCCTGGCGAGATTTTCGAGGACAGTCTTCAGCTCGAGCAATGCGACGCAGAGCACGGTAAGCGTGGTGGCGACCCAATACATTTCGCGCGAAACGAGCGCTCCGACGACGTAGATCAACAGGCCGGAGAGTTCCGTTGTCATCCCGGCGAGCGCCATTCGTTCAAGCTTGTGGCGGTACGATTGCCAGAGAAATGCTCCGACGACCGCCAAGCCAGCGGCAGGCAGGATGAGGTTTCCTCCAGAAAAAATGGAGAGCGCATAGCCGAGCAGACCGAGCAGAGGAAAGCCGCGAACTCCGCCAAAGCGGTAGGGTTCCGAGATGGCCTTTTGCTCTTCGCGTTCGAGGCCGACCAAGAATGAAAGGAAGAGCACCAGGACAATCTGCGCGCCTTGCTTCGGGATGTATTGGATCAAGGTATTGCCCATAGCGCTGTCCGCGATTCTCGCTGTTTTTACTCCTTAAGACAAGAGTCATTGTTCGGAGGAGCAGCGGTCTTTCACACGCTGGGTGCTTGGAAGAGCTGAAGCAAATCGCGGCTTGCAGAAACGAGAAGTGCGAATCAAAAGAAGCCAAAACGCGGCTGTCAGTTGATTCGCACAAACCAAGGCGTCGGATTCAATATGCTTCGATGATCCCTTTGGGGCGCTGAATCTTCAGATACTCGCCCGCGGATACATGGCCCGCAACGCATCGAGGGCATGGCTGCCGTCAGAGTGGGTGATGGGGAGAAGATTGACCCATCCGATGGTCAGGTTGCACAGGGCGAACCAATGGTTAACGTCCCAGAACGCAACCGCCAGCATGAGGTTCATGGCCGCGCCCGCCAGGCAGATGGATACTTCCGGCCATCCTCTGGTCCGCACCCGCTGAACGTAGACTCCCATCCAGTGAAATCCCAGTTTTTTGACGGGAACGCGATAGAAGCGGGCGACCAGAAAATGACCGAGTTCGTGGGCCACCAAACAGAGCAACACGAGCGCGCAGTCGAGGATCAGGGTGAAGAGGAGATGGGGAAACATTTGCAGGACTCCATTGGTTAAACGGCGTTTGCGACGCACTGAATCCTCGCGTGCTCTTTGCGGAGCGGCACTGCGGGGGCTGCTCAATAGCAACAGTCTGTCGACACTTCGTATAAAACGTCACACTCTAATAGATGCAGAATTTCAGGGTGCGGATACACCCAAAATGGCAGCTAAAGCTCTTATCGGCAGGGATTGAGGACGTATGAGGCTGGTATGTAAGACGAGGGACGGGCAGCGGATTCGCGCGTTCAATTCGGAAATTCGGCTGCGGCTTTGCCGGTTCACTCCACCGGAGCTTCGTGGGGTTTCAGTTCCGTTTCATACCAGGAGATGGTCTCCTGGAGCGCCTCTTCCATTCCATATTTAGGAAACCACCCGAGCTGCTCGCGGGCTCTGGTCGCGTCGAGATACTGCTCACGAATCTCGGAGCTGGCGTTGTTCTGGATCTCCGGCTCGAGATCAGTGCGGCCCATCAGGTTCAGGACGATATTGACGATTTCGAGCACGGTGAGCCTGCGCCCCATGCTGAAGTTGAAGGCTTCGCCGGAGATGGAGGGGGCCTCTTCGGATTTGGCGTCTGCCAGACGCTCGCCGAGCATGAGGTAGCACTCGGCGGCGTCTTTGACGTAGAGAAAGTCGCGGACGAACTGTCCGTCGCTGCGGATGACGAAGCGCTCTCCGGCGAGTGTGGCCTGGATGACACCGGGGATGGTGCGGCTGAAGTTGAGATCGCCTCCACCGAAGAGGTTGCCGCAGCGCGCGATGGCGGTTTTGAGGCCGTAGGTTGCGGCGTACATCTGCGTGATGAGATCGGCACAGGACTTGGAGACGTCGTAGGGGTAGCGGCCCTGCAGAGGATGGGTTTCGAGGTAGGGAAGGTTGGGGTTGGCTCCGTAGGCCTTGTCAGACGAAGCAACGACGACGTTGGATTTACCGGTGAGGCGGCAAGCTTCGAGAACATTCCAAGTGCCCATGACATTGGCACGGAGGGTTCCGACGGGGTCGAGTCTGGCGACCGTCACGAGCGGCTGCGCGGCGAGATGAAAGACGGTGTGCGGCTGGTATTCAGCGATGGCGCGCTGCATAGTGGGCAGCGATTCGAGGTCGCCGGAGACGACGGCGATTTGCCGGATGAGCCCCTCACGCACGAGCATGGAGCGCGGCGCCTGATCGCGGACGAGTGCGACGACTTCGGCTTCATCGCGCAGCAGCGCCTTGACCAGCCAGCTGCCCATGAGGCCGGTGGCTCCGGTGACGAAAACAGTCTTGCCTTTCCAATAGCTTGCCAATGAAAACCCCGTAAAATCAGTAACAGTATTAGACCATTTTCAGAGAGAACTGGTCAGGAGGAATGGGTGGCGTCTGCGGACGACATGCAGGTAGTGATTTTGTGCGGCGGCAAAGGCTCGCGGATCTATCCGTTCTCAGAGTATTTCCCGAAGCCGATGATGCCGGTAAATGGGCGGCCGATTCTTGTCCACCTGATGCATATTTATGCGCGGCAGGGGTTCCGGCGGTTTGTGCTGGCGGCAGGGCATCGCAGGGAGATGCTGCACGACTATTTCGAGGGCCGGTTTCCGGAATGGGAGATCACGATTCTGGATACAGGTCTGGAGGCGGATACCGGCGACCGGATTCGCGCGTGTACGGACTACGTGGGCGAGCGTTTTTTTGCGACCTATGGCGATGGGCTGGGCAATGTGGACCTGCGGGCGCTGCTGAAGTTTCACGGCGAGCGGGGAGGGCTGGCGACGGTGACGGCGGTTCCGCTGCGGTCGCAATATGGAACGCTGCAATTTGATGAAGACGGGCGGGTGCGGAGCTTTACCGAGAAGCCGGTAATTAAGGACCAGTGGATCAACGCCGGGTTTTTCGTGTTTGAGAAAGCGGGCATGGCGGATTGGGTGGGAGCGAACCTGGAATCGAACGTGCTTCCGGAGCTGGCGGCGCGCGGGCAGCTGTATACCTGGCAGCATCATGGATTCTGGAAGTCGATGGATACGAGCAAGGACCAGCAGGAGATGGAGCGGCTGGGCGAGGCCGGCGAGCCACCGTGGGTGGCCTTAGAGGAGTAAAATAACAGAAGCTGTAAGAGATCCATCCCTTATGGGGGCGTCACGGTTTCGACGGGATTGATTGCGGCAAAGAGGCATGCCGGGGTGCGGACACCCGTAATCGCTCGCAAAATGATAATTGCCGATCATCAACTGGCATACGCAGCTTAATTAATTAAGTTGCCGTCTCCTGTGGCTTTGTCTGCGGGCTGCAAAGGGACGTCGCACAGCAGGCTGGTTCGGATGGCTGGGTACGGGCTATCCGGATGAGATTTACGGACTAGCGATGCGCGCATCTTGTCGGTTCTGAGCGCGCAAAGCGAAACCTTCGGAACACGACTGAGCATGGAGCCTCTCTTTGTTGCCAACGATTTCGGACGCGGGTTCGACTCCCGCCGCCTCCACCATATTTAACCGAAATAGTTTCAGATAGTTACAGACTCATTCGATTTTCTGTGTACGACAGGCGTAGACAGGTTCATCATGCTGACGCCGTATCGTCACCACCCAAAGAGAGCTCTCATCCTGTGTCAATCCTCGCGGTGAGTTTTCTTTGTCGAGCAAGCCATCGTTTTTAGCCTCCCATTGGCAAACATTCGCCTTTCCCCCTAATACCCAGGAGGCGTCCGCGCCGAACTGTTTCGCGGAAGGACGGAGCCATGTGTAACCTATTGACCGATCGATGACTCTAAGTCCCGAGGTGCTGTCTCATTGAGAACTCGAATGAACAGTTCCAGAAAGCTGGATCACGCGCATGGGGCTGCTTCAGCGGTGGCGACGCGAATAAGTAACTTCATGTCGGAGCGAGGCAGGTAAATTGGTTCCCGGCGCATTCGGCATGAGTCGGCGCAAGCGCCTGGCGCTGGCGTCTGCTTTGATATGTCTGGGATTGTGCTCGCCGATTTTGGCCGCTGCCCCAATTGAGGTGACGCAATGGCGATCCGGCCTGATCGAACTGAATCAGAGCTGGCTCGAACATGATGGCGACGAGACGGAATGGTCCCGCCCGGAGTTCGATGACAGTGCATGGAATACGGTGGACCTGGAGAATCTGGGTCCCGCTCGAGCGGGCTGGCACTGGTATCGGCGCCGAGTAAACTTTGGACCAGATCAACCGGAACTGCGTCTGTTAATTGCTGGAGGCGATGGGACCTACGAGTTGTTTGTTAATGGAACGCGTGTACCGGGCCCGACTCTTCGGCCGTCTCTCCTGATCGGTCGGCCCGTAGAGGCCGTTTTCCCGATAAGTGCCTCCAATGGCATTTTCGAAATAGCTCTGAGGACACACATTTCGCCCGGCTATGCTGCCTGGCATCTGCCCCAATTCACGAATGTGACGGTAGGGCTCCCCACCGCAATCGAGTATGAGAGACAGGCGCTTGAGAGTCAGCGGCTCTATGGCTTCGCGCCTTCCATTTGCATCAATTTGTTGCTTTGCCTCGCAGGGGTGAGCGCCCTGGCTCTATATGCTCTCCAGCAAACCCAGGGGGAATATATTTTTCTCGGGCTATATCTGCTGCTCGTGGGGACCTCCAATGGAATTTCAATGCTTCAGTCGTGCGGGTTCGTGCCGCTCTCTGTAAATTTCCTGATTGCCGATCCCCTGATTTATGCATGGGTGATCGCACAGATTGAATTCACATATAGCTTTGCCGGCCGACGAGTGGGCCGAATTTGGCGGGTTTTTGAGGCGTCTCTTCTTTTAGGCCCAATGCTTGCAGTTCTCGTCTGGATTGGCCGGTTTTCAAGTGATACCTATGTGTTGGTTGAGGCGGCCGCGACCGCCCCGATTGGACTACTCTTATCCATTCTGTTGTTTATCTGGTATCGCAAAGGCAATCGCGAGGCCGGCTGGCTTATTCTTCCCAGCCTCGCTCCTGCCGTTTCGACTGCTCTCTTCGACTTGGGAACGGCATCGATCACTCTAGGGTGGCAGCCATTCAATTTTTTAGTCGAACCGATCCAGGTGGGTCCAATCGGACTTCAACTAGTTGATGGAGGAGCCTTAGTGTTCTTAATCTCTATAGCGGTTGTGATGTTTTTCCGCTTCAGCCGCGTGAGCCGCGAGCAGGCGCGCGTGGCGGCGGAGTTGGCCGCCGCGCGGGAAATCCAACGGCGCCTCGTTCCGGCTGTGCTCCCGTCTCTGCCGGATTTTGCAATTGAGACAGCCTATTTTCCAGCACTGGAGGTAGGCGGTGATTTTTACCAGGTCCTTCCTCAGACAGACGGATCCGTCTTAGTTGTGATCGGAGATGTGAGCGGTAAAGGGCTAAAAGCTGCAATGACCGGCGCTTTCGCGATAGGGGCGCTCCACGCGCTCGCAGCTGATATCTCGGATCCGCCACAACTTCTCAGCCGATTGAATCGCGAGATCCTTCGCGGACAAGACAGCGGATTTATCACTTGCCTTTGCATCAAGCTCAGCACTAACGGACAAATGACGATTTCAAACGCAGGTCATTTGTCTCCCTATAGGAATAGCGAAAAGCTCATATGCGAAGGAGGACCTCCGCTGGGCTTGTTTCCCGATTTGGTGTACTTAGAATCGCGTTTCAAAATCGATTGCGGTGACAGCCTCACGCTGTTGTCGGACGGAGTTACCGAGGCCACAGGTCCTAAATATGAAGAGTTCGGGTACGAGCGAACGCAAGCGATCATCAACCATTCTGCCCACTACATCGCTCTAGCCGCGCAGCAATTCGGCCAGGAAGACGACATTACAGTGGTCAAACTCAGGCATACTCCAGTCGAGTCCTGTGGCGCCTAGCATGTCGGGCACAAGCTCAAAATACGAATGTCCGCAGCAATACGTTGGTCTTTCCGAATAGGAGTGGCGCGTGAGATTCAGGGCAATGGGAAGGACAACCTGGTTCGCTGCGCACAGAGCATGTGCAGTCGATCCGGAGACTTACATTTCAGAATACGCGCACATCGTATGGCGCATGCCGGACGGCTTCTTTACTCGTGCGCCGTGGAAGTGCGTTTTTGCTGTAGCGCTGATATGTTTAGCCCTCCCGCGCGCGCAAGCTCTGGATCAGACAAGAGCTATCTCCCAGTACGGCCATACGATATGGCGACTAGGGCAGGATGGATTAACCGGCACTCCTTGGAGCATCGCGCAAACCGCGGATGGCTACCTCTGGGTGGGGACATCGAACGGGTTGTTCCGGTTCGATGGAGTCCGTTTCACCCAATGGATCCCGCCAGCGGGGGAACGGCTGCCTTCAGGCACGATTCTATTTCTCAAAGGGACTCGTGATGGGAGCCTATACATTGGAGCAGAATCTGACTTAGCGCGGCTGACGGGGGGTCATCTTTATGACTACCACGTGACGATGCGATGGCCGGGCCCGTTTTTGGAAGACAGCCGGGGTGCTGTGTGGATGGGAGATTACGGGGGTGGGCAGCCTTCTCACTCCCTCTGCAGAATTGACGAAGCGCATCTCACCTGCTTCGGCAGGAAAGACGGAATCGATTGTGACGATGGCCTCGCCCTCACGTCCGACAAGCCCGGTTCCATCTGGGTGGGTGGGTGGCAGAGCATCTGCCAGTGGCAACAGAATGCAGCGCCGCAGAATTACCCGCTGCCAGGTCTCTCCAAACCAACCGACGATCAAAGCGGAGTGTGGGGAATCGCGAGCAATGGTCCAGGCAATATCTGGGCAGGAGTGCGGGAGTCCGGGCCTGGGCTCGGCCTTTTAAAGTTCTCCGGCAGCGCATGGAAGACCTACAAGACACCAACAGTCGATGGAAGTAAGCTTCCTGTGTCCTCCCTGCTGTTTGATCGCCAGGGATACCTGTGGATTGGGACTGCTGGGAGAGGACTTTACAAGCTCAGCGCCGGACGGCTCGATCACTTCAACACCGAAAATGGATTGAGTGGCGACACGGTTTACAGTCTCTTTGAGGATCGGGAGGGCGATATGTGGGTCGCCACCAGCGAAGGCCTGGACGAGTTCCGTGACTTGCCGGTGATCTTCTTCAGCTCTCGTGACGGTCTTTCAGATGATACGGCAGCGAGTGATGTCACAACCAGAGATGGACAGATATTGATCGGGACTTCGCACGCGCTGAACATCCTGCACGGTCCGCACATTACCTCCATCAAAGCTGGTCATGGACTCCCCGCCAATGACGTTGACTTCCTCTTTCGCGATTCCCGGAATCAGGTGTGGGTAAGCGGCGGACAGGAAATTTTCCTGTACCAGGATCGACATTTCACGCCAGTCACCGGCCCGACAGGCAGGAGGATCGGAGAGGTCGTTGATATGGCTGAAGACCTCCACCATAATTTATGGGCTTCAGTCCAGGTGATTGGTCCGCGAATGCAAGAGCAGACTCGGCCCAGACTCCTTCTTCGCCTGAAGGGCACCCATGTTGCGGAAGAGTTTCCTACACCAGAGAATCAAACCATATTTCTGGCACCAAACCCTCGCGGAGGGCTGTGGGTAGGCGGATACCTCCACGGCCTGTTCTGGTTTCATGGCGGCCGTTTCGAGCCAATCCAACTAAGGGGATTTAACGATAATGTTTTTAACCTGACCCCAGAACCCGACGGCGGCCTCTGGATCTTTACTGTGAACCACGCGATATTCCACTACCAGGATGGCCGGGTGCAGAGCCTTACGATGCGAAATGGGCTACCGTGCGACGCGGGTTACCACATTATCGATGACCACGCTGGATCCTACTGGCTCTACATGCAATGCGGCGTTGTCCGGATCCGGGACAGCGAGCTGGAACATTGGCTCCATGATCCAACCTACAGTTTGAAGACCACCGTTTTGGATAGCCGCGATGGCTATCTCCCCGATCATAGTGAAACCGGACCCGTTCTTGGTGAATACGGGCGCCTCTGGGATGCCGACGGGACTAACGTTCAGGTGATCGATCCCAGACATCTTCCGTGGAACCCTCTCCCTCCTCCGGTTCATATCGAGCAGCTGCTTGTCGATCACAAGGACTACCCTGTAACTGGTCGCCTCAGATTGCCGGTCGGACAGCGGGAGATAGAGATTGACTATGCGGGGCTTAGCTATGTGGTTCCCGAAAAGGTGCGGTTTCGCTATCGCTTGATGGGGCACGACAAAGATTGGACGGATGCAGGAGGCCGACGGCAGGCGTTCTATAACGACCTGAGGCCCGGCAATTATACGTTCCGCGTGATCGCAAGCAATAACGACGGCGTCTGGAACAGAACCGGAGCCACGCTGTCTTTTCACGTCCCTCCAGCGTGGTATCAGACGTATTGGTTCCGCACACTGTGCGTGCTTTTACTGGTTGGCTTGATCTACTGTGCATACTTGCTGCGAATGCGCCAGTACGCGGTGGCAATGAGGGTGCGATTCAATGAGCGGCTCGATGAACGAGTACGCATCGCGCGAGAACTCCATGACACGCTGTTGCAAAGCTTCCACGGTCTCATGTTTCAATTTCAGGCTGCTCGCAACTTGCTGCCGCGAAGACCAGAAGCCGCGATACAGGCTTTGGATGAAGCACTTCTCGCAACAGAGCAGTCCCTGGCGGAGGGTCGCGACGCCATCCATGACTTACGTCCTGAGCCAGCTTCTGAGCAGGGACTGGCGGAGTCGTTGACTGCCGTAGGTCGGGAACTAACAGGCGCTGAACCCGCGAATGGAAATATTCCAGATCTTCGCGTGATCGTGGAGGGCAAACCCAAAGAGCTCTCTCCGATCATCCAGGACGAGGTCTATCGGATTGGCCGTGAGGTGATCCGGAATGCCTTCCACCACGCTGCTGCCAACCATATCGAAGTAGAAATCCGATATGATGACCGCGAGTTGCGGCTACGCGTCCGAGATGATGGAAAGGGTATTGACGCGAAGGTTCTCGAGGCCAGCGGACGTCCGGGACATTGGGGCTTGCCGGGACTTCGGGAACGGGCGCAGCGAATTGGCTCGCGATTGGAGTTCTGGAGCGAAGCGAGCGCCGGCACAGAGGTGGAGCTAAGGGTTCCGGCTGCAGTGGCGTACGAAAAGAAGCGGAATGGCCATCGATTTCGGTTCCGTTTGGGGGGAAGCAATGGCGGGCGTTCCTAGCATGATTCGTATCCTCGCAGTGGATGACCACCCACTTCTCCGTAAGGGCATTGCAGCTCTGGTCAACGCGGAACCAGATCTAAAGCTGGTTGCGGAGGCCTCGAGCGGGAAGGAAGCCATCGAGAGTTTCCGGCTGCACCGCCCCGACGTAACCCTGATGGATTTGCAATTGCCCGATCTTGATGGAATCGAAGCGATCTACCGCATCCTGAGTGAATTTCCCGAGGCTCGGATTGTTGTCCTTACGACCTACACGGGCGATGCTCAAGTGGTGCGGGCCCTTCGCGCGGGCGCACGGGCTTACCTCTTAAAGGGGCATGTGCATCGAGAGCTTCTGGAAACGATCCGCACTGTCCATGCCGGACGAAAGAGAATACCGCCGGACATCGCCGCCGAGCTCGCTGAGCATGTGACAGAAGACGAATTAAGCTCGCGCGAGGTTGATGTACTGCGGTTGATTGCAGCCGGAAATTCGAACAAACAGATCGCGGACCAGTTATCGATCGGGGAAGCGACTGTCAAGAGCCATGTCACGAACATCCTCTCCAAGCTGAACGCAAATGATCGGGCACATGCTGTCACGATCGGGCTCAGGCGCGGCATTATCGCCCTGTGATCCCCCAAAAGTCGGACTGCCGGTTCCGACAATCGGGGGTTTCAATTCAATTCAAATAACCTTAGCCTGTGCAGTGAGGGATCCTTGCAACGACTCTTTACTACGTTCGCCGCGGGCTGGCCGGGCTTCGGGCTTCTCGTTCAGCGATTGGTTACAGGAATCGCTCTGCTTCATATCTGGATAGCACTCTTCAGGGAAACGCCTATGGCTGCAATCACAGCCCCACAAGCGATGGGAGCAGTGCTGGCAATCTTCATCGTGATCGGCTTGTGGACTCCGGTAGCAGGAGCGCTGATTGCGGCTGTCGAATTGTGGAGCGCCCTCGCACATACAGGCGATACGGGGGCGGCAATTCTATTGGCGACGCTCGGAGCCACACTGGCAATGATCGGGCCAGGTGCATTTTCGATGGATGCACGGCTGTTTGGTCGAAAATACATCGTCCGTTGAAAGCCCACAGCGCCAGCCTCTCCCCCAAAAGGCGGAATTTGCAATCATGCGAAGCTCATACTCGATATCCCCACTATCGTGGGTTGTCTGCTCGCCCTGGCCAGCGCAAAGTGAATCGTGTCGGTTGATCCTGTTCATTTCTGGAACCGGACAGGGCCCACATTCAAGAATTGTCCATCGAAGTATCGTGAGCGAACCATAAATCTGTTGAGGGAGCAGAAATGGGCTCGACTGTAATCGAATTCGCCGGAAGACATCCTATCTGCGAGACCAGGCTTGGGCCCCGTCTTGAGGAAGAATTCCACAACGGGTTTGAAGAAATCATCGGAGACAGTCCTGAATTAAGGATGGCGTTGCAAATGGTATCTCTAGTCGCGCCGACCGATTCCAGCGTGTTGGTTCTGGGAGAAACGGGCACTGGCAAGGAGCTTGTTGCGCGGGCGATCCACAACCTTAGCGGACGCAGAGAGCGTGCCCTAGTCAAATTGAATTGCGCCGCGATCCCGCTTGGCCTACTCGAAAGTGAGTTATTCGGACACGAAAGAGGGGCTTTTACGGGAGCCATCGCACAAAAGCCGGGACGTTTCGAACTCGCGAACAATGGCACCCTATTTCTTGATGAAGTGGGCGACATCCCTCTGGAGCTTCAAGCGAAATTGCTTCGAGTGCTGCAGGAACAGGAATTCGAAAGACTCGGGAGTACTTACACGCATAAGGTTGATGTTCGCCTGGTCGCAGCCACGCATCGCGATTTGGCTGCCATGGTCAAACAAGGGACCTTTCGCGACGATCTCTATTATCGGCTGAAGGTATTCCCAATCCGCATTCCGGCGTTACGACAACGCACGCAGGACATTCCCAAACTGGTCTGGCATTTCACGGAACTCTACGCAAAGCGCATGAATAGGAGAATCGAGACAATCCCTGCGGAAACCATGAATGCGCTCATGCAATACCGTTGGCCCA
>Ga0335072_10011418_pt1 | contig 12722 bp, 8 predicted proteins | sample Lox_Sample_21_FD_206725 | JGI IMG/M metagenome (GOLD analysis project Ga0335072, IMG submission 206725) | Soil microbial communities from Loxahatchee National Wildlife Refuge, Florida, United States - Lox_Sample_2.1 | ecosystem: Environmental > Terrestrial > Soil > Wetlands | place: USA: Florida...
AGCATCTTTCCGGGCTGGGAATTCTTCGCGGGCATCAGCGGCGCCACCGGCACGCTTCTCGATCTCTTCCCGCGCAGCGCGCTTTTCGTCGAAGAGCCGGCCATGGTCCGCAATCAGGTCGATCGCTGGTGGAACAAGCTCGAGCAACGCCACGAGCGCTCCAGCATCGGCTCGCTCATCACACCCGAAGACCTCTATGTGCGTCCCGAGCTGCTGCAGGCTCGCCTCACATCGCATCCCGGCCTCGACATCGATCAGCTCGGCGCCGTCGACGTCCTCGAAGAAGACGAGACCCTCGGCGAAATCGAATTCTCCTCGCGCCCCACCCTGCGCTTCCACGGTTCCATCCCTGCGCTGGTCGAGCAGATTCGCAATCTCATGCAGCAGGAGGTCCGCACCCTGCTGGTCGCCGCCAATCAGGGCGAAGTGGAGCGCCTCGCCACGCTGCTGCGCGAATACGAGTTGCCCTACCGGCTCGGCAGCCGCATCCAGCACGCCGGCAGCGAAAATCTCTACGACGAATCCAGCTATCTCGCCGGCGACATGCGCACGCCCGTCATTCTTCGCGCCGCTCTCGCTTCCGGCGTCAGCCTGCCCGACGCGCGCCTGATCCTCTTCGGCGCTCAGGATTTCTTCGACGAAGCCGACGTGCTGGCGCGTCCCGCGCCCAAAAAATCCAAGACCGCCGCCTTCGTCTCCGATTTCCGTGATCTCACCGTAGGCAATTACGTCGTTCACGTCGAGCACGGCATCGCGCAGTATCAGGGTCTGAAGGAGATCGAGCAGGACGGCGTCTCGCTCGAGTTCATGATCCTCGAGTTCGCTGAGAGCGCCCGCCTCTACGTTCCGCTCACCCGCCTCGACCTCATCCAGAAGTACCGCTCCACCGAGTCCGGCCCTGCACCCATCCTCAACCGACTCGGCTCCCAGCAATGGGCCAAAACCAAAGCTCGCGTGCGCAAGGCCATGGAAGACATGGCCGACGAACTGCTGAAGCTCTACGCCCAGCGCAAGGCCGCCGAGGGCCACGCCTTCCCCGCCGATAACGAATTCCAGCGCGAGTTCGAGGACTCCTTCGATTACAGCGAAACCGACGACCAGATCTCCGCGATCGCCGACATCAAGCGCGACATGGAATCCAATCTGCCCATGGATCGCCTGCTCTGCGGCGACGTCGGCTACGGCAAGACCGAAGTCGCCATGCGCGCCGCCTTCAAGGCCGTGCAGGACGGCCGCCAGGTCGCGGTGCTCACCCCCACCACCGTCCTCAGCTTCCAGCACTTCGAGACCTTTAAAAATCGCTTCCGCCAGTTCCCCATCAACATCGAGATGATCTCCCGCTTCCGCACCCCGAAGGAACAGAAGCTCATCCTCGAGCAGGTGGAGACGGGCAAGGTCGACATCCTCATCGGCACCCACCGCCTGCTCTCGAAGGACATTAAATTCCAGAACCTCGGCCTGCTCGTCGTCGACGAGGAACAGCGCTTCGGCGTCCGCCACAAGGAGCGCCTGAAGCAGATGCGACGCGAAATCGACGTGCTCGCCATGTCGGCCACGCCCATCCCGCGTACCCTCCACATGTCCCTGGTCGGCCTGCGCGACATGAGCGTCATCGAAACCCCTCCGCGCGACCGCATGGCCATCCAGACCGTTGTGGCGAAATTTGACGAGAAGCTCATCCGCTCCGCGATCGAAGTCGAGCTGGAACGCGGCGGCCAGGTCTACTTCGTCCACAACCGCGTCGAAACAATCTACGAGATCGCCGCCAAGATCCAGGAGCTCGTCCCCTCCGCGCGCGTCGTGGTCGGCCACGGCCAGCTGAGCGAGAACGAGCTCGAGAAGGTGATGCTCTCGTTCATGCACCACCAGCACGACGTTCTCGTCGCCACCACCATCATCGAAAACGGCCTCGACATCCCGCTGGCGAACACCATGATCGTCAACCGCGCCGACCGCCACGGCCTCTCAGAGCTCTATCAGTTACGCGGCCGCGTCGGCCGCTCCAACCGGCGCGCCTACGCGTATCTGCTCATCCCGCCCGAGCAGGAGCTCACCGAGGTCGCACGCCGCCGCCTCGCCGCGCTCAAGGAATTCTCCGACCTCGGCGCCGGTTTCAAAATCGCCGCGCTCGATCTCGAGCTGCGCGGCGCCGGCAACCTGCTGGGCGGCGAGCAGAGCGGCCACATCGAGGCCGTGGGCTTCGAGATGTACACCTCGATGCTCGAGGAGGCGGTCGGCAAGCTGAAAGGCCAGGAGCGCGTCGAGCGTCCGTCGGTTCAGCTCTCCCTCGGCATCGCGCTGCGCATTGACGAGACCTACATTGCCGAGGAGAACCAGCGCCTGCGTATGTACAAGCGCATCGCCGGCGTCGACGGCGAGCGCACCCTCGAGGATGTCCGTACCGAGCTCGAAGACCGCTACGGTCCGCTGCCCACCAGCGTCGCGCATCTGCTCGAGGCCGCGCGCCTGCGCATCGAATGCGAAAAGATCGGCGTCTCGCAGGTCGATCGCAAGCGCGACCAGCTCCACATCCGCTTTACCGAGAATGCCGCCGTCGATCCCGGCCGCCTGATGAAGCTGGTCGCAAAGAACGCGAAGAAGGGCGCCCAGTTCACGCCTCAGGGCGTGCTGCGCTTCCCGCTCACGGGAACCAAACCCGAAGACGTGCTCCTCGAAGTCCGCATCCTTCTCGAAGAACTCGCTGCCCAGCCCACCCCTGTCTGATCGCGCAAACTGAACGCTGCACCCTGGACGCTGCACCCTCAAAACCACTTCACCAGCTCCGCAAAGCTCGCCACTTCCAGCAGCCGCTGTCCGTCCGGCGGAGCATCCAGGCCTTCGTGCTCCAGCACCCAGGTGTGCGGATGGTGAATGTACACCGCATTCAGCCCGCACGCCAGCGCCGGGTTGATGTCGGAACGCGGGCTGTTGCCGATCATCCACGTGCTCCCAGGCGCAAGCGAATGCTTCGCGCACAGCGCGCGATACGCATCCGGATCTTTCTCCCGCGGTATCTCCACCGCGGAAAAATGCCGCGCCAACCCCGAGCGCGCCAGCTTGTCCGCCTGCTCCGCCTCATTTCCCTTTGTAACGAGAATCAGGGTATGCCGCGACGCCAGCTCCGGCAGCGTCTCCGCCACGCCCTCCAGCAGATCGATCTCCTGGTCGGCAATCGTCTGCGCGAAGCTCATGATGCGCTCGCGTTTTTCGGGCGTCACCGGCTCGGTAGTCAGCCGCTCGAAGCATTCCACCAGCGCGCGCCTGAAGCTTGCCAGCCCATATCCGTGACGGAGAACATTTTCGCGCTCCACCTGGTTCAGCTGCTCGCGAACCTGCTCCCGCGTGTACTCCCTGTGATCGAGCCAGGAAATAAACGCCGCAATGGCCCGCTCAAAATAGATATTGTTTTCCCAGAGAGTATCGTCTGCATCGATGAGAAGCGTCTGGCCGGGAGGAAATCCTGGGTGGTCGCGCATCCCTCCGAGCGTAGCAGGAAGCAACCCCGCTGCGCGCGGCGGTTGCTCGTCGAAATCGCTCCGCAGGCGCGCAACTTTCTCACCCTCTTTGGGTTCTAATTTCATGTCGAGGGACGATCCGGCGGCAGTTTTTTTTAGAGGCCCGTCGACCGGCAAGATCGAAGCGAAACCCTGATTTGAGGCCGCATCCCTTTATGAACCTGCGACGCAAGTTGGGCTCACTCCTGGTCTTCGTGTTTCTGGCTGCTTTGGGTTGCGCCCGCGCGCACGCCGACGCCGCACTCCTGCTCGAAGAGCCCTTCGGCGACTTCGGCGCGATGAATCCTACCGGCCACGCCGCCATCTACCTCAACCACGTCTGCGCCGATACGCCCACCCACCTGCGCCCCTGCCGCGAAGGCGAAATCGGCGTGGTCATCAGCCGCTATCACCGCATCGATGGCTACGACTGGCTCGCCATCCCGCTCATCCCTTATCTCTATGCGGTCAGTGATCCCAGCGAGATCCCGGCGACGGCGACGCGGCGGCTGGAACTGAAGCTGCGCGACACGTACCGCCGCGATTATCTGGAATCGATTGCACCCGACGACCCCAAAACCGAGATCCCGCACGGCGAGTGGATCGAGCTGGTCGGCGCATCCTACGACCGCCGCATCTGGGGCTTTGAAGTCGCGACCTCCGAGCGGCAGGACCGCGAGCTGATCGATCGCTTCAACCATCGCCGCAACATCGCCCACTTCAATCTCTTCTTCAACAACTGCGCCAACTTCGCCGAAAAGGTTCTCAATTTCTACTACCCGCATTCGATTCACCGGAATTTCATCGCCGACGCCGGCATGATGACCCCTCAGCAGGCGGCCCGATCGCTGACGAAGTACGGCCGCAAGCATCCTGACGCCGAGATGCGCGCCTTCGTCATTCCCCAGGTGCCCGGCACCATTCCGCGGAGCACGCCCGTAGACGGCGTCGTGGAGTCGCTGGTCAAGTCGAAGAAGTACGTCGTGCCGCTCGCCATTCTGCATCCGTATATCGCGGGATCCATGCTTGTCGCCTACCTGGGAGATGGCCGCTTCCATCCCCCCACCCACGCCGAGGTCTATAACCCCGCCACCGACTGGGAGCCCTGCGAACCTTTGAACATCCAGACGGCCGACGCGGGCGAATCCTCCGACAGCCGCGACACGCCGGCTCCCACTGAGCGCGACATCCGGGTCGTCGGCGGCGACCAGCGCTGAATCGCAGCGATGCGGCTTTGATCCCTCCTCGCACCATCCCCGCCGAACCGCGGCCTTTCCGCTCACGTATCATCCTCTTTTGACTTCCCGGAGGATCCTCGTGCGCCGTTCTCTGCCTCTCCTTTCCTGCTTCCTGCTCTTCGCCGCCACTCTGGCCTGCGTCGCTCAGACGCCTTCCGCGCAGCAGGGGTCCGGGCAAGTTGCTCCCATTCCCGGCTACGATCCATCCGCGATGGACACCTCCGCCAATCCATGTGCCGACTTCTCCCAGTACGCATGCGGAAACTTCGCGAAGCTCCACCCCATCCCCGCCGATATGCCGGAGTTCGACCAGTTCGTCAATCTCTACGAGTTCAATACCCAGGCGCTCCACACCATCCTCGTGAAGGCTGCCTCGGCGCACGCGGCCATGGGCACCGACGAGCAGAAAATCGGCGACTACTACGCAGCCTGCATGGATACCGATGCCATCCGGCAGCGCGGCCTCGCGCCCATCCAGCCGGCGCTCGACCGCATCGCCGCGCTCCAGTCGATATCTCAGCTGCCCGCTCTGATCGCAACCCTCAACAAGATGGGCGTCGGCGTCTTCTTCGACTACGGCTCGATGCAGGATTTCAAAGACGCAACCCGCGAGATCGCCTACATCGATCAGAGCGGCCTCGGACTTCCCGAAAGGGACTACTACTTCCGCACCGACGCAAAGAGCGTGGAGACGCGAAAGCAGTATGTAGCCCACCTGGCAAAGGTCCTCGAGCTTCTCGGCGATTCGCCATCCGCCGCACAGGCTCATGCGCACAGCGTGATGGATCTGGAAACAGCGCTCGCCAAAGCGTCTCAGGGCGTGGTTGAGCGCCGCGATCCGCAGAAGATCTACCACATGGAGACGCTCACCGCCTTTGCCGCCGGCGCACCCGCCATCGATGCCGCGGACTACGTGCGCGATATCGGCTCGCCAGCCATCCAGCAGCTCAACGTCGTTTCGCCTGAGTTCTTTGCCGCCATCGGAAAGACCATCGGCGACACCAGCCTCGACACCATTCGCGCCTACCTGCGCGTGCATCTCGCCGATTCCTTCTCCATGGATCTCCCCACCGCTTTCGACGAGGAACACTTCAATTTCTACGGCCGCGAGCTCGAAGGCACGCCCGAGCAGCAGGCCCGCTGGAAGCGGTGCGTCCATGCGACGGATGCCTCGCTGGGCGAGGACCTCGGCAAGTTTTATGTCGCTCAGTATTTCAAGCCCGATCAGAAAGCTGAGGCTCTGCAGATGGTCCACGACATTGAAGCGGCCATGGGCAGAGACATCCAGCAGATTGACTGGATGAGCCCGGAAACCAAAGCCAAAGCCGAAGCCAAGCTGCACGAAGTTGCCGACAAGATCGGATACCCCGACAAGTGGCGCAGCTACGCGAAGCTCGACATCGTGCCGGGCGATGCCTTCGGCAATGCCACGCGCGCTCGCGACTTCGAGACAGCTTACGAGCTGGACAAGATCGGCAAACCCGTCAACCGCAATGAGTGGGAGATGACCCCGCCGACGGTGAACGCTTATTACGATCCCAGCATGAACGATATCAACTTCCCCGCCGGCATCCTGCAGCCTGCGTTTTACGACCCCAGTGCCTCCGATGCGACCAACTACGGCCACATCGGAGCGGTGGTCGGCCACGAGCTCACCCACGGCTTCGACGACCAGGGCTCGCAGTTCGACGGCAAGGGCAACCTCCACAACTGGTGGACCCCCCAGGACAAGAAGAACTTCGACCAGCGCACCGATTGCGTCGCCAACGAATACAGCCAGTTCACCGCCGTGGATAACCTGAAGGTCAACGGCAGACTGACGCTGGGCGAAAATACCGCGGACAACGGAGGCGCCCGGCTGGCGCTGATGGCCCTGATGGCGCGCGAAGCCATCAGCGGCACACCCGTACCTGCCACGCCGGAGCAATCCTCCGAGCAGAAGTTCACTCCGCAGCAGCAGTTCTTCATCGGCTACGCCCAGAACTGGTGCTCGAACATGCGTCCGGCGATGACCCGCATGCTCGTGCAAACCGATCCCCACTCTCCTGACCCCATCCGCGTCAAAGGAGTTTTGCTCAACATGCCGGAATTCGCCAAAGCCTTTGGTTGCAAAGCTGGCCAGCCCATGGCGCCTGTCACCGCCTGCCGGGTCTGGTAGGGAACCACCTGGATTTTCTTCTTTTCTTCGCATGACCACGGTCATGGCCCTGCCGGGTACCAAATAGCGGCGGCGGACGGCAACCCTGAACATAGGGGTGTACTCTCACTGGGGGCGCGTCTCTTGCGCTGAAAGAGGGAGCCTCTCCCCATGAAAAATTCTCTGCGCTGGCTGATTCTCTCCGGAGCTTTGGCTCTGATGGCGGCACCGGTTTTCGCCGATGGCGGCAGCAGCGGGCCCGGGGGCTCGAATCCTCCCCCCTCAGGCGGAGGATCCACCACAACCACAGGCAGCACGACGACAACGACGGCCGCAGGCAGCACCACCACCGCAGGCGCCCTCGCAGCCCTCCTGTCACTGCTCGGCCTGTAGCCCGATCCTGAGTCTGACTCAGCGAACCCCGGTTTCCGCAAACGGAACCGGGGTTTGCTCGTTCAGAGCCCTCGCACTTTCAGATGTTCGGCTCGCGAAACGGCGAGACCTGGACACGCGCGGCCACAAGCGAGCAGCGACCCTGCAATACCGCCCGAAAAGGCCACACCGGCTCTGAAATGCCGTACAGTGGAGGCGGGGACGGGCCGAATGCATATCGCGCTGATCGACAAGATCTTCTGGATCGCGGGCTTGCCGATAGAGGTCCTCGTCCTCCTCATCCTCCTCGCACGCCGTGGCTGGCGGCAGTTCCCAGCCTTCACCGCGTGGATGATTTACACCATTCTCACCACCTTCCTGTTCATGTTGTTCTACGTCGAGGGTGAGAAGCTCTGGTATGCCCGTCTCTATTACGTCAGCCTGTGGCCCGACTTTTGCCTCCAGCTGCTGGTAGCCGCCGAGATTGCGCGCATCGTCCTGCGCCCCACAGGAACCTGGGTCCATGACGCGAAGGGAACGTTTGCGGCTGCTGCTCTGGGAGGCGCGGTCGTCGCCGGCCTGCTCAGCTGGTGGATCGCCCCAGCCCATGGAGGACGCAATATCTGGGAGCTTCGTAGCAACCTTTTCACCAGTCTGGTCATCTGTGAGGTTTTTGTCGCCATGAGCATGACCGCCAACCGGCTCGGGCTGGGCTGGCGCAATCATGTGATGGCATTGGGCCAGGGGCTGACGGCGTGGGCGGGAATGATGCTGATCGCCAACAGCCTGGAAAGCTATTTTGGCGGCCGCTATTTTATGGCGTTTGAGCGGCTCCGCACCGGAACATGGGACGCGGCTGTGATCTGGATCGGCGTCCAGCTCTGGATCCCGGAGCCTGACCGGCAACCCATTTCGCAGGAACTGCAGAGTTATATCCTTGCACTCCACAGGCGCGTCGAGTACGATCTTCGCAGATTAGACGTGCGCCATTGAGCGTCATGTCTGCCCGGATTGCCCGTCCGCCGGTAGGATTACGAAAGGCATCTTCTCGTGCTGACATTTCTCCTCCTGGGCGCGGTTGTATGCTGGCTGGTATTTGCCGGAGCTAAGAGTCAGTTTTCGTCCTTCCGTCTTGATCGAAGAAGCTGGTCGGATCTGGTTTCGGCCCTGCAACCCGTCGAATTCGAACACGTCAGCTCCGTGGCCCGCGACTTTCTGGAGCCCCACGAAGGCCAAATCTCTCTCGAACCTCCGGATATGTGGCTCATGCTGGGCGGCAAAGACGGACTGCGCCGCATGCGCCAGAATGCAAGGCTGATGCTGCTTCTGGCGGCACACGCACAGCGCTGGAACTTCGACGAGGGCGTCATCGTCACCGAGCGCATCCGCCGCGATGCCCTGCGCCTCCGCCGCGCCGTCCGCCGCGTGGAGCTCGCCCTGGCCTTTCACCGCATTATGCGCGGCTCAGCCACTCTGATTCCTTTCCATCTCCACGAGGCCGCTTCGGCCTACTACCTCATGCGCCAGCGCCTTCTGGCCCTCTATCAGACCAGCCACGCCGGTCTCTACCCCCGCCTCGCTCAGGTCCTTTAGCGCGAAACCAACCAGGCCGCACCCAGAAGCCACATCGCCGGCTTGCTGGTTCGCTGACGTCCTGCCCCATCATCCCCGCAGCGTCCCACCCAGCGATTCCAGTGCGCCGATCACCTGCTGCGACCAGCTCTGCACTTCCTCTTCGCGCAGCGTGCGCTCCTGCGCCTGGAAAATAACCCCGAGCAACAGCGAATATTGCCCCGCCGGAATCTGCTTTCCCTCGCGCATCACTTCCTTCGCGGCAAAGGATTGCATCTCGGGAATCGCCAGCGCCTCGATCGCCGCCGCCACCGCCGCCCACGCGACGGTCTGCGGCATCAGCACGGAGAAATCGCGCCGCACCGGCTGGAAGCGCGACAGCTCGCGCACCGACGGCTGCCACAAATCCTGCCGGAACAACCGATCCAGCCACAGTTCCGCCACCAGCACCCGCTGCTTCAGCTTCCGCCCCTCGGCCTCCGCCGGGTGCAGTTCCCCGAAGAATCCAACCGTCGCTCCATCCACCACCGCGCGCGCGCTTCGCCCCGAATGCAGCCATGCCGGCATAAGCCCCGACGCCGCAGGAAACCGGTCGAAATAGAGCAACCGCGCGGCAAACTTCCCCAGCACCTGCTCGACCGCGCCCTTCACATCGTAGAAATCCGCATCCTGCCCGCCCCATGCCCTGCCGGTCGCTCCCATCGCCAGCGCCAGCCGCTCTTCCACACGGTCCGCGCCTCCGCTGAAAACGGTCCCCATCTCAAACAGCGCCGCACCTTCCATGTCGCGGCTGATATTCAGCGCCACCATCTCCAGCATCCCCGGCAGCAGCGACGGCCGCAGCATCCCCGCCTCTTCGCTCAGCGGATTGCCCACCGCCACCGCCGTGCCCGGCTCCCGCACAAACTTCGCCGCATCCTGCGCGGCGCAAAAGCTCGACGAGATCGCCTCGTTCCATCCCTGCGCCAGCAATGTCTCCCGCACCGTCGATTCCTTTTCCGCCCACGGCAGCTCAATCACCGTGCCCGCGAACGGTGGCAGCGTATTGCGGAAGCGGTTGTACCCATAAACACGTGCGATCTCTTCGATCAGGTCGATCTCGCGCTCCAGATCGAGACGCCAGCTCGGCAGCGATACGCGGTACGTTGGTCCGGCCGCGGGCGACGCGAGGGTAGCTTGTCCCAGAACCGCGCGCGACGGATCGAGATCCTGGCTTCGCGCTGGAGTTGCTTCCGCTGCGCGCCTGTCGGCCTCCACCCCGCATCCGAGCCGGGTCAGAATCTCCACCGCCATCGACGCCGTGATGCCTTCCGCATCTTCCGTCGGCCCCAGGATCCGCTGCACCTCGCTCAATGCGAAGCTGATGCTCGCCCGGTGCGCGGTGCGCGCCTCAAGCTCCGGCACAACCTCATCCACAAGGTCGCCGACGGCAGTCCCGCCGGATTCGAGGATGATCCGGCTGACGAGAGCGCTGGCCACCGGCGGCGCGTTGAAGTCCGCCCCGCGTTCAAACCGATGCGAGGCGTCCGTATGCAGCAGGTGCCGCTTCGAGCTGCGCCGCACCGTCGCCGGATCGAACCACGCCGCCTCCACCAGAATGTTCTTCGTCTCCGGCGTGATCATCGTGTCCCATCCGCCGATGACGCCCGCGATGCCCAGCGCCTTCTTCTCGTCGGCGACCACCAGGTCGTCGGCATCGAGCGTCCGCTCCACGCCGTCCAGCGTCTTCAGCTTCTCGCCCTTACGCGCACGCCGCACCACGATCCCGCCCTCGACCTTGTCCAGATCGAACGCGTGCGTCGGATGCCCCATCGCCAGCACCACGTAGTTCGTCGCGTCCACCGCGTTGGCAATCGGCTTTTGCTCCAGCAGCCGGAAGCGCTCTGCCACCACTCCCGTCGAGGGAGCAATCGTCACATCGCGCAACACCCGCGCCGTGAACCGCCCGCACAGCTTCGGCTCCTCGATGCGCACGGGAAACGCCTGCGCCGCAGCCTTCGCCGCCGGCAGCGATGCATCCAGCGGCCTCAGCGCCAGCCCGTAAATCGTCGCCGCCTCGCGCGCGATGCCGTAGTGATTCATCGCGTCCACGCGATTAGTCGTGATGTCCATCTCGAAGAGCGACCCGTGCGCCCCGAGATCGAAGACGCCTTCGACGGCAATCCCACGCAGCGTCAGGTCGTCAGCCAGCTCTCGATCCGAGACCGTGATGCCGGGAACGTATTCGCGAATCCAGGAACTGAGAATTCTCACGCAAATTGCTCCAGGAACCGCAAGTCGCCGGAGTACAACAGCCCAATCTCCCCAATCCCGTACTTCATCATCGCGATCCTGTCGATCCCCATCCCGAAGGCAAACCCACTGATGTGCGCCGGATCGTACCCCGGCTGCTTCTGCTGCACAAAGCCAAACACCGCCGGATCCACCATCCCGCACCCCAGCAGCTCAATCCATCCCGAGTGCTTGCACTTCCGGCATCCCGATCCGCCGCAAAACGGACAGCTGATCTGCACATCCGCGCTCGGCTCCGTGAACGGAAAGAACGACGGGAAGAACCGCGTCCGCACGCTCGACCCGAACAGCGCCTTCATGGCGAAGTCCAGCGTCCCCTTCAGATCGGCGAAGGTGACATTCGTGCCCACGCACAGCCCTTCCACCTGATGAAAAATCGGCGAGTGCGTCGCATCGGCTGCGTCGTTGCGGTGCACCTTGCCCGGGATCACGATCCGCACCGGCGGCGGCTGCTGCTCCATGGTACGGATCTGCACCGGCGAAGTGTGCGTGCGCATCAGCAACCGGTCGCGCAGCGGCTTCCGCTCCTGCCCCGCGATCACCAGCGTGTCCTGCGTATCGCGCGCCGGATGCCCGGGAGGGAAATTCAGCGACTCGAAGTTGTAGTAATCGGTCTCCACCTCCGGCCCCACGCCCACCGAGTAGCCCATGCGCTGAAAGATCCGCACAATCTCATGCTGCGTCCGGATCAGCGGATGCTCCGCGCCCGCCTTCCGTCGCGTCCCCGGCAGCGTGATGTCGATCGCCTCGGCGTCGAGGGCACTCGCAGCGATCTCCGGTCCTGATGCGGATTCCAGTCGTGCCTCAATGAGGGCTTTGAGCGTGTTGAAGCGCTGCCCCAGCGGCTTCTTCGCCTCGGCCGGCGCTGCTTTCAGCCACGCGTCGCTGATCGCCTTCAGCCGGCCCTGCTTGCGCCCCAGCCAGCGCAGCCGGAACTCTTCTTTCTCATCGGCGGTGGTCAGCGCCTGCGCGGAGGTCTCCACCTCGCGCGCCACGGCCGCAAACGCCGCGTCCAGCTCCGCCTCGCTCCATCCCTTCAATGGTGGAATCGCATCATCCTGCATGATTCTTTTGAGGATAAATCACCCCGGGTGCCCCACATCTGCGCGCTGTTCGCAGATGTGGGAGGAGCGCAACACCAACCCTCAGCGCGGATCCGGAATCCTTATCGAATCCGCAGGCCGAATCAGGAAACCAGTTCTACACTATCCGCATGATCCGCTCGTACCAGGGCCACACTCCCACCATCCCCGCCTCCTGCTACGTCGACACGTCGGCGCAGGTCATCGGCGATGTTGTCTTCGGCGAGCACTCCAGCGCGTGGATGAACGCCGTCATCCGCGGCGACGTCCACTCCATCCGCATCGGCAGCCACTCCAACGTGCAGGACTGCGCCGTGCTCCACGGCATGCGCTACAAGTATCCGGTCATCGTCGGCGACTGGGTCAGCATCGGCCACAACGCCACCGTCCACGGCTGCGTCATCGAAGACGCCTGCCTCATCGGCATCGGCGCGAGCATCCTCAACAACGCCCGCATCGGCGAGGGCTCCATCGTCGCCTCTGGCGCCGTTGTTCTCGAGAACACCGTCATCCCGCCCTGCTCTCTGGTCGCCGG
>Ga0335072_10011420_pt1 | contig 12720 bp, 13 predicted proteins | sample Lox_Sample_21_FD_206725 | JGI IMG/M metagenome (GOLD analysis project Ga0335072, IMG submission 206725) | Soil microbial communities from Loxahatchee National Wildlife Refuge, Florida, United States - Lox_Sample_2.1 | ecosystem: Environmental > Terrestrial > Soil > Wetlands | place: USA...
CGACCAGCGACATGCAGAAGTAAAAGTACCGCCCCGCCGTGCCTGGCGCGCGCTTCGTCCGGGAGACAGCCGGGGAGGTCTGTGCCGATGTGGCCATTGAACCTCACTCGGAATTCAGGGGCCCTGGGGGTGGAGGGAGTTGCGCCATGGTAGCAACTCGCACCTCGCCTGGCTACGACAAACGTCCTGGGCCGGGCGAAGGGGATTCAAACACAACGAGGGGCCACTCGGCGGGCCTCCTGCTTCCTGTCCTCTTCACTCTTCCGCCTTCCACTGGAAGCACAGGTTGTAGCCGTCCGGATCCTTGAGGTACATCTGCTTCATGCCGTAAGGCGTCACTTTCGGCGGCTTCACGGCGACGCTGTTCTCGAGGAGGGTCTCATAGGCGCCGTCCACATCGGGGCAGCCGAAATACAGGCAGGTATCGTCATGGGCCGCCACGCGGGCGCGGTCCGCGGGCACGGGCCGCTCGCTGTCGAATTCGTAGGCCGTGTTCAGCATGATCTCCGCCGAGCCGAGCCGCAACCACACCCAGTGATACTTGTCGGGTCCGAGCTGCGGCGAGGTGCTGACGATCTCGAAGCCGAGCCTGTCGCGGTAGAAGCGGAGCGACGCCGGCATGTCATAGACCTGGAGGAGCGGGCATACGCCGCGCACATCGATGGCCATCGTTCACCTCGATGGCCACCAGCATAGCGCTATTCCCTGTGATGGTTGGACGGTTGCCTGATCTTTCGCGGCTCGCGCGTTTCTTCTTCCATGAGCCAGCGGCGCAGCTGGAGGATGTCGTTGGCGCGAGCGATCCCGATCGGCTTCCGCGGACCTTCCGGTTTAACAATCACGACGTTTTCGGTGTTCTTCAGCATCATGTCGCGGTGGACCTGGTCGACCAGTTCGCCCGGATAGGCCAGGACATAGTCGCGACGGGCCAGCTCGCGCATTTTGAAGTGGTGATCCGGCGGCTCGGTGCGCAGCAGGTCGTGTGGCTCGACGATCCCGATCAGCGCGCCGGCTGCGTCGATGACGGGCATGAGGGCATGGTCGTTGGGCACATATTTCTCCAGCACGGAGCGTAGCTCGTCGTCGGCTGAAAATTCTGTGAATTCTTTGCGCATCACCTGGTCGATTTTCGCGCGCATCAACACCGGGACGGAATAGTCCTGGAGAACGATGAGGCCGCGCTTGACCAGCTTGATGGTCATGATCGAATCGCGGCTGCACAGGCGCACGAAGCCGTCGGAGACCATGACACAGACGATGAGCGGCAGCAGCGCGTTGGGATTGTGGCTGAGCTCGAAGAGGAAGACGATGCTGGTGAACGGCGCGCGCGCAATGCCTCCGAAGACTGCCGCCATGGCGACCAGGGAGTAGAACGCGGGATCGCTGACGACCGTCGGGAGCAGGTGATGCATGCCCATGGCGAATGCGGCGCCCAGGCCACCGCCGACGACCAGGGAAGGCGCGAAGACACCGCCGGTGGTGCCCGATCCGAGGGAGATCGTCAGCGCCCAAAATTTTGCGACCGAGATGCCGATCAGATGCCCCGCCGTTTCGCGATCGTTGAGCATGTCGCGAATGGTGTCGTAGCTGGTGCCCAGCACCTGCGGATAGAAGTAGCCGAGCACGCCCAGGATCAGCGCGCCGATCACCGGCGACCCGATCGCGGCGGCCTTCAGGGGCAGATGATCGAAGACATCCTCGAGCCATCCGAGAACGCGAATCATGATCCAGCCGACGGCGCCCATCAGGACGCCGAGCACAGCAAAGAGCCAGAGCTCGCTCATGCCGGTCATCTTGAAGGCGGGCGTTGGGAACAACGGCGTCCATCCGGCAAAGTGAATGCGCACGCCGGTGGCGACCGCCGCGGCCAGCGCCACCGGAATGAACGACCGTGCACGCAGCTCGAAGAGCAGAAGCTCCACAGCAACGAGGATTCCGGCGAGCGGTGCGGTAAAGGTCGCGGCCATTCCGGCCGCCGCGCCGGAAGCCAGCAGCACGCGCCGGTAGTACGGGGTCAAGCCGACCGCCTGGCCAAAGAACGAGCCGAGTGCTGCGCCGGTCTGGATGATGGGGCCTTCCGCGCCGAACGGGCCACCGGTTCCAATCGCGAACGCAGTCGCCAGCGGCTTGAGGATCGCCACGCGAAGGCGCATGCGGCTGTGGCCGAAGAGGACGGACTCCATCGCCTCGGGAATGCCGTGCCCTTTGAGCGTTGGCTCCCAGAAATAAATCATGATGCCGACCAGCAGGCCGCCGAGGGGCGGAATGAGAATCTCCCATAGCCCCAGGTGATTGTGGGCGGGGTTCGTGATGGCAAAGGAAAAATGTCCGTAGAAGAAGATGTTGGTGAAGAGATAGATCAGCTCGAGCAGTCCCTGGGCCACGAGGCCGGCGACCAATCCCACGCCCAGGGCGAACAGACAGATCCTGAGGACCTCCGGTTCCAGCGCGACCCCGAACTGCCCCTTCCTGCTGGACTGAAATTCGGGGATGGTTGCAGCTTCGGGAATGGGGAACTCCGCCATGGCGATCCTCCTGCTCCTGTTCTGTCTTCTGTGGGCCCTACATCACGAGGGATTCTTCAACTCCCCGCGCGGTGTGGTCCTTCCGCGTCTTCAAGGCATGCAGGATGTCGGTCTTCGTGACGATCCCCTGCATCTTTCCTTCTTCTGAAACGACGAGGAGCATGGGCTGCGCATGTTCGCCCAGCAACAGGCGCAGCGCCTCGGTCACGTCGCATTCCGGCGGCACGCGCCCGACGCGCGCGTCGATGAGGTCGCGCACCTGGGTTGTCTTCCAACGCTCCGGCGGCAGGTGCAGCACGCGCCACAGTGTCACAGCGCCCAGCAGCTTGTGCCCGTCGAAGACGGGAAACGCATCATGATGGGAATGCGGCGAGAGCGTGCGCACAAACTCGGCGATGGTCATCATGCCCTGCGCAGCGATCAACTGCTGCTGCATGACTTCGCTCACCGGCGTTTCGGTCAGCTCCTGCAGCTTGACGCCCTCGTGCAGGCGCTGATCCCCGGAGGCGGACGCGTCTCCTGAAACGGCATACGCCACGGCCGCTCCGATCAACGCAGGAATGATGAAGGCGTGCGCGCCGGTGGCCTCTGCGACAAAGACTGCGGCTGCGAGCGGGGTTTTGTAGCCCGCGGATATGAAGGCCGCCATGCCGACGGCCGCATAGAGTCCTGGGTCGGGACTATGCACGATGGTCTGCGCAAAGGCCGTTCCCAGAGCGCCGCCGGTGAGGAACAGCGGCACGAACATCGCGCTCACGCCGCCCGATCCGAGCGAGAAAATCGTCGCCGCGAGCTTGAGCCCACTGAATGCCAGCAACTGCCGGGTGGCGTGGTGGCCGGCCAGGATCATCTCCGCGGCTTCGTAGTTCGCGCCGATGGGAACGAGAGGCCCGTTATAGAAGTGCAGGAACACCACGCCGCAGACGCCGGTGAGCAGGCCGCCGACGCCCATCCTCATCCAGTGCGGCGCGCCCCAGTCGACGAAGAAACTGCGCGCGCGGCGGAAGGTCACGACGAACGCCATGGCGATGAGGCCGACGATGACGCCCAGCAGGGCGCTCCAGTAGAGATCGTGGCGGGTGAAGTGGTCCGCGTGGATGAAGTTGAACAGCGGCTCAGCGCCGAGGAAGGAGGTGAGCGTCACGTAGGAAACGACCGACGCGATGAGTGAGGGGACCAGCGCCTCGTGCGCGAGATCGTCGCGATAGGGCATCTCGAGAGCGAAGACGATGCCGGTGAGCGGCGCGCGGAAGACGGCCGACATGCCGGCCGCGGCACCGGAGATAAGCATGATGCGGCGGTCGCGCGCGTCGAGGCCGAGGCCGCGCATCCTGGCCCACAGCCAGGAACCGATCGCGCCGCCGCCGTAGATGCTGGGCCCTTCGAGGGCGGCGCTGCCGCCGAATCCCACGGTTGTGACGGCGGCGAGCAGTTTCGCAAAGAACGGACGCATGTCGATGTCGCCGACATGCTCGTGATAGGAGCGGATGATTTCTTCGGTGGAGTGCTCGTCCGGATCGGGCGTGAAGTATTGCATGATCAGCCCGGTTACGACGAAGCCGAGCACGAGTCCTGGAACGATGGCCCAGTGGTGGCCGAGGTAATAGGCGAGGACGACGGGCCACATTTTTTGCAGGATCACAACGGCGATGCCGGTGATGGCCAGTCCGGTGATCGCGCCGATGATGGGCGCGACGATCAGCCACTTGCGCAGATCGCGGGCGTAGACCCTGACCAGGTCTTCGTGCACGAGTGGCAGATAGCGCCGCAGGAGCGGGTGCCGCACCAGCCAGCCCCGGCGCCGGCTCTGTCCGGACGTCATCCTCATGCGGATTTCCTGCCCGCCACGCTGCGCCTCGGCCGCATTTCTTCGCGCAGGAAGCCAGCCCGCAGGCGCCGGGCCTCATCGTGATGCAGATAGGTCAGCGTAGAAAGAATCTCCTGACCCCTTGGTGTCAGGGTCACCACCACCTGACGCCGGTCGGTTTTGCCGGCGCGCCGTTTGACCAGGCCGCTCTCGACGGCGCGCTCCACCAGTCCCACCACGGAGTTGTTGCGCTCCTGCAGAAACTCCGCTAACTCTGAAATGGTGGCTCGCCCATCCGCGCTGAACCCGGCGATCCCCAGCATCAGCTGATGCTGCTGGGGGGTGACGCCACAGGCTCGCGCGGCTTTTTCGCTGAAGCGCAGGAACCGGCGCAGCGTGTAGCGGAACCACGCCAGCTCCCGCATCATTTCCTGATTTCCGTCTGCCTTCATATTCGGTCCGTGCTTTAGTTCTCTCGCCGGCGGTCAACGTTAGATCGCACTGCGATCCATTTTACATCGCACCACGATCTTTCTCAAAAATCTGAGCCGGCCCGCAAAACGCCGCGCTGCGGCATTGTTCGGGGCTTAACCTGTACGCAGCATGCGGATTCTCATCTCCGGCGCCGGCATCGCAGGTCCTACCCTCGCCTACTGGCTCCTGCGCGACGGGTTCACGCCCACTCTTGTCGAGTCGGCCCCGCACCTGCGCACTGGCGGGTACGTGATCGACTTCTGGGGAGCCGGCTTTGAGATCGCCAATCGCATGGGGATGCTGCCCAGCATTCGGCCGTACGGATACATCGTGCGGGAGATTCGCGCGGTCGACGATCGCGGAAAAACCGCGGCCAGCCTGCCCACCCAGGCCTTCTTCAGGATGACGCAGGGCCAGTTCCTCAGCATTCCGCGGGGCGATCTGGCTGCCTGTATTTATGGCGCACTCGACGGCAAAGTCGAAACCCTTTTCGGGGACCGCGTGGTGCGTCTCGAGCAAACCGGCTCAGGGGTCGAGGTTGGCTTTGCTTCGCGGCCGGCGCGCCACTTCGATCTCGTGGTCGGGTGCGACGGCCTCCACTCCGGCATTCGGCAGCTGGTCCACGGCGATGAGTCGCAGTTCGAGAGATACCTCGGCTTCAAGGTGGCTGCCTTCGAGGCCCGCGGTTACGCGCCGCGCGACGAGCTGGTGTATCTGCTGCACACCGCGGTGGGCCGTCAGATCGGGCGATTCACCATGCGCGACAACCGCACCATGTTTCTGTTTACGTTCAAGGATGAGGATCCGTCGCTGCCGGGCACGCTGGATGAGCAGAAGGCGCTGCTGCGCGATCGGTTCGGCAGCATGGGTTGGGAGACGCCGCAGATTCTCGACGCGCTCGACCAAAGTTCCAGCCTCTACTTCGATCGCGTCAGCCAGATTCACATGGGACCGGCTCCCGATTCCTGGTCGCGGGGGCGCGTGACGCTTCTTGGGGACGCCGCCTTTGCCGTTTCCCTTCTCGCCGGTCAGGGCACGGCGCTTTCGATGATTGCCGCCTATATTCTTGCCGGCGAACTGCGCCGCGCGGGGGGCGATTACACACGCGCCTTCACGCAATATCAGCAGCGCTTCGGACCCTTCGTGCGCGGCAAACAGAAAGCTGCGCTCCGATTCGCAGGTTTTTTCGCGCCGCCTTCGCAACTCGCGCTCTTCATCCGCAACAAGGCGATGAGCCTGATGCGCATTCCGTGGATCGCGAACCTCGCGATCCGCCGCGATATCGCGGACAGGATCGAATTACCGGACTACTGAGTGGGGAAGCGGTGCCCTCGATGGCGGAGGACACGACCGAATGCTGCGCCACGCGGAACGGCCGCAGGCACTCGACGGAGTGCAGGGTTACGCGCCAGGTTACGTCATTTTGTGGCCGATTGTGACGTGCATCACATTCTTTCGCCCCGGTTTCAGTCGAGAATGCACCCAGCCGGCCCCCCTGCTCACTCGATCTCACGGGCCATTTTCGAGTGTATGTCGAACGATTTCTATGAGTTAGCGGCTGAGCTGGACCGCGTTGCGTCGAAGGTATCCGTTCGCAAAGGGACGGCGCTTTTCCATTGCGGGGATGTGCTTTCAGGCGTCTTCGTGGTGCGGAAAGGCGCCGTCACCCTGTCAGTGAACGGCGGAAATTCCATTTACCCGCCCCGCATTGCGGGACCCGGCGAAATCGTGGGGCTGCCCGCCACGCTCACCGGCCAATACAGCCTCACGGCCGTGGCCAGCGAAGACGCGGAACTCGGTTTTGTTGCAGGTCCTCAGGTAATGCAAATGCTGGAGTGCTCTCCGCCGCTGTGCATGATCGCCATGCGGCTGATGAGCGAGGAAATCGCACGGGTGCGGACGGCGCTGAAGGAAACTCCGCCGCTGGAGCATCACGACACGTAGCTGCGGGAGAGCGGCTAGAGGCTGGCTTCGATCAGTCCCGGCAGGACTTCTCCGGCATTGCCCAATACGAGCCGCGTGAACGCAGGAGCATTGAGCGGCTGCTCGGGGCCGATGTAGTACTTGCGCACCCGCGGCGCGGCCCAGCGCACGAAGTTCGCCGCCGGATAGACCGACCCGGAGGTCCCCACGACCAGCATCACTGTTGAGCGGTCGATCTCACGCTGGATCCTGTCCATCTCCAGAGGAATCTCGCCGAACCAGACGATGTGGGGGCGGATGCGGCCACCGCAGTCGCAACGGGGAATCGCGGCCTCCATCTCGTAGAGCGTCGCATCGCGGAAGGGCGGCCGGTTGCATCGCAGTCCGGCCAGGCCCGCGCCCAGCCCGCTGTGCTCGCACCGGGACATGAAGAGCTCGCCATGCATGTGCACGATGCGCCGAGAGCCAGCACGCTCGTGCAGATCGTCGACGTTCTGGGTGACGAGGAGGAACCGGTCGCCCAGTTTCTGTTCCAGATGGGCGAGCGCCAGGTGGGCAGGATTCGGCTGCGCCTGCAGAGCGCCTTTGCGGCGCTCGCTGTAGAAGCGCCAGACCTGGCCTGCGTCGGACGCCCATCCCTCCGGAGTGGCGACGTCCTCGACGCGATGCCCTTCCCACAGGCCGCCCTGATCGCGGAAGGTCTTCAATCCGCTTTCCGCGCTGACGCCGGCGCCGGTGAGAACAAAAACGCGATCGTCCGGGCCCACCGGAATTGGTTCCTGCTGCGTTTTCATTTCGCTGTCTTCGGACATTTGCAACCGTGTTTGATCCATTGTCGTGTACAGGAAGCCGTGATTGTTACAGTCGTGGTGAATTGACGACCGCCCTGCGCTGACCGTTCTTCTCTGACGGGCTTTTTACGGCTCGCGGCTACCGGTTCGCGAGCTGCTTTTCTAGTCCCGATTCCCGCCGGATTTACCCCAATTGAAATAACGCCCGAGAATGCCCTTCACGATCAGATGGTCGGTCGAGGCGGTCGCGCCCCAGCCTGCGCCGAAGTTGATCTCCCACTTCGGCGATACGAACAGATTCACCACGGGAAAAAATTGCTGCTGCTGGTTGTGCAGATTGACAAAATGTCCGAGCTCGCCCCAGTCCCCGTAGTACTCCATGCCCACGTTCCACAACTTCGATGGCTGATAGGTCAGCGTGGCCGCCGGCCCAAATGTGACACCATGCGGGGAGACGTTGCGGTAGTAGTCGTTGACCTCCGACTGCGGCGTTCCTGGCGGCAGGGTGGTGGGATGGATGCCCCAGTTCATCGTGGTGTTGACCGACCAGTACCACTTGCCCGCCGTTTGATCGACGATGGGCATGATCTGCCATGACCAGGTCGGATTGGAGTAGGCCGGGCGCGCGTAGCCAATCTCATTCGAGAGGCTGACGCCAACGGGCCAATGCCAGCTCTCGGGAATGCGCACGCGTGGGCGGATATGATCGCCGACCCACTGGACGCCGGTGCCGTTGTGCTCTTCGGTGAATACATAAAAGCCCAGCTCCGACCACTTGTTGAGTCCCTGCGTGAACTCCACCGTCTCGTGCTCCTGTCCCTGGGTCGGCAGGAGTCCATTCTCGATATCGGTGCTGCCCTGGACCGTGTAGTTGCTGTGCAACTCCACCAGCAGCACGCCGGGAGCCATCGTCTCCGATGGATAGACCTGGATCTCGTAATTCTCCTGCGCCGCCGCGGATCCGGTCGCGAACCCGACCCAGCACCCTGCGAGCATGACCACACCGCTCATCGTCCTCAGCATCGCTGCGAACCGCAACCTCGCAACCTCCTCCAACGAACCGCTGGCTCGGATGATTCCCTGACCCGCTGATCGCTTCCGGATTCCAGCTTACGTTTCTTCTATGACGAATTCTTCATCGCCCTGGACTCCACTATTCTGAGGGCATGCTGCCCGCGCGCGATGCCCAACTGGTTCAGATCGTCGACGCAGCGGTTGCCGACGCCGCGCGCCGCTCCGGTTCCTGGCTTCTTTGCGCTCCGGGATGCACGCAATGCTGTGTCGGAGTCTTTCCTATCTCGCAGCTCGATGCCGCCCGGCTTCGCGAGGGGCTTGCCGTACTGAATGTTACGGATCCGGAGCGTGCCACTGCGGTCGGCAATCGTGCGCGGCAGTCGATTGCGCGCATGGCGCCGGACTTTCCGGGCGACGCGCAGTCGGGCATTCTCGATGAAGCCCGCGCCGATCTCGACGACTTCGCCAGCGACGAGCCCTGTCCGGCGCTCGATCCGGCCACCGGCCTCTGCGATCTCTACGCGGCGCGGCCGATGACCTGCCGCGTTTTTGGTCCACCTTTGCGTGTGGAAGGCGGGATTGGCGTGTGCGAACTCTGCTATCACGGCGCGACGGAAGAGCAAATTGCCGCCTGCGAACTCCACGTCGATACCGATGAACTCGAATCGTCGCTGACCGCCGAGCTCGCAGAGGGTACGGGGCGCACCGGCAACACGATTGTGGCGTTCGCGCTGGTGGGTTAGCTGCGGCCGCACAATCGGTCAGAGTTCCAGAAACTGCCGGGGTGTTACGATGCGAATCCCCTCAAACGGGTCGAGAACCAGCAAATCGCGATCGCCTGTGACCAGATGGGTTGCGCGCCCGCAGGCGGCCAGGGACAGGAACTTGTCGTCCCTGGGATCGCGGCAGACCACCACCTCGCGATCCGGGTTGACCCACTCTGACTCCGCTGCAATTTCGGCAACAAAATCGCGGATATCGTCCTGATCGGCATAGCGTTGCAGCTTCTCGCGAACCAAAACGTCGCGCAATTCGGCGAGCACTGCGACGGACAACAGGATTCTCCCGGTCGCACGCGCGTGAAGAGGGCCTGGCGTGGCGTCGAGCGCGGCATCAGGAATGCGCTCACCAGGATGTTGGTGTCGAGAACGCAGCGCAAGAGGCTAGCGATCTTTCAGGATGGAATCGAGGATCTCCGGTGTGAGTCCGCGGGACTGAGCCTTGCGCCCAGCCTCTTCGAGGACTTCATCCAGGGAGCGCCGCTTCTCCAGCAAAACTTCGCGCAGCCACAAACCAAGCAGCGCCTGCGCTTTTTGCCTTTCCTGCTGATCGGCGGCATTCCAGGCGCGCTCGGTTGCCCCATCCATGGCGATCGTAATGCTGCTGTTGGGCATGGAACCTCGCTGCGCTCATCATAAGCCAGCCAGGCTGCCCCAGCGTCCTCTTGTTTTTTGCGATGAAACGATTCCTCGTTGAGTTGCGATCGAGCAGGGCAAACACCTGGTGGGCGGGGCATCCGTTGGCTTGCTTTTTATCCTTCACAAACCACGCCCTTTGCGATTCGTGAGAAGATTTGTGCGCAACCCGTGCTCCCCAGCCGGGTTCCATCGGCTGTGCGGCAAGTTTGCAGATCATGAGCCGCATGCGGTGCAAATTACTCCGAAAGGAATCGACCCACACTATGAAGAAAAACCTGCTCATCGTTGCTACGGCTGCACTCCTCAGCATCCCCTGCATCTCGTCGGCGTCTGCGCAGCGTATCTACGTTCAGGTCGGCCCTCCACCGGTTCGGGTTGAACACGCCGGACCGCGTCCGCATCCCGGATGGGTCTGGGTTCACGGTTATCATCGCTGGGATGGCCGCGCCTATATCTGGGAACCCGGCCGCTGGGTCGAGCCCCCACGCCCGCGCGCTGTCTGGGTGGATGGCCACTGGGCCCACGAGCACGGCGGCTATTACTGGGTGGAAGGACACTGGCGCTAGTCGCGCGGTTCTCGTTACCCCGGCTTCGTCTCTGCTGGACGGGGCCGGGTTTTCTGTTTCAGCGACAGCGCCCGCTTCTCGCGAACACTTTTCGCCAGCTGCTTTTTTCAAGAGCTGCATCGCCGACCGGATTTTGGCGAACTGCTTTTCAGCCGGCCGACACTTCGCTTACTAACCCTTCCTGGTTGCAGCTCTCCGTTGTACTCTGTATCCGCGAGACGCCGCCATGCCTCACTACACTACGCTGCATACGCACACTGACTCCGGCATACACACCATCTTTCTCAATCGGCCGGAAAAGCGGAATGCTCTCAATCACCAGCTCATCGACGATCTCACTCAGGCGCTCGAGGCCTTCGCAGCCAGTCAGAGCTGCCGTGTGGTCATCGTCACCGGCGCGGGTTCTTCTTTTTGTGCCGGTCTTGACCTCGAGCATCTGCGCACGATGATCCAGCACTCCGGCGAAGCGTCGGCCACTGAGGATTACCTCGAAGACGCGCAACGCATCGCGCGACTTTTGCGCACGCTTTATGCGCTCCCCAAGCCCAGCATCGCGGCTGTGAACGGTCCGGCGATCGCGGGGGGCATGGGGATCGCCACGCTGTGCGACTTCACGCTCGCCGTGCCCGAAGCCAAATTCGGCTACACCGAAGTCCGCATCGGGTTCATTCCCGCCGTCGTCTCCGCGTTCCTGCGCACGCAGATTGGCGAAAAGGCAAGCCGCGATCTGCTGCTCACCGGCCGTCTGCTCTCAGCGCCCGAAGCCGTGTCGATCGGTCTGGTCAATCGCATCATCCCGGAGCCGGAACTGATCCCGGAAGCGAAACTGCTGGCGCAGCGGCTTCTGCGCAACAGCCCCGCGGCGATGGAATCGACAAAACGTCTGCTGCGCCACTTCACGGATCACCATCTCCCCGACGACATCGAAGCTGCCATTCACGCCAGCGTCGATGCGCGCTCCAGCGCCGACTTCCGGGAAGGGGTCAGCGCGTTTCTCGAGAAGCGCGAACCCCGCTGGCCGTCTGCCCATCTCGGGACCCGGGAACCCGTCGCTTCGAAATAACCTCTTCTCTGCTGGCCGCTTCTTCGCCGACCTGTTCTCATCTCGCCCGCTTCTGAGCGTTCGCGCTCGGCCGGCTTCTCACTTCAGGATTCTCGCCGCTTTTGTCATAGCCACTTTTTGGGCGGAAGTGGTATCTCGTCATGACAACTTGCAGGATTTTATGCATAACCACTACCATCCCTGCATGCTGGACGTTTCCGCAGGCATTGTCCCCGTCATTCCGATCGATCGCGAGGCACCATCCCCTCTCCACCGGCAGGTCTACGCGGGATTCCGCGATGCGATTCTGCGCGGCGATCTGGCCGCCGGGCAGCAGGTTCCCTCCAGCCGGGCTCTGGCTTCGGAGCTGGAGATTTCCCGCTTCCCGGTCCTCGACGCCTACGCGCAGCTGCTCGCCGAGGGCTACTTCGAGAGCCGGGTGGGCGCCGGCACTTTCGTCGCATCCTCGCTGCCGCACCGCGCCACGACGACGCGGCGTTCTGGCGACGACGCGCCCGCCTCGCGCCGCACTTCGCGGCGGTCCATGCTGTTTCCCGCCTACGATCCGCTGCCCTGGCGCCACGGCTGGGGAGCCTTCGGAGTCCATCAGCCCGCCCTCGATCATTTCCCCTTCGATCTCTGGTCGAAGCTGCTCTCCCGCCACAGCCGCACCCTGCGCCAGCACAACTCCAACAACCTGCACCCGCTCGGCCTGCAGCCTTTCCGCGAAGCCATCTGCTCGTATCTGAGGACCGCGCGTGCCGTCCGCTGCGAGCCCGGCCAGATCATGGTCGTCTCCGGCTCCCAGCAGGCGCTGGACATCGTGACCCGCGTTCTGCTCGATTCCGGCGACGCCGCGTGGATGGAAGAGCCGTGCTATCCGCTGGTTCGTTCCCTGCTGCTGGGATCGGGGGTTCGCCCCGTACCGGTTCCCGTCGATGAAGAGGGCCTCGATGTTCCGGCCGCGACACGCATGGCTCCCGACGCCCGCGTCGCCTTCGTTACGCCTTCGCATCACTACGCGCTGGGCGTCACCATGAGCGCTTCGCGCCGCTTCCAGCTGCTGGAGTGGTCCCGTCAGGCTTCCTCGTGGATTGTCGAAGATGATTACGACAGCGAGTACCGCTTCGACTCGATGCCGATTCCTTCCCTTCAGGGCC
>Ga0335072_10011421_pt1 | contig 12718 bp, 11 predicted proteins | sample Lox_Sample_21_FD_206725 | JGI IMG/M metagenome (GOLD analysis project Ga0335072, IMG submission 206725) | Soil microbial communities from Loxahatchee National Wildlife Refuge, Florida, United States - Lox_Sample_2.1 | ecosystem: Environmental > Terrestrial > Soil > Wetlands | place: USA...
CAAGGCTGACGAGCCATGACCGAGTTAGGGGACACCCAGTCGGTCGACACCTTGCGATGCTTGATCAGCCAGGTGCCACCGTCGGGCACCAAGGTGTCGCGATAACGCCCCAAATGGTCGAGCCCGACGTGGGTGACCACGGTGAAATAGCACGAGACCTCGGCCTCGCCCGGGGTCAGGCCGGTGAACAGCACGTTGGCGACGTTATGCCGCACCACTGGCTTGACGTTAACGTTGCCGGCGATGTTCCCGGTGACCCCGCCGAGGAAGGCCGCGATCTGGGATCGGCCCCGCAGCGGCGCGACACCGCGTATCTCGAGAGCACCATCCGTGCAGAACGTTTCGGCAAGCTCCTCGAGCCTGCCGGCATCACCGGACCAGTTGTACCGGGCGAGAGTGTCGCGGATCTGCTCACGCGCGACCAGTTCCCACATCTCCATCGTCGCGACTCCTCACCCGACCGCAGCTCCCACAGGCGTATCGCATAGCACCCTAGTCATGCGGCGGCCAGTGTCGCGCGAGTTACGTGACGAGGTGGGGCCGGAAGCCGTGTCTGACCGCCGGGGTGACTCCGTTCAGGTCGAAGACGGCGATCAGGGCCCGCAACAGCGCGGGGGACCAGTCGTCGAATGGGTGCGCGTCGAAACGATCGAGTAGTTCACAGCGCAGGTACTCGATTTCCATCGGTTGCTGCTGGTCGGTCACGGCTGCGGGTACAGCTCGTCGCCCCCACGGCGTTCGCGACCCGGTATGGTGCTCATCGAGCCAGTTCCTTCCGAACGGGTAGGCGATTGGTTCGGGCCCCGCTCGGCGTTGCAGCGCCGGGACTGAACGGAGGCCGCCTTTTTGGTCTGCAGCTTGTACTTGATATGTATTTGACGCTAGGACCGGCGCCGCGCGCTTGTACAGCCAACTGGTCAGATTCAAATGTGTCTCAGGGCTGGACATCAGCGGTTTACCAGGAACTGGCGGGAATGAATCGCAACGCGGAACTGTATAAACAACGCATGAAGCTCAATGACGCCGCGCGCGAATTGATCGGCAAAGGGGCCGACGCCACGCTGGTCACCCTGAATCCCGACGGCAGCCCCCAAGTGACCGTGGTATGGGTCGCGCTGCAGTCGACACCGGACGGAGACGAGCTGGTCACCGCCCACCTCGGCGAGCACAAGAAGGTGCGAAACGTGCGCAACGATCCGCGCGTCGCCGTCACGATCGTGTCGCTCGACAAGGCGGGCCTGGGGATGCGGCCCTACCTGTCCATCACCGGAACCGCGCGGATCGTCGAGGGCGGCGCCCCCGAGCTTCTCACGGAGCTCAACCCGATTCTGGGCGACCCGAACGCGAAGTTTCCGCCGGACGGCGCGCCGCCGGGGGTCGTCACCCACATCCGCACTGACAAGGTCGGCGGCGTCGGGCCCTGGACGTCCTGATCTCCGCCTTTGCCACTTCCGCTACTGGCGGTAGCGGAATACAGTGAGTGGGTGACGACCGGCGACGACGGCAGGCATCTGCGCACCTGTCCACTGTGTGAAGCCATGTGCGGCTTGGAGATTCACGTCAAGGACGGGAGGGTGAGCAGCATCCGCGGCAACCGCGACGACGTCTGGAGCCGCGGACACATCTGCCCCAAAGGCGTGTCACTTGCCGCGCTGCACGACGACCCGGACCGCATCCGCCGCCCACTGATCAAGGTTGACGGCCGGTGGCAGGAGGTCAGCTGGGACGTCGCGTTTCGTCGGTGCACCGAATTGCTGACACCGGTCATCCAGAAGTACGGGATCGGTGCGGTCACCGCCTACACCGGCAACCCGCTGGCGCATTCGTTCTCGCTGGCCCGGTATGCGGGTGTGCTGATGGGCATGTCGGGCATGCCGGTCACGTATTCGCCGGGGACGGTTGACCAGTGGCCCAAGAACCTGTCGTCGCACCTGATGTACGGCCTCTGGTGGAACTTCCCCGTGCCCGATATCGAACGCACGGACCTGATGGTCATCATGGGTGCCAACCCGGCCGCGTCGCAGGGTTCGCTGCTGGCCGCACCCGACGTGATGGGCCTGATCGAAGCGATCCGCCAACGCGGCAAGGTGATCGTGATCGACCCGGTGCGCACCCTCACCGCCGCTCGCGCCGACGAGTGGCTTCCGATCGTTCCAGGCACCGACGCGGCCCTGCTGCTGGCCGTGGCGCACACCCTATTTGACGAAGACCTGATCGACCCGGGACCGCACGTCGACGGCGTCGACACCATGCGCCGGGTCGCCGCCCACTGGCCGCCGGAGCGGGTCAGCGACGTCACCGGCATCGACGCCGACCGGATCCGTCGGCTGGCCCGCGAGCTCGCCGGCACCGAAAAGTCGGTGGTGTATGGCCGAATTGGCCTGTGCAACCAGGAGTTTGGCAGCCTGGCCAGCTGGCTGGTCGATGTGATCAACATTCTGATCGGCCATTTCGACACCCCCGGCGGCGCGATGTTCCCGAAGCCGGCGGCCTGGTCGATCACCTCGGAGCCGCTGCCCGGCCTGGAGGGTGGCGCCCCGGAATTCGGCCGCTGGCACACGCGGGTTCGTGGCGCGAAAGAGGTCCTCGGGCAAGCTCCGGTGTCGTGCATGGCCGAAGAGATCGCCACACCGGGCGACGGACAGCTCAAGGCGCTGATCACGGTCGCGGGCAACCCGGTGTTGTCCACGCCGGGCGGAGACAAGCTCGACGAGGTACTGCCGATGCTCGACGCGATGATCTCGATAGACCTTTGGCTCAACGAGACAACGCGTCACGCCGACGTGATCCTGCCCGGGCTGTCCCCGCTCGAGCAGCCTCACCACGACGACCTCATCTTGCTATTTGCGATCCACAGCATCGCGAACTACTCGGCCCCGGTGTTCGACCCGGGGGATCGCCCCCACGAATGGGAGATCCTGATCCGGCTGACGGGCCTGTGCACCGGCACCCCCGCCGAAGACGTCGACGTCGCGGCGATCGACGATGGCTTCTTCGACTACCTGGCCTTCACCCGGGGCCTGGACGGCGCAAAGATTCGCAAGCTGTACGACGATGCCGGTCTGACGGGCGGCCCGGAGCGGATGCTCGACCTCACGCTGCGTACCGGTCCCTTCGGTGACCGGTATGGCCAGAACCCTGGCGGGCTCACGCTGGACATGCTCAAGGCCAACCCGAACGGAATCGACTTCGGGCCGATGGTGCCCCAGCTGCCCGACATCCTGGGCACCCCCGACAAGAAAATCCGGCTCGCCCCGCAATACCTGCTCGATGACCTGCCGCGGCTGGCCGCGCGACTGGAACGGCCCGCCGAGCCGTTGGTCCTGGTAAGCCGAAGACATCTGCGGTCGAACAACACCTGGCTGCACAACGTGCCCGCGCTGATGAAGGGCAAGGACCGGTGCACGCTGCTGATCCACCCCGAAGATGCCGCCCGCTTCGGCGTGGCCGACGACGACATCGTCACGGTGAAGTCGGAGGCCGGCGAGATCAAGGTCCCCGTCGAGATCACCGACGCGATCAAACCCGGCGTGGTGTCGATGCCGCACGGCTGGGGACACGGCAAGCCGGGCACCCGCATGGCGGTGGCCAACAGCTCACCGGGCGCCAACACCAACGTGCTCTCGCCGCCGACATTCATCGACGAGCCGTCCGGCAACGGTGCCCTCAACGGTATTCCGGTTACGGTCATCGACGAACAAGCGAGATTTCAGGTCACGCCGTCAAACGCAGTGTGACTCGCGGGCTACGAAAGTCACTCTATATCAACAGTTTTCGACTACGCGTAAGCGATCAGGGTGCGATAGGCCGATTCGTCCAATCCCGGTCGGCGCGGCGCGACGAGCGGAACCATCCGCCCGCCGCGCCGGTGCCGCCATCGGTGGGGATGGTGTGGCCGGTGACGAACGCAGACAGGTCCGAGGCGAGGAAGAGGATGACTCGAGCCTGGTCCTCGGGCAAGCCCATTCGACCGACCGGAACCCATTGCGGCCACTGCATCTGCTCCTCGGCCGACAGCCACCGCGAGTAGGGCACCTGTAGCGATTCGGTGACGTCGGGGCCGATGCCGTTGACCCGCACACCGTCACGGCCCACCTGTACGGCCAGGCTGCGGGTGAAGTGGATGACGGCCGCTTTGAATGCCGCATAGACCGGATCTTCCGGATAGCCGCGCAGACCTTCGACCGACGATACGTTGACGATCGCGCCCGCGCGTTGCTGGATCATCGCCGGCAGGAATGCGTGGGTGACGAGGAAAACGTGGTGCAGGTTGATCTGATAGAGCTCATCCCACAGTTGCGGGTCGGTGTCGACGAAGTTGCCAGGGTGACGCAGCCAGTGGCCGACATTGTTCACCAGCACGTCTGCCCGGCCATAGCGATCCAGCACCGTTCGCGCCAAGCCGGCAACCTGATTTTGGTCGCGGACGTCGGTGATGACCGCCAGAGCCGACCCGCCGGACGCCGTGATCTCGTCGGCGGTCCGGTGCGCGAGCTTGGTGTCGTTATCGGCGATGACCACCTGCGCGCCGTGTTGCGCGAACAGCTGTGCGGTTGCCGCACCGATACCGCCACCGCCACCGGTGACCACCGCGACCCGCTCGGCCAGCAACTGGCCATGAATTGCCTCCATGCCCATATATTGGGCCATGGTCGGGAGTCCTCGGGGACTTCGTGAAAGATGTCACGACCGACCCCGGCAGCGCCCGGCGCAGGCCCGTTACCGCTGCGGCCGAATAACGCCGGCGTGCAAATTCCTCGAAAGCGTTTGCACCACACATTTATTCGGAAAACAATTATTCGGAAAATATCTCGGCTATTGCCGTCATTCGTCTTGCTCGGGTTCCTCGAGTTCCGGGTCGATCAGGACCGTCTCGTGCTGCTCCTGCCAGTCGGCACCGGCCGTTTCGAGGGGCACGTCGCTGTCGTCCTGCCAGGATGTGGCGTTGTTGTCGTTGGCTGCTGAATCGGAGGTCGGGCGTTGTTGCTCAACGGCATCGGCGACGGGCACATCGTCGGGAACACACCGTCGCTGTCGCGCATGGACGGCGGGTTACCCGCGGGGTAGCCATTGGAAACCGTCATGACCTCGAGGCCCTAAACCCTAAGCACGACTTGCCCTGCAATCGGCCCTCGGGCCGATACAGTTGGCGTGATGAGCCGACCAGCCCCGCCTGTGCTGACGGTGCGGTATGACGGAGCCGAGCGCACCTTCGCAGCAGGCAACGATGTTGTGATCGGGCGTGACCTGCGTGCGGACGTCCGCGTCGCCCACCCGCTGATCTCGCGGACACACCTGCAGGTGCGATTCGACCAGGGGCGATGGATTGCCATCGACAACGGCAGCCTCAACGGGCTCTACGTCAACAACCGGCGGGTGCCGGCAGTCGACATCGTGGACGGCCTGCGGGTCAACGTCGGGAACCCGGACGGTCCGGCAGTGACCTTCGAGGTGGGCCGCCACCAGGGTTCGGCCGGGCGCCCACCTCTGACGACGTCAATTCCAATTCTCAACCCGGCGAGCGCGCCGAGTGGCCCGCAACCACACCAGGACGCACCGGAGACCGGTGCGTCCTGGCGGGGCCAGCTGCAACACTCACCCTCGGCGCCGACGCGGTCGCAGCCGCCGTATTCGCCCAGTGGACCGCAACCGGTCCACCCGTCGGGCCCACTGCCTAGCTCTCCTTCCGGGCCGCAGCCGCGTTACCCAACTGGCCCGCAGTCGGCGGCCCCGCCCAGCGGGCCGCAGTCAGCGCCGCAGATCTACCGGGCGGCGCCGATGAAAGTGCCGCCGGCTCCCGCTGCCGAACCCGAGACAGTGCGCGTCGGCGCCGATTCGTCGAACCTCGCGACCTCGATGATGAAGATCCTGCGGCCGGGCAAATCGGCAGTGGAGTCGCTGCCGGGTGCGATCAAGATCGGTCGAGCCAACGACAACGACATCGTCATTCCCGAGGTGCTGGCCTCACGCCACCACGCCACCCTCATTCCGACGCCGCAGGGCACCGAAATTCATGACCACCGCAGCATCAACGGCACCTTCGTCAATGGATCCCGGGTCGACGTGGCGGTGCTGCACGACGGTGATGTCGTCACGATCGGCAACATCGACCTCGTCTTCGCAGGCGGCACGCTGGCACGCCGCGATGAGAGCGCGACCGCAACCCGCACCGGCGGCCTCGACGTGCGCGGAGTGACCTGGACGATCGAGAGCAACAAGACACTGCTGGACGACATCTCGCTGGGCGCACTTCCCGGAACGCTGACGGCCGTCATCGGTCCGTCGGGCGCCGGAAAGTCGACATTTGCCAGGTTGGTGGCCGGGTACACCAGCCCGACGACGGGCACGGTCGCCTTCGAGGGCCACAACGTTCACGCCGAATACGCCTCGCTACGCAGCAGGATCGGCATGGTGCCGCAGGACGATGTCGTGCACGGTCAATTGACGGTGAAGCAGGCTCTGGGCTATGCCGCCGAACTACGGCTGCCGCCGGACACGACCAAGGATGACCGCGCCCAGGTGGTGGCCCGGGTGCTCGAGGAACTCGAGATGACCAAACATCTCGAGACCCGAGTCGACAAATTGTCCGGCGGTCAGCGCAAGCGCGCGTCGGTGGCCCTGGAGTTGCTGACCGGGCCGTCGCTGCTCATCCTCGACGAGCCGACCTCCGGTCTGGACCCCGCGCTGGACCGGCAGGTCATGACGATGCTGCGGCAACTGGCCGACGCCGGGCGGGTGGTGCTCGTGGTCACCCACTCGCTGACCTACCTCGACGTCTGCGATCAGGTCTTGCTGCTGGCCCCTGGGGGCAAGACCGCGTTCTGCGGGCCGCCCAGCCAACTCGGCCCGTCCATGGGAACCACCAATTGGGCTGACATCTTCAGCACTGTCGCCGGCGACCCCGATGCCGCCAAAGCGCGGTACCTGGCACAGACCGGTCCGCCCCCGCCGCCACCACCGGCGGACAAACCCGCCGAGTTGGGCGATCCGCCACAAACCAGCCTCATCCGGCAGTTCTCCACGATCGCCAGGCGACAGATCCGGTTGATCGTCTCCGACCGCGGCTATTTCGCCTTCCTTGCGCTGTTGCCGTTCATCATGGGTTCGCTGTCGATGTCAGTGCCCGGCAACGTCGGCTTCGGCGTCCCCAACCCGATGGGTGATGCACCGACGGAGCCCGGGCAGATCCTGGTCCTGCTCAACGTCGGCGCGGTCTTCATGGGGACGGCGCTGACCATCCGAGATCTCATCGGTGAGCGCGCCATCTTCCTGCGTGAGCAGGCGGTCGGCCTGTCCACCTCGGCGTATCTGTTGGCGAAGGTCTGCGTCTATACCGTGTTCGCGATCGTTCAGTCGGCGATCGTCACCATCATCGCGCTGCTCGGCAAGGGCGGCCCGACTCAGGGTGCCGCGGCGTTGGGCAAACCCGGGCTGGAGCTCTTCGTCGACGTTGCGGCAACCACCGTCGCCTCGGCGATGCTTGGGTTGGCGCTCTCGGCCATCGCCAAGTCCAATGACCAGATCATGCCGCTGTTGGTGGTGGCGGTGATGTCGCAGCTGGTGTTCTCCGGCGGCATGATTCCCGTCACCGCGCGCGTCGGGCTCGACCAGATGTCCTGGGCGACACCGGCGAGGTGGGGCTTCGCGGCGTCAGCTTCCACCGTCAACCTGATCCACCTGGAGCCCGGCCCGCAGGTCCCCAAGGATTCACACTGGCATCACGACGCCGGCACCTGGTGGTTCGACATGGCCATGCTGGCGGTGATCAGCATCTTCTATCTCGGCTTCGTGCGCTGGAAGATTCGCCTCAGGGGAGGCTGACGAGTCAAGACCGTGCCGGCTGGCCGTGCCGGCTAGGCGCCCTTGCGGACCACCTGGTCTGCGGCAGCGTGCATCCGGTCTGACAGTTGAAGCAGATCATGTTCGCCCACCCCGTGCGGCATGGTGTACGCCAGCTGCCGTAACTCGACGGCGCAGTTGCGCAACTCCTGGCGGAGGCGTGTCTCGATGGTGGGCATGACTTCTCCCTGTGAGCCGGGACCGAGCAAAAATGCCTGATTTCTAAAATCAGCCGATGTCCAAAATCTTCGCAGTCCTTCGACGTATCCGCGATAGCACCGATGCGTTTTAACGGGAGTTTGACAGCGTTTTTACAGTCGGGGCACTTCGCCGCTCAGCCGTAGCTCCCGCGGCGCCCGGACGTGAGAGGTGCCGAGCGTAACGTCAGCGCGAAATAGCGGGCGCATACTCGCAACGGCGTTACGCTGGCGCTGCCTGATGAAAGGTGGGCACCGTAATGGATTTCGAACTCGATGTCGGGCAACGTGCATGGCTGACCGAGGTTCGCGAATTCCTCCATGACAACGTCACCGCGGAGCTGCGGGCTGAACTCGCCCAGCACGATCTGGAGTTTCCCAATGGTGAGGTGGCACGGTTTCGTCGCAAGATCGGCGAGAAGGGCTGGTTCGGACTGAACTGGCCGCGCGAGTACGGGGGTCTCGGGCTCGGCGCCGTTTATCAGCACCTGCTGATGAGCGAGTTCGAATATTGGGGTGTGCCCGGACCCGACCTGACGGTCACATCGGTGGCGCCGATGATCATGCGGCATGGTACCGAGCAGAACAAAACCGAATGGCTGCCGCTGATCGCCAAGGGCGAAATGATTTGCGCTGTCGGCTATTCCGAGCCCGAAGCGGGAACCGACCTGGCGAACCTGCGTACCCGCGCGGTTCGCGACGGCCAGGAATGGGTGATCAACGGCACCAAGATCTGGAACAGCGGGGCGCAGCGCGCCACACACGAATGGCTCTGTGTCCGCAGCGATCCCGATAGCGATCGGCACCGCGGGATTTCGGTGATCATCGTCGCGATCGACAGCCCAGGTGTGGAGATCCGTCCGCTGTACGCGTGGTCGGGCTACCGCACCAACGAGGTGCACTTTCGCGATGTACGGGTGCCGGTCAGCAACCTGGTGGGTGAGGTCAACCGCGGCTGGACGTACATCACCGGCGCATTGGATCTGGAACGTGGCGCGCTGACCAATGCGGGCGACCTACGTCGCGCCGTAGACGACTTGCGTGACCTCGCGCTGCATCCGAGGCGCGACGGTACGGTGCCCGCGCACAGCGCGGTCCTTCGCCGCCGACTGGCGCAGGCCGAAGCCGATGTGGAGGTGGCCACGCTGATGGGTTATGAAGCCGCTGCCATCCTCGACAGCGGCGTCATCCCGACTGTGGAGGTCAGCGTCGAAAAGGTGTTCACCAGTGAACTACGCCAGCGCATCGCCGATCTGGCGCTCGACGTACTCGGCCCCGACGGGGTGCTGGCGCATCGCAGCGAAAACGCGCCCCTGGCAGGCAAGTTCGAACGGCTGTATCGGGCCGCCCCGTTGATGCGCTTCGGTGGAGGTACCAACGAGGTGCTGCGTGACATCATCGCCCAGCGCGGCCACGGAATGCCCTCGTATGGACGCTAGCGAGAACACATGAAGGCCGCACCCACCACCGAGCAAGGCGAGTTCGCCGCGAGCTTGCGCGGATTGCTGGCCGTCGAGAGCCCGGTGAGTCTGGCGCGCGCGCTCCAGGCGCCCGGCGCGGACCGAAGCACCCCGACACTGTGGAAGGCACTGGCCGACGCCGGTGTGTTCGGGCTTGCCATCGCCGAGCGGTTTGGCGGCTCCGGCGGTTCGCTCGATGACCTCGCCGCCTTCTACACCGAGGCCGGTCGCGCACTGTGCCCGACGACTGTGCACAGCACCGTTCAAGCCGCCCTGGCAATCGATCAGCTTGGCCCGCCGGACATCAAGTCCGCGTGGCTACCGCCGCTGGCAAACGGAAACGTTCGTGGTACCACAGCCCTGTGGAACGCCCGCGATGCCGCCGTCGTCTCGGGCGTGCTGCGGGCCGATTCCGTCTCGTCACAGTGGCAGCTCAATGGAACTGCGGACTACGTCGCCGACGCGGACATCGCCGACCTGATCGTGGTGTCGGCCGACGCGCGCGAGCGCACTCTTGTCTTCATTGTCTACGCGCGCGCGAGCGGCGTGAGCATGGAACCGCTGGCCATGGCGGGTGGGCATCGGGCGTTCCGTGTGCGCTTCGACAACGTGGTTGTCGCCGCCGACGCGACACTGGACGGAGGCGATCACGCTGGCATCGCCGAGCCGGCCCTGCGCCGGATCGCCAACACGGCGGTGGCACTGGGGTCACTCGACTTGGTCGGGATCGGGCAGGCCGTGTTGGACCGCACCGTCGAATACACCAAACTGCGTCACCAGTTCGGCCGTCCGATCGCATCCTTTCAAGCGGCCCAGCATCTGATCGCCAACTCCCACATCGCCCTGTCTGCGGCGCGCTTGGCCGCGCACTCGGCGGTTTTCCGGATAGCGCGCGGTCACACCGCGACCAGGGAAACGGCCATCGCGCGCATGCACGCGGCAGCGGCGGCCAGGCTGATAACCCTGGACGCGCACCAGCTACACGGCGGGATCGGTTATGTGACCGAGACCGATCTGCATTTGTGGAGCGAACGAGCGAGGCTCGGCTCCACGCTCGGTGGCGGACCCGACGTCGCGGCGTCGTGGCTGGAGGAGACCATGAAGGCAGGGGAACGCCGATGAGCGAGGACAGCCTGATCGACGCCGAATCGGCCTCGCGAGTGGGCACCGTCGCCGCGTCGGCGACCGGTGAGGTGAACCGGCGCGATTGGCAGCGATGGGCGGCGGCGGTCGGCGACCACAATCCGCTCTACTTCGATGCGGATTATGCCCGGGCCAACGGCTTTCGCGACATCATCTGCCCTCCGCTTTTTGTGCAATATGCCGTGCTCGGTGTGATTCGTCTCGACGCACTGCGACCCGATGGATCTTCAGGCGCGGTTTCGGGCAGCCTCGCGTTTCCCCGTGCCCCCAAGCGCATGGCAGGCGGGGAGAGCTTCACCTTTCACCTGCCGGCCTATCACCGTGACGAAATCGAAATGGTTCGCACCATCGAGTCGATCGTTGAAAAGCAGGGCCGCTCTGGCAGATTCGTCTTGGTCAACTGGCACACGGTGTACCGGAACCAGCATCGCGATCTGCTCGCCGAAGCGTCGACTTCGATGATCGCCCGACCCTAGGAGCGGCGCTAATGATCCGCGCCGGCGACGATGCAGAGCGAAGCGATGAGGAGGAGCGGCGCTAATGATCGGTGAGCAAGTGTTTTATGACGACGTCGGCGTGGGCGAACAGATTCCCACGCTGACGGTGACCGTCGATGAGACGCAGTTGTTCTTTTTCAGCGCCGCCACCTACAACGGCCACCGCATTCACTACGACAAAGAATGGGCACGCACGCTCGAAGGCTACGACGACGTGTTGGTGCAAGGTCCGCTTCAGGCGGCGCTGCTGGCGCGGGCAATCGGCGACTGGATCGGTGGGCGTGGCCGGTTGGTGTCCTTTGCGGTGCAGAACCGGGCCGTCGCCTATCCCGGCCAACAGCTCAGCTTCGGCGGAACCGTTACCGGCAAGCGCCCTACCGACAACCGGGCCGGGCTGGTGGATCTCGACATCGCCGGCCGCCGCGACGACGCCGTGCTGATGCCGGGAACGGCAACGGTTGAGCTTCCTCGACGCGGAATGACGCCGTGACGGGGCTGCGTGGCGAAGCGGCCATCGTCGGCATCGCCGAGTTGCCCGCAGAACGCCGTCCGACCCGGCCGCCGATGTTCACTCTCGACCAGTACGCGCTGCTGGCGAAGATGGTGGTCGAGGACGCCGGTGTCGATCCCGGATGTGTCAACGGCCTGCTCACCCACGGCGTGGCCGAATCGGCGATGTTCGCACCGGCCACTCTGTGCGAATACCTGGGCCTGGCTTTGGATTTCGGTGAGCGAGTCGATTTGGGCGGAGCCGCGTCTGCGGGAATGGTGTGGCGCGCCGCCGCGGCCGTCGAACTCGGTGTGTGCGATGCGGTGCTGGCGGTGGTGCCCGGCTCGGCGTCGGTGCCGCGGTCTGAGAAAAGCCTGCCGCCGGCCCCGAATTGGTATGGCGCGTCGTCGAACACGTACGGGTCGCCGCAGGCCGAGTTCGAGATCCCGTACGGCAACGTGGGGCAGAACGCGCCGTACGCGCAGATTGCCCAGCGTTACGCCGCAGAGTTCGGCTACGCCCCGGCCGCCGTCGCCAAGATCGCAGTTGACCAGCGCACCAATGCATGCGCAAATCCGGGCGCGGTTTTTCACGGCACCCCGATCACCGTCGACGACGTTCTCGCGAGCCCGATGATCGCCGACCCGATCCACATGCTCGAGACGGTGATGCGCGTCCACGGGGGAGTCGGCGTGTTGATTGCCAATGCCGATATCGCGCGGCAAAGCCGCCATCGTCCGGTGTGGATCGCGGGCTTCGGTGAACACATCGCCTTCAAAACACCGACCTACGCGGACGACCTACTGTGCACACCGATCGCGCGCGCTGCCGAGAAGGCGTTCTCGATGTCCGGGCTGAGCCGATCCGATGTCGATGTCGCGTCAATCTATGACTGCTACACGATCACCGTGCTGATGAGCCTGGAAGACGCCGGCTTCTGCGCGAAAGGTAAAGGCATGTCCTGGATCAGCGAGCACGATCTGACTTTCCGCGGCGACTTTCCGCTCAACACCGCGGGCGGTCAACTGTCCTTCGGTCAGGCCGGGATGGCGGGCGGCATGCACCACGTCGTCGACGGCGCCCGTCAGATCA
>Ga0335072_10011422_pt1 | contig 12716 bp, 9 predicted proteins | sample Lox_Sample_21_FD_206725 | JGI IMG/M metagenome (GOLD analysis project Ga0335072, IMG submission 206725) | Soil microbial communities from Loxahatchee National Wildlife Refuge, Florida, United States - Lox_Sample_2.1 | ecosystem: Environmental > Terrestrial > Soil > Wetlands | place: USA: Florida...
CTGGTCACATGGCGCAGCCGATTGCGACGCTGGCCGCCGGAGGTCCGGCAGGCACGGCCGTTCGCCGCCATCTGCTGACCTCCCCCGCGTAGCTGCCCAGCCCGCACGAGCACCAAGCCGGGGAACATGCGGCTTGGCGCGCACCAACTATTAACTGGAAGTCTCTACGTGATCTAGATTTTTTCTGGAGGACCGTCCTAAATCGCTGTAGCCTTCATGCAAGACGCTTCGGCCCGGGGTGGGGGCGGCGTCGAGGGCTGGGGTGGCTGTAAAACGGAGGCAGTGAAACGTGGTTTTGCGCGTTGGCGTGCTCGGACCGGTGGCCGTCTGGAACGGTACTGAAGAACTAAAAGTCGGGCAGCCCAGGCAGCAAGCCGTCCTCGGCATCCTCGCCATGCGCGCCAACCGGGTGATCTCCCGCGGCGAGCTCGTCGACGCGGTCTGGGGGCAGGATCCGCCGGCCAGCGCCGAGGGCGGCATCTATACCTACGTGGCCGGGCTGCGCCGCATTATCGAGCCCGCCCGGTCGGCCCGCGGGCCCGGCCGCGTGCTGGTCTCCTCCGGCGCCGGCTACGTCCTGCACCTCGTGCCGGGCCAGCCCGACGCGGTGGCCTTCGAGCAGCAGCTGGCCCGGGCCCGGCAGCTTCGTAAGAACGGGGACCCGACCGGCGCGGTTGACGCGCTGGAGAACGCGCTCGCGCTCTGGCGCGGCACCGCGTTCGCGGGAGTGCCGGGCCCGTTCGCGGAGACCGAGCGCGTCCGGCTGGCCGAACTGCGCTCGGGCGCCGCCGAGGAACGAGCCGACGTCCTGCTCGCGCTGGGCCGCCACGAGGAGGTCGTCCCCGACCTGACCGCCCTGGTGACCGACCATCCGCTGCGCGAGCGCATGCGCGGGCTGCTGATGATCGCGCTGTACCGCAGCGGGCGGCACGCCGAGGCGCTGCGGGTGTTCCAGGACGGCAGGCGCGTGCTGGCCGAGGAACTCGGCATCGACCCCGGCGCCGACCTGTTCCGCATCCACCAGCAGGTGCTCACCTGCGATCCGGCGCTGAACCTGGCCGCAGGAGCCCCGTCGGACGACCGCCCGCCCGGTCCGGACGAGACAGGCCGGGACCAGGCCAGCCCGGGACCGGCCCGGTCCCGGCGGCCCGCCGCCGGAGGCGGCCAAGCTGGCACCGCCGCCGGAGGCGGCCAACCTGGCACGGCCGGGACCAGGCCCCGCGGATCCGACGGGTCCGTCCTGCCCAGCGCGACCACGGGGTCGGCCGGCCCGCCCCAGGCCACCGGGGCACCGTCGTGGGCCGCCGCCCGGCCGCTCGGCGTCCCCGTCCCGGCCCAACTGCCGCTGGACGCCCCGGGCTTCTCCGGCCGCCACGACGAGCTGCGCGCGCTGCACGCCCTGCTGCCCTCGTCCCGGGCCGCCGGGACCGACGAGTCGGTGCCGGTCGCGGTCCTCTCGGGGACCGCCGGGGTGGGCAAGACCGCGCTGGCCATCCGGTTCGGGCGCCAGGTCGCCAGGCGCTTCCCGGACGGCCAGCTGTACGTCGACCTGCGCGGCCCGGAGCCGCACCAGCCCATGGACCCGGGCGTGGCGCTGCGGTGGTTCCTCGACGCGCTCGGCGTCCCGCCGCACCGGATCGCCGCCCCGCTCGAGGAACGAGCGGCCCTGTTCCGCAGCCTGGTGGACGGCAAGCGGGTGCTGATCGTGCTCGACAACGCCACCAGCGCGGCCCAGGTCCGGCCGCTGCTGCCTGGCTCGCCGGACTGCCTGGTCGTAGTGACCAGCCGGAACCAGATGGCCGGGCTGGTGGCCGCCGAGGGCGCCACGCTCATCACCCTGGACGTGCTCGGCGACGACGAGGCCCACGAGATGCTGGCCCGCAGGCTCGGCCAGGAACGCGTCGCGGCCGAGCCGCGGGCGGCGGACGAGATCGTCGCGGCCTGCGCGCGCCTGCCCTTGGCCCTGTCCATCGCGGTCGGCCGGGCCGCTGGCCGGCCCAAGCGCACGCTGGCGGAGCTGGCGGCCGAACTTCGCGACGCCCGGGGCCGGCTGGACGCCCTGGAGGCAGGCGACGCGGCCACCGACGTGCGGGCCGTGCTGTCCTGGTCCTACGACCAGCTCAGCCCGGCCGCCGCCCAGATGTTCCGGTTGCTCGGCCTGCACCCGGGCCCGGATGTCTCGCTTCCGGCGGCCGCCAGCCTGGCCGGGGTCTCCCGGGCCGAGGCCGGAACCGCCCTGCGCGAACTCACCCGGACCCACATGGCCACCGAACACCTGCCCGGCCGGTTCACGTTCCACGACGTGCTGCGCGTCTACGCGGTCGATCAGGCCGAGCGGCTCGACGAGGCGCAGGAGCGCGACGCCGCGAGCCGCCGGATGCTCGACCACTACCTGCACACGGCCATGGCGGCCACGCAGCGGTTCAGCCCGTTCCGGTCCCCGCTGCGGCTGCCCGCGCCGAAGCCGGGTGTGCTGCCCGGCGAGATGGCCGACAAGGACCAGGCCATGGCCTGGTTCGAGGCCGAGGTTCCGGTGCTGCTCTCGCTTATCGGCTTCGCCCAGGCCCGGGAGTTCGACACCTGCGCCTGGCAGCTTCCCTGGGCGCTCGGCCCGTTCTTCCACCGGCGCGGCTGGCTGCAGTCCTACAACGACATCCAGCAGACCGCGCTGGCCGCCGCGCGGCGGCTGGATGACACCCAGGCCCTGGCGCACGCGCACCACCTGCTGGGCCACGCCCAGCTGCAGACGAACGACTACGAGGCGGCCGAGCCGAACTTCCGGCAGGCGCTGGACCTGTTCCGGGAGCTGGGCGACCGGGCCAACGAGGCGGTGGTGCTCAACGGCCTGGCCGGCATGCTGGAGAAGCAGGAGCGCTACGAGGAGGCGCTGGCCGTCGCGCTGGACGCGCTGCGGATGCTCAAGGCCGCCGGGCACTGGTGGACGCAGGCCACGTTGGAGAACGGCGTCGGCTGGCTCTACGCTCACCTGGGCCAGTACGAAGAGGCGCTGACCCATTGCCAGCGGGCCCTGAGCCTGCACCGGGAATCGGGCCACCGCGGCGGCGCGGCCGACACCCTGGACAGCCTCGCCTTCGTCTACCTGCACCAGGGCGACTTGCCGCGGGCTCAGGCCCACTACGAGCAGGCCATCGACGCCTACCGCGAGATCGGCGCGCCGTTCGGCGAGGGCAACTCGCTGGCCGGGCTGGGCGACGTCCTGCTCCGCCAGGGCGACCCCGCCGCGGCCCGGTCCCGCTACCTTCAGGCCGCCGCGATCCTCGACGCGCTGCCGCACCCGCTCGCCGACGTCGTCCGCGGCAAGCTCCACGACCTGGCCGAGGATCCGGGTCCGGAGCAAGAACCCTCGCCCGAGGCCCACCACGAGGGCCATGAACCCACACCGGGGACAGCCACCACGGCCCGTTCGGTATAAAGAAAGAGACTACGGGGTTCACCGGTTCCGATCTGGGGGAGTGCGCACGCTTGGAGACGACTAGGGCACTGCTGGTCGAGAACATCCACCCCGACGCGTCGGCGCGGCTGGCCAAGGAGGGCTACGAGGTCTCCTCGCTGCCCCGCGCGCTCGGCGAAGACGAGCTGATCGGGGCCCTGGGCGGCGTGCGCCTGCTCGGTATCCGGTCGGGGACCCAGGTCACCGCGCGTGTCCTGGACGCCGCGCCCGATCTGGTCGCGATCGGGGCCTTCTGCATCGGCGTCAACCAGATCGACCTGGCCGCGGCCAGCCGTCGCGGGGTCGCGGTGTTCAACGCGCCGTTCTCCAACACGCGCAGCGTCGTCGAGCTCGCGCTGGCCGAGATCATCGCCATGGCCCGGCGGCTGCCCGAGAAGAACGCCCAGATGCACGCGGGCGTCTGGAACAAGTCGGCCACCGGCAGCCACGAGGTGCGCGGGCGCAAGCTCGGCATCGTCGGCTACGGCAACATCGGTACCCAGCTGTCCGTGCTGGCCGAGAACCTGGGCATGTCCGTCTACTTCTACGACGTCGCCGACAAGCTGGCCCTCGGTAACGCGCGGCGCTGCTCGACCCTGGCCGAGCTGCTGGAGTCGGTGGAGACCGTCACCCTGCACGTGGACGGGCGCGACGGCAACCGCGGCTTCTTCGGCGAGGCCGAGTTCGCCGCGATGCGGCCCCGGTCGCTGTTCCTCAACCTGTCCCGCGGGTTCGTGGTGGATCACGCCGCGCTGCGGCGGCACGTCGAATCCGGGCACATCGCCGGCGCGGCGGTCGACGTCTTCCCGGACGAGCCGAAGGGCGGCGGCGATGAGTTCGTCTCCGAGCTGCGCGGGCTGCCCAACGTCATCCTGACCCCGCACATCGGCGGCTCGACCGAGGAGGCCCAGCAGGACATCGGCGAGTTCGTCGCCGGGAAGCTGGCTGACTACCTGGCCTCCGGCGCCACCTCGCTCAGCGTCAACCTGCCCGAGATCGTGCTCGGCCCCACCAGCGGCGCGTACCGGCTGGTGCACCTGCACCAGAACGTCCCCGGCGTGCTGGCCTCCATCAACGGCGTGCTCGCCCAGCACGGCGTCAACGTCGAGGGCCAGCTGCTGCGGACCAGGGACGAGCTCGGCTACGTGCTGACCGACATCGGCTCGGAGTACAGCGAAGCCGTCCTGGCCGAGCTCCGCGCTATGCCCGTCACCATCCGCCTGCGCACCCTTCGCTCCCCCTGAAGGCGCTGGGCTACGCGGGGTACTGGGTTGGGCCGCTGCCGTCGTTTCGGTCCGCGGCGTGGCCGTTGTCCTGCGGCCGGGCCGGCCAAGCACCCCCGGAGGACTGCCGTCGCCGGCCAGGAAGGCCGCCGCGGCCGCGATCTTCTCGGGCTCGGCGAACCGGCCTATCGGCACGTGGACCAGTCGCCGCTGAGCCCGTCGTCTAAATGATCACGAAAACGTAATACGTGATCATGGAATTGGCTGCGAAAATGGGCGCATGCCTGCGTATCGCCGTATTCTGCCCGCATTCGTCATCGTGATTACGCTCGGCCTGGCGGCAGCTCTCGCGGCCCCGGCCAGCGCCACCACCAAGCCACGTGGCTACTGCAGCCACGGCACGCGGCCCGGATGTGTCGAGTCCACCTGGCGGATATCGACGCTCACGGAGAACTCGGACAGCATCTACCTGCATAAGGGCGACACGATGTCGCTCACTCTCTGCAAGACCTGGTCGAATAGCGCGTCACTCGGCGGGCAGTACACGGCGATCAAGGATTATCTCAGCATCAACTTCAGCGTCAGCCTGACCACCTCGTATTCGATCTGCACCGGGGCTACGGTCAAGGCCACGAGCACGGGCTGGTGGCACTGGTACGGCTATGCCAAGCGCTGGAAGTCCAAGGTCTACGAGGGCATGCTGTGCGGCGCGAAATACTGCATCACCAACTGGAGCTATCCGATCGCGCAGGACCGCTGGTACTGGCGGCTGGTGAAGGGCTGAGCCGCTAGAGCGGCGTGACGTAGGCACCGGAAATGCCGCCGTCGACCAGGAAGCTCGAGGCGGTGATGAACGAGGAATCGTCGCTGGCCAGGAAGGCCACCGCGGCCGCGATCTCGTCGGCTTCAGCAAACCGGCCCATCGGGATGTGTACTAGCCTGCGCGCCGCCCGCTCCGGATCGGACGCGTACAGCTCCTGCAGCAGGGGGGTGTTCACCGGGCCCGGGCATAGGGCGTTGACCCGGATCCCCTCCCGGGCGAACTGCACGCCAAGCTCACGGGAAAGTGCCAGCACCCCGCCCTTGGACGCGGTGTAGGAGATCTGGGAAGTGGCCGCGCCGAGCACGGCCACAAACGAGGCGGTGTTGATGATCGACCCCTTGCCCTGCCGCTGCATGTGCGGGATGACGTGCTTGCAGCACAGGTACACCGAGGTCAGGTTCACCTGCTGGACCCGGTGCCAGGCCTCCAGCCCGGTGGTCAGGATGGAGTCGTCGTCCGGGGGCGAGATCCCGGCGTTGTGAAACGCGATGTCCACCTGCCCGTGCTGGGCCACCACCGTCTCGTACAGACGCCGGACGTCATCCTCGCTGGCCACGTCGGCCGCGACGAAATCACCGCCGACGGCGGCGGCCGCCGCCTTGCCGGCCTGCTCATCGATGTCGACCGCGACCACCCGGGCTCCCTCGGCGGCGAGCCGCCGGGCACTGGCCAGGCCGATCCCGCTGGCCGCCCCGGTAATGACCGCCACCCGATCCTGCAAGCGCAAGCTCATGAGCCCTACCTTTCGTTCGCTCGCCTCCGGGCGCCTTTTTAAGGCGCCTCTCTGCTGCCATGGCCGCCTTCGGCGGCGGACCCTCGTCGCTTCGCTCCTCGGTCCAGTCGGCGCGGCTCGCTCACTCCGTCGAGATGAAGACGTTCTTGGTCTCGGTGAACGCGTCCGGGGCGTCCGGTCCGAGCTCGCGGCCAAGCCCGGACTGCTTGAAGCCGCCGAACGGCGTCCAGTACCGCACCGAGGAGTGCGAGTTCACCGACAGGTTGCCGGTCTCCACCGCGCGGGCCACCCGGATCGCCCGGCCCACGTCGGAGGTCCAGATCGAGCCGGACAGCCCGTACGGCGTGTCGTTGGCGATGGCCACCGCCTCCGCCTCATCCGAGAACGGCGTCACGGTCACCACCGGGCCGAACACCTCCTCGGTATAAGCCGGATCGTCCGGGCGCACCGGGGCCAGCACGGTCGGCGGGTACCAGAACCCGGGACCGGATGGCGCGCTGCCCCGGATGGCGACCGGGGCAGAAGACGGCACGTAGGAGGCCACGTGGGAACGGTGCGCGGCCGAGATCAGCGGCCCCATCTCGGTGGTCGTCAAGCCCGGGTCGCCCACCGCGACGCCCTGCACGGCGGGCTCGAACAGCTCCATGAACTTGTCCAGCACCGAACGCTGGACCAGGATCCTGGACCGGGCGCAGCAGTCCTGCCCCGCATTGTCGAACACCGCGTACGGCGCGGTCGCGGCGGCCCGCTCCAGGTCGCAGTCGGCGAAGATGATGTTCGCGCTCTTGCCGCCCAGCTCCAGCGTGACCCGCTTCACCTGCTGGGCGCACGAAGCCATGATCGAGCGCCCCACCTCGGTCGACCCGGTGAAGACAATCTTCCGGACAGATGGATGGTCGACCAGCCGCTGCCCCACCACGCTGCCCTTGCCCGGCAGCACGGTGAACACTCCGGGCGGCAGCCCCGCTTCCAGGGCCAGCGAAGCGATCCGCATAGCGGTCAGCGGGGTAGCCTCGGCCGGCTTGGCCACCACGGTGCAGCCCGCGGCCAGGGCCGGCGCCATGCCCCAGGACAGGATCGGCATCGGGAAATTCCACGGCACGATCAGGCCGACCACGCCGACCGGCTCGTGGAACGTGACGTTCAGCCCGCCCGGCACCGGGATCTGGTGACCCATCAGCCGTTCCGGCGCCGCCGAGTAGTACTGCAGCACGTCCCGGACCTGCCCGGCCTCCCACCGGGCCGCCCCGATCGGATGGCCCGAGCCGGCGACTTCCAGCCCGGCGAGCTCTTCGGAAGCCGAATCGACCGCAGCAGCGAACGACCGCAGCAGCCGGGCCCGGTCGCCGGGCGCGACCGCGCGCCAGGCGGGCAGCGCCGCCTCGGCCCGGGCGATCGCGAGATCGGCCTCCTCCGCGGAGGCCTGGGTCACCGTGGTGACGGGCTCCTCGGTGGCAGGGTTGAGCACGGTGAAGACAGACACGCGGCAACTCCCCGGATTACAGTCGTTCGAAGCCGCGCCGCAGCTCCCAGTCCGTCACCGCCGCGTCGTAGGCGGCCAGCTCGACCCGGGCGTAGTTGGCGTAGTGCTCCACCACGTCCGCGCCGAACGCCTCCCGGGCCAGCTGGCTCTTCTCCCACAGCTCCAGGGCGTGCCGCAGGGTACGCGGGACGTGCACGCTGTCGTCGTTGTAGGCGTTGCCGGTCACCGGCGGCTCGAGCGGGAGCTCGTGGTCGATGCCGTGCAGGCCCGCGGCGATCATCGCGGCCAGGGCCAGGTAGGGGTTCACGTCCCCGCCGGGCGTCCGGTTCTCCACCCGCAGCGAGTGGCCATGCCCGACCAGCCGCAGCGCGCAGGTGCGGTTGTCCGGGCCCCAGCGCACCGCGGTCGGCGCGAAGCTGCCCGCCACGTACCGCTTGTAGGAGTTGATGTTGGGCGCGTAGCACAGCGTCAGCTCGCGCAGTGCGGCCAGCTGCCCGGCCAGGAAGTGCTCGCCCAGCCGGGACAGGCCGTACGCCCGGTCGCCGGCCATCACCGGGTCCCCGGCCGCACTGCGCACGGACAGGTGGATGTGGCAGGAGTTTCCCTCGCGCTCGTTCGGCTTGGCCATGAACGTGATGCTCATGCCGTCCTGGGCGGCGATCTCCTTGGCTCCGGTCTTGTAGATCGAGTGGTTGTCGCACGTCGTGCGCACGTCGGCGTACCGGAACGCGATCTCGTGCTGGCCCAGGTTGCATTCGCCCTTGGCCGACTCCACGTACAGCCCGGCTCCGGTCATCCCCAACCGGATCCGGCGCAGCAGCGGTTCGATCCGCCCGGTGCCCAGGATCGAGTAGTCCACGTTGTACTCGTTGCCCGGCACCAGGTGGCGGTACTGCTTGGCCGCCGCCTCCTCGTAGGTGTCCCGGTACACGATGAACTCCAGCTCGGTCCCGGCCAGCGCGATCAGGTCCCGTTCGGCCAGCCGGGCGACCTGCGCGGCCAGGATCTGCCGCGGCGAGGCCACCACCGGCGCGCCGTCCAGCCAGGTCAGGTCGGCGAGCACGAGCGCCGAGCCCTCGTGCCACGGGAGCCAGCGCAGCGTGCTCATGTCCGGCACGAGCATGAAGTCGCCGTAGCCGCGCTCCCACGACGACATGGCGTACCCGTCGACCGTGTTCATGTCCACGTCTACCGCGAGCAGGTAGTTGCAGCCCTCGGAGGCGTGCTGGACCACCTCGTCCAGGAAGTACTCCGACGACAGTCGCTTGCCCTGCAGCCGGCCCTGCATGTCGGTGAAGGCCAGCACCACTGTGTCGACCTTGCCGTCGCGGATCGCCGTCCGGAGCTGGTCCAATGTCAGCAGGCCGTGCCGCGGCCCGCCCTCGCCGCCGGCCATCACGCCGACAGCTCGTGCTCGATGGCGGCCAGTTCCTCAGGCGTGCCCTGGACCTTGGGCCCGGTGAACCATTTTCGGGCCGAGGCCAGCCAGTAGATGCCCGCGAAGCCGATCACCACGGCCACCGCGATCGGCGCGTAGTTGAACGTGGTCCGGTTGATGGGCCCGAACTGCGGGAGCATGAACAGGAAGAAGATGATCACGACCCAGGTCACGGCCGTCCAGCCGATCACGTAGCTCCACCGGCCCAGGTGCCACGGTCCGCGCTTGAAGCTGTCGCCCTGCCGCAGCCGCAGGTAGGTCGGGGCCACGTAGGCCACGTACAGGCCGATGGTCGCGATCGAGGTCACCGCGGCGTAGGCCGCGGTGTTCCAGATATAGGGCAGGCCCAGGATCAGCGCGCCGCCGGCCGCCAGCCAGATCGCGTTGGTCGGCGTCCTGGTCCGCTTGTTCACCCGGTGCCAGAGGGCCGAGCCGGGCAGCGCGCCGTCCCGGGAGAACGCGTAGATCATCCGCGAGTTCGCCGTGATCGACGACATCCCGCAGAAGAGCTGCGCGCCGATGGCCACCAGCAGCAGCAGTTCGGCGCCGGTCCGGCCGATCGCGTCGATCCAGATCTGACCCGGGGCCACGACCGCCGTCGCCTCGCCCAGGTAGTTGCCCTTCTGGATCGCGAACGTGATGCCGATCAGCAGGACCCAGCCGGCGATCAGCGAGATCAGGATCGACATGACGATGCCGCGCGGGCCGCTGCGCGCGGCGTTGTGGGTCTCCTCGGTCATGTGCGCCGAGGCGTCGTACCCGGTGAAGGTGTACTGGGCCATCAGCAGCCCGATCGGCAGGATGTAAAACCAGCCGAGGTTGAGTCCGGACAGGTTCTCCAGGCCGGTGAACACGAACTTGGCCGAGGCGTGGTGCGCGCCCGCCTTCAGGCCGAAGATCATCGCGCCGACGATGATCAGCACGCCGATGATGTGCCACCAGACACTGACGTTGTTCAGCAGCGCCACCAGCCGGATGCCGAACTGGTTCAGCAGGCCGTGGATCAGCAGCACGACGGCGTAGATCACGATCGTGTGCCAGTGCGTGGTCACGCTGAAGTTGAACCACAGGCTGAACAGGAAGTTGATGAACAGCGCCGCGCCGAAGTCGATGCCGGCCGTGACCGCCACCTGGCCCAGGAAGTTGAACCAGCCGGTGAACCAGGACCAGGCCGGGCCGCGCCGGGGCGCGAGCTTGGCCGCCCAGTAGTACAGGCCGCCGGCCGTGGGGAAGCTGGAGCAGACCTCGGCCATGGACAGCCCCACCAGCAGGGTGAAGATCCCGACGATCGGCCAGCCCCAGACGATGATGGCCGGGCCGCCCTCCTCCATCCCGAAGTAGTACAGGGTCAGGCAGCCGGACAGGATCGAGATGATCGTGAACGACACGGCGAAGTTCGAGAAGCCCGACATCCGCCGCATGAGTTCCTGCGCGTAGCCAAGCTCGTGGAGGCGGCGCTCGTCATCGCTCGCTGCCTGCACGGCGGCTATGTCGTCGGCCATGCGATCTCCCTGGGAGAGGCTGATATGGCTGGAACTAGTCCATTGAATGAACGTATTCACGCACCAGGCCAGGCAGCGTGTCAAGAGGCCGGCGCTGACGCCGTGCTAACGCCGGGCTATGACTCCAGCACGTCGCCCAGGAACCCGCGCAGCAGCGCGGCGGTCCCCGCCACGTGTTCTTCCATTACGCGCCGGGCCCGCTCGGGGTCGCCGGCCAGGATGGCCTTGACGATGTTCGTGTGCTGGACGTTCGCGTGCTCGAGGTTGCGTTCCAGCATGGGGATGGCGTTGAGCAGGTCGACCAGCCGGACCCGGGCCTCGACCACGCTGGCGGTCAGCAGCGGCGAGCCCGCCGCGTCCGCGATGGCCAGGTGCAGCCGCGTGTCCGCCTGCCGGTAACCGAAGGAGCCGGCGTCCTGCATGGCGGTCAGGGTCTCGGCCAGGCTCTCCCGCTGCTGCCGGCTCAGGCTGGCCCGGGCCGCCATCTCGGCCGCGCCGGTCTCCACTACCCGCCGGAACGTCAGCGCGTCGTCCAGCTCGCTGGCCATGTCGCGCGCGGCGGCGGTGAGCTCGTCGGTGACCAGGGGCTCGGGCTGCCGGATGATGAACGTGCCGCCGAACCGGCCGCGCTTGGTCTCCACGTAGCCGGCCGCGGCCAGCTCGCGCAGCGCCTCGCGCAGCGTGATCCGGCTGACCCCCAGCCTGCGGGTCAGTTCACGTTCTGGGGGCAGCCGGTCACCCGGCGCGTAGACGCCCAGCTTGACGCCCTCGAGCAGCCGCTCGACGGTCTCCTCGAAGGCATTTCCCGTCCGAACCGCGCGGAATACCGCGGCGACGATAGCGGGTGAGCCTCCCGGCACGTGCTAACTCCTGATCACCGATGCTGAGCACTGCGCATTCAGCGCTCACGCTGAAATTAGATCATAGGCGCCAAGACGCCCGCACGTGCAGCGGCCCGTTCGGCTGCCGCGCCGACCACGGCGCCGAACAGTCGCATGTCATCGCCCTGCTCCGGGTGCCACTGCACGCCGAGGACGAAGCCGGGCAGGCCGCCGAGTTCGGAGGGGCCGGCCTCGACCGCTTCGATCAGGCCGTCCTCCTCCCATGCGACCGCCCGCAGCCCGTCGCCGAGCAGGTCAACGGCCTGATGGTGGTGGGTGGGCACGCCGAAGTAGCCGGGCTCGGGCAAGATCCCGGCCAGCATGCTGTCCCGGCTTACCCGGACTTGATGCCGCCCGTAGTAGCCCTGCCCGCCCTCGTGCCGCTCATGGCCGACCAGGTCCGGCACGTGCTGGTGCAGCGTGCCGCCCCGGCACACGTTCAGCACCTGCATGCCGCGGCAGATGGCCAGCACCGGGACGCCCTGGGCCAGCGCGGCGCCGGTGACGGCCAGGTCCCAGGCGTCCCGGACCGGGATGGACGGCTGGGTCCGCGGGTGGCGGGCCTGGCCGTACCGGACCGGATCGATGTCCGGGCCGCCCGACACGACCAGGCCGTCCAGCCCGGCCACGGTCAAGCTGGCCTCGTCGGAGTCTCCGCCCGGCGGCAGGAGAACCGGCCGGCCGCCGCCCCGTCGTACCGCGTTCACGTACGCATACGGAAGCAGCGCGGCCCGGGCCCGCCACTTGCGCCACTCGGCTTCGTCGTCGTATGCGGTGATACCAATGACCGGCGTCATAGTTCCCCTTTGAACCTGATCCTCCGTCAGCCGCTATTACCCGGGAAAACCTTTAATATCCCGAACGAACCGTGGTTCGACGTCACCATCCGTGTTCACGGACCCCGCTGGCGACGCGGTAACGGGCGGCAGTTGCCAAGGCCAGGTTAGCAGTGTTGCATCCGGTGTTTCGGAACATAATTTCAAGTCACACCCTGTGTTGACAGGACTATTCATTGTATCGCCCCTCCTGACGTTTCGCATACGAAACGCAAAATTCGTCACGCACCGTGTTTTGCGCGGCTTGGCCTGGATCTGACCCGGATTGCCGGTAGCCCAGCGTCACCCGGCGGTTCGGGCGCGAGGCGGGCCAGGACAGCCACGGCGCACGTGCCGACTACGGCGA
>Ga0335072_10011423_pt1 | contig 12716 bp, 9 predicted proteins | sample Lox_Sample_21_FD_206725 | JGI IMG/M metagenome (GOLD analysis project Ga0335072, IMG submission 206725) | Soil microbial communities from Loxahatchee National Wildlife Refuge, Florida, United States - Lox_Sample_2.1 | ecosystem: Environmental > Terrestrial > Soil > Wetlands | place: USA: Florida...
AAACAACTTTCCCCAGGTACTCACCCTCAGCTATGTCTATATGCTGCCCTTCGGACGCGGCCAGCAGTTCGCCGGCGCAAACGCGTCGGCGGCAAACGCCCTGATCGGCGGCTGGGGGCTCAGCGGCATCACCAACTTCCGTTCCGGAGGGCCTCTGCTGATCGGCGCAAGCAGCCAGTACCTTCTGCCGCAGAACAACGGGCAGCGCGCAGATTTCGCCTGCCGCGGCAAGAGCATGCACAATCCCCACACCATCCAGGAGTATTTCGATACGAGTTGCTTCGCACAGCCGACTGGCTTCCGCTGGGGTAACGGTGGTCCTGGCGATGCCTATGGGCCGCGTTATCAGGACTGGGATATGACGGCCTTCAAGGGTTTTGAATTTGGCCCGGAGGGACGGGAGCAGATCAAGTTCTACGCCGAGTTCTTCAACGTATTCAACCGCGTCAACCTGCAGCAGCCCGATCAGAATGTCACCGACTCAAACTTTGGAGTAGTCGGCGGCGACTTCCTGCCACGGCAGGGCCAACTTGGCCTGACCTTCACGTTCTAGGGATCACATCGCAATGCGCAAAACGCGGTCAGCGCTCCGCGTGTGACGACGGGGCTCATCAATAGTGCCTCCCAACAAACGAGCCCCGTCGCTTTTTCGGCAACCACTTCCGCGGACAGCAAGCACATCCGTCGGAGCAACCACCCTCACCAGCAGAGCGGAATTCCCTTTGATGAAGGCTACCGGCGCGGCCATCACCCGAAGAAGCTTCCTGGAATCGTTCGCCGGCCTCGCAGGCACAATGACTCTGCTGCGTCCTGCCCTCAACCGCAATTCATTTTGTTCATTCCTGGCCGCGTCGACTGAGAAAACCCCTGTCTCCTCGAAGGAAGGTGAGATCGAATTCGAGACGTCGGATGCGAAGCTGTCTGCCGGTTTCGCATGGGCGAAGGCGCAGGCCCTCGCCTATGTGCGCAATGGTGATCCGATCGGCCCCTGGTACGAAGCTGCACTGCCAGGCCGCAACGCTTTCTGTATGCGGGACGTCTCCCACATGAGCACAGGCGCTCAGTTGCTTGGCCTGAGCGGAAGGACCCGCAACATGCTGCGCCAGTTCGCGGCACATATTTCCGCCTCGACGCGTTGGTGCAGCTGGTGGGAGATCACAGGAGACGGAAAGCCCGCTTCTGTTGACTACAAGAGCGACCGCGATTTCTGGTATGATCTGCCGGCCAACTTTGACGTTCTGGACGCCTGTTATCGGCAGTGGTTGTGGTCGCGCGACGATGCCTATATCGCCGACCCGGTATTTCTCGACTACTATCATCGGACCGTCACTGACTACGTCGCGTCCTGGGACCATGATCGCAACGGCCTGCTCGACCACCTGGCTGGTGATGGGCATATGGGAATCGCGACATACGATGAGGACCTGCAGGATCAGGTGCTCGTGGGCGCCGATCTGATCGCGGCCCAATACGCTGCGTATTGTGACTACGCCTCGATTGAGCAAGCAAGCGGCGCGACTGCCGAAGCCGCTGCCCTCAACACAAGAGCAAAGGCGCTGAAGACGTTCTACAACAGTCACTGGTGGGATCCGGCCACGCAATCCTTCTATGGAGCTCTCGGTGAGGACGGAAAGTTTCACGCCAATCTGAATGCCAGCACCGGCGGCAGCGACATCGAGTTTCCGCTCTACTTTGGTTTGACAGAGCCAGGACCAAAAACCAACGCTTCTCTCGACCGGCTTGAGGCCCGCCTGCATCTCGATCAGGCTGCCCGTACCGGCGTCATCGGAGGCGTGGAAGGAGTCAGCTATTTGCCCGATATCTTCTATAAATATGGACGACCTCATGCCGCGTACATCGTTTTGCGGGCCCTGATGGACCCACAACTCCAACGGCGTACTTATCCCGAGGTGTCCTTTACCGTTATCGGCAACCTTGGACAGGGATTAATGGGCATCCGGCCCACACCGCGCCTCGGCGCAGTTACAACCTTGCCTCAGTTAGTGCCGGAGACTTCGTGGGCAACTCTTCACCACCTGCCCATTGGAAGCAACATCGTCGCCGTGCGTCATACGGGAAACCTCGAGACGGCACTGACGAACGAAGGTGGTGCCGCCCTCACTTGGGAAGCGAGCTTTCTCGGGTCTTCCGAGACTCTCATGATCGACGGTAACAAACTTCGTGCGGAGACCGCAGCAGGACCCGGCAATATGCTCCGGACGCATTGCCATATCGAGGTCCAGCCCGGCGAAACTCACGTGGCGAGGATGCAGCCGGCATGAACCAGGCCAGCGACAGTTCGCCGCTTAACCACAGAGACAATCGGACAGCCGTGACTGGCACCAGTCCGGCTGTCTATTCAGTTCATCATCGGACTCATTCATCGTGACTGCAAAAACAACAATAAATCCCACCGCGCCTCGAAAGCACCCGATTCCGCCATGGGCTTTTGTCGGCATGGGCCTCTTGTGGCTGGCCATGCCCAGCCTTGCGCGCGTCGATGTCCTCACCCAGCACAATGACCTCGGGCGCACCGGCGCCAATCTGAACGAGGTCACGCTGACCCCGGCCAACGTCAACCAAAATCGATTCGGCTTGCTGATCAAACATGTTGTCGACGATCAGGTGTACGGTCAGCCGCTGGTTGTCACCGATGTGAAGATCGGCGGGGGGACGCACGACGTTGTTTACGTCACCACCGTCAACAACAGTGTCTACGCCTTCGACGCGAACGACGCCGGCAACACCGCGCCCTTCTGGCATGTGAATTTCGGAACTCCGGCCGACGTGAACGACGCTAACTTCGGTTGCACCGATATCAACGGGAACATGGGTATCATCGGCAGTCCGGTGATTGACAAGAGCCCAGGGGTCCTGTTCGTCGTAGCTCTTACACGAATACAGGACCATTTCGTTCAACGCCTGCATGCGCTCGATATCACCACCGGCGTTGATCTGCCGGGCAGCCCCGTCGTCATAGAAGCTCCCGAATTTGACCCCCTGATGCAAAACCAGCGGGATGCACTCGCCCTCGCGAACGGCCAGGTCTACATCGGTTATTCGTCGCACTGCGACAAAGAGCCGTATCACGGTTTCCTCTTTGCCTACGATGCACGGTCGCTGGAGCAAACCGCGGTATTCAACACCACACCCACTGGAGAAGAGGGCAGTATCTGGCAGTCGGGCCAGGCTCCGGCGGTGGATGATCGCGGCAACCTCTACGTTGTCACTGGCAATGGCTCCTGGGATGGAATCCACAACTTCGGTGAAAGCTTTCTCAAACTCGATCCGCAACTGCACCTTCTCGATTGGTTCACACCCACCAATCATGTCTATCTCGATTCCGTCGACGCCGATCTGAACTCATCCGGCGCGACGCTGGTACCCAGAACGCACGAGGTTATCGATGGCGGCAAGCAGGGTGTACTCTACGTCGTGAACACTGAACACATGGGCCACCTGGGGGATGAGCACGCGATCGAGCATTTTCAGGCAACGGGCACGCATCTCCACAGCGTCGTTTTCTGGGAGAGCGCAAACGCCGGCCGCATGCTTTATATGTGGGGACAGCGCGACCACCTGCGCGCCTATCGGTTCGACGGTGAGAAGTTCGACCCGGCAACCCTCTCCATGCGTCCGGAGGCTAACCAGGGTCATCCCGGAGCGATGCTCTCTCTTTCTGCAAATGGAAACCGCGACGGCATTCTCTGGGCAGCCATTCATGCGATTGGCGACTCGTGGCATGAGTCGCAACCGGGCATTCTGCACGCCTACGACGCAAACAACATCATGCATGAGTTGTGGAACTCACTCGACAATCCGCAACGCGACGACTGCGGCAATTACTCGAAGATGGCCCCGCCAACCATCGTCAACGGAAAAGTTTATCTCGCCAGTTTCGGCACACACAATACTGGCAGCGGGCAACTATGTATTTATGGGTTGCTGGCCGGCGGTTCCCATCCGGAAGTACCGGCGGACCTGAGAGCATCCGCCGCAAACGGCCGCGTTTCCCTGACCTGGAATCCGGTGGTGGTGGCAACTACCTACGAACTGGAGAAATCAACGAACGACGGCCGGTCGTTTGAGACCATTGCCGCCGGCCTGACGACTCCGAAGTTTGAGGACGCCTCTGTGGCTCAGGGGAAGGAGTATGCGTATCGGGTCCGCGCGGCGAACAGCAACGGAGTAAGCGGGGCGTCGAATGCGGCAAGTGTGACCTTCCCGCGTCCTGTCAAGGTCGGCGCGCCGCACTAATCAGACTGTCAGAGGAGACGGAATGCCCTTTTGCTTGAACGGTAGATTACTCATCTGGATCGCCGCAGCGCTGATTGTATTGGCCTCCGGTTTCCATGGCGCGGCTCAGCTAGCACTAACTCCACCTAGGGGCTGGAACAGCTGGAACCATTTTCACCGCACGATCGACGACGCCATCGTACGTCAATCAGCGGCCGTTACCACGCCGTGATCCAGGCACGCGGCGTCATTTTCTGCGGATCCATTGAAACCATATTTCGATTGCCTGACAAACTGGAGGACGCATTGGATTCGAAGGTACGAAGAGACTTTCTCAAACTGGCAGGCGCGGGCGCTGCGAGCGCGATAGCGTCCTTTCCAGCCGTCATGCAGGCGCAGCGAGAGCGAAGCGCAACAGGATCCACTCGTACGGCTGCATTCCACTTCGATATTCGGCAGTTCGGTGCTGCCGGAGACGGCAAGACGGTGGACACACTCTCCATCAACAGTGCCATCGAGGCTGCAGCCGCAGCGGGAGGCGGCACCGTTGCGTTTCCCGCCGGGCAATACCTGAGTTATTCGATCCATCTGAAGAGCAACGTGGCGCTCTTCCTCGACCAGGGAGCCGTGATCATCGCCGCCGACTCTCTGCCAGAGGGCCATTCTGGTGGGTACGACGAACCCGAACCGACGCAGGCTTGGGAAGCCTACCAGGATTACGGTCACAATCACTGGCACAACAGCCTCATCTGGGGCGAAGGCCTGGAGAATGTTTCGATATATGGCTCAGGCAGAATCTGGGGCCGCGGGCTGAGTCGCAACAATGGCCCGCAAACACACAAACCGGAGGATCACCGCACCAGCGGCGTCGGCAACAAATCGATTAGCCTGAAGAACTGCCATAACATCCAGCTGAGGGATTTTCAGATTCTGCAGGGTGGATGGTTCGGCATTCTCGCCACCGGCGTCGACAACCTGCTCATCGATGGTCTCACCATCGACACCAACCGCGATGGCATCGATATCGACTGCTGCCGCAACGTGCGCGTCTGTAACTGCGCGGTTAACTCGCCGTGGGATGACGCAGTCGTGCCCAAGAGCAGTTACGCACTCGGCTATGCTCGGGCCACGGAGAATCTGGAGATTGTCAATTGTTACGTTACCGGCGCATACGAATTAGGTACCATGCTGGACGGGACCTGGAGGAAATTTGATCCTTCAGAGCGAGTTCCCCACACCGGGCGAATTAAGTGTGGCACGGAATCCAACGGCGGCTTTAAGAACATCACCATTGCCAACTGCGTCTTCGATGGCTGCCGCGGCCTCGCGCTGGAGACCGTCGATGGCGCTCTGCTGGAGGATGTGAGCGTTACTAATCTGACGATGCGCGATATTGTCGAGGCGCCCATTTTCCTGCGTCTGGGCAGCCGCCTGCGTGGTCCGGCCGATTCCACCGGAACCGGTACGCTGCAGCGTGTCGTCATCAGCAATGTGGTGTGCTCCAATTCGGCTTCGCCGTTTGGCTGCATCATCAGCGGAGTCCCCGGACATGAGATCCAGGATCTCCGCCTCCACAACATCTACATTCAGCATCGCGGCGGCGCCACCAGGGAGCAGGCGGCTATCCAGCCCGTAGAAGACGAGCAAAAGTATCCGGAGCCGAACATGTTCGGCCCGATGCCCTCGCAGGGTTTCTATCTGCGTCACGTCAAGAATGTGAGCCTTTCGGAAATTGAAATCTCCGCGCTGGCCGAGGATGCACGCCCTGCAATCATCCTGCAGAACGTGAACCAGGCGGACCTGTTTCACATCCGGACGCCGGCGAACGCACCGGTTCTGGAAATTCACGACTCAACGGATGTGAATGCACTGTGGGTGCGCGGGCTGAAGGACGGAGTCCAGAGCTGATTCTGGCCGCTGTCGAAACACAACCGGGCCTCTGATCGACGGAGAGGGAAAGATGCCTCGGGCGGACCAATCCGCGCTTCACTTCGAACGAACCGCCCGCGTCGTCACCTGGCTCTGTGTGCAAATGCAGACTGCGTTGCTGCGTCCCGGCGACCGAATTGCATCCGAGGCAGAGCTGGCGGAAGCGGCCGGAGTCAACAACCGGCATGCCCATGCTGCCATCGCCTGCCTCTGCACTCTCGGCATACTCCGCCGCACCGATTCCGTGGTGGTGCTGGCGGAAGACCCGCCTCCACTTCTGATCGAGTTGGTTGCCGCGCGTTACGCCACCCGTCTGCACGATACGGGAGAAGCGCTCCACATTCTTATGACCCACCTCGCTGGACTGGCAGCGCAGCGGGCTACTCAGGATGACCACACCGCCATGGCGGAGGAGCTCGCGGCCATGTACGCAGCGGGTACCTCAGCTGAGCACCTGGAGCACGCGGCTCGCTTCCATCGCATTGTCGCCCGGGCGGCAGCCAATTCCGTTCTCGCTCCTTTCGCCGAAGCGTTGATGATCCCTGACTCCCGCGACTCCCGGATCAATATCGAACCCGGTCTCAATCTTCATGAGTCCGCGCGCACTTACGGTGAAATTTACCGGGCGATTCGCCGGCGCCAGCCGGTCGAAGCAAAGAAAGCAATGGAAGAGCGCGGGCGCCTCGCCGTACATGATCTGCCGCCGCACTCAGGCTCGAAGGAGGATCGAGAAATGCATCACAAAACCGGAACCTGATCCGATGGGCTACTTCGTGAAGCGTTTTCCTGCTGGCTGAGCCGCAGCGAATAGTCCCCTTTCAGAATTCTGCCCTTTGTCGTGAACCAGAGAAGGACTCCGAAGCATGAAAACCCTTTGTGGAATCGCCGCTGTCTTCATGACCACATGTATGAACCAGACAGCCGTCCCGTCCAAAGCCACCGATAGCGCCCAGCAGGTCCTCGCTGTCGAGCAGGCTCGCACATCGGCGCTCGACCGCTCCGATCTGGCAGCCCTCGATGTCATCATGGCAGATGACGTGACCTACGTGCATGCAAGTGGAAGGACTGATACCAAGCAGAGCTTTCTGACGGCCATTCGCTCACACCAATTGCATTACATCTCGTGGCGGCCGGAGGACCTCCACGTTCGTGTCCTCGGCGATTCCGCAGTTATCACCGGCGAATATGCGGTGCGAGTAACCGATGCACGCGTGCAGCCGCAGCCTTTCGACGTCGACATTCTGATCCTCGGTGTCTACGCTCGTCGCCATGGGCGCTGGCAACAGATTGCCTGGCAGTCGACTCGACAGACTGCGGCATCCGATTCTCATTGACTGAATGCCGGCCGCCGGGCAACATTTGTCCGCAACTGCTCGCGCTGGCCCCTTTCGTTTGATTCAGGTCGCCGCGCCTGGCTGTGTCCATCATGCCAGGCGCCTCGGAGCAGGATTGCTCTCACCTTTCGCCATCGGTTGGCAAAGCAGCAATGCGACGGCTAGAATCGTTGCGCGCCACAGGAGGCGAGGATGTGACCGGTATGACGGCAAGCCTGCCCGTGGTGGATCACCCTATCGTTCCGCCCGCGCTCTGCCACGATCAGGTGCAGCGCATCATCGGCTCGGAAACTTTTCGCACGGCACCGACTCTTCAACTCCTTCTCCGCTTCCTCGCTGCCAAGGTTCTTGGCGAACACTCCCACGAGATCAAGGAGTACACCATCGGCGTCGAAGCCCTGGGTCGGCGCCCGGATTTCGATCCCAAGAACGATCCCATTGTTCGCGTCCAGGTCTATCGGTTACGCCAAAAATTGAAAGAGTACTACGACGTCGAAGGCGCGATCGACTCAATTCTGGTTGATATTCCCCGCGGACACTACCTTCCTCGCTTCGAGCCCATGCAGCCACTGGTGGCCGATCCGCGTCCCATTGCCGTAGCGGAGCGCGAGCACGAATTTGTCACCGGCCCGCCAGCGCGGGCGAAACAGCCGCGTTTGCCGCGAGGCGTTTTGATCCCCGTCTCGATCGTCGTAGCCCTTTTGTTATTCGCTGTCGGATTCTGGACGGCAAATTATCGCCAACGCGCTTCAGTTGCATCCCAGCAGGCTGCTGGCCTGTCTGACGATACCGTGAAGGCCTTCTGGGCGCCTCTCCTCGATGAGGATTCCTCGCCGATCATCGCCTATGCCGATGCGATATTTCTCCTCGATGGCTCATCCGACTTGTTTCGTTTCCGCCACGGCGCCGCTGACAATCGCGGTGCGCCGGTAGATCCTCACCTGGCACACCAGTTCGCCTCGAATCCCGCTCTTGTCGCGCAGGCCGGCCCGCTCTATTACGACAACGGATATACAGGCACAGGTGAATTGCAGGCTGTGGCCTCCCTCACTGCTCTGTTTACCCAGATGGGAGCTACGCCCATCGTGGAGTCCAGCTATAACATCACGACGGATGATCTGAAGCAGCACACCGTGATCCTGCTCGGTTCGCCGTTTCAAAATGTCGCCGTCGAACAACTTCCCCCGAGTGGTGATTTCCTGTTTGTCGATCCAACTTCGATCCACGACTTGTGGAACGGCCGAATCATTGACGCTCGCCCTCGCCCCGGTGAGCGCGCCGTCTACCGAACGGAGCGCGATCCGATCACCCAGGTCCTCACCGCCGACTACGCCTTGATCACCTTTGCGCCGGGAATCGCTGCCGGCCACCACATCGTCGATCTCGGCGGACTCGACACCACCGGTACCGAGGGTGCTGTCTTGCTGGCTACATCGAAAAATGGTGTAGAGGAACTGATGCAATCTCTCGGTTCTCGCAAAGCAACCGACCAAAACGGAAAGGTGCCGACTTTTCAGGCCCTTCTCCGAGTCAATCTGGAGAAGGGTTATCAGGTCCTGAACAGCCAGTTGCTTGCAGTTCACCCTATCGACAGGGAACATCCCGCTGACGTCAGGCGGTCATCTGTGCCTTGAGTTATTGCTAAAAGACCTGCAGCCAGAGTCGTGATACTGCGGTGAAGGAATTCGCGCCCGACAAGCAATCATGTCCGACGCCTCCTGTGAAAGCCGCAAAGCGGCGGCCTGCAGATCGCCTCTTTCTCCGGCCCGGTGGCCCTCACGGCGACTAGCTCTCGCAGCACAATTTCGAGATGCGCGTCTCATCCTGTGGTACAGCGATCGTTCGCGTCGGTTGACGAGACCACTATCGTCGCCCTTTGCTTGATGTGAAGATCCAACCGCTCTGAGGTGGGATTGCCAGGGGAGGAATGATGAAGGAACTGGATGGTGTTGCTCGCCTCCGCGATGAAACCGGCGTGGGGCCGCGCCTGACACGCAGACAAACATTGCCAGCGCTTGCGGGACTGCTGGGAATGGGCATGATGAGTACGGGGACATCGCCCCAGCTGACGAACGAATCGAACGACCACGGTACACGGACCTATAACGTGCGAACCTTTGGCGCACGAGGCGACGGCAGCACACTGGACACCAGTGCCCTTCAGAAGGCAATCGATGCCTGTAACACCGACGGCGGAGGCATAGTTTTAGTGCCAGCTGGAACCTTCCTGATTGGATCGGTGGAAGTAAAAAGCAACGTGACCCTCCGCATTGCAGCCGGCGGAAAGCTGCTGGGAAGCGCGCGGGGGCGGGACTACCACGCCATCGACGCGATCCCGCTGACCGGCGATTCCACGCTTGAGGATGGCAATTGGGCGCTGTTGTATGCCGTGAACGCCACCAATGTCGTCGTCGAGGGACCAGGAACGATCGACGGACAGGGAATTCAGTTTCACCCCCCCGTTCGAGGCGCAACTCCGCCAAGCGGTCTGGGAGGACATCAACGCCCATATCACCTGTTCTGCTATCAGTGCGTCAACCTCCGGGTAAGCAATATTGAGCTATTGAATAGTGCGTACCACAGCGTTCGTGTCATTCAGTCCCACCGTGTGCACATGAATGGGATCTACATTTACAACCGGGTCAACGGGAACAATGATGGATTTCACTTCATCAGCTGCGAATACGTAATGGTAAGCGACTGCACAGTCCTGTCCCAGGACGACGCATGCGCGTTGTTCGGAAGCTGCCGCTACGTCACCATCACCAACTGCATTTTCAGCACTCGCTGGTCATGTTTCCGCTTCGGCGGAGGTGTCGCTCGCGACATCGCAGTTACGAACTGCGTCCTGTATCAGGTCTTCGGATGCCCGATCAAATTCCACGGTGTACCCGGCTCGAAGTTCGAGAACATGTCGTTCTCCAATTTGATCCTCGATCAGGTGACGGGTCCCATCTGCATCAGTCTGGGACCGCGGCAGGCACGCCAGAGCGGTGGCCCAACGCCTGTGGATGCGCTTTCGGATGAGAGCCATGAGCCGGCTGTGGCGCGCAACATTTCATTCAGCAATATTCATGGAACCGTGACGACCAATCCGCCACAATTGCCCGGCATGCCTTTCCCGAGTGAGTACCGACCAGGAGAGCTGCGTTCCTGCATTACGCTGAGCAGCGTAGGCGGTGCCATCCTTGAGAAGATCAGCTTCGAGAATGTTCATCTGACTTTCGGCGGTGGAGGAACGGCTGAAGATGCGGCGCGGCGTGACTTACCGGAAATCGCAGGCGAATATTTCATGCTCGGGCCGATGCCGGCATACGGGCTCTATGCACGCAACGCCCGTGGGCTGACCCTCAACAACGTCCGCTTTGAAGTAGAGACCGCCGATCTTCGGCCGGCGCTGATCCTCGATGGTGTCGACGACGTCGCACTGATGGGTGTCGCGATCCAGGGCAATGCCCAGGCGGAATCCACCCTTCGCTTCATCGGCGCTCGCAAAGTGCTGGTCACCGCCCCACGCCTGCTCGCGCAGGCGGCCATTTTTCTCCAGGCCGAGGGATCATCGAGCGCCGGCATTGTTGTAGACGGAGGCGATCTGACAATGGCGACTCAGCCTGTGGCGCTAAGGGCGGGTGCCCCGGGGAATGCAGTCCGGATCAGAGCCTGATGGCCCAATTCAGCGGTGTCATTAAAGTTTTGCGATGCAGATGTTGCCGCATGTATGTTGTATGGTGAAACAGCGGCCGCCGTCAGGGACCGGCGAGAATTGGAGCAGGAAATGGCGGGTCTGATTTCGGAGCGCTTGTCGTCAGCGAAACGGCGAAAATCCAGCACAGCGCCGGTGGGTGTACTTTCCAAGGTCCTGACAATTTTCGACCTCCTGGATGCGACTCCCGGCGGGTTGCAGCTGCGCTCGGTCGCTCAGCTTGCGAAGCTCAACAAGAGCACTGCATGGCGATTTCTGACGCACCTCGAGAAGGCGGGTTATGTGGTGCGCGATGGGATGGGCGCTTATCTGCTCGGACCTCGCCTTGTTCATCTCGGAACGGGAAGCACGTATCAAGCGACGATCTGTAAGGTAAGCCAGCCTGTGCTCGAGCAACTCTGGCGCGAGACTTCAGAAACCGTCAATTTGGGCGTCCGGGAACGAAAGGAAGTGCTCTATCTCTCCGTATTGGAGAGTCCACACAGTTTTCGCCTGGTTTCCAAACCTGGCATGCGTCGGCCGCTGCACTGCACTGCCCTCGGCAAGGTGATTCTGGCGGGCGAGCCGGCGGAAGTTCGCGATGAGATTCTCGCCACGAGCAAGTTTGAAAAACTAACGCCCCACAGCATCCTTCGCTCTACTGATCTGGTGGCCGAGCTCGCCCGAGTGCAAAGCCGTGGCTATGCGGTAGACAACGAAGAGGTCGTGGAGGGCGCCCGGTGTATTGCCGCGCCAGTCCTCGATTGCTCAGGGCACATCGCAGCGGCAGTGAGTGTCTCCGGTCCCGTCATTCGGATGTCACGGGCCCGCGTAGCCGAGATCGCGCAGGCCGTGCGGCGAGCTGGGCAGCGAATTTCGACGCTCCTGGGTTACGACGAATCCGTCCGATAGAACAGAATCCGCAAGACCCAGGCACCGAGTGGAGCTCAGGGCTGCTTTCTGCTCCGAGGCTCAGGATTCACGACACCTGAGCCGTCTCACCTGGTGAGACGGCCGTTTCATTTAAAGTTGACAGATCTCTACCTGAAAACCTAACCTCCGGGATGCTTCAGGGTTTGACACCAGTTGAATCGCCTGTGAAGCCGCCCCCCAGGGCGATTCGAAACGAGAAATGATTTCAGGTTCAGGAGGAGCCATGCGCCCTCGGATTCTTGCAACTTTGTGTGCATTACTGGGAGTGCTTCTGGTCGTTGCAACGCTTCGCGCACAACAGTCCACCGGCGAAGTTCACGGAACCATCACCGACGCCACCGGAGGCATTCTGCCAGGCGCCGATGTGACGCTTACCAACGTCGACACGGGTGTCTCGCGACATGTCGCCACCAATACCAGCGGCTACTTCGCCTTCGTCGATGTCACACCTGGCCCGTACACGATGACAGTCGCGATGCAGGGATTTAAGAAGCTTGCCCTGCCCCGATTCCCGCTGGTGGTGGGACAGATCCTCACAGAGAACGAGTCGTTGACCGTCGGCGCCGCCACTGAAACAGTTAATGTCAATTCGGCCGCCGAGG
>Ga0335072_10011426_pt1 | contig 12715 bp, 11 predicted proteins | sample Lox_Sample_21_FD_206725 | JGI IMG/M metagenome (GOLD analysis project Ga0335072, IMG submission 206725) | Soil microbial communities from Loxahatchee National Wildlife Refuge, Florida, United States - Lox_Sample_2.1 | ecosystem: Environmental > Terrestrial > Soil > Wetlands | place: USA...
AAGTTCACGAAACCCGAGCAGTCGTGGGAGGAGCACGAGAAGCTGACGCGCAACGCCGAAGCCGTGTTGCAGAAGCTGGGCCTGCACTATCGCGTGATGGCGCTGTCGACCGGGGACATGGGCTGGTCGTCGGCGAAGACGTATGACATCGAGGTGTGGCTGCCGGGCCAGCAGCTGTTCCGCGAGATTTCGTCGTGCTCGAATTTCACCGATTACCAGGCGCGGCGGGCCAACATTCGCTATCGTCCCGAGGGCGCGAAGAAGACGGAACTGGTACACACGATCAACGGCAGCGGCCTGGCGATCGGACGCACCTGGGTTGCGATTGTCGAGAACTATCAGCAAGCCGATGGCAGCGTGGTGATTCCCGAAGCGCTGCAGCCGTACGTAGGAACGGACAGGATTACCGCGAAGAAGTTTTAGAAGCAGTGGCCGGTTGTCAGTTGGCAGCGAAGTACCGAGCATATTGACTTCTGGCAAGCACGCGGGATGACACGGAACATTTGGAACGGTCACCGGCTGTCAGGAGACCACCGATGCCGCAACACGAGCCGCGCAGCGGCGGCCATGGTTTGAGCCCGGGGTGCAAACCCCGGGTAATCTGATTCTCCGGATCGGAGCCGCGCCAGCGGCGACCCTTAACGGCGCCGGCGCAGGCTGAACGCGATTCGAAATCGATGTTTGGCTGAGCAAGGGTCGCCGCTACGCGGCTCCGCATTTCCTTCGCGACGTGCACCCGGGGTTGGCACCCCGGGCTCAAATCGTAGCCGCCGCTGTGCGGCTGTTGCATGAATCAGTTCTGCCTGACAATCCGTGTCCGCGGGCTCACGCCCACGGCTAACACAAATTTCGCCCATTCCGGGCTCTGCCGTTTCGCTATCCAACAGCGATGCCTGTTCGCAGAGCCAATGCCCGATCGATATTGCTATATCCGCGTTTGGCGCAACATTCCCCGGATCGCAGTTTGAAACCTGAAACTCGAACCTTGAAACTTGAAGCTGCTTACGCTTTGGCGCTGACCTTCGCCTCGATTTCGGACATCAGTTCTTTCGTTACCGGCGTCGGGATGCCGTACTTCGCGCCGCCACGCACGATCGGGCCGCCGATCGCATCCAGTTCAAGCTTGCGCCCGGCCATCAGGTCTTTGGCCATCGAACTGCGCATGGCTGCCGGCAACGGGTCCATGATCTTCTCGATGGTCGCTGCGGAAACTTCCGCGCCGGAAGCGTTCGCCACCGCTGTCGCTTCTTCGATGGCGGCGTAGAGTCTGCGCTTCCACTCGGGATCGGCGAAGATGCCGCCCTTGTCCAGTCCCGATGCCGACGTGGCCAGCGCGAACGGCGCCAGGAAGCAGAGCTTGCTCCATAGCAGTGTCTGCTCGTTGGCAACGAAGCCGCAGAGGAAGCCGACACGCTCCTGAAGCGTCGGCAGCAGCGCGCCCAGCAGCCCCTCGCCGCTGGCGGCTACATTCAGACGCACGATCGAGCCCTGCACGAATTCGCCTTCGGCTTTGCGATCGGCGCCGACAGCGATGGTCGCCGGGATCACGCGATCGTTGCCGAATCGCGAACGCAGCACGGCGATGTGCTCGACACCGTTCAGCAGCGGAACGATGAAGCGCGGCGATGTCGCAATCAAGTTGAGCGCGGATTCGAGTTGATACGTTTTGGTCGCGATCCACAGCACATCCACCGGCTCGGTGAGCTTCGCTGCGACGTGCGCGGGAGCGGTAATCGTGCGCTCGGGCTGATGCAGGGTAAGGGTTGACGGATAGCCGTGCACCTTTTCCGCGCGAACGATCAGCGTGGCGTCCTCGCCAACATAGCCCAAGGCCGTAGCCATCAAGCCGCCGATGGCGCCTGCTCCCAGGATTGCGTGCTTCATTCAACCTCCGATATGTGCTTGGGCATTTGCGGGGTGAGAGTTTTCACAGATCATCCGTCGCCGCTGCCGCGGCTCAACATTTTTCCCGCTTGCCCCCGGGGCTTGCGCCCCGGGCTAACTTCATGCCGCCGCTTCGCGGCTTGTCTGTTACGAGCCCTGGCGTAATTCCCACGCGCAAACATCAATTCGAGGCGGGAGACCATCTCTCAAGAGCCTCGCACCAATTCGATGCCCCCAGGACGGAAAGGCTGCAAACTCAGGCTATTCGCCGCAGCCTGATCCACACGATGAGGAACAGCACAAACCAGAACAGGTCGAAGCCCGCGGTACCGAGATTGGATGCCGGCACGCGACCCTTGGTGTACAAAACAAAAACCGCCAGCGAATAGAGCAGCTTCTCAAGGCCGGCGACCGGCATCAGCGGCGCAAAGCGCAAAGGATCGCGCGCGATGATGAAGAACGCGATCTGCCAGGCCAGCGTGACGCCGACGAAGCCGTAGTAGAAGCCGGGATGCGTGATCGGCGGCGGCTGGGTGTGGCCGATGATGTGTTCGAGGAAATAGAGCGGAAATACTTCGAGTACGCCGAAGATCCCGGCAAGGTTGAAGACCCAGCGCGCGAAATGCACCGGCTTGCTGTCACTCATCGCGGTGGACCGTTTCGATCGAGAATGCCGGCAGGCATACCGCGATATATTCGGCGCCGTCGGCGCCGGGAGTAGAGTACTGCACCCACTCGCCCGCCGGAGCGACGACCGCCTGTCCGGCGTTCACCTCGAGCTCGCCGGATTTCGACTGCACGCGCAAGGTCCCGCGCAGCACGACGGTGAACTCATCGAACTGCGGCGTCTGGCCGGGCTCGATCCATCCCTGCGGGCTGCGCATGTGCGCGATGCTGACCGCCGAGTGCTTCGAGTTCACCCGGCCAATGTATTCGTCGATCAGTTTGGGCTTGTTGCCCGCAGCGGTAATGCGGGTGGGTTGGGCGAGCAATATGGGCGGCATGAAGAGAAATTATAGCTGCGCGCGAGCCGCGAGCAGAACCGCAGATCCCTCGACTCCGCTGCGCTGCGCTCGGGATGACACGCCATCGACGCGCTTGGTGGCTCCGCTGTTGGCGGTGGCACGGTTTTCGCGGCTCGCGGGCGTTCCCGCCGTGATATTATCCTGTCACTCTCAAGGCAAGCGCCAGGTGGGCACCGTAGCGATTCATGTCTCGTTTGCGTGGACGGATACTCGTCATGCTCTGCGTGCTGGTTGCAGAGGCGATAGCGTTTGCTCAAAAACCGCCTGCGGCTCCCGATCATCCCTGGGACCTTTCCGCCACTAAGCAATTCCAGGTGCCGCCATCCACGGTGCCTGAGCCGAAGCTCGATCCCGCAAAAATCTATACCCTAGCGGAACTGGTCAACATCGCCGAGGAGAACAATCCCGATACGCGCGTAGCGTGGCAGAACGCCAAGGCGAGGGCCGGGGATCTGGGCATCACCAAATCGACCTTATATCCCACGCTGGCGGCTGCGGTTCTGGCCGGAACCTCGCGCCAGGGCATTTTCTTCGGCAACTCGTTTCAGCGGCAGACCGTCTACAGCTACTCGCCGATCATGATCATGGATTACCAGATCTTCGATCTGCAGCGCTCGCAAGAGATCGCGATCAGCCGCAGCAATCTGCTGGCGGCAAATTTCCAATTCAACGACATCCATCGCAAGGTGATCTTCGCGGTGATGCAGGCCTACTACCAGCTGCTCGACAGCAAGGGCCAGCAGGACGCCGCCGAGGCAAACCTGAAGAACGCACAGACGGTGCAGTCGGCGGCCGAGGACCGGCTGAAGCTGGGACTGGCGACCTTGCCCGACGTGCTCGAGGCCCGCAGCGCAACCGCGCAGGCCGACTACAACCTGCAAGCCACGATCGGCGCGACCGAGATTGCACACGGCAATCTCGCCAATGCCCTCGGCATCTCGCCCACGGTCCAGTTCCAGGTCCTGAGCATTCACGACATCAGGATGCCCGATGCGATCGGCGAGACGGTCGAGAAGTCGATCGACACGGCGCTGGCGCAGCGGCCCGATCTGATGCAGCGTGTCGCGGAGTTACGCGGTGCGCAGGCCGAGGTGAAATCGGCGCAACGCGCTTATGCTCCCAAGCTGAGCTTCCAGGGCAACGCGGGAGAGGTGCGCGCCTATGGCGAGCAGATCCATCTGCCGGCGCTCTACTCCCCGACCCTCGGCATCTGGGATGCAGGACTGAACCTGACGTGGACGCTGTTCGACGGACTGGAGCGCGAGAACCGGCTGGCCAAGGCGCATGCCGATCAGAAGCAGGCGGCGGCGGCGGTGGATTCGGTTCGGGATCAGGTGGAGAACCAGGTATGGTCGGCGTACTCGACCGCAACCACCGCGCTGCGCCAGCAAAAAGCGGCAGCGGCGCTGCTGGAATCGGCGACCGAGTCATACAATGCTGCGCTGGAGTCCTACAACTATGGGGTGCGCAGCCAGATCGATGTGGTCTCGGCGCAGAAGGTGCTGGCCGATGCCCGCACTGCGGACGTGACCGCGCGTACGAATCTGCTGACCGGGCTGGCGGCGCTGGCGTATCAGACAGGCGATTTACTTTATGGCAAAACTCCGTGAGATGAAGAGAGCTGAAGGTTTTCGGCATTTGGCGCCGCTGGTAGAGCGGGCCTTCAGGCCCGCGTTCCGTTGCGCCCTGGAAGATTCGGGACCACAGCCCGCTGCGCAGCAGCGGGCTGTGGTCCCATCAAAGAATGAGGTGGCGAACGCGACGCTAAAGCGTCGCTCTACCCTTGCGTCGCAAATATGCCGGATCGTGGTGGCCCCATCCTGCGCGGCGGCGATGATGACCGCGACTGGCTGCTCGCGGGCGCCGTCGTTCAACATCCTGGGATCGTTTTTTCCCGCGTGGCTGCTGTGCGGGATCCTCGGCATCGTTTGCACGGTAATCGTTCGCTTCTTATTTGTGCGGACCGGCTTCGAGAAAGAGCTGTCGCCGCTGATTCTGGTTTATCCCTGTATGGCTGCGTTTTTCACATTTTCAATTTGGCTCGTGTTCTTCAGCTGAAACAGGAGACGCTGTATGATGCCGCAAATTAACGCTCCCGTTCAGCCCACCCGGCGGGGAAGAATCTTCAGCGTGGCTATCGCGATCGCCGCGCTGATTACGGGACTCGCGGTGATCTGGGAGACCGACCGATACCCGCGCACCGACGATGCCGAGGTGTTCGCCAACTTCATCGGCATCGCTCCCCAGGTCGAAGGACCGCTGGTCTCGCTGCCCGTGCAGGACAACGAGTTTGTGAAGCAGGGCAAGCTGCTGTTTGAGATCGATCCCCGGCCCTATGAGTATGCGCTCGAACGGGCGCGGTCGGACCAGGCCGCGCTCGAAGGCCAGATCGTCGATGAGACTCGCACCATCGATTCGCAAAAGAGCGCGGTGAGCGTCGCGGCGGCCAACACGGACAATGCCGCCGCCAATCTTGACCGCGCCAAGGCGGAGGTCGATCAGGCGCAGGCCGCGGTTGATAGCGCCAAAGCTACGCTCGATCGCGTCAAGGCCGAACTCCTGTACACCACCAACAACTTCCATCGCATCGAGCCGCTGCTGGCCAAGCAGTACGTCACCGTCGACCAGGTCGATCAGGCGCGGACGGCCGTGGTCGCAGGACAGCAGCAAGTCGACGAGGCAAAATCGCAGGTGGCACTGTCGGAGGCGCGCCTGATTTCCGCCAAGGCGCAATACGAGCAGGCCAGAGCTACCAAGCTGCAGAGTCACGCGCAGCTGGCGCAGTCGCAGCACAGCGTGCTGACGCTCGAACCGTTGCTTTCCCAGCGCTCGGGAAAAGCGGCAATTACCCGCGACGCCGAGTACAACCTGAACAACTGCAAGGTCTATGCGCCGTTCGATGCGCGCGTCACCAACCTGACCATCTCGCAGGGCGCCTATGCCCACGTCGGACAGCAGATGTTTACCCTCATCGACACGCGCGTGTGGTGGGCGGTGGCGAACTTCCGCGAGACGCAACTCAGGCGCATCCACCCGGGGATGCGCGCCTGGGTCTACGTGCTGTCGCGTCCCAATGTGCGTTACGACGCCATCGTCGACAGCGTTGGCTTCGGCGTGCAGCCCGATTCGACGCTGGTCGGGTCGTTCTCGCCCGGACTGCCCGACATCCAGCGCTCGCTCAACTGGGTGCACCTGGCGACGCGCTTCCCGGTGCGCGTGCGTATCCTTGCCCCTGAAACCGAACCTTTCCGGCTGAGCGAATCGGCCGTGGTCGTTATGCGGCCTGACAGGTAGCGCACCACATGTCGTCATCGGAGCAAGCCCTGCCCGCGGTCGCGCACTCCAGAACGCTGGACGACGCGTCGGTGTGGTTCTGGCAATTTCTCAAGACCGAGCTGGCGCCATACCCCGGGCGCCTGTGGGTGGTCTCGCGCATGGTGATTTCGGCAACGATCATCATGCTGCTGGTGATGACCTTCCGGATCCCCTTCGGTTTTCTCGCGGCGGTCTATACCATGTTTCTCAGCCGCGAGAATCCACAAGCCACCCTGCGCAGCGCCGTCCGTGTCACGTTCATGTACGTCGCGGCCACCGCCTACACCATCGCCGGCGTGATGCTGTTCGTGGGCTCACCCATCACCCACTTCCTGTGGATCGCGAGCTCAATCTTCCTGGCTTTTTATGCGGTTCGCGTTATGCCCGATTACTTCACCGCGGTCGGCTTTGGCTTCACGCTGGCGGGAGCAATTCCGCTGTGGGATCAAACCTATCTCACGGTGAACACGCGCACCGAGGACACGCTCTGGCTGGGGGGCGCGGTCATTATGGGATCCATTGTGACCGTCGTGGTGGAATACATTTTCCGCCGGGTTCATCCCGCCAGCGATCTTCATATCGGCATCAGCCAGCGGTTGACGTCGCTGGAGCAATTCCTGCGGCAGTTGGCGGACAACCGTCCCGTCAGCGAACAAGTGCAGAAGCTGATTTCTCTGTACTCCAGCCTGGGGGCGTCGCGGCTGCGCCGGCAGCTGGTGCGGTCGGGTTATGCGCCGCAATTCACCGCGGAGATGAATACGGCAGTCTCGCTGCTGGGGCGGCTGGTCGACCTCGCCGCCAGCCTGGAAATCCTTGGCGGAGCTCGGCTCGGCTCGCTCAGCGACTCCGACCGCCAGCGCTGCCGGACGCTGGCCGATCAGATCAGCGCTCTGCAGAAAGATTTGCAACTGAATCGTCCGCCGCAGCTCATCGACATCCCAACCCAGCCGCAGAGCTCAGAGCTGCTGTTTCTGCCGGAGATGGAACGCACGGTGGCGCTGATCACCCAGGTCTTCTCCAATCGCGGGGCGATTGCCGACCTGCCGGTTCCTGTCGCGACCGACGATACGTCGCAACCGCTGTTCGTCTCCGACATGTTCACCAATCCCGACCACCTCAAGTTCGCCACGCGCGGCATGCTGGCCACCATGCTCGCCTACATGACCTATCAGGCGGTGGCCTGGCCGGGACTGGCGACCTCGGTTGCGACCTGCATCATCACCGCCCTGTCGACCATCGGGGCATCCCGGCAGAAGCAGTTTCTGCGACTCATGGGCGCTGCCATCGGCGGAGTTATCTTCGGCATGGGTGCGCAGGTCTTTCTGCTGACGCACTTCGATTCCATCACTCCCTTCGCGCTGCTGTTTGCCGCCGTGACGGCGATTGCCGCCTGGATCCAAACGGCCACCCCGCGGCTCTCGTACCTGGGGGTGCAGATGGCGCTGGCGTTCTACCTGATCAATCTTCAGGAGTTCACCATCCAGAGCTCGCTCGCCGTTGCCCGCGACCGCGTCGCCGGCGTACTGCTGGGGCTCATCTGCATGTGGCTGGTCTTTGATCACCTCTGGGTGCGGAGCGCGGTGGACGAGATGCGCGATGCCTTCGCGCACAATCTGCGCCTGCTGGCGGAGTTAATGGAGCAGACGAGCGCCGACGATCGCAAACAGGCCATGACCCGCGTCGCGCAACTGCGCGACCGCATTAATGACGGGTTCCTTGCCGTCAAGGCGCAGTCGGACGCGATCCTGTTCGAATTTGGCGGATCGCGGCCGGCCAAGCTGCACATGCGCGAGAACATCCGCCGTTGGCAGCCGACGATCGGCACGCTATTGCAAGTGCAGGTCACCTACGCGCAATACGAGCTGCAGGTGCCGCTACCCGACGAGATCCGCCAGGCGCATCGCGCCTTTCAGGATGATGTCATTCGCGTCGTGCGCGCGATGGCAGACGAGCTTTCCGGGAGAGTCTGCCCTCCCGCGCCCGATGTGCGGCAATCGGCTGCTACCCTGCGGGCACGGATCGAAAACTACTTCCGGACGACCGGTGTGCCGCAGCCGCCGCGCGCGACGGATGTCATGACGCTGACCGACAATCTGGGATCGATCCTCGCGCCCCTATATCAGGACATGCACGCCGCCTTTGTCCGCAGGCAGCAGGAGCAGCAGGCAGGGCCGCACGGGGAACTGCGCGACGCGGACGCGACCAGCTAGCGACTAGAAACGCGCAAACATTTCGGTCAGCACTGCCGAGACAGAATTTGCCGTCTTGGCCGAGACCGTGCCCAGCTTTCGCACCAGCCGTTGCCGATCGACCGTGCGCAGCTGGTCCAGCGCCACTTGGCCTTTCTTCCCCTGAAAATTCACCGACACCCGAGTGGGGAAGGGACGCTCGGTTGTGGTCATAGGAGCGACGATCGTGGTCATAAGATGGCGATTCATCTCGTCAGGAGAAACCACCAGACAGGGACGGGTTTTTCGGATTTCACTTCCCCGACTGGGATCGAGCGCGACCAGCCAGACTTCGTCGCGCCGCGGCGACGCGCTCACCAGGTCCATTCCTCAAGATCAAAATCGTTCTCGGAAACGCGCCCGAGCAGAAGTGGCTCGCGTTTTGGCGACTCAGCACGGCGGAAAGCGTCGTCCCATCCGGCGCGTGGGGAAGACTCCGCCGAGATTACCAGGCGATTGTCCTCTAGGCGCAGATCGACGGTATCGCCGAGTTGGCATTCTTTAATCAATGGCTTGGGAATTCGAATGCCGCGCGAGTTGCCTATTCGTATAAGCTCGGCCTTCATTCGGCTAACTCCTTCTCCTGTCCCATTGTAATTACATCGTAATCACTTGCGGGCGGGAGCGTCAACCAGCGGCCTGGGCGAAGCCGGATTGCGACATGCAGTGCGCCGGAAATAAAAAAATAAAAACCTCGTTGCGGCCGGCAACCCTCTATTGAACAGGAGAACTCTCATGGACGCCATATCACACGAGCGACGCCTGCTGCTGATGGCGCCGCTGCTCTCTGCGGTGCCGCTGCTTTCTATGCTTGTGCCGCCGGTAGAGGCCAGCCCGATCAACCCGCACGAGACTTTCGTCCTGCAGCCCAACCAGATCCAATTCAAGTCTTGGCAAGGTGTGCCTCCCGGCAGCGGCGAGATGGCCTTGCTCTACGGCGGCCTGAACGATCCCGGTCCTTATCTGGTGATGATGAAGTGGAACCCAGGCTGGTTCAGCGCGCCCCACGACTACAGAACCGATCGCGTCTGCGTCGTCGTCTCGGGAACGTGGTGGGTCAACAGCGGTGAGGATTTTACTCCCCAAGACGCTGTCCCGGTTCCGGCCGGCGGATTCGTGCTGCGCCGTGCCCGCACCTGGCATTACGACGGCGTGCCGGCCGATAAGAAGGAGCCTGCAGTGATTGCCGTATTCGGGATGGGGCCGGTCGATCTTCGGCTGGCGGATCCCAAGAAACCGTCCTGGCGACATGTTTAGCTGGCTGCCCGATGCAGGCTGAAGTTAGCATCCTAAGAGCATGCACTTTCCTCGATCCAGCGGCATCCTGTTGCATCCCACTTCCCTGCCCGGCGCCCACGGCATCGGCGAACTGGGACGCGAGGCCCACGCCTTCGCCGATTTCCTGCGCGACTCCGGCCAGCACATCTGGCAGGTGCTGCCGCTGGGACCGACCGGCTACGGCGATTCGCCCTACCAGTGCTTTTCGGCGTTTGCGGGAAATCCGCTGCTGATCTCGCTCGACACGCTTGTAGAGCGTGGATATCTCGGCGTCGCCGATCTAGCCGGGCGGCCGGACTTCACCGTCGATGATGTCACCTTTGGTGCGGTGATCGCGTGGAAGCTTCCGCTGTTGCGCAAGGCGTTCGAGAATTTTCGCCGCAGCGAAGCAGCCGATCAGCAGGAGTTCGTAGCATTCTGCGAGCGACACGCGTCATGGCTGGAGGAATTCGCGCTGTTCATGGCGCTGAAAGATGCCCACGGCGAGGTGATCTGGCTGGAGTGGCCGCGCGAACTGGCGCTGCGCGATCCCGCGGCGCTGCAGCGTGCGCGCGACGAGCTGCGCGACGAGATCGAGTGCAACCAGTTCATCCAGTTTGAATTCGAGCGCCAGTGGTGCGACCTGAAGGCGCATTGCACCCGCAACGACATCCGCGTGATGGGCGACCTGCCCATCTACGTCGCGCTCGACAGTGCCGATGTGTGGGCCAATCGCGAGCTGTTCGAGCTGAACGAAGATGGACACCCGCGCGTGGTTGCCGGCGTTCCGCCGGATTATTTCAGCGCCACCGGACAGCTGTGGGGCAATCCCATCTATTGCTGGCAGGAGCAAGCCAGGACCGGCTACGCGTGGTGGATCGCGCGCTTCCGCCGCGCGCTGGAGATGCTCGACCTGATCCGTCTCGACCACTTCCGCGGCTTCGAAGCGTACTACGAAATTCCGGCAGGCGAGGTCACGGCGGTCAACGGCGCATGGGTCAAAGGGCCGGGCTCCCCGTTTTTCGCGGCGCTGCGCGACGCTCTGGGCAATCTGCCGATCGTCGCCGAAAACCTCGGCGTCATCACCCCCGAGGTCGAGGGCCTGCGCAAGGAGTTCGACTTCCCCGGCATGGCGATCCTGCAGTTCGCCTTCGGTAACGATCCCCAGGCACCCGACTTCAAGCCGCACAACTATGTGCATCACCAGGTGGCGTATACCGGCACGCACGACAACGACACCGTCGTCGGCTGGTGGAACAGCCACGCCGGCGCGGGCAGCATTCGCAGCGCCGAAGACGTTGAGAAGGAACTGGCCTACGCGCGTCGCTACCTCAACACCGACGGCAGCGAGATCAACTGGGTGCTGATTCGCACGCTGATGGCGTCGGTCGCCAATACTGTGCTGTTCCCCTTGCAGGACGTGCTGGGCGTCGGATCGGAAGGCCGGATGAATTTGCCGGGAACGTCGTCGGGCAATTGGCGCTGGAGATTTCGCGAGGGAAGCCTGACTCCCGAGATCGTCGCGCGGCTGAACGCGCTGGCGGCAACGTACGAACGGTAGAAAAACCGACTAACCACAGAGGCACAGAGACACAGAGAATTATTTTCATGTATGCAGCTCGAAACGCATTCCGGGAAACGAATGCGATCGGGCTCCGCAGAAGCTCCTGCCAGCGATTCTCGTAGGTTCCTTTCTCTTCTTGCGCTTGTTTCTCTCGATTTCTTCTTCTCTGTGCCTCTGTGTCTCTGTGGTTCAGAAATTGTTGCAGTGGCTGTATGATGTTTCCGCCGTCGGAGGGGCGCCGATGTACTTCGAACAGTTCTATCTCGGTTGTCTGGCCCATGCCTCGTACATGTTTGGATCGGAAGGCGAAGCGGTGGTCGTCGACCCGCAGCGCGACGTCGAAATTTATCTCGAAGCCGCGCAAAAACATGGCCTGACCATTCGCCACATCTTCGAGACCCATCTGCACGCCGACTTTGTCTCCGGCCACAAGGAGCTGGCGGCGCGCACCGGCGCGAAGATCTACATCGGCCAGGCCGCGGGCGCAACCTTCCCACACGTCCCGGTCAGCGACGGATTTCAATTGCGTGCCGGCCACATTCTGATTGAAGCGGTGGAGACGCCCGGCCATACGCCCGAGAGCTGTTGCTTCGTCATCACCGACGAAGAGCAAACCGCGCTGCCCTTCGCGGTGCTCACCGGCGACACCCTGTTCATCGGCGACGTCGGCCGGCCCGACCTGTCGAAGACGCACACGCCGCAGCAGCTCGCGGGGCTCATGTACGACTCGCTGCACCAGAAGCTGCTGACGCTGCCCAACGAGACGCTGGTCTGTCCGGCGCATGGCGCAGGCTCGCTGTGTGGGCGCAATATGCGCGCCGAGCGCTCGTCCACCATCGGCACCGAGCGGTTGACGAACTACGCGCTGCAGATCAAAGATCGCGACGAGTTCATCCGGCAGATGACGACGAACCTGCCTGCGCGACCAGATTACTTCCTGGAAGACGCGGCCATTAATCGCGCTGGAGCGACGCCGCTCAACGAATTGCCGGAGCTGGCGCCGATCTCGGCCGCGGCGCTGCAGCGCAGAATCGACGAGGGAGCCATTGCACTCGACGTTCGCCCAACCGATCAGTTCGCCGCCGAGCATGTGCCCGGCTCGGTCAACATCGCGCTCTCGGGACAATTCGCATCGTGGGCCGGCGCGGTGCTGGGACTCGCCTCGCGCCCGATCATCATCGCCGATACACCGGAGCAGATCGCCGAGGCACGGATTCGACTGGCGCGCGTCGGAATCGAGGATCTCGCCGGATATCTCGAAGGTGGACTGGATGGATGGAGGTGCGCCGGCTTCGCGACCGCCGAACTGCCGCAGGTGACCGTGCTGGAGCTTAGAGCGAGGTTGGACGAGCGACATTTGCATGTGCTCGACGTTCGCCGTCAGGGCGAGTGGGATGCGGCGCACATCGAAGGCGCGGACTGGTATCCGCTGGACCGCTTCA
>Ga0335072_10011427_pt1 | contig 12715 bp, 14 predicted proteins | sample Lox_Sample_21_FD_206725 | JGI IMG/M metagenome (GOLD analysis project Ga0335072, IMG submission 206725) | Soil microbial communities from Loxahatchee National Wildlife Refuge, Florida, United States - Lox_Sample_2.1 | ecosystem: Environmental > Terrestrial > Soil > Wetlands | place: USA...
ATTCGTCGCCGGCCTCGCCTTGCGGAAAGCTTCCAGCTCGGCCGGACCATACAGATTCTCGGTCGCCCCAAAGCGCATCACCTGGTCGCCTTTCCAGAACATTTCCACCAGGATTTCCACATCGTTCGCCACCAGCGCCTGTTCATAGCGCTCCGAGAGCGCCTTCAGTTCGGCCACGATCTCAGGATCGTTAACGTTCATGCGATGGGAAAAAGCTGGCGTCCGTGAAGGATTTGTTTGCTGATCGCAGCGCTCACCGTGTACATGGGCTCGTTCACCACCTGGCTCAGCCGCAGCTTGAGCGCTACGCTGCACAGAATATAAGCATGAATCTCGCTCATGCTCCAGCGGTTCGCAATCAGGTCGATCATGCGATTCGTCGCCGCGCGCGCGGTCACTGCAACGTCTGTTCCCGACTCCAGCACCACCCACGCGTTTGCCGTCGAATCGGGCGCGGTGGTCTCGCTCGCCTCAACAATCGGCCCGGCGATGGTGCGTCCCTTGTGGAGCTGAAATCGCAGAGTCACATCGAGCGGGCACTCGATGCCATTGATGCACACCTCGCCATCGCCCTGCGCCGCATGCCCGTCGCCGCAGCTGAACAGCGCGCCGCGATTGAACACCGGAAGATAAAGCTTTGCTCCAGCGCAGAGTTCGCGCACATCAAGGTTCCCCCCAAACGCTCCCGGCGCCCGCGTCCGGAATGCTCCATCCTCAGCGCGCGCCACCCCCATTACGCCCAGAAATGGCCGCACTGGAACCACCGCGGGTGCGAGCGAGCGCGTGAAATCTCCGTCCAGCTCCCAATGAAAAAGATATGGCCCGCGAAATCGATCCTTCAGGAAGCCCAGCCCTTCAATCACGCTTGACCATCCCCATCCGCAATGCCGCGTGGCCAGCACATCGATTTCGAGCGTGTCACCCGGCTCCGCTCCATCGATCCAGATCGGCCCCGTCAGTGCGTGAATGCGCGCGCGGTCGATCGCCAGGAATTCCTCGACCGTCGTCCCCGGCCGAACCTGCCCGCCGCTCGCGTCTGTGCATGAAACCTGTACCTCGTCCCCCGGCTCGATGTGCAGCCGCGGTGCGAGCGAGCGATCCCACACCGAGTGGGTAGGCTCGGCCGCCAGTGTGTGCTCCCTCATGAATCTCTCACTTTGACTGTCATCTGAATTTCAACCAGCGCATTGCGCGGCAGCGCGCTCACTCCCACCGCTGCGCGTACATGCCGGCCGGCTTCGCCGAAAACGCGCACGAGCAGGTCCGAAGCACCGTTGATCACTGCCGGCGACTCGCCGAACCCGGCCACTGCATTCACATAACCGTTTACCGCGAGCACCTCGTCTACGCAGTCGAGCGTGCCCAGCTCCCGCTTGATTACGGCGAGCTGCGTTAACGCGCAGGCCTGTGCCGCGGCGTAACCGTCCTCCACTGTGCGGTCCGCACCGGCCACCCCGGCGATGACGCCATTCATGCCCGTCGAGATCACACCGGCCAGGTACAACACCTCGCCTGCGCGCTTTGCCGAAACATAGTTGCCGCCAGGCGTCGGCGGTGCCGGCAGCGCCAGCCCGAGGGCCCCAAGGGTCTCTTCCGGGGATGGATTCCGCGTCATTTGCTTCTGACTCTAGCACGCTCCGGCCGGGGTTTTCGCTTCCTGAGGCGATTGCCTCCGATGTAGCATGAGCCATGCTCCGCGCCTTCGCCTTGCTTGCGCTCGCGGCCATTGCGCTCGCCGCTGCGCCTGCGCAGGACGCGCAATCTATCCTGCACCCGCAGCGCTCATCGCCCGGCGATCTCGAACTCGGCGGCGACCTTGCCGGTCTGCCGGCGGGAACCACGCGCTACATCCGCTACGACGATCTGCTCCGTCTGCGTCAGGAATCCTACGTCGTCGCCGACGACTCGAATTTCGCGCACGGCACTCGAATCTCCGGCGTTGCGCTCGCTGAACTCGCGCGCCGCTTCGCTGCTTCGCCCGAGCAGGCCCTGATCGTCGCCATCTGCGACGATGCCTACCGCGCCAATTACCCCCGCGACTACATCGCTGCGCACCATCCGATCCTCATACTGCGCATGAACGGCCAGCTGCGCGACCGCTGGCCAAAGTCCGAAGACGGCGGCTCGCTCGGCCCCTATCTCGTCTCCCATCCCTTCTTCAGGCCGTCGTTCAAAGTGCTCTCCCACGACGACGAGCCGCAGATTCCCTATGGCGTCGTTCGCATTGAATTCCGCAACGAGTCGGTCGTTTTCGGGGCTATTCACCCGCCCGGCAACTGGCCGGCCGGCTCCCCCGTCGCGCTGGGTTACATCATCGCGCGCCAGGATTGCTTCCGCTGCCACAACATGGGCGCGGAAGGCGGCACAAAATCCGGCCAGTCGTGGCTCAAGCTCGCCGAGGACGCCCGCGACGACGGCCCGCGCTTCCGCCAGACCATTCGCAATCCCTCTGCCGTTACGCCCGGCGCGAAGATGCCCGCCCAGCCCGGCTACAACAACGCCACACTCGACGCGCTCACGGCTTACTTCAAAGCGTTCGCCAATCGCGATCCTCACCCGGAGAAGAATCCTCGCCCATGATGATCCGCACGTCAAAGCTGCTGCTCCTCGCCTGCATCGCGCTTTTCTACACCATCGTTGTCTTCAACAATCTCACCGACTTCGACTCGAACTACCAGTTCGTCCGCCACATTCTTATGATGGATACGACCTTCCCAGGCAATCGCGGCATGTGGCACGCCATCTCCTCCACGCCCATCCACGTCGTCTTCTACGTCGTCATCATCGCCTGGGAGTGCGTCACCACGATCCTGCTCTGGTGGGGCACGGCAAAACTGCTGCGCGCGCTGCGCCGGCCCGCCGAGCAGTTCAACGCCGCCAAGCGCATCCCCATCCTCGCGCTCACCATTTCGTTGTTGATGTGGCTGGCCGCGTTCATCACCATTGGCGGCGAGTGGTTTCTCATGTGGCAGTCGCGCACTTGGAACGGTCAGGAGGCCGCATTCCGCAACTTCACGATGTTCGGGCTCGTTCTCCTGTTTCTCGTCCAGCCGGAGAATGACGGACAACCGTGAAGCCTCGCTGCCTCGCTAACTCGCTGACTTGCGCCGCATCGCATACCAAAGCAGGCCCACCGCGACATAACCCAGGTAGATATACGGAATCCGCGCGTGCGCGGCATCGGTTGCGGAGCGAAGATCGAAGATCACCACCAGTACCATCACCAGCACGGTAACAACGCTGACCACCGCCACCGAATGCGAGTGCTGCCCCAGCGCCCGCCGCGCAAACGGCAGCGCCAGCGCCACCAGCGCATAGGCCGTGAGAAACCCGAAGACTGAAAGCGAGCCCAGCAGGTCGTACATCTCCGAACCGGTGCTGCCGCCCAATTCCATCCCCGCGGTCGCTGCAAACATCAGTCCGGATGAAAGCAGCACAGCCGTTCCCGGCGTACCGTGCTTCGGGCTGGTGCGCTCCAGCCCGCGTGGCAGCAGCCCGCCATGCGCCATGCGCATCAGCACGCGCGCCGCCGCCGTGGTGCACGCCAGCACGCAGGCAAACATGCTCACAAACGCGCCGCAATCGATCGCAACCCCCAGCGGCGAAATGCCGGCCTTGCCCGCCAGCAGGTGCAGCGGACTTGTCGCGTCGCTGAGCTTGCCCGATTCACCGCGAAACCCCAGCACTTCGGAATACGAGCACAGCATGAAGAACACTCCGGCCAGGATCGCGCATTGCAGCACCGCGCGCGGAATCGTCCTCAGCGGCTCCCGCGCCTCGCCGCCCAGCGTCGTCGCGCTCTCGAATCCCACAAAGCTGAACATCGATAGCACCAGTGCGGGCCCCAGCGCCGCGATCGATGCGCCCTTCAGCCGGAACTGGTCCATGTCGAGCTGGAATCCAAAACGAATCACGAGAAAGGCGAGCACGATCAGAATCAGGCTGACTGAAATCACTTCGATCCACAGCATCAATTCCGCTGAAAGCTTCACATCGCGATACGCGACAAATGCGGCCACCGCGCACACCACAAAGAGAGTGGGCAGTGCCGGAGGAGCCCAATGCGCAAACTGCCGGCACAGCACGATCGCGTAATAAAGCGCACCGCCGGCCACCGATGCGCCTGTCGCGATGTACGCCAGCAGCAGCCCCCACGCGGCCGTTACGCCAAACACCGGCGGCAGCGTGTCCGCGGTGTAACTGTAGAGCGATCCGGGTGAGGCCGAGAGCCGCGCGAACCGGCTCACGCAAAAGCCGACCAGCAGCGTCGCGCCCGTCGCCAGCAGATACACGAACCAAGTGGCGTTGCCGGCGAGTGCGAACACCAGCGGAATGGTCAGCGACGGCGAAGTCGACGGCGCCATGGCCGAGACCGACTGCGCCAGCGTCTCGATGGGCCCAAGCACTCCCGCGTGCAGCCCGTAGCTCTCCGCAGCGGGTTCCTGCGCAGACACTTCCACTGCCGTGCTGGTTCGCTCGCTCACCTGCCTGCCCTTTGCGTGCGGATTTGCTTCAGAGTTGCTCCAGTCTTGCGCGGCCATCGGGTCCAGGTCAAGCACAGGCGCGTAAACTCGGGGTCATGACGGTTGCCGCAGTCATCCTTGCAGCGGGCGCCAGCCGCCGCCTCGGCCAGCCGAAGCAACTGCTCGTCTATCGAGGCGAAGCACTGCTCGAAAGCGCTGCCCGGCTCGCTGCCGAAGCCGGCGCCGTGCCGGTGATCACCGTGCTCGGCGCGCACCTCGCCGAGATCAGCGCGGCCATCCCGCAAGGCGAATCGATCCGCGTTTACAACGACCGCTGGGAGCAGGGAATTGCCGGCTCCATTCATGCCGGCCTTCATGCGCTTGCCACCATCGCGCCCGAAGCCGACGGCGTGCTGCTCATGACCTGCGACCAGCCGCGCCTTACCGCAGCTCATCTGCACGCGCTTCTCGATGCGTTCACTGCCGTGAAAGCAGAATCAATCGCCGCGTCTTTCTATTCCGGCACGCTCGGCGTTCCTGCTATCTTCCCGCGCAGCGTCTTTCCGCAACTACTGGAACTCCGCGGCGATCAGGGCGCGCGCAAGCTGCTTCTCGATCCGCCCTGCCCGCTCTTGCGCATCGATTTCCCCGGCGGCGAAGTCGACATCGATTCGCCGGACGATCTCAGGCATCTCGACGGAAAGTACTGATCCGCTCTCGCCGACTTGCCGACATGCCCACTCGCTGCCTCGCCGATTTGCTTACCGATCACCGCTCCACCGTCGCCTCTATATATCCATGCGGCTCGTCGATCGGCACAAAGATATGATTCGGGTTTTCCTGCCCGAATGGGCTCAGATCCGCCAGAAGATGATGCAGGTTCGGCATCGTCAGCTTGATCCGCGCAATCTCCGGCGATGCAGCCAGCGCCGCCTTGCCCATGTCGAAGAGTGTGTGCTGCACGCTCATGCTGCGATGTGAGGCGAACTCTTTCAGCAGTGCTGCAACAATCCGCCAGCGCGCTCCGGTAAAATCGATCGCCGCATCGTTGTAGTCCCACACCGCCGTCGCACAGGTCCCAAAGATGCGGTCGGTCGCCGGCTTCAGCGTCGTAAGCCGGTCCTTGATGAATCCGGTGAATGCGGACTTCGTCGTTTTCAAGATCGTCAGGCCGTCGATCCCTGACTGAATTCTCCATTTTCCATTCTGTTCGCGGGTGGCCCGGACCGTCGCAACTTCCGCCCCCCCCAGCTTGAATGTCGTGTCCTCATCCGCGCCGTCCGTCTTGAGACGTTCCCACGCCTTCTCTTCGATCTCTACGCTCGCCTCTGACACCTGCGCGTTGTTGGCGAGCAGATAGTCGCCCAGCTCCATCGCAAATTTCTCGATGGTCGCAGCCTTCGACTCGCGCGCAATCGCGTAGACTGTGTTCTTCATGGTGTCGGTGGGCAGAATCCCGCTGTTGTCGGCCTCGGTGAAGCTGGTCTCAAAGTCACCCGTAAGCAGGACGCGCACCGTCCATTCCTGAAACTCGTGACGGCCCTCGTGCCGACCTTCTGGCCGCGTGATGCGCGATAGCCGCACGCGCGACTTTCCATAGCGATTCTCGCCCAGCCATGCCATTGTTCAGTTTCCCCGGTACGTCGTATAGCTGTTGTCGCTCAACAGCAGCGGCAAATGATAGTGTTCCTCGCCGCCGCATAAAAATACGATGGAGATTTCCGGATAAATGCTCTTCCGTCCCGCTCGCTCGAAATATTCTTCAACTTCGAACGTCAGCCGGTAGGTTCCAGCCGGCGCATCCTGCGCAAGATCCTTGCAGCGGCCATCCGCATCCGTCGTGCCCACGCCGACCGCGGCCCATCCCGGATCGGCCCGCCTCTCCAGGCGCACCGGAATCCCCGCTCCCGGCTTGCCTCGCACTGCATCCAGCACATGCGTCGTAATTCTGCTCATTCCGCCAGCCACTTTTTCAAGCGAATCTGCGTGATCTGCCGCTGCTGCTCCGCGGCTTCACGCAATTCTCGATCGCGGTCGTTCCCCAGCCGCCGCTTCAGAATCGTCAGCATCTCTTCCGCCGTCTTTCCCGTCGCGCACACAATATAAGTAAACCCGTAGCGCTGCTCATAGAGCGCATTGCCCTCGGCCATTTTTCGAAGTACGCCCTCGGCGGCTCTCCCCGCGCCGGCCTGCTCCTGCATCGACCACGCCTCCGACTTCGCTGTTGCCTGTACGGCCTTACGCTCGCCTATGCGCGGATGGCACGCGAAAGCCTCCATCCAGTCCGCCTCTTCCATCCCGCTCCACTCGCGGTCCGCCGCCGCGCAGAGTTTGTCGACGTCCGCAACCGGCCGCTGCGCCGCCATCGCCCGCGCCCATCGCCTGGCGCCACAGCAGGCAATCATCGCATCCATCGCTTCCCGTTCGTCGGCCGCATTCCACGCCGCAAGTATCGTGTTCATGGCGCATTCTCCGCTTGCAGTCTGCGCAAAAACTCTTCGAGCAAATTCGCGCCCACCTGCCGGCGGTACTCGGCCGTTGAGCGAATGTCGTCGATCGGCTTCGCTTCTTCGAGCAGCGCGGTCCGCGCAGCCTGCATCGTCTCACGCGTGACAACACATCCCTGGATCGCCGCCTCGGTGCGATGGAGCCGCGCCGGAAACGGAGCCAGGCTTGCCGCACCAAGGCGAATCTCGCTCACCAATCCGTCCGTAAGCAGCGCCGTTCCGGCCAATGCGACTTTGGAAATCGCCATCGCGCGCCGCGTTCCTACCTTCCTGATGTATTGAATATGCCTTCGGAATCGCCGCGGCACATGCACCGCAAGCAGCAACTCATCCGGGACCAGAACATTGCGCTTATATCCGTTGTGAAAGTTCGAATAGGGAACTCGCCGAGTGCCGCGCGTCGAGATCATTTCGACCTCCGCGTCGTACGCCAGCAGCGCGGGCGAAAAGTCTGCTGCAGGCGATCCATTCACGAGATTGCCCCCGATGGTCGCGCGGCTCTGGTTGGCAATGGCGCCGATCCAACTCGCAGAACGTGTAAGAAGCGGCAGCTCCTCGGCTAACTCAGCATGCGCGCGCAGATCGCTGAATGTCGTGCCCGCCCCGAGAACAAATTCCGTGTCTGTGTGTTCGATGAATCGCAGTTCGCGAATGCCCCATAGGCTCACGAGTTTCCGGCTTGCGAGCCGCCCTGCCGCGTGCGCCACCATCAACTCGGTGCCGCCGGCGATTGGCGTCCATTCGCCAGGCTGCGTTGCAAGCAGTTCCAGCACCGCCGGCAGGCTGCCCGGCGCCAGCAGCTCGTGCTCCTCAGGATTACCGCGCATGCGCCGCCGTCTCGGGGTCCGCCTCTGCCCCCGCCGCTACCACCGACTCAAAGATGCGCACGAATCCCGTACATCGGCACAGATTGCCCGCAAGTCCCTCGCGAATCTCTGCCATCGTCGGCCGCGCATTCTTCTTGAGCAGATGCGTCGCGGCCATCAGCATTCCCGGCGTGCAAATACCGCACTGTGCTCCTCCGCACGCCAGAAATGCCTGTTGCAGCCGGTTAGGCAGGCCATCCGCGGCGAGACCCTCGACTGTTTCAATGCGCGCGCCCTCCGCCTGAAGCACCGGCACCAGGCAGCTGTTCACCAGTTCGCCATTCATGCGCACCGAGCACGACCCGCACTCTCCTTCGCCGCATCCCTCTTTCGTGCCGGTCAGCCGAAGGTCTTCGCGCAGCACGTCGAGCAGCCGCTTCATCGCCGGCGCGCAAACCACGCGCTCTTCGCCATTCACCGTGAAGCGGATCGTGCTTCGGCCCACGCTCATACCGCCGCCATCTCCTCCACTTGACGCCGCAGCCGCATCTCCGCGTAGAGGTCCTCGGGCAGCAGCGGGATCGTGGTGAAGCTCACCCCCGTCGCATCCATGATCGCGTTGAGAATCGCCGGCGCAGGTCCGTCGTGCGGCAGCTCGCCGATGCCTTTGGCGCCGAACCCGCCATGTCGGAATGGGATTTCCTCGAAAGACACATGAATCGGCGGCACGTCTTCTGCTGTAGGCATGATGTAATTCGTCATCTGGTTGTTGGCCATGTGCCCGTTCTGGAGGAGCACCTTCTCATACAGCGCGTATCCGATGCCCTGCGCGATTCCGCCCTCAATCTGCCCGCCGGCCAGCACCGGGTTCAGCACGCGGCCCGCTTCCTGCACACTCCAGAACTCTTCCACTTCCGCCGAGTAGGTCGCCGTATCCACGGCTACCTGCGCCACGTGAATCGCCCACGCATACGCGGGATACGCCTCGCCGCGATATTTCTGGTCGTCCCAGAAGATATGGGGTGGCGCTTCGTAGCGCACCAGCGATTTCGCTTCGTGCTGCGCCGCGCGCAGCTTTTCGCACGCCGCAAAAAATTCTCCTCGCGAAAAGTTCTCGCCGAGCCCGGCCTGCGCCTTCAGCGTTTCGATCAGTTGCAGGCACGCGCGCTCGATCAGCTTTCCCACCACCATCGATGTCCGCGAAGCCACCGTGGGCCCGCTGTTGGGTACCATGCCCGTATCGGGCGGCGCCATGGCTACGTCGTCATAAGCCAGGCCCAGTGTCTCCGCGGCAATCTGCGTCAGCACCGTATTCGTGCCCTGCCCGAACTCGGTGCTCGATACCAGCACCCGTACCTTTCCTTCCAACACATCCACGCCGGCCAGCGAACTCAGGTAGCGCTCGCCGCTGCCCGTGAATCCCGACCCGTGATAGAACGCTGCGATTCCCATCCCGCGCTTCACCGGGCTGGTCATGTTTTCGCGCGCGAACCGCGCCCGCCGCGCATACCAATCGCTTTCTTTCAGCGCGCGGTCGAGCAGATGATCCAGGATCACCGGCTCGCGCATCACCTGCTCGGTCGCCGTGGTGTCGCCGTCATGGAGAAAATTCCTTCGCCGCAATTCGACGGGGTCCATCCCGATGGCCGCAGCAATCACATCCATGTGGCGCTCGATCGCAAAGCACGCCTGTGGAGCGCCAAAGCCGCGAAAAGCGCCATAGGGCACGGTGTTGGTGGCCCACGAACGCGAACGCACCCGCACATTGGGACATACATACGGTCCCGGCGAGTGCAGCGTGGCACGCGACAGCACCGTCGACGACAGCGTGGAATACGCGCCCCCATCGGTGCACAGGTCAATGTCCATCGCCAGCAGCTTTCCATCACGGTCGAGCGCGGTCTTGTGGCGCACACGGGATGGGTGCCGCTTGGTCGTCGCCGCCAGGTCCTCCATGCGGTCGTACACCATCTTCACCGGGTGTCTGCTCTTCATGGCCAGCAGCGCGGCATGCGCGCCCAGCGTCGAAGGGTAATCTTCCTTGCCGCCGAATGCGCCGCCCGTCTCCGTCTGGATCACGCGCACCTTGTCTTCGGGCAATTCGAAGACCGCCATCAGCGATTTGTGCACATAGAACGGGCATTGCAGTGAGCCCCACACGGTCACGCCGCGCCCTGCGTCGTACTCGGCGATCATGCCGTTGTTCTCGATGTAAAGGTGCTCCTGCGCGCCCGTTCGGTATTCGCCCTCGACGATGTGCGCCGCGCCGGCCCACGCCGCGGCCACATCGCCCTTCTCCAGCAGAAAACTCTTGAGCAGGTTGTCCGAGCCCCACACGATTACGTCCTGCCGCTCGCTCTCTTCCATCGTGAAGATTGGCGGCAGCGCCTCATATTCCACCTGCACAGCGGCAACCGCTTCGCGCAGCTTGTGTTTGTCGGGATGCGCAATCAGAACAATCGCTTCGTCGCAATGATTCACCTTGCCGTCGGCCAGGCACGGCTGGTCGGCCACGATCAGCTGGATGTGATTCTTGCCTGGAATATCGGCCGCGGTCACGACCGTGAATTCACTCCACTCGATGCGGCGATCGAACTCGATCGACCGGATGAACCCGCGCGAAATCGTGCTGCGCACCGTCGCGCCGTGCCACATGCCTTCGCGCTCGATGTCGTCCACATAGCGCGCGCGCCCCAGCAGCTTGTCCACTCCCTCCTTGCGCGGAACGGAAGTGCCAACGATGCGGGTTTTGGGGCTCGTGCTCATGCTTCGGGAAGCCGGCCTTGGACGTGCAGGTTGTTCGATAGCTTACAACGGAGCGGCGAAGAATCAAAATCCGCCGGGTCAGCTCGCCAGCACGGCAAGCGTTCTTGCCAGCACATTCACGCCGCTGCCGATCCACTCCGGCGAAGCATATTCGTCGGGCCGGTGGCTCACGCCACCGCGGCAGGGAATGAACAGCATCGCCACCGGTGCAATTCGCGCCATGAAAAGGGAATCGTGATAGGCGCGGCTCACCATGCGCATCGGCGTCTTGCCCGCGTCCTTCGCGGCTCTTTCCATGATGTCCAGAATCTCTGCGTCGCATGTGGCCGGCGGATCGGCATTCACCACGCGTGCGTCGATGTCGACTCTTCGCTTGAGCGCTACATCCTGACATGCCAGTAACAGCGCGTGCATCACGCCGTTCCGTCGCGCCACTTCGATGTCGCGAATATCCGCTTCGAGCTTTACGCGGGAGGGGATGCTGTTCACCGCGCCGGGAAACACCTCGCAAACACCGACCGTGCCCACGGTGTCGACAGCGCCCGTCGATTTGGCTGCCTCTTCCAGCGCGAGAATCAACTCCGCCGCTGCACACAGCGCGTCTCTGCGGCCTGGCATTAATTTACCGCCGGCGTGTCCGCCTTCTCCTTCGATGGCTATGCATATGCTGGCCGGCGCGGCGATGTGCGTTACCAATCCGAGATCGATGCTTTCCTGCTCCAGCAGCGGTCCCTGCTCGATGTGCAGTTCGATGAATTTGTGAAACCGCCCTTGCGCCAAGGCTACCGATTCAAGCGGCCCACGAAAGCCGGCGGCCTCGCGCAACTCGTCCAGCCCGCGCCCCTCCTTGTCGCGCAGCGCCATCGCTTGTTCCAGCGCGAGCACGCTCGCCATCATGCGGCTGCCCAGGCATCCGATGCCGAAGCGCGTCGGCTCTTCTGCCGTGAAGATTACCAGTTCGATCGGCCGCCGCGGCTTGAATCCCATGGATCTGAGCACGCGAATCGCCTCGAGCCCCCCGAGCACGCCGACCACTCCGTCATACGATCCCGCATTTGGAATTGCGTCGATATGCGAGCCGGTGCCTATCGGCGCCAGTTCCGGCTCCGAGCCCTCCCACCGCGCAAACGTATTGCCGACCGCGTCTTCGGTCACCGCAAGCCCGGCTTGCGCGCATAGCCCCTTCACAAACGCTCGCGCGCGCAGATCCGCCTTGCTGAAGACAATGCGCGTGACTACCGGCGGCTCAGCCGCGGAGATCTGGGACAAGGCCGCAAGTTCGCTCATCAACCCGTCAATGCTGCGGTCCGGTCTCATGTCTGCGACGCTCCCTGCGATCCCAGCGGATGCCTTCGCCAATCCTTGTAGATGAGGTACTTTGCCGGTCCTTTTCCCAGCGCGCCGAACCATTGCGGACAATACGGCGCCATCCAGATGAAGTCGCCGGCCTCGACCGGGTACCAGGAGTCGCTGAGCTTGTAGATGCCGCCACCTTCGAGCATCAGCAGCCCGTGCTCCATGACGTGAATCTCCACCATGCTGAGCGCGGCGCCTGGATCGTAGGTCATCGTGTTCACGGCGAAGTCGTACATCGGGCCATCCGGCATCAACGCGCAAACTCGTAGCGACTCATCGCCCATTAACGGCGCCGCCTCTATGTCAGCTTCCTTGCCCACCACCACCTGAGGCGCAAGCGTGCTTGCCTCGGGTTCGTACAGCTTTTCGATGATTGCCGCCCGTGCCTTGGTCAGAGCGCGCACGCTGTGCTCGGTCCGCTGGGGCACGTAGAAAAAACCGCCGGCGGCCACTGACTGCTGATCGCGGTTCACTGTAAGCGACAGCTCGCCTTCGATGACGTACACGAACCGCTGCGCCGGCGTCGGTCCCAATGCACCGCCCGCTGCAAACTCCGCTGTCATTTGCGTGAACCGGGCGCCAAGCTGCGGCGCAACATGAATCACGAACTCAACGCCTGACGCGCCGGGCAGCGGCGTACGGATGAACGTGTCGGGCGTTTGCAGCAGATGATCGGGCTTCAGGCTGCTTCGCGTAGCTCCCAGATGGTGCAAATCGACCTCGTGTAGGGATTGCGTTGCTCGATTCTATCCAACCTCTGCGCCGATCTGCTCCAAAAACTTTTCGCCCACGCGCAACGCCGCCTCCACATCCTCTT
>Ga0335072_10011429_pt1 | contig 12714 bp, 14 predicted proteins | sample Lox_Sample_21_FD_206725 | JGI IMG/M metagenome (GOLD analysis project Ga0335072, IMG submission 206725) | Soil microbial communities from Loxahatchee National Wildlife Refuge, Florida, United States - Lox_Sample_2.1 | ecosystem: Environmental > Terrestrial > Soil > Wetlands | place: USA...
GACGTCGAGAAGTTGCTGTGCGGGAACGATCTTCGTTAGCGGACGATGCCTAGGCAGCCCATCGAGCTTGATGCCGAAGCGCTCGGTGAGTTCTCGCTCATACCAGTCAGCTGCCGGAATGTGAGGAGTCAAGGCGCGCGCGGAGTCATAGAGCGGACCTGCGAGGTCCAACAACTTGCCGCCCTCTTCAACGACGTAATGAAGGATGACTTGGGACCCCACACGGTCGGCGAAGATCCAGGCGAGGCGCGCGCCGCCTTCGATCCGGCGTTCTGCCGCAGTCTGCAGGCTTGCCGGCGCTCCAATCATGGGTGACCTCCAACAATGTCGCTCGCGCGATTAAGCAACGCGCTCAAGTGTGCCGGAACCACGAGCCCCAAGACGAGGACTGGAACAAAGATCAATAACATCGACCCGATCGCGCCCAGGTCGCGCTCGCCGCGCAGCATGCCCTCGGGCATAGGTCCGACAGTCACGCCCATCGTCCAGCGCACGAGGCCGCTAAAAGCAACGAGCAGCAGTGCAAGCATCACGACCGCGACGGGCCACGCGCCGCCTGAAAAACCACCGGTCAAAATCATCAGCTCACTTCGGAAGGTACCGAACGGTGGCATGCCCGCGAGGGCAAGACCTGCGAGGGCAAAAAGCGTTCCGGAAATCGGCATCACAGCGACACCCCCAGAGATTCCATCAATCTCGCGCGTGCCGAATCGAGCCGCAAGGCGGCCTGCTCCAAAAAATGCGAGCGCTTTAGTCGCAGAATGGTTGACCACATGCAAGAGTGCTCCGATGACGGCAAAGCGCGCGCCAAAGGCAAGACCGCAAGCGACTATGCCCATGTGCTCGATACTCGAATAGGCCAGCATACGCTTGATATCGCGCTGACGCAGAAGAAAGAATGCCCCAATGAAGAGCGAGAGCAATCCGACGATGAAAAACAGGTGTTGCGTCATGCTGGGACCTAGCGCCGCGTTTGCAATAGACCCAAACCGCGTAATCACGTAAAGGGCATCGGAGAGCAACACGCCTGAGAGCATTGCGCTTGTTGGTGTCGGGCCGGCGCCATGTGCATCTGGAAGCCACGTATGCATCGGTGCGAGTCCCATCTTGGTGCCAAAACCGATAAGGGCAAGAAGGAAAGCAAGACGCAGTGCGTCGCTATCGAGTTTACCGGCCATCGCGATATACGTCGCCCAATCCGGCGCATAGTGCGCCCCTAGCACGCCGGTTCCGGACGCATAGAGAACCACAACGCCGACCAAGCCAATCGCCAATCCGCACGATGCGATGAGGATGTACTTCCACGCGGCTTCGAGTGAGGCTTCCGTACCTTGAAGGCGCACTAGCAACGCGGCAAGGATCGTCGTTACTTCCAGGGCGACCCATAAGCCCGCCATGTTGGTCAGCAACGGCACCACCGCCTCAGCGCACGCAAAGGCGTTGGTTAGGGCGAGAAACTCGCGGCGATAGCGCTCGTCGCCGTCGGCGCCAATGGACTCGGCACGCACATACCACGTCCCATAGATGCCGACGGTGCCGTAGACGATCGCGACGGGAATGAGAAAGAGTGACGACAGCGCGTCAAGCGTGGAATGGCCGCTGGCGGTCGCGGACGCCGCTGCAAAGATGCACAGCGCAGTGGCGACGCCGGCGATGGCAGTGAGAGCGCTTCCGATGCGCGATGGCATCATGAGTGAAAGGATCGCCGCAACGATGGGAATGGCGACGATCGCAACAATGAGTGCGCTCAACCTTGCAGCCTCTCAAACACGGTAACCGATGCGGCGGCTTGCCGTTCAACGAGCGCCCGAACGAGGACAGCGAAAACCACGACCGCGATGAGCACGTCGATCAACAGTAGAATTCCGATGACAAATGGCAGCCCTGGTGCTAGCGTTATGGTTCCAAAGAATAGACCATCCTCGAGTGTGAGGAACGCTACGACTTGCGCAAGCGCGTTGGGTCGAAGAATCGAAACAAGGAACCCGATGAATACCATTGACAACGCAGTGGCAAGGTCGGCCTTCGGCAAGAACGCACCTTGATGGAGCGGTAGCTGCACCGACGTCAGGATCGAAATGCCAATCAGCGCCCCTGCGATGAGCAGCGAGAGAAGGACGTTAATCCGTGCTGGTAGCTCGATGCGGGCAGAAATGCCGCGCGCAAGTGACTGCATGTATCGCGGGAGAAGGATCCCTTTGAAGAGCAACGTGAGCGCTGCCAGTACGATAAGATCCCATCCGCCCTCCGTAATTCCGACGCCAAGACATATCGCCGCGACCAGCCACGCTTGGATGGCATAAACCCGGATGAACTCAGAAATCACCACCGAGCGAAAGAGCTGAAGCTGGACGAGCAGCAGCAGCGCGGCGATCGTTCCTGCGAATGCCTCCGGAACGGTCAACTGCGTCATCCAAACCCCACGACAAAGGCGAAAACGGCAAGGATCGCGACCAGAAGGCCGGTCGCGATGAATTCGGTGATTTTGTACAACCGGAGCTTCGCAAACGTCGTCTCGATCGCCACGATGGCCACCCCGACGGCGAGCATTTTTGCAAAGAGGGTGATGACGGCGAAAGCGATGGACCCCATGCTTCCACTCGAGGAAAGGCCCATTGGAAGCAACAGTACGTTTACAAATACGGTGTAAAGCAAGAACTGCTTCATCGATGAGCCCCACTTGAAGAGCGCCATCCACGGGCCGGAATGCTCGAACCAACGGGCATCGTCGATCATGCCGAATTCGATCGTCGCAGACGAACTCTCGATCGGGATGCGACCGGTATCGACCAGCATCATCATGAAGAATGCCGCAGTGGCAAGAACGTGCGCGGGTCGCAGCACATTAGCGGCCGAGTGCCGCAGCGCAGCATTCATCGCGTATGGGAGATCGGTCCCGGTAATAAACGCAACGGAGAAGAAGACGAAGATCAGCGTTGGCTCGACGAGAATACCGACCATCGTTGCCCGGCTACTGCCGATATTGGCGAACTGCGACCCGGAGTCGATGCCGGCGAGCGCCGTAGCAAAGCCGGCCAGAGCGAAGAGGAACGCACCGCCGAGTATGTCGCCGAACGTTGCCCCCGGCAAGGGGTATGTCGTCAGGACGGGGATTAAAGTTGCGATCGTTGCGTATGAGGCACAAGTGACATATGGCGCGGTCCGAAAAACCCACGATGTGGGATCTGGCCGGAGCGCCTGCTTGCGGAAGAATTTCCGGATATCGCGGTACGTTTGAAAAACCGAAGGCCCGCGCTTGCCTGCGACGATGGCCTCGGCGCGCGCGATAAAGCCCGTGAGCAGCGGTGAGAGGATCAAGAGCGTCAAAACTTGAGCAGCCTGCACCGCGATCGGGTGTAAGATCAACAGTTCTCCTGACAATAAACGTGACCGCATTGTCAGGAGTCATTGGCCGTATGGCAGTTTGCAACTGCACCCCTGCGTTGCGGGCGAACTCCACCGCCCGCGCCTTCCCTTCTTACTCGTCATCGGGGCTTCCTGGGCCTAGAGAGAAGCACGGCCGGCTTCCCTAACCGTTTCGTATCGATGGGTGATCGTGCATCCCTGCTGGAGGCGCAGTCGTTATTGCAGGCAAGGCTCAACGCTGCGCCAACGCGCCGAGACATAGGCCGGCGCTCACGATGAAAAAGACTCCCGCGTTGCCGTGCGATACCGCCGTGTACGCGTATGCGCCCACCGCGGCCAGCGCAACGGCCTGGACCCTGAGGATGCGATAGCTGCCGACGGGAATCAAGTAGGATACGAGCACCGCGACGGGGGCGAAAAATGGTGCCTTAGACGCCACGGCGCAGCACACGCCGGCCGCCGTGACAAGCAGCCTGAGACCCTCCGCGGCAAACGCTAAACGCTTCCGAGGATCGGTCTTGGTCTGACGACGCGGCTTGCGCATCAAGAACTCGCGGCAAGACTCTGATCTTGCCTTCGGAAGGGTTTGAGGATATCGCGATACGTCTGAGTGGTCGAGGAGCGGCATTCGCTGGCGATCGCTTCAGTGCGCGCGATACAGCATATGAGCGGCGGCGATAGAACCAAAAGAGTCAACGCATGAACTGCCGGCACCGATTGGGCGTAAGATCAAGAGGGTTCCCTCGACAACAGGCGTGGTCGTCAGGAGCCATTGGCCTTACGGCAGTTTGCATCTTCGCTCGTGGTTGCGCGCGAACTCCACCGCCCGAGGTCGCCTTCGATCCATTGCTCGAGCCTCCTGGCGGCGGGCAGGAGCATCGCTCCGTTCCTCGAATTCCTTGCTAAGAGTAGGCGATGGAGTACCGCCTTAACCGCCGCCTCGCGGCTGATGGCTCCTGTTCGAGAACGTAATCGAATCGGGGCTATTTTTGTGTTCATCGCTATCTCGAGGCTCAGCGAAAAACCGGCTGCTCACGATGGCGTGTTCGCCGCGGAGTGGTTACCGCTTGATCACAGCGACATCGGCGACAAATGCCAAAACCCACATTTTTCTAAGTGTGCAGGTGCGGCGGTTTACATTGGTGTCGCCTCACGCCAGATGATTTCGTAAATGGCGATGCGTCGCCCAAAATCGATCTGGCTCAACCGATCATTTATCGGCGATGGGGCCCGCCGCGAGCGTCGCAATGAGCGGCTGATGGCTCCTGCTTCTCGACGAGTAGGAGAGTAGCCATGGCCACGTTGATTATCGCTGACATCCATGCAAACGCCGCCGCACTGGCCGCGCTCCCCGAGGCAGATCAAGTCATCTGCGCGGGCGACATTGTTACCTTCGGCGTCGAACCGAACGAGTGCATCGACTGGCTGCGACGGCGTAAAGCAATGTGCATACGCGGCGAAGAGGACGATGCTGTCGCAAACAATGTGGCTCACGCTTTGCCGGACCGCCTAATCGCTGCCGGCATCGCGAGCCGATCGTGGACTCGCTTGCAGCTCACGCCTTCGAATCTGGCATGGCTCAGCGATCTCCCGCCCGAGATTCACGTAGCGATCGATGGATACCGTATGGGGATCGTGCATGCATATCCGGGTGACTACAACCGTTACTTGCGGCCCACGGACGAGGAACTGGAGCGAATGACGCGAGCGTTTCCGCTCGCCGACCTCGTCGTCGCCGCGCACACGCATCGACAGGGGAGCTGGCATTGCCGCGGCAGGCTCGTTCTGAACCCGGGCAGCGTCGGGCAGAATGCTCTGCCCGGATACGCAAGTTATGTGCTCTTCGAGCGCGGCAAGATCTCGTTTGGCGCCTCTCGCTACGACGTAGGAATGGCGGTCGAGCGCATACATCGCTCTTCGCTTCCTCATAGCGTGCAAGCCGCATGTATTCGAGAGCTAACGGAGGGCAGCTTACGTCCCTCAAGTCGGCTGCCGTGGCCCGTTCATCCACTACCGGCATGAAAGCAGTGCCGCGATGTTGGCTCTTTTCTCTTGGCACCAGGTCAGAACACTCGAGGCAGATCGTCGCTTCGAACGTAGAACGCCTCGGCGTCAACATTTTCGGGTTTCGGGTGGAGAAAGCGTCCGTCAACGAGTAACAAGAACACGATGACCACGGGAATCACAAGCATGCCAAGGGCGAGGTTGTAGGAATGGCGCTAGCAAGGATCGTCGCCAGGCAGGCGGACCGGCGCTCGCGCCAAGGAGCGCAGGAAACGGTCCTTTGATGCTGCGCGCGCCCTTGTCTGCGAAATAAGCGAAAAGGCTGAGGACACCCACGAGCGCCACGAATGTCAGAGCTTTGTGGAGCCGCGTGGCTTTGAGCATTGTAATTGAATGATCTACGCCAAAGAAGGATCGCTAGCGAAGCGCGGCTGCGCAAAGCAACGGCAACCGGGATGAAACGGTGGTATCCAGCGGATTGCGCGAGGCCGGATGCCCCATGCTGAACGGCATGCAGGGCAAGCCTCAGCGTACCCAGATACCTCGTAGCCCGATGGACTGCGATCCTTTGCAACGAGATCCGCGTGCGCGAGCATAAGCAGCCAATGACCTATGATCTCCGTTAATTGCAAGTCACCACTGATGCGGCCTTCGGGCGCGAGGGGTTCGAGTCGATAGAAGCCACCAGGAAGAGCGCGGCAGAGTTCGATCGCGCTCAGTTCCGCAAGCGCGCGCTTCAGCTTGGTACCCGTGAGGCCGACAGCTGAAGGCGCGAAGGCGAACGTTGACGCTTGCACGAGTGAACCGATGCGGACGCGCGCGACGCGCGCCCCAAGTGTAAGCGACTGCCAACGTGCGTCGCGCCACTTCCCCGACTCCTCGAAGACAAACTTCCACAGGTGCGGCCGCTGATCGATGGACTGCAAGTAGACCCGGTAGTCTTCTAAGGGCGGATACCAGAGATTGTCGCCTAAGAGCGTCGCGGCCACATCCTGGGACGTAAAGGGCCGATGAACGCTCAGCATGAGAACTGCCTGCCGCGCACGGTCATTCGGGCACAACATTTCGATAGTTGCGGAAAGCCGACTACGGGAACGCCGCCACAATCGCATCCAACATCCGTTCGTCACGTTCCAGGCCCTGCAAACGTGAATAGGTCTCCGAATCAGTAGAGGCGTTCGCCCGATCGAAAGCGTCCTCGATGACCTGACGGGCGGCGACTAACCGTTCCCGGACCAACCCGACATTGCCAATCCGCCACTCCAAAAGATAGCGTGTCGCCGCTGCGCGAACGCGCCCCTTAGAGCGATCGAGAAGTTCAGCGATGCGAGTCCGAAAGCGCTTGCGCAGTGCATGTGAGCGAAGGAATCCAGGGAGTGCACTCAATAGACCGCCGGTCACAAGCTCGAGCCCAGTTGTCGGTATTGGCGCACTCATTCGGGTAGCCGCTTCGCGCGCACCAAATTCGGCGCGATCAGCCTCTGTGTCTTCGTACGATTCCAGACCGAGTGCTTCGTTGGCCGCCTGCGAGAAGCGCTCTTCGAGCTCGGCAACAAGCTTGAACGCCGAAGCGTGCCGCTTCTCGATCCTCTTCGCAAGCGCCGACGAAATTTGGCCGGCCCAATCAGCTTCGAGCGTGGCGACGCACTCAAAGATCGCCTGCTCCCCGTTACTGGGGCCTAGTTCGACGAAGCGATCAAGACCGGCGTTCAGCGCCGTCGCGGCGTCCTCAAGGAGATCGCCGAGCAGCACGTCGATGGAGATAAGTTCCTCGGCGGGAAACGACTCGATTGCGCGGATCAGAATCTGGCCACGATCGTCCACGTCGTCCGCGATCTGCGCGAAGAGATCGCGCGCTTCCGCGCGCTGCTCGCTCGGAAGCAAGGCGGCTGCGCGTCGTAACTCGAGACTGCGTCGAAGCCGTCCAACCACGCGACGGATGCGCCGGGAGCGGGATCTGCGAGCAAGGCCGCCTCCACCCTCAGCAACGATGGTGCCAATGGCCTCGCGCAAAGCGTCGACGCGAGCATCACGCAGCCGCGCATCGACCGAGAACAACGACACAGGCTCGTGGAGCGCGGCCTCAACGGTGTTTCGGGTAAAGGTGATGACGTCGGCTTCGGCCTCTTCCACGAGGTCTATTTTCGCAAGGACCACGATTACGCGATCGGCGAGATCGCGGACGTATCGAAGAAACGTTACCTCTTCATTCGTCAGCGGGGGTTCCGGGCCGGTGACAAAGATGCCGAGGTCAGCGCGTTCGCTCGCCTCCCTGGCCGTTTGCGTGTTGTGCTCGAACGTTGATGCAATGCCGGGGGTATCGACGAGGGTCATCTCGCGTAACATCGCGACGGGCAACGTCACATCGACCTTAGCGACGCCGCGCGCATTCTTTGGGTTGTTCTCTTCTGTAACAAACGTCGCTAGATCGCGAAGGTTGACGGGCTCTGCGTGGCCGTCAAGATAGTGTACCGTCGCGCTGCGCTCGCCGAATGCGATGCGGGTCATCACACCAGTGAGAGGGAGACGCCCTGTCGGTAGAATGTCCTCAACCAAGAGCGCGTTGATCAGCGAGCTTTTCCCCCGTTTGAACTGACCAAGTACGACGACCGAAGCCGCATTACCATGCACTTGTTCGATAATTGACGCGAGGTCGGCCCGCAACAGGTCATCGCCGTAGACGCCCGCGAGCGCGGTAAGGGAATCGAGATACCTCTCTGCGCCGTCCTGCACGGTCTCGATCAGCGCGCGCGCATTTCGCGTTCGGTTTCTAGCGGGCGATTATACTTTTCAGCTCGCTCACTACGCGCTGGCGCTCCTGCCTTGATGTAATCGCCGTCGATGACGACCGCGAGATTGCCGATAAAGATGTCGGACGTTTCTCCCGATCGGTGGGATACGACGGTCTTGTACCCGTCGAGGACCGCCTCGCCCCACGTATGGATCGTTTCACTCACGGCACCGATCGGATTGGGCTTGAGGAGTATGCGGCCGGCCAAACCATCGTAGATGGCGCGCCCTAGGCGGGCCGGGTCAGTGACAAAAATATAGTCACCGACGAGGATAACGTGGCTCCCGAGCCGGAGGGTGAGCCGCTCCCAACCCCCGATGTGGCCTTCATGCAGCGGGTCTTCGAGGATGACGATGGGGAGATGCTCGACGAGCTGAGGCCACCAATCGCTCATCTCACTGCTTGAGAATCGTCGTCCAACTTCGGGGGAGTAGGCACCGTCCACGTTGTGAAAGCCGTTGGCCGCAGCACCAATCGCGAGAAAGCCCCATTGCGGGGCGCGGTAGCCGGCGCGCTCAATGGCGCTGCATAACAGGGACATTGCATCGAGAACGGCGCTCCCGCTGAATACGAAGGTGCCCTCATCACCGAAACTTGGGCGCATGCCGGCTTCCTCGAAGCACGATCGTAACTCGACGTAGACCTCCGCTCCGCAACAAACGCCGTCGGACCGTTGAGAATTCGCGCGGCGCTTGAGCGCCCCATTGATAACGTTGAAAACGTGGACCGGGTAGCGGAGCATTTTGCACGCCGCGCCAGCCAAGAGCGCCGACCGTGGGTGACCCGCGCGGGTCAGGGATTTCCATCGCATCGATCGATTCGATCCCCGTTCCACGCTGGTCACTTTGTATGTAGGGCCGTGGCGCGTGTTCTGGCGGGAACTGGAGCAAACGTCGCAAGTGCGATGCGCGCTTTCACAATGCCCATGCGCTCGCATCCATGCGCGAGCACATAATCTCGCGAGACCGCTAAGATACGGCGTACTTCGTCACGAACTAGTCGATGGAGCGCGTCCACCCAAGCGCATACCTCCGATGCGTGCTCGGGCCCGGGTGGGACTCGAAGATCCTCTATCGAGACGCGCTGGATCGCGAACATTTTTGGCAGGAGATGCCTAGCTCGCACCACGCGCATGACCGCGATCGCTTCCACAACGGCGATCTCTGCATCGGCGAGCTCGCGGGCATATAGCTTAAACCGGGCTCGAGCCCGTAGGCCAATGTTCGCACACACGAGGCGCCCGAAACCTAAGCCGATCCGATCGAATGCGTCTCGACGAAGGTTCGTTGCAAGTTCGCGTTCGAGGTTGGTGCCTTGCCCATCAAGAGCAGCGAGAGCTTCGCGCTCGAGCACACGAAGCGGGTGCACGAAAAACTCTTCGAGTCGCTCATCGTCTTCGGCGCAACCGGCGACTAGACGCGCCCGCGCAGCCTTCTCGACACTTCGGAGTCTTGCAAAAAGCTCTTCAAGGTGGGGCGTGTGAGGCATAAAAAGCTCCTGACCATCGCAACAGTTGTCAGGAGCCATCAGCCGGTGGAACCGGCGGGCCGCGGGGGTGCTCCATCCCCGTTTTCGTTAACTTCTCGCCGTTCAAGGGGCCGCCCTTCGATTACCATGTTGAAGGGGGCCACCGCTCAAGGATCTCCTCAAATCGAGCGAATGCGCGAGAAAGTCGTTGCCGGCGCGCTAGATAGCGCTGCAGCTCGCTCCCCGTCTTCGCATAAGTAATGTCGGCCACTAGAGCCGCTTCAAAGTCGGATCGATCATCGCCGAGGACTATGGTGCGGCGACCTGCCTTGCGCTCGTCTTCAACGAAGCCCCTCTTGTCGATCCCCGCGAGGCTGTCATCGCGAAAATGGATACGCCAGCCATCGCTCCTAAATTCGGCTCTGTTACCGATCACGGGCAGATTCACATCGCGCCGAGCAAGATAGCGTTTAACTAATTCCTCAATCCCCGACGTCAACACGAGAAGCGCAACGCCGGCGGCAGCGCAAGCGCGTGCAAACATTGGGAATGAATGGTCAAAGCGGATACCGGCTTCGAGCAGCCGTTCGGCTTCGTCTCGGTCAAGGGATAGGGCGCGCGCGCGCCTCACAATGTCGCTGCGATACTCGCGCTCTGCTGGCAGCGAAGCGCCATCCGGAAATCTAGGCGCCGTCGATGCGAGATAGTCAAGCATATCGCGATCGACGATCGTCCCGTTAAAGTCGCAGAACGCGACAGCCCGTACGTCGCTGATTGCGCGCTCCAATATATATCAACTTACGCGCTACGCGCGTGCGGGTTTCGATTTTGGCCCGCGCGTCATGCGAATATAGTCAGCCGCCTCGACCGTCACGAGACCTTCGCCAATGAGCTGTTCGAGATCGGGCAAAATCTGATCGATCTTCTCCTCATCGTCGACAACTTCGATCAGGATCGGAAGATTCGGAAGCCACGAAAAGACCCCGGCTATGTGAATCTGGTCGTGCTGGCCGAACCCTTCGATTCCGCGAAAGACCGTGGCGCCGGCGATATGCCTGGTACGGAGTAGTTCAACGACGGCCGTGTGCATAGGCTGAATTCCGTGGCGATCGGCTCCGTCGACGAAGATCCGAAGCAGCAGTCCCTTTTTGAAGTCGGGCATTGATCACCTCATGCTGCGAGAGTAGCGCAAAATCACCCCAAATGATACAGACCGTCGTCTGAATTGTCATCCGCCTTCGGCTCCCTCGCCGCTCGCTGCTTGGTATATGCAAGACGCGGCGACGACGACGTGAAGGGTACTGCAGCGTTGGTTTCGTATTCGAGACCTAGCGACGGGTAAAGCGAGGAAGAGATACGCGCAAACCACGCGCAGGTGCGGTCAGCTTTCGATCGTTTTGAGGACATTGCGCACCAACTGAGGTGGTGCAAACGCGCGCCTAGACTAGAGCCATAAAAACTGCACAGGTGTGCTGCCGCACTTACTTATGCTCCGGCGCGCCGCATCGGATTTGAGCCGAGCTGGGAGACTGGGCGATAGGCCTTGCCCGCCTTCGGCTTCAGCGGCCCGCTGCCCGATGGCCCGCAGCGTTTGCGCTCTTTCATTGTAGGCGGGTTCATAGTAGGAAAGACGGATCCAGATGGCCAGGCGTGGATGTTCGGCGACGACGCAGGTGAATGCACGGAAAGCTTGTAGCGAATGCGCATGGATAAGAACGACGATATCCGGACCGAGGTCGAAGCTGCCGACGCGACGGGGATGGTCGCGAACCAAGAGTTGCTCGCGTCGTTTCCCGCCGAGGCCCTACGCGGCGCGGTCCCTCCTTCGCATCACGCGCGTGCCTCGATCGACCGGCTCGAGGGCGAACTCGCAAAGGGTCGCCCAAACCGAAAATCGCTCGAGCAGCATGTCAGCGCCCTGCGGTCGGTGCGTGAGCTGGAGGCAACGATCGCCAATTGGTGGGACAGCCCCACCACGCAGCGCATCATCTTCGATCTCACAGAAATCGGGCTGTGAACGTCGCGATCGCGATGATTTTTGCCGCGGCCGGCTTGATGAACGTGGCGCAAGCGACTCCGTCGCCGACGTCGACGCCGAATCCGTATGTCGACGGGCCGACCGTGTACGCGCAGCACTGTCTTGCATGCCACGGTGACCAGGGCCAGGGACTTGCGGGTGTGCCGCAGCTCTCGGGCAACGCCGCCGTCACGGCGAACGATCCCCACAACGTCATCACGATCATCAAACACGGGAAGGGCGCGATGCCGGCCTTCGATGCACGGCTTACCGACATCGAGATCGCTGCGGTGGCCACGTATATCCGTACCGCGTGGGGCAACGCGGGGACGTCCGTCGCACCCTACCAAGTCGACGCGGTGCACCGGGACATGAGGCCTTAGCCGGCGTCGGCGCCTTCCTGCGCGATCTGCGCGTAGTTGAGGATCGACACGAGCAACACGCCGCCCAAGCAGTTGCCGACGAACACGGGCGCGAGAAAATTCGCGAGATAATTCGGCAGTGAGACGGCGCCTTCCACTACGGCGTAGAGGCCTTCAACCGATCCCGCGATGATGTGCGAGAGACCCGCGGCACCGACGAGATAGGTGATGATGATTACGACGGCGAGCCGTGAATTCTCGGCAGCCGGCAAGAGCCAAACCATCAGGGCGATCAGCCAGCCGGCGAAGATGCCTTTCACGAGTGTCGTTGTAAAACCGTACGAGAGTGTCGTCGTGCCCAGGTCGAGGAACGCGGCTTTTACAGTGGGCGCGAAGCTATCGGTGTGGGCGACGAGGAGCGCAAAGAGCGCAGCGCCGGCGAGATTCGTGAGAAGCACGATGCCCCACATCCGCACGACGTTTCCGAGGATGCTCCACTTCCGGCGACTGTCGAGGAGCGGGACGATCGCCGTGACCGTGTTCTCGGTGAAGAGCTGCTGGCGCCCCATCACAACGATGAGAAAACCCAGGGTGTACCCGAGATTTGCGATCAGCGGCGTCCACGGCGCATTCGGCGGCAACGCGGCTTGAATCACGCCGGTTGCGACCAGTGAAAAGCCCATCGATAGCCCGGCCGCGAGCCGGGA
>Ga0335072_10011430_pt1 | contig 12714 bp, 11 predicted proteins | sample Lox_Sample_21_FD_206725 | JGI IMG/M metagenome (GOLD analysis project Ga0335072, IMG submission 206725) | Soil microbial communities from Loxahatchee National Wildlife Refuge, Florida, United States - Lox_Sample_2.1 | ecosystem: Environmental > Terrestrial > Soil > Wetlands | place: USA...
CATTCCGACATCTCGATCGAAGGGAGAACTTCGGTGAGAAAAACCGTCTCAGTGGTGATGTTTCAAGCCGTTTTGTGCTTGATCGCAACGTTGGTGTCCGGTTGTAAGGGACACTATTCGATTGCCGCGCCGGTTGCCCCAACTCTGCCGCCATCGATCGACACATCAAAGTGGATGGATGTCACGACAGCGTACAGTTCAAGCGACTACAAAGAGGATCTGACGAACTACAAAACGGCCATCGGCACCTCGCTGACTGATCCCGCCCAATTGGCGAAGGCGAAAGAGGCACGCAACGACATCATCTGGGGTGAGATGGGTGCAATTGAGAGAGTCTATGGTGAATACCACACCAGGCTGTTCTCCGACAAAAATCAGATCGCCGTAGCATCTGACGGTTTGACGTTGGGGCTAACAGCAGCTTCAAGCATCGCGACTCATGCTCCAACAAAGACGCTTTGAGCTCTCTCGGAACGGCGTTCACCGGTCTGGGCCTGTCGATTGATAAGAATTACTTCGGCCAACAATCTTTCCAGATTCTCGGCGTCGCGATGCAAACCCGACGCGACAAGGTGCGTTCCGCGATCGCAATGAACCTGAGCTTGTGCGATGTAGTCACTTACCCCTTGCTTCAGGCTCAACGAGACTTGATTCAGTACTACAGTGCGGGAACTCTTGACAGTGCCCTTCAGGAACTCCAGGAAGAGGCGGGAACAGCCACGGCAGCGGCTGCATCAGGTGGAACACCGTCGGGAACTCCGCCCCCTCCCGCAAGCAATCAGCCGTCGAATCTTACATTGAGCTGTAACGCAAATTCGGGAGCCCCAGCGGCAGTGCCAACCTTTAGCCCTCCGGCGGGCCATTATGATTCGCCGCAACAGATAACGATTTCCGATACAAGCGCTGGTGCCAAGATCTACTTCACCACGGATGGATCTGTTCCCACGACTAGCTCAACCGCTTACTCAAGTCCGATACAAGTGAGCAAGACTGAAACGGTTCAGGCGATTGCAGCGGCTGCAGGTTCGTCGAACAGCCCAGTAGGCTCCGCCGCCTATACAATAGGGGCTCCCGCAGCGGAAACGGCGGAAACGGCCGCCCCTCCGACATTTAGTCCGGTCGCTGGCGCTTACACGACCACCCAACAGGTCGAAATCTCCGACACAGCTGCTGGTGCGAAGATTTACTTCACTGTAGACGGATCGGTTCCCACGACTAGCTCAACCCATTACTCGGGTCCGATAGAGGTGACCAAGACTGCGACGGTTCAGGCAATTGCAGCGGCTCCTGGATTCTCGAACAGCCCCGTATCCTCCGCCGCCTATACAATCAGACCTCCTGCAGCAAAGGTGACCGTTTCCCCGACTTTTAGCCCCGCCGCTGGCGCTTACGCAACGGCCCAGCAGGTTACAATTTCCGACGCTACCGCCGGTGCAAAGATTTACTTCACCGTAGACGGATCGGTTCCTACAACCAAATCGTCTGTCTACTCAAGTGCAATCCAGGTAAGCAAAACTGAGACAGTGCAGGCCAGCCCCATAACGGTCTGATCCATTGTGCATCACCAAAGTCGAGGTTGCAGTAGAGTCACCCGCAATCCGGAAGTTGCTCCAAAAACAGGTCACTTCCGGATCGGCCACTAACCACTCGGAGCGCCACAGCTTCTAAAACGACGGGCCTTGCAGCCCGGAATTGCGAACGCGTGGACTACTTTGATGCGGCTCTCGTGGAGACTTGATCGACGAGGGCAATATGCACGTCGCCGTGCGTATGAATCTCACCGGTCTTTTCGTTGTAATCAACCCCATCAGCGTGCAGGACCACTGTTGACCGAGGCATCGAGTATCCTTGGCCTGTTCGCTGACGCCGAACACGAGCAGCGGGGCGTGGAATCATTGTCAGTTCAACATCGCCTCTTAGCTGGAGAACGTCTCCGACCTCTGCACTTGAGAGGATTTTCTGTGCGCTGGACGCTTCCATGCTGAATACCACGTTATGGCCATCGGGGAAAGCAAATAGAAAGTGGAGCCGATCTGGCTGCGCTTTCGTCTCTTGGCACACAGACAGAGAGACACACGCGAAAAGCTGACACGCCATCGCGACACACAGCAATAGGAGCTTCATGGGACTGTCCCTCCTCAAAGAACTATCCACGTTCTTATGTCCGCACCTTGGCCACGTCGGATTTCCTGCGCACGATGCGACCAGACCAGTCTTTTAGACTGCTCCGAGAATGAAGTGTATTTGCAAAATTTCGCCTCCTCTGTGTGCGCTGATCGTAAGCCTGATGGCGCTCCCTCGGATTCCGGTTGGATGACCCGCCCAACCAGAAATTGCACCATTTTGGGTAACTGACGGATTGCCCACAAGTCGCCCGTCAGGCTGATCAAGGGCGGTGGCAGATTTTGGAACGGCATGGTCAGTCAATCAGGTCGAAACCTTTCGCTTCCGAGAGAAGCTCTGGGTGCCGTCTTAGTGTCGGCGTGGTCAGGTATTTGCCCAAATCCCTTACTCTGATTGGGGTTGGCAAAGGCAGTAGTTCCGGGCCCGCCCGTCTATGCCGTCCGAATCGTTTGCATTGACACTGGCAGTTATGGCAGGTCATTCCTACTCAGCCTTTCTCCTTGACTCAGGAGTGAAGGCAAGCCAGAATGATGATTGAGGATCGACAGTCCGGCTTGCCGGGTTGTTGGTTTCGGGCCGTTAGGGAGTTGACGCTTCCTAACGGCCATTCCTATTTGCGCACCGTTTCTCTTCTCATCTTCTTTGGTGGCGGCTTCATAACGCTCCCTTCAGGCTGATGTACTTTTCCCGCTTCGCTTTACGCATTACGAAAGACTCAGGATGCTTGCGCAGAGCCGATTCAACGGAATTACGGTTAGCATCCTTAATCCCTAATGCGTGAAGGAACAAAAGCACATCGTTAATTCGCGCCTCTCCGACGTAGCTCACATACCAGCGAATCGCTTTCCACAACGGTAATTCCAACCGAAGTTGTGAAATTGCCGTATGCACCTCGATGGTCTCGCCAATTGCATCTGACGAGTCCTCTTTTTCCGCTTCGAGCACTCCCTCAGGTCCTAGCATCCCAGCCAGTTCGTCGATCTTCATGGCACGTTCCTGCAATTCCTTCTGGAGTACAACGTAACGGTTGTATGCATCGGCATACTTTTTCTTCTCACTCCGAATTGTCTGTACCCGCTGGCATTCGGAAGCGAGTTGCTGTTTTAATGCATCGAGAGCATCCGTCAAAAGTGGCATAACCCAATTAGACCACTTTGACATTACCTTGTCAAGAATTAAGGAATGTGGAGGAAATATACTCTCTAAAGCCTCATGTGTGAAGAAAAGCGGATTGGGTCGGCGACTGTTGCAGGGCCTACCGAGGGTCAGCATCGCCCACCCCCGGATTTCCGCAGCAACGCACTCGTAAGGACACCACCATCGCGCCTCCCACATGGATTTTCGGGGAGATACGGGGAAATCAGCAATTAACCCTTTGGTCCAAGAAATTCCCGAGTGTCACCCAGGTGGGGGATGACAGAGAAATCGTATCGGCCCAAGTTAGAGCCTAGCTCTGGAGGAAAAATGACTCTGCAAGAACCAGTAAATGAGATTTTTCCAAGATCTGGCATCTGTCGTTGGCTATCGACGTTTCTTCTGCTCGCCGTGGCGACGGTGCCTTCGGCGCAAGGACAAATAATCATGACGCTGGACGCGCCCGGTGCGGACCTGACACCTGGTGATTACAATGGCACCTTTCCCAGTGCCCTAAATGCTGAAGGAGCAGTCACCGGATATTACGAAGACTCCACATTCGTCTATCACGGCTTCATTCGAACCGCGAAGGGGGACTACGTCACATTCGAGGCACCTGGAGCGGACACGACGCCAAACTCCTACAATGGAACCGTTCCGAGCAACATCAACGACCTTGGAGTTGTTGTTGGATCGTACTACGACGCAACCGGCGCCAGCCATGGTTTTCTCCGCGGCCCGGACGGAAAATTTACGACATTTAATGTGCCAGATCAGGCAGGAATCAATCCTATCGCCATCAACCTCGAAGGAGAGGTGGTCGGCTACTACATTGACCCGAGCTACGTGATCCATGCTTTCCTGCGTACTCCGAACGGCAAAATCACCACGTGGAATGGCCCAGGAGCGTGTACAGGTAGCAACCTGAACGGATGCTATGGGTCGGGAGCGAGTAACTTGAACGCCTTTGGCATCATTGCTGGAGGCTACGAAGATGTCAACTTCGTCCATCACAACTTCGTGCGGGACTTGGACGGCAACCTGAAAGTCTTTGATGTTGCCGGTGCAGGCACTGGCGCCTATCAAGGCACCGGGTGTCCCGGCTGTTTCTTGGGATTCAATCAGTTTGGGGCGATCGCTGGCATCTGGAGCGACTCCAATAGCGTGAACCATGGGTTCATTCGAAGCCCCTTCGGCAAGATCTCGACGTTCGATGCACCTGGGGCCGGGAGCGGTGCCGAACAAGGGACGGGTTGCTTCTCCGATTGCCCCGTCAGCATCAACGATTGGGGGGCCGTCACTGGAGAGTACATCGATGCGAACGACAACTATCACGGGTATCTGCGAAGCCCTGAGGGAAAAATTGTTTCATTCGATCCTCCCGGTTCTGTGTTTACCTTGCCGTTCAGCATCAATGACGGAGGAGTGATCACCGGCTACTATGCCGACGCAAATATCGTCTATCATGGCTTTCTGAGATTCCCAGATTGATCAGTGATCTCTCGTACGGAACTGTCAGCCTCAACGCCAGCAGCGTGTTTTTGGATGCGTCTTAGGACCGCCGGATCGCTGAGATTCGGCGGTTCCTGAACGTGAAGGTGGTTCATCCGATGCGGACCACGAGAGCCCAAGCAAATATGCATGTGGCAGGCAGCGGACTACCCTGCCGATTCAGAGAAACTATCAGTCAGGGAACTTGGTCGGTTTCCTGCGTATTCGGTCATCCAGCCTCCACCTTTTCAAGCTAGTTCCTCGAACGCAACCTATATTACGACGAGCGCGTCGAGCGGGTCACACCATGATGACTACTGGTTGAGTAAACTTCCTGCGCACCTTCGCCATGTTGTAAATCCTCAGGTATGCCACAAAGATATGGGGTGCAATTGCAAAAAGCGGCGTTGTCGGTTGCGGCTTATACGTCGTTCGCCAAGGGTGCTTGAGTAGCTGATTCCTCCAGATTTGATGACTTGCCGTTCCAAAGAGACCTTGCCACCTTATGAAGCTTTTCGGCCAGCCCTAGAGCCGCCACAAGATAAAGCAAGCACCCAATAACACCTTGAACTGGCGGAAACGTATGATTCCCTACGTCGAATAAAACACCCCAGATAATCGCGGAAGGGATGAGGGTTGTAGCAGTCGATAATTCCAAGTATTTGAAAGAAAAGTTGCACAGAGCATTCCCAGCGAGGCTCAACGTGCATATACTGCTTTCATCCCCGACTTCCTTGAGCTTTCCCGAGGAATCTCCATGTCAGACGACCAGGCAGTTTCCCGGCTGCTGGGCATGCTGTATGCAGCTCCAACCTCGCCTGAACGGTGGGTGGACTTCCTTCGTGCTACATGTTCTGTCATTGGAGCAGAAAATGCCGCTTTGATCGGGCACGATGTTGCGACAAGGGAGCACCGCCTCTTCGGCTCGTTAGGCGACAGCATTCCTGCCGAGGGGGCGGATTTGTATGCTGACAGATATTGGGAATATGACGAGTGGACGCGGCGCGGCCTACCCCGATTGGGCGCGGGGCGGGTCGTGATCGGCACCGAGGTCTGGCCTAAGGCGGAGTTCTTTCAAAGTGTTTTCTATAACGAATTCTTAAAGCAATTCGATATTTGCTTTTTGATTTCTGTCGGCACGCGCAACCTGCACAAACAGTTTGAAGTTCTCAGCATTTATCGTGGTCACGCTGATCAGGATTTCGATCCGATGGAAGTCGCGATTTTGGAGATGCTGTCACCCCATCTTCAAAATGCCCTCGCGATGAGAAGGCGGCTGGCGATGCTTGAGACGAGGATCGCGGATTTCGAAAATGCCCTCAATCTCATTGAGTCGGCGTTGGTGCTGCTTAATGAAGTTGGGCGAGTGGTGTTTGTGAACGCCGCGGCTAATGCAGTTCTAGGCCAGAACAGCGGTTTACGTTTGAATAAGTCGAGGTTGGAAGCGCATGGCGTAGCCGAAGCGGCGACACTACGGGACCTGATTGGCAACGCGGCTGCGACTGCAAAGCTAAAGGGACTCCATGGCGGAGGTGCCATGTCTGTTCCTCGTGCGGACTCGACGCCGTTGCACCTCATGGTGTCTCCGCTGCGATCAGAGGATGTAATCGTCCCTGGAGCAGCGGTCGTTGCTGTTTTCCTTAGCGACTCGGAGAGGCATCCAGCTGTTCCGGAAGAAGTATTGCGAACTCTCTTCGGATTGACGGCTGCGGAGGCACGATTGGCCATCTATATTTTCGATGGACATTCACTCTCAGAAGCTGCCGAGCTGAATTGTGTGAGCCGGGAAACCGTGAAGTCTCAGATCGCCTCCGTCTTTCAAAAGACAGGTGCGAGAAGACAGAGTGAATTGGTCCGCCTTCTTGCGCGTCTGCCGCTTAAGAGCTAAGAACCATGGCTATGGCGAATTTCGAAGAACTCGTCGACCGGATATACGAGGCAGTCGTCGAGCCCGAAAACTGGGGAAGTGTGCTGACCGATCTCGCTCGGATCGCATCCGGTGTGGGCGGTGCGATCGTCACACGCCGTGAAGACCAGGATCGATGGACAAGTTCCCGAGTCTCACGCAATCTGCAGCGAAATCTTGCGGAGTGTCTCCGCTCCCCGCTCGCTAAAGAGTCGCAGACCACGGTCCGACTCCTTGCCGCCAAGAAATGCGGTTTCGTCGCCGATGAAGAGATATTCCCGCCAGAGGAGTTCGCGAGTGACTTTTGGACTTCGGAGTGGGCCGTCAGAAACAATGTGTATCACTGCGCCGCCACAGCCGTTCACGTGCCCAATGGAGATCTGGTTGTTGTACATCTGATGAGGCGGATTGGCTTACCAGGGTTCGATCGTACTCAATTAGATCTTCTTGATTCTTTTCGTCCGCATCTCGCTCGGGCCGGGCTTCTTGCGGCACGCTGGCGCCTTGAACGGGTTCGGGCAACTGCTGAAGCCTTGGATCTCATTGGTCTACCTGCTGCGATTCTCGACGTGAACGGGCGAGTTCTGGCGGCCAACTCTCTAATCCAGGAACTCGATAATCATGTCCGCTGGCTACCACGTAACGAAGTTGCTCTGACAGATCACTCAGCCAATGTTCTCCTTCGGAATGCGATCCGCGAATTGTCAAATCCATGTTCTACCGTGGTGCGATCGTTTCCTGTGAGCCGGGAAGGCGTTGAACCAATCGTGGTTCATTTGATACCGGCCACCATATCCGCCCGCGAATTGTTCAATGGAGGATTCGGCGTCCTTGCAGTAACGCCGATTACGACACCGGAACCGCCGGACTCGGCACTCATTCAAGGTCTTTTCGATCTCACCCCTGCCGAGGCACGGGTGGCAGGTGGCATCGTCGCCGGTATGACGATCAAAGAGATGGCTGCCCGCCATGCCGTGGGAACGGAGACAGTCCGCTCGCAAATGAAGTCTGTCCTATCGAAGATTGGCGTCCGCCGTCAACCAGAAGCTGCAACGAGGTTGGCGGTGCTAGCCCAAGCAACGAAGCACAGAGGACTGTAGTCGTCCCTGCTGCACCACCGTCCAGGTTCATACCGGTATGCGTTCGCAGTGCAAAGCCATTCACTGCGGGGATGCATTCCCTCCTGCTATGCGTTGGCGATTCATGCCGCACGTGACGCCCTCGCTGCCTGATCCAGTTATCGATTTAGACAATTCGCTCGAACCGTTTTCAGTGAAGCGGCTCCGCATCGCATGGAGAGTTGGATCAATCTCTCTTAATCACGGTCAAGGCAGTTTCGGCGGATCGCCTCTTTTCGCATGCGCAAAGCCTCTTCGATTTCTCATCAGCCAGGCGGGCGTCTTCAGGGAGTGACTTCGCAGCTAGGGGAGCGTGACTCGTACTTGAGCCGAATTCCCCAGCGATTCCGGAATAGGTCCTGAATCCTCCTTCGGCCGGAAGACGATCACCCCTTCGTCGAGCACGTCGCCGTTGATCCCTGGAAGTCCATAGATCATTTCGATGACAAAGGTGAAGGCCGCATCCTGATTTGTCAGCACTTTTTGCATCTGCGATTGAAGTTTGCGGAAAAGGCGACGTACATCCTCGTCGGTTGGGGCGGGGGAAATTGCTTCACTGAGGCGCTTTTCCTGTGACAGCACTAAGGTCAGCTCATGCTGCCGGACGTAGCGGTCGGCCGTCGCCCTTGGGATTTCGTGTTCGCGAAGATATGACGCCCACCGTCCGCTACGCCCTGTCTGCGCCAACATCGTCTTCATCGCGTGCAAACGCTCGGCAAGGCTGCGCCTGATAGCCTTGAGGTCTTCACGGGTCTTTCGTGCGATTGCGTCATGATCTTTCTGCGCGTCCCACAGTCGGAGGATCTCTTCATTGAGCCCGACCTCATTTGCCAGATCCTCGGCTGTCTTTTCCATTGCCTGTGCACTCTCCAGATTTCCCATATCGTCACCCGCTTTCTCATCTTTCTCCAAAGAAACGGGGGAAAGTCGGATTATTGCGGAAGGCTGCGTTGAGCTGCTCTGAAGTTTCGATGGGTTGGCGGAGAAGGCCTATTTGCCCAAGGGGGGCAACTCCACGGGCCAATATGCGCGGCATTGTTTGCTGCCCTCAAACCTCAAACTCTCCCTACGAAGCCGCACTTCACGCCATGGGTAGAGGGCGAGAACGGCGCCATGGGGCGTGTTGCCTGCATCCCCGAGGGTATGACAGTGGCTGAGGCTGAGAAGGTGTTTGTGGCCAATGGCGGACGGCTGTACAGTGGCCGGTCAGGGAACAGATTCATTTGGGAAGGAGAAATGATCAGATGATAATGACGGACGGCGAGTTGTGGGCCGGTCGCGCCACCCGGCGCACACTGAGCGGATGACAAACGGATGGATGGAGTGAAGACTTTCCCTCATCATGGAGGCCGGTCTTTTAAGTCCCCCGCTCCAGTTGCCTGCAATGCCACGTAACCAAGGCCAGGGCGCGGACGCTCCGTTACTACAGGGCGTTCCCTGAGGCTCCCACGGTCAATTAACGTGCGGTGTGCTTCGGAGGTGGAAGCCTCTGAGCAATCATATTCCGGACCGATTTGTTCCAGTTCTCTCGCAGTGGCGTCCCAGTGAAAAGTGAAATGCACAAGACAACTAGAAAGCGTAAAAACCCCAGTGCAATACCGACGGGAAGTAGGATTATCCAGAAGAGGCCAAATAGTCCGCCATGGCGGTAATCCGTCCCAGATAAAATGAGCAAGGGAATCATCGCCAGAAGGTACAGCAGTTGCATTGCAAATTGCTTTGCGAACTCCACGAGATTTTTTATTTTCTGCTGAAAGGTCTCTTTGGGTGGAGTTTTGCAAATGAATTTCTCTCGCTCTGCAGCTTCCCGCTCCCTTGCGGCCACAGCCTCGGCCAATGCGATGGCTGCTAGTGTGTCGGGAGAGTTTTGAGGGACATTTTGAAATTTGGCGGGTAAATGGTACGGTTTGGCCGATGGAGTTTTGTATTGTTCAGCTCTATCCTTCAAATTCTCCCTACGAACCCACGCACACGCACATTTGTATTCACGAAACGCTACCCCCTGGTTCCAGCCTCTCTTAAATGTGTTGGCCCAAGGCAGGTGCGTGTGCCCATTTTTTGCAGCTTCAACCGCTGCCTCAAGTAGGTATGGGTTATCCATCCATTCATTTTTAGGGGACCTTGCTCGGGTCCTTTCATTTTTCGCCATACCCTTTTTCCCTCGTACTGCTAAGTAATCGGTACGCACACTCAAGAAAACCCGGTGCGTATGTGCCGAATAAGCTGCTCATTCGCTCATTCACGGGTTCGAAGCCGAGAATGCATCACGCTCGGGCTGGTCGGTCGCACTAAAAAATCGGCCCTCGTCGGAGGGTGCCAACGAGGGCCCATGCATTTTGGGAAATTCACATACAATCGTTGCATTCTATGTGTCCCTCTAAGCGTCGGCCCGCCCCGAGTGAAAGTCAACTGAAAAAGCCTGGGCCGTTCGCAAACCGGAGCGGCTTTATGCCGCGCAGGATAGCCGCAGGCTGTGAGCTTGCGTTTTTCAATTTACTTTCACTCGGCGCGGGGCCGCTCTCACACGAGCCAATCAGAGATTGATGTCTTTCACTGTTGCGGTCCTCATTTGGGTGCCCCATGGGGGCCGCTCTGTTGTTTGCAGACGCCTCTCTGTTTGGTGCACGCGAAATGGGTGATTTATATGAATTATTGCGAAAAATCGTAGAATTTACGTTTGTGCAAATTTGGGCGTTGCGGAGGTCTATAAGCGACCCCATGGCAGAATTTAGGCCGCCCCACCGTCTTGATTCTAGTGGATTTACAATCCATAGGTGTGAGACCGGACTATGTTTAGAAGCACGCTTGTTAGGCTGATCGTCGCGATGTTGCTCGGAGACAGCTTGGCCGGGGCGCGAACTCGGACGGGCACGATTGTTGTGTTGGGCGGTTCGACGGACAAAATCGTCGTTGCTGTGGATAGCCGAACTAACGTTTCAGACGGTCGCATCGACGATAGCCAATGCAAGATAACCAGGCTACGAGATCGCAATCTTCTTTTCATTTCAACGGGCACGGCGTCATATTACTCACCGTCCATGAAATCGCTCTCGTGGGACGCGGAGAAGATAATTCTCAAGGTCAACGGTGGCGGCGGCCCCAAATCAATCAGGGGTTTGGCTACCGAGTGGGGAGAGTCCGTGGCTGGCGCGATCAATGAAGCGCTCAGGCAGAAACCCGACAGTCGAAACACCATCTTGCGCGAGGTAGACCCATCAAACGACGGCATTGTGGCGGGGCTCTTTCTGGGGGTAGAGGACCGCACCTTAGTGGCGTTCGACAATGTAGTCGAATATAGGTTTGGTCAAGCAACGCCTGATCTCAAGCCTCTGCCACTTACTGGGCAGATGACCTTTGGTGGGTTCGGGAAAACTCGGGTAGTTGATGAGTTGCTCGCGGGCAAGACCCCATTCGCGAAGGCAGAAGCGCAGCGATGGCAAGCCGAAGCAAGATTCCGCCAAAGGACCGAGATGTTAGAAAAGCAATCGAATGGGCTCAAGAGACAATGAGTTAACGGCGAGTCCCATCTGGCGAGGATGTGTTGAAGAGCCGAAGATCGGCTTATGTCCGGGGCAGTGGGAGTTGAGCTCTTGGACGGAGATGGTCTGGCAGCCAACACCGTTCGCCTTGCGGTGTGTTGTGCCACTGTCTAACCTCAATCGTTGTCTTTTCGGCCATCGTGAATTTGTTCTCCATATGACCTTTCTATTGTGGGGACTTTTGTGGGGACCCTAGATGAGAAATGAGGGTAAACCATGGGCATGCGGACTCATAGAGGTGGGTGCGCAAGATTTTTGGAATCAGCACTAACGGGCAACAATAGCTCTGAATGGCAACCCATGGATAAAACAGCCAAATCGCTTGGGGTGCGAGGGGTCGGCAGTTCAAATCTGCCCGTCCCGACCATTGCATTGCCTGCAGCAGACGCGGCCTGAGGGCCGCATTTCTGTTTGTGGCGCAGAACCAGCGATGGTTCAGATTTCCAACTCATCACGATCGTGGACCAGCCGCGAGATCCCCAGGATTGGCGGCTACCGCTCACAGTGCGTTTCTAAAAAACTTGCGGTATTGAGCCAGCCTCGCGAAACGCAGATTCGCAACTGCGTTTAGCTGGAAAGCGGCCAAGCTTCGCTCAGAAAACAGTTGCCAGTGATCAGAAAGGGAACCGCAGATCCCCTTCGATTCCGCTCAGGGCAGGCTCTCGATTTGCCGGGCTCACGCGCAGCTTCACCAGGGATGACAGGGAGGCAGGAACCTACGCGCTGGACAGGAGGTCATGGACCAGCTGCGCGTTTTCGCGGATTTCATCTTTGTTTTTGGGGAAGACGCCGATGTAGACGGCGTCGTTGGGCTTGATGCTGGCGTAGGCTTTTTTGAAGGCTGCGGGGACGGCCTGCTCGGCAACGCGGCCGGCGGCGAGGATTTTGAAGGCGAAGCAAGGCTTGGGTGTCTGGCGGATCACCTTAAACATGCGGTCGGGATCGCCCTGAAGGTAGATGTCGCGGGTCATCTCGGGGAGGTTGCCGTTGAGGAGCGCACGCCACTCGTCGTCGGTGCGGGTGCGGTTGTAGACGCAGCCGGCGTAGAAGTCGATGTCCCAGCCCTGCTCTTCGCAGAGCTCGATGACTTCAGGCTTATGGGTGCCGACGCCGACCATGACGCCGAGGTCGCGCGCTTTTCTGCACCAGTCGCGCTCGGCGGCCATGTTGCCTTGCTGGAAGGCGAGGTCGATCTCTTCGCCGCGGCGCTGCATGGCGAGGGGCTTGTAGAGTTCGACGAGCTTTGCGGGATCGTCGTGGGCTGTGACCTGCATGACGAGGTGCATCTTGCCGCCTTCGGCGACAAAGCGCAGCCAGTCGTCGCCAGAGCGGGGGACGTTGACGAAGTTGAAGGCGTTGATGCCGAAGCTGGCGGCGCGGTGGAGGACTTCAACGACGCGTT
>Ga0335072_10011431_pt1 | contig 12713 bp, 10 predicted proteins | sample Lox_Sample_21_FD_206725 | JGI IMG/M metagenome (GOLD analysis project Ga0335072, IMG submission 206725) | Soil microbial communities from Loxahatchee National Wildlife Refuge, Florida, United States - Lox_Sample_2.1 | ecosystem: Environmental > Terrestrial > Soil > Wetlands | place: USA...
CCGCCGATCGCGATCGCCAGCACGCCGAAGCCGATCCAGTCGAACTTCATGTTGAAGTTCGGATGCGAGCGCGGCATGAACACAAGCAGCCCGGCGGTGGCAAGAATGCCGAACGGCAGGTTGATGTAGAAGACGTAGCGCCAGTTGTACATCTCGGTCAGGTAGCCGCCGAGCGTCGGGCCCAGGATCGGCCCGACCATCACGCCCATGCCCCAGATTGCCATCGCCTGGCCGCGTTGTTCCAGCGGATAGATGTCCAGCATGGTCGCCTGCGACAGCGGCACCAGGGCCGCGCCGAACACGCCTTGCAGGATGCGGAACAACACCATCTGGTTCAGCGATTCCGCGGCGCCGCACAGCATCGATGTGATGGTGAAGCCGACCAGGCAGGCCACGAACAAGTACTTGCGGCCGAACCGTGCGGCGAGCCAGCCGACCGGGGCGGTCATGATCGCGGCGGCCGTGATGTATGAGGTCAGGACCCAGGTGATTTCGTCATAGGTCGCCGACAGGCTGCCTTGCATATAAGGCAGCGCCACGTTGGCAATGGTCTGGTCGAGCGCCTGCATCAACGTCGCACCGACGGTGCACAGCGTGATGATCATGCGGTACGGGACTTTGGTCGGATCAGTGGCAGATGGCGGCACGGCGAAACTCGCGAGACGAAGGTCGCTGGATCATTGGTTTCAGGAGAAGCGCCCATCCGGGGTTGGGGGCGTGCAGCGGGAGAGAGGTCCGGATCAGTCCGCCCCCTCGCCCGGCGCGAAATCTTATTCGATCTGTTACGGGATCAGATCACTCCACGTGCGCCGGTGGCCGGTGTCGATGTCGGCCTCGACGCTCATGCCGGCGCGCAGCGGCGGATCGCCCGCCTTGCGGTCAACCCGGATGCGCACCGGAATCCGCTGCACCACCTTGACCCAGTTCCCCGACGTGTTCTGTGCCGGCAGCACCGAAAACTCCGAGCCACTGTTCGGCGCGATGCTCTCGACTTCGCCCTTCCAGGTACGATCAGGATAGGTGTCCACCGTGACGTCAACCGGATCGCCCGGCTTCACCCAGGTAAGTTCCGTCTCCTTCGGGTTCGCCTCGACCCAGACATGCTCTGTCGAAATGATGCCGAAGGCCGCGGTTGACGCGGCGAGATACATGCCGGTCTGCACGGTATCGACCTGCGTCACGATGCCGTCGTACGGCGCGTAGATCACCGTGTGATCCAGCTCGCGCTGCGCTTCGTCCAGCTTCGCCTTCGCCATCTTGTAGTCGGACATCGTGTGCACATCGACATCGGCATTGCCGCCGAGCTTTGCCAACTGCACCTGCGACGCCACGTTCAGCGCATCCAGCGCCTCCCGGTCGGCGGCGAGCTGGTATTTCGCATTGTCATACTCGGCCCGCGTCACGCCGCCCGACTTCACCAGATTGGCGAAGCGGTCGAAATTCGCCTGATCTGAGTCCACCTGCGCGTGCTTGGCGTCGGCTTCCCGCAGCATGCGGTGATAGCTCAGCTTCTCCGCAATGAGGTCGGACACCACACCGCCGAGATTGGCACGCGCCCCATCGACGGCAATCTGGTACTGCTGCGGATCGAGCCGCAACACCACCTGGCCCTGCTTGACGATCTCGCCCTCATGCACCGGCACCTGGGCAACGATGCCGCTGACGTCGGTGGCAAGCGATTCCTTGGCTGCGCGCACATAGGCGTCGTCGATATCGACGTAGCGTCCGCCGGTGATCCACCAGGTGAGGGAACCGACGGCGACGATCAGGATTCCGCCGATCATCAGGACCGGCCGCAAGGCGGCACGGCTGACACGGCGACGGGTGGGGGCCTCGGCGACGCGAGGCGCGGCAGTGGCGGGCGAGCCCGCGGTGGCGGCTTGCGACATCAGGCGAGCTCCGTCGCTTCGGCTTCGTGGCGGGCTTCGGCGTCAATGCCACGGCGGGCAGCATGCGCCTCCTGCACCAGAGTGACTTTCATGCGGAGCAAGGCCCCGACGACCGTATCGATTGTCTCTTCGTCCAGGCCGGCGGTGACCATGCGGCCGATTTCCGCCCGCTGATGGGCGATCTCGGCCAGGACCGCCAGCGCATCCGGCTGCAGGTGCAGCCGCCAGATGCGGCGGTCCCGCGGGTCGGGCCGACGCTCCACCATGCCACGCGCCTCCAGCCGGTCGATCAGGCGGGCGACGGTAATCGGCTCCACTTCCAGAAGTTCGGAAAGTTCCTTCTGGGAGATGCCGGGCTGGCGCTCCAGCCACACCAGGATGCCCCATTGGGCGCGGGTCATGTCGTGCTGGCGGGCCCGCTTGTCCGCATCCACCCGCAGCAGACGGGCGACGTCGTGCAGCAGGAACAGCAGATCGCGTTGAAATTCAATCAAGTGGCGGACGCCTCCGGGTGTTTCGGCAGACGAGACTATAAGCCTGCTTATGATATCTGTGCCAGATAGTCGGTCATGCTACTGACGCATTGCCGGGTTGCGGACCGTAGGAGGCCGGCCGGCGCCCCGGGGCCGGATGAAGGTGCCCTCCGGACCAACCCCGCCTCGATCGCCTGACGCACCCACACCCGTCCCCGTCTCGCGTGATCGTGAGCAATTCGGCCGCTACACTGGACTGGCAGCGCGGTTGCCCTCCCGGCTTCTTTGCCGCGTTCCTCCAGGAGACCGTCGTCATGCCGTTCAAGGTCCAGGTCGGCCCGCCGCAGATCGCCATCCACCAGGCCATGACCGTGCTGGTCGCCGAGCCCGACGGCCAGGTGCGGTGGCCGACCGACAAGGGTCTGTACTTTTTCGACACGCGCCTGATCTCCGCCTGGAGCGTCTATGCCAACGGCACCCCCTGGGACCTGCTGAGCGGCGGCGCCGTCAACTACGACGCTTCCCGCATCTTTCTGACCAACCAGGCTTTTCTCACCGAGGACGGCGCGGTGCCCGTGCACTCGCTGGCATTCGTCATCAGCCGCGCGATCGATGGCGGGCTGCACGAAGACCTCGACATCACCAATCACGGCCAGCGGCCGGTGCGCTTCAACCTGGAAATCGCCATCCGCTCCGATTTCGCCGACATCTTCGACGTGAAGGCCGGCCGGGCGGTGCGCCGCGGCCGCATCAGCACCGACTGGTCGGATGCCCACCAGCGGCTTCGCACCTCCTATCGCAACCAGGATTTCATGCGCGCGGTCTCGGTCTCGGTGGGCCAGGCGACCAGCCACGCCGCCTACGCCAACGGCCGCCTCAGTTTCGAAGTGACGCTGGCGCCCGGCGCGATGTGGCACGCCTGCTTGCTCTATGAACTGGCCGACGGCGATCGCCATCATCGCGCGCCGCATGGCTGCGCTTTGCATGAGGACAGCTCACGCCACGCCGCGGCGCAGCATGCCTGGCAGCAGGCGGTGCTGAAGGTGCGCACCAGCAACGAGGAATTCTATCGTTTCTATCACCAGGCGATCGAGGACATGGCGGCGCTGCGCCTGCCGATCGAGGGCACCGACCACATGGTGTTCGTGCCCGGCGCCGGCCTGCCCTGGTTCAATGCGCCGTTCGGCCGCGACAGCCTGATCGTGTCGCTGCAGAACATCCTGGTGTATCCCGAGTTCGCCCGCGGCTCGCTGGACGTGCTCGGCCGCTGGCAGGCAACCGAGCGCGACGACTATCGCGATGCCGAGCCAGGCAAGATCATGCATGAGCTGCGCTACGGCGAGCTGGCGCATTTCAAGCTGATTCCGCACACGCCGTATTACGGCACCGCCGACGCCACGCCGCTCTATCTGATCACCCTGCACGCCGCCTGGCGCGCCACCGGCGACATGAGCTTGCTCCGCCGCCACCTTGCCCATGCCGAGGCCGCATTGCGCTGGATCGACGAATACGGCGACCGCGACGGCGACGGATTCCAGGAATTCAAGACGCGCTCGCCGGTCGGCTACGAGAATATGGACTGGAAGGATGCCGGCGATTCGATGGTGTATCCGGACGGCTCACCGGTGAAAGGGCCGAAGGCGCTGTGCGAACTGCAAGGCTATGTCTACGATGCCTGGTTGCGCATGGCCGAAGTCTACGATGCGCTCGAACGTCCGGACCGCGCCGCTGCCCTGCGCCAAAAGGCGGCGACGCTGTACCGCCGCTTCGACGAGGCGTTCTGGGACGAAGCGAGCGGCTTCTACGCCTACATGCTGGACGGTGAGAAGCGCAAAGTGCTGACGGTGGCTTCGAACCCCGGACACCTGCTCTGGTCCGGCCTGGTGCCGCCGGAACGCGCCGCGAAGGTTGTCGCGCGCCTGATGGCACCGGACATGAATACCGGCTGGGGCATTCGCACGCTGTCGGCCGACAACCCGGCTTACAATCCGTATTCGTACCAGAACGGCTCCGTCTGGCCGCACGACAACAGCCTGATCGCGCTCGGGTTCAAGCGCTACGGCTTCGCCGATGAAGTGTCGCAGATCGCGCGTGGCATTTCCGAAGCCGCCAGCCATTTCCTGATGAACCAGTTGCCGGAACTCTACGCCGGCATCGAACGCAGCGCGGGCATTTTTCCGGTGCAGTATCTTGGCGCCAACGTGCCGCAGGCCTGGGCGGCGGGCTCCGCCTTCGCTCTGTTGCAGGCGATTCTGGGCATATGGCCCGATGCGCCGCGCGAGAAGTTGTATGTCGATCCGGTGCTGCCGCGCTGGCTGCCGGACGTCACGCTGTCGGATCTGCGGCTCGGGCGGCGGCATTTCGACATCCGTTTCTGGCACAACGGAGACACCACAGAGTTCGAAGTGTTGCGCGGCGACAAGCACCTGGTGGAGCACTGCGCAAGTACCGAGGTATTCGAGATGTTGCGCACCGGACACGCCGGCTAGACCACATGTTCGCCTCGCGGAGTAGACGTGGCGAGCGGCGGCGTTAAGCAAGTGCCTAACACAGCGGGCGCAGAAAAATCTAAAGCCACTGAGCGCACAGAAAGTTTTAGTAATATTTTCCGTGCACTCTGTGGCTTTGGCTTTTTCTGTGCCCTCTGTGCTATAAACACTTGCTTACGCCGCTGCCCGCGAACCCGCCGGCGTCAGGGATCGATTTCCGCCGCGTCGCACGGTTGTGCGACAACCGCGTCGGCTTTCAACCTCCCCGCCGAGAACGCATCGAGCCTGTTGCGAAGCTCGCGATATTCGGGACTGTCCATTTGCTCGCGGCAGGTGCGGGTCATGCCGGCAAGGCGCACCGGCAGTCCGCCGCTCGTCTCGATCAGCTTGCTGATCGCCTCCGCCGACTTGCGGCGCTGGGCCGCGGCCCGTGCCACGAAACGCGTCTTGGCGGCATCGGTGAAGGGGCACTGCCTCACTCTGGCCGAAAGCGCGAAACGATAGCTGCGCCCGGTGAGCCCGTCGCCGCAGGCATCGAACTGGTAGAACGATGCGGCATACGCTTGCTCGAACGCCCGGGTGTTTTCCAGCGGCGGAGGTTTCGGCGGTTCGTCCGCTTTCGCCGCGATGACATGGACGACTGCCAGAGCGAACAGCGGGCGCCAGATTGCGTGCATCGACGAGCCTTTAGTGCTGAGGCGTGGGCAGCGTGGCAAGGTACTGCGAAACCGCCACGATATCATCGTCGCCGAGGGCAGCGGCGGCTTCGTTCATGGCCGCGACGCCGGTGCTGGGCCGCGTCCCGGCACGGTAATCCTGCAACGCCTTGACCAGGTAGTCCTCGCGCTGGTCGGCGATCGCGGCGGCCGCGGCGGTGCCCCGATAGCTGTCCAAATGGCAATTCGCGCAATGACGCTGCGCTGCGATGGCCTCGCCCTTCGCCGCCAGCGCGGCGTTCGCCGGTGCGGCCGGCGGTTTGCCGAAATACGGCAGGCCGGCGAAATACGCACCAAGATCGCGGATGTCCTCGTCGGTCAGGTTTGCCACGATCGGTGCCATCGCGGGGTTGGGCCGGCGACCGGAGCGGAAGAAGACGAGTTGCCATTGAATGAACTGGTCGAGTTGGCCGGCCAGCGACGGCGTACCGGGCAGCGAGGAGATGCCCTCCGGCCCGTGACAGGCAGCGCAGATCTGCGCTTTCTGCCGCCCCGCGGCGGCGTCGCCATCGGCGAATGCAAGAGAAGCTGGCAGCGATACGCTCGCTGCCAGCAGGAACAATCTCAATCCGCGCAAGCGTGCGGACCTATTTGGAATAACTGATGCGATAGATCGCGCCCGCCCAGTCGTCGGACACCAGCAGCGATCCGTCCGGCGCCTGCAGGATATCGTCGGGCCGCCCGATATAAGACTGCGGTCCGGTGATCCAGCCCTCCGCGAAGACCTGCTGTTTGGCGCTCTTGCCATCGGGGCTCACGATGACGCGCTCGATGCGCCCGCCCTGGTAGACATGACGGTTCCAGGACCCATGCTCCGCGATGAAGATGTTGTCCTTGTACGCGGCGGGGAACTGATTGCCGGTGTAGAACTTCATGCCGAGCGGTGCCACGTGCGCACCAAGATTAAGCACCGGCGGCGTGAATTCGCTGCACTTGTGGCCCATGGCGAATTTCGGATCGGGGATATTGCCCTGGTGGCAATACGGATAGCCGAAATGCTCGCCCAGCCGCGTGATGTGGTTCAGCTTGTCGCTGGGCGTATCGTCGCTGAGCCAGTCGCGTGCGTTCTCGCTGAACCAATAGTCGCCGGTGCGCGGATCGATATCGCCGCCGACGCTGTTGCGCACGCCAAGCGCCACGATCTCGGCGAGGCCGGTCTTTGGATCGACATGCCGGATCTGCGACACGCTGGTGGGCGGGATACCGATGTTGAACGGCGGCCCGAACGGGATGTACAGCCAGCCGTTCTTGTCGAACACCAGGTATTTCCAGCCATGCGCCACATAGGGCGGCATATCGTCATAGACGACGACAGGCGTGGGCATCTTGTCGAGACTGGCCTCCGCATTGTCGTAGCGATACAGCTTGTTGATGTCGATCACGTAGAGCGCGCCGTCGCGGAACGCGACTCCGGTCGGCATGTTCAGGCCCTTCAGGATCGTCTTGACCGTGCGCGTGCCGCCCTGGTCGGTCACGGCATAGACGTTCGTCGCAAGGAAGGATCCGACGAACAATGTGCCGTTCGACCCCCAGGCCATCTGCCGAGCCTGGGGAATGCCGCTGGCATAGACTTCGATCTTGAAGCCCGGCGGCAGCTTGATCTTCTTCAGATCGCTCTGCAGCTCGGCCATCGGCGTGGGCGTTGCCGGCCCGGTGGGCGGCGTGAGGCCCTTCTGTGCCGCCGTCTCGTCGCCGAGAAACCAGTCGGCGGGCGGGTGTGCCCAGAACGAAGGTTTGCTCGAGTCGTAGTGCTTCAGCTCTTGTCCCGGCGCCTGGCCGACGAAGCATGCCGTCGCAAAGGTCGCAAGCAAGGCGGCGCGCAGAGCCGTACGCAGCAAGTCTCTCATCATGGCGATGATCCTCCCGGTTGCGGTTGTGCTCGGTCGTACTTGGACATGAAATTCTATTCATATTGCGTCGGGATGATCAACCCCCGCCCGCGCCCTGCCCGCGTCGGAAGCCCGTTACTCCTGCGTCAATGGTACGGATTCAAAACCGATAGGTCGCGAACAGGACGAAATAGCGGACGCTTTTGCCCAGTGCTTCCTCGACCGCGGGACCGGAGATGAATTCCGCGGCAATGGCGCCAAGCACCAGATACCGATCGATGCGCCAGCGAACGTCGGCAAACAATTCCGTGCCGACCCGCGAGCCGGTGACCTTGTTGGTGTTGGCGTATTCGGACATGCCGCTGCCGTAGAGTCCGTCGGACGTGGAGGCGCGCCACAGATTGTCCCAGCCGAACGTCGCCAGCATGTCCGGATTGGGATGGAAGCTCAGTTTCGGCTGCACATCGTAGACGTTCGCCGGGACCAGCATGGAGGTCTCGGCGAAGTATGGCAGGCGCGGATACATTGCGTTGAAGGTGCCGATGGTGCCGCTGTGCGCATTGTCGCCGCTTGCATAGTTGGCCTCCAGGCCGATATGCGGCTGCCAGGGCACGGCGGCGAACGTATAGCCGACGATCCAGGCCAGCATGCCGGCCCGAATGTCATGCTGATTGAACGATCCGGTCTGGAATGCGGCTTCGTTGTTCCAGTCGAAGCCGCCGGCCTCCCCGAACAAGCGAATCCCCACCGTCTGCCGCGTTTCGATTCCGGTCGCGCCGCGGAATTTCGCAACACCGTTCTCGTAGTGCAGCACGTAGACGTCGGCCTTCAATGCCGTGCTGATCGGCAGCGTGACATACGCCCCCGACAGCTTCTGCTTCACGTTGGTATGGTCGGCCAGCACGTCAGGATAGGTGTTGACCGGATGCACGTCGATCAGATCGACGCTGGCGCCATCGGCCTGGTCGTTGAAGCGGAAGCCATCGAAGTCGCGCCTGATGTTCGGCCCCTCCCGCACCGCGATCAGGCGCTGGTAGCCGAACAGAAGCTCCTCGCGACCGGCGCGAAAGAGCGGCGCATCGTGCAGCAGGCCGGGCGGATCGAGGTCCAGAAAAGCCTGCGTCAGCCCCAGATAATCGATATCCGTGGTGGACGTCACGCCGCGATCGCCGATCCGCGCGAAATCGCCAAGCTGAATGAAAATGCGGGCATAGCGGGTCAGGTGCGTATCGGCATCCAGTGTCAGCCGGTGCAGCAGATAGCCATTGGAGGCCGGCGCATGGATGCCGAAATTGGGTTCGAGGTAGGATTCGAACCGCTCCCGTAATTCGCCGCCAAGGGTGACATAGCTCGGCCCGTACGGGCCATTGCCGAGCGGGATGTATTTCAGCGGATCCCAGGGGTCGGACCACAGCGCCGGGTTCGACAGAGCGGTGAAATCGTCATCGTAGCGTAGCGAATGATAGGTCGGGTCGCCCAGGTCGGGAGCGGCGCCGTACGCTTCGTGCGCGCGCGCAAGCAATCCACACAGGCACAGCGCCGCGCCCAGCACGACGGGGACCAGGCGCTCGGACCGGCGTCGCATGCTTGCTCCGGCAGGTTGTTCAGCAACCGAATCGGTTGCCGGCATCATCCGGACCGAATCGACGGCTGGCAAGGCGCGCGCAATCCGCCCGCCCGGCGCGGAGCCCGGACATAATCACGGCGGCAATTGCGCACGGAAAACTCAGGCGCAGGAGAGCCCGCGCCGTGGTGACGGTCCCCTCGAACGGCTGCCCCCGCGGCGCCTCCGCGGCGGCCGTTCGCTCAGGCCGGAATACGGACAGGCATCGCGTTGATGGAACGCAGAATGTTCGAATAGGTTCGCACCGGCGGCCCCATCACCTCGATCATCGGCCAGTCGCGCTTCAGGATTTCCTCCCACAGGATCGTAAGCTGCATCTCCGCCAGCCGGTTGCCCACGCAGCGATGGATGCCGAAGCCGAACGACAGATGCTGGCGCGGACGCGCGCGGTCGATGATGAAATCTTCCGGGGTCTCGATCGCGTCCTCGTCGCGGTTGCCGGAGATGTACCACATCGCGACCTTGTCGCCCTTGCGGATGGTCTTGCCCCCGACTTCGGTATCCTCCGTCGCGGTGCGGCGCATGTGGATCACCGGCGTCTGCCAGCGGATCACCTCCGGCACCATGCTGGCAACCAGCGCCGGATTGTCGCGCAGTTTCCGAAGTTGGTCGGGATAGGCGTTCATCGCCAGCACGCTGCCGGTCATGGAATTGCGTGTGGTGTCGTTGCCGCCGACCACGAGCAATAGGATGTTGCCCATGAACTCGTGCGGACGCGATGGCAGATCGCGCGTCGCCTCGCCGTGTGCCAGCATCGAGATCAGGTCGGGACGCGGCGGCAGCTTCGCCCGTTCCTCCCAAAGCTCCTTGAAATACGCCAGCGCCTTGTCGAGAATTTCATTACGCTTGGCTTCGGAATCGACTTCCGTGCCGGCGCGCGTGTTGGCCGACGCCACGTTCGACCAATAGGTGAGCTTGCGCCGCTCCTCGAACGGGAAATCGAACAAGGTGGCGAGCATCTGCGTGGTCAGCTCGACGGAGACGAGATCCACCCAGTCGAACGTCTCGCCACGCGGCAGGCCGTCCAGCACGCGGTTGGTGCGTTCGCGAATGGTCTCGGCCATGCGCGCCAGGTTGCCCGGTGCGACAATCGGGGAAACGGTCTTGCGTTGCTCGTCGTGCTTCGGAGGGTCCATCGAGATGAAGCTGGGCCGCCGCATATCCATCGGCAGATCGCGCAGCACGATGCCGCCCATTAGCGCATCGGACGAGAACGCCTTCTGGTTGGTGTCCACCGCCATGATGTCGCGGTACCGCGTCACCGACCAGTAAGACCCGTAAATCCCCTTCTCACACCAATGCACCGGGTCCTGCTGGCGCAAGCGGGCGAAGTACGGACGCCAGGTGTCGTCCTGGTAGAGATGCGGGTTGCTGACGTCGATGCTGTCCAGCGGAATCGACCAGGCATCTTCCTGCGGGTCCACCTGGACCAGAGCATTCATGGTGTGCCTCCCCTGGGACCGGGCCGCAAGGCCGGACGGGTGTGGGCCGGCCGTCTGCGGCGCCGGTTGCTACTGGAGAGTATAGCGCCGCGGCAGTGGGTAGGCGCAAGGACGGCGCACAGGCGGACCGGCCCGCCGGACGGCCGGCCCGCCTGCCCCGCCTTACTCCAGCTTCAGCGGCGCCCCGTTCAGATCCTCCGCCCGCTCGATCTTGATCAGGACGGCGAACCCCTTGTGCTCCGGGTCGCGGTCCTTCTCCGGCTGCACCAGCCGCCGCCACACCTCCTCATAGGCCGCGCCGGACTTGTGGATCGAGACCGTGCCGTAGAATCGCGCGATACCGCCCAGCGGCAGCACCCCATCCGCCCGCAACTGCGGCTTGCGGAAATACACCGTCAGCTTGCTGCCATCATGCAGGTTGCCTGTAGTGGAGCCCTTGCCGCGCTCCCATAGCGCCAGGTGCTCGTCGTCGTAGACCATGGTGCTGCCGCGCGGGGTGATCTGCGCATAGCCGTCCGGCAGCGCCGAGCCGACCAGGCAGACATGGTCCGGGAACGCCGTGTTGATATGCGGCTGCAGGGTCTTGGGAATGGTCGCCACGCGGGCCTCCTCTGGGATCGCCAAGCGCCCGATCATAGTCGCCGCTTTTTCTCCCACAACTCGCCGCGACCCGGTTAGCATACGCAGCATGAGCAGCTACGATTTCATCGTCATCGGCAGTGGCCCGGCCGGGCGCCGCGCCGCGATTCAGGCCGCCAAGCTCGACCGCTCGGTGCTGGTGGTGGAGAAGGGCCGCCGCGTCGGCGGCGTGTCGGTGCACACCGGCACCATCCCGTCGAAGACCCTGCGCGAGACCGTGCTGAACCTCACCGGCTGGCGCGAGCGCGGCTTCTACGGCCGCGCCTATCGGGTGAAGCAGGACATCGAGGCCAAGGACCTGATGATGCGCCTGCACATGACCCTCGACCACGAGGTGGATGTGCTGGAGCACCAGTTCGCCCGCAATTCGGTGCACACGCTGCGCGGCACCGCGCGCTTCCTCGACCCGCACCGCATCGAGGTATTGCTCGAAAGCGGCGACGTGCGGGTGATCACCGGCGAGCGCTTCCTGATCGCCGTCGGCACCCGTCCGTATCGTCCCGCCGACGTGCCGTTCAACGGCGTGAGCGTGCTGGACAGCGACGAGATCGTGGAGATCCCGCATCTGCCGCGCAGCCTGACGGTGGTGGGCGCCGGCGTCATCGGCGTGGAATACGCCACCATCTTCAGCGCGCTCGACGTGCGCGTGGCGCTGGTGGAGGCGCGGCCGGGCTTTCTCGAATTCATCGACCAGGAACTGATAGAGGACTTCACCCACCAGTTGCGCGACCGCGGCGTCGCGCTGCGCTTCGGCTGCAAGGTGGCGCGCATCGAATTCGAACAAGACCAGCCGGTGACGGTGCTGGAGAACGGGCGCCGACTGCGGTCGGAGATGTTGCTCTATGCGGCGGGACGGGTGGGTGCGACGGACGCCTTGAATCTGACGTCATGCGGGCTGGGCGTCGACAATCGCGGCCGGCTCAAGGTGGACCCGCACACCTTCCAGACCGAGGTGCCGCATATCTACTCCGCCGGCGATGCGATCGGTTTTCCCAGCCTGGCATCGACGTCGATGGAGCAAGGACGCATCGCGGCATGCCACGCGTTCAACATGCCGATGCCGCCCGCGCCGGAGTTCTTTCCGTACGGCATCTACTCGGTACCGGAAATTTCCACAGTCGGAATGAGTGAGCAGGAGGCACGCAAACGCGACATTCCGTATGAATGCGGGGTGGCGCGGTTCCGTGAAACCTCGCGTGGCCACATCATGGGTCTCAACACCGGTCTGTTAAAGATGCTGTTCTCGCTGGACACGCGGCGTTTGCTCGGCGTGCACATCGTGGGCGAAGGGGCCACGGAGCTCGTGCATATCGGCCAGGCGGTTTTGAATTTGCAGGGGACATTGGATTATTTCATTGAGAATACGTTCAACTACCCCACGCTGGCGGAGGCGTACAAGATCGCGGCGCTGGATGCCTGGAACAGGATGACGCACGCTTGAACTGACACCCCGTGTCATGGCCGCGCACGTCGCGCCACGTGTCATGGCCGCGCACGTCGCGCCACGTGTCATGGCCGCGCACGTCGCGCCACGTGTCACGGCCGCGCACGTCGCGCCACGTGTCACGGCCGCGCACGCCGCGCCACGTGTCATGGCCGCGCACGCCGCGCC
>Ga0335072_10011432_pt1 | contig 12713 bp, 10 predicted proteins | sample Lox_Sample_21_FD_206725 | JGI IMG/M metagenome (GOLD analysis project Ga0335072, IMG submission 206725) | Soil microbial communities from Loxahatchee National Wildlife Refuge, Florida, United States - Lox_Sample_2.1 | ecosystem: Environmental > Terrestrial > Soil > Wetlands | place: USA...
AGACGACGAACTGGTGCACGGCTCGGGCTCCATGGCCAATGGTTCCGACGCCGACAGCGTGTACGTTCTGCAGAGGGTCGCAATCGTGGCCGGAACCGACTTCCGCTCGGCTGATCCCGGAACTGACTCCAACACTGGCCAGCGCACCGTGCATTTCACCCTTACCAACGAAGCAGGAGACAAGTTCTGGGATTACACCAGCCAGAATGTTGGCCACAGCATGGCTGTCGTTCTCGGTGGCCGCGTGAAAGAAGTTGCCAACATCGAGAGCGCCATTCGCGATTCAGGCGAAATTCGCGGTAGCTTCTCGCAGGACGAGGTGACGATCCTATCCAAGATGCTACGCACTGGCGCACTGCCGGCGTCGCTGAACTACCTCGAAGACCGCACGGTGGGTGCTTCGCTCGGCGCCGACTCTATCAAGCAGGGCGTTACGGCAGCTGTTGTCGGCGTTTTGGTGGTGATGGTCTTCATGCTGATCTACTACCGGGGCTCGGGTATTAATGCCGACCTGGCGCTGTTCTTGAACCTGGTAATTCTTCTCGGGTTCATGGGCTTCTCCGGGGCAACCCTGACGTTGCCGGGCATCGCCGGAGTCATTCTCACCATCGGCATGGGCGTCGACTCAAACGTGCTGATTTTCGAGCGCATACGCGAAGAGATGCGGGCGGGCAAAGCGCCATCCGCGGCCGTCGATCAGGGTTTTGCGCATGCCTGGACGACTATTTTCGACACCCACGTAACGACTATCGTTTCAGCCGCCATTCTATTTCTGTTCGGCAGCGGGCCAGTCAAAGGGTTTGCAGTCACCCTGACATTTGGTCTTGCCGCCAACCTGTTCACCGCGGTGTACGTCTCGCGGGTGATCTTCGATGCTCATGTTAATAACCTCAAACCCGGCGAGGTGGTGTCGATTTAGGAGATAAGCGACCGAGGTCAGGTACAGGTATCGGATAGGCATCTAGGACTGAAACAAAAGGGGATAACGAGATTCCCAATTCAGGAAGGCAGAGAACCAGTGGAATTCTTTCATAGCGTCAGCGTTGATTGGTTGGGGAAGAAGTGGTACTTCCTGGCCTTTTCGCTCATCTTCAGCGTTTCCGGCATTATTTCGATGGCGGTGCATTGGGCCCATCCTCAGGGTGGTTTTCGCAGCCCCGTTCCCCTGGGAGTCGACTTCCGCGGTGGCACCCAGGTAGCAGTGCAGTTTACGCAACCGCCGAACATAGAGCAGATCCGCCAGGCAACTGCGGCCGCCGGCATTCGCGATGTCAGCATCGTTAACTACGACGTCGCAAGCAAGCATGAAGTGCTTATTAGCCTTCCCGAGCAGCACCTGGAATCGGCTCTCGATACAGGGCGGCAGCAGATCGAAGATGCCCTGCGCGCCAAGTTCGGCGATAACTCCTTCCAGATTGTGAATGTGGCTGTGGTGGGTCCCACTGTGGGTAAGCAGTTGGAAAAGCAGGCGGTCCTCGCCACCCTCTATTCGCTGCTGGGTATGCTGATTTACCTCTGGTTCCGCTTTCAGCTCATTTACGGCGTCGCCGCTGTCGTGGCCTGCTTCCACGACACGTTGATCACCATCGGTGCATTCGCCTTGCTCGACTCATTTGGCGTGAAGGGTCTGGAAATCAGCCTGACCGTGATCGCCGCTATCCTCACGCTGGTTGGTTACTCGATGAACGACACAATCGTGGTGTTCGATCGGATTCGCGAGAATCTGAGGCTAAGCCGTCGCGAGCCGTTGCCCGACCTTGTAAATCGAAGCATCAATCAGACGCTGAGCCGGACCGTGCTCACCTCAGGCCTGACCTTCCTTACGGTTCTCTCGCTCTTCATCTTCGGTGGGCCGGTTCTGCGGGGATTTTCGTTTGCTTTGGTGGTCGGCATCCTGATTGGCACTTATTCGTCCATCGCTATCGCTGCTCCGATGCTGGTTGCCTGGCAGCAATGGCGCGCCGGAGCGGGAAATATCGCGGTTCTTCCTGCCGCCAGGAGGTCTAAGATTTAAGGGCAAGAGGCAACCCTTCTGCGGCAACCTTTGCATGTGTTAGGCAGTTCTGATATAGGTGAAGCACGCTTTAAACAGCGTTTTAGACGGCGGGAACATTTGAAGTCCCCGCGGTGTCTAAGTAGAGGTAACCGACACCCCGATTCGAGGCTGGCCATGTTCGAAGATTCCACATTTGAATCAGGCGGAAAGATTAAGAGCAAGAGCGGTCGTTGGATGATCCTCACCGGCATCATCAATGCTGCGATCTTGATCACAATGATTCTTATCCCCCTGATTTACCCAGAGGCGTTACCCAAAGCGATGATGCAGACCTTGCTGGTCGCCCCCCCGCCGCCGCCGCCACCACCACCACCACCACCACCACCCGAGGTCGTACATGTCGTTCACGTTCAGTCTGAAATGATGAACAATCAGCTGACGGCGCCGACCCGTATTCCACATGACATCAAGATGGTCACCGAGAAGGAAGCGCCTCCGAGTTCGTTTGGCGTTGCAGGTGCCGAAGGTCTGGGCGGAAGCTCGTCCGGCGTGATGGGCAGTGTGTTCGGAACTGGTGCTGCACCGAAGGTGCAGGCAGCTCCTCCCAAGAAGGTCAACATCTCCGCCGGTGTGGCGCAAGGCATGTTGATCCAGAAGACGACCCCGATCTATCCGCCAATCGCCAAGGCCGCACGCGTCTCCGGAACCGTGGTGATTCAGGCGACCATTTCGAAGTCCGGAACGATCGAGAACCTTCACGTCGTCAGCGGCCCCGCCATGTTGCAGTCGTCGGCGCTCGATGCTGTGAAAACCTGGCGTTACCGGCCTTACCTGCTCAACAATGAGCCCGTCGAAGTGGAGACTACGGTGAACGTGATCTTCACGTTGGGCGGATGACCTTAATTCTTCGGCTCTTTCCATTTGGGAAAGAGCCTTGTTTTTGACCTGAATGCGAATCCCGAAAGAGCCGCATTCCCAATCGCAAAACCAGGGATGTTGGATCCCGGCGCTACGATCCTCTCTCCGGCGTTCAAACTGACCAGACACAGTTTCACGCGTGGGTCAGAAGCGGTGGTGAGATCAGGCTGATTTAGGAGCCGGTTTTCCTGGTCTTGTCTTATGCAATCCGCAAAAGCGGAAAGTTCACAAACTCCTTAGGAGGAACGATTCAAGTGATTCTCGCTCAGCTCGCACATTTTGCTTCGCACACGGTCAACAGCCTGGCATTCTTTCAGGAAGAACAGACGGTCAGCTTCAGCCCTCTCGGACTGTGGCAGCACATGGGATGGTTGGCTCGCGGTGTGGCGATCATCCTCTTCATCGAGTCGATCTGGTCCCTCGCCGTCATGATTGATCGCTATCTGTACTTCTCTGCCGCCCGCAAACAGTCGCGCGAATTCGCTCCGAAGGTTGCCGGTGCCCTGAAAGACAGTAAGCTTGAAGAGGCAATCAAGATCGCCGATCGCAACAAGAAGTCGCACCTCGCCGAGGTCGTCACCGCTGGTCTGCAGGAATTCCGCGCGTCAGGCGGCGCCGCCAACGAGGCCACCATTGAGAGCTCCGGCCGCGCACTGGAGCGCGCTGAAGCAATCGTGCACGCCAAACTGAAGAGGGGCCTTGCAGTTCTGGCCACCATTGGCTCGACCGCACCGTTCGTCGGACTGTTCGGCACCGTCGTCGGCATTCTGAACGCCTTCCAACAGATCGCCACCCAGAAGACCTCCGGTATCGGCGCAGTCGCCGGCGGTATTTCCGAGGCGTTGGTGACCACCGCGTTCGGTCTCCTTGTGGCCATCCCGGCCGTTATGGCGTTCAACTATTTCACCGGTCGTGTCGAAGCGTTCGACGTCGAGATGGACAACTCCTCGAGCGAACTCATCGACTACTTCATCAAGCAAAGCAAGCGCTAAGTGAACCCGGTGCAGCCCGAGCGAGAGACTCTCTGCGGGCGGGAGATGCCCAGCATCTTCTGCCCCGAGTTTCAAATCGAGCACGTCAACCGCTTCGAGTTAGAGCCGGAATGGCATCCGGCATTTTGAATTCTTCAGGCACGGAGCCCAAATATGGGAATTGCGGTTCGTAACGAAGGCAGCAAAGTCAACTCCAACATCAACGTGACCCCGATGGTTGACGTGATGCTGGTTTTGCTCATCATCTTCATGGTCATTACACCCATGCTGCAGAATAAAGTTGCTGTCGACATGGCCAAGGTGGACAATCCCACCCCCATGCCCGACGCCGACAAGGAAGACGCTATTGTTGTGGCCATTACTCGCGACGGCGGCGTGTTCCTTGGCCAGAACAAGGTGGCTACTTCTGAGCTGGGAGCGCAGGTCCGTGACAAGCTGGCCGACACACCGGGCAAGGAGATCTTTGTTCGTGCCGATGCGCGCGCCCAGTTCCGGGCGGTCGAAGATGCGATCGACGCGGTGCGCACTGCCGGTGTCGACGAGGTCGGCTTGTTGACCAATAAGCGGGAAGGCCCCGGCGGTATGGGAGCATCCGAGTAAGTTGCCCGCAGTCAATTCACTTTAGAACGCGAACTGCGCAGAGCGCAGCAATTAACCGATCGCAGGACACGAGGAGTTTGAAGCCATGGCAATGACAACTGGAGGAGGTGGCGGCGGCGCGATGGGTGACATCAACGTCACCCCGATGATCGATATTCTGCTGGTGCTGTTGATCATCTTTATGGTTATCGTGCCGGTTACGCCCAAGGGCCTGGACGCCCTGGTGCCGCAGCCGCCAAAGAATCCCCAGCAACAGCAGCCACAGAACGACCGCACCATCGTCGTACAAGTGGGTTATCGTCCCGGAGCGGCCCCAACCTACAAGATCAACGAGACCGAGGTTGCCAAGGCCGATCTGCTTCCCAAACTCACTGAAATCTATGCGAACCGCGCAGAGCGTGTCATGTTCGTGAGGGGAGACGACGACCTGAACTTCGCCTACATCGCTGAAGTGATCGACATCGCCAAGGCGGCAAACGTCGACCATATCGGCCTGATGACACCGAAGATCATGGCCGGTCAATAGCAACACTTTTTTCTTGCTCTATCTCTCCCCGCACGGGAAGAAAGGGGAATACTGCGATGACCGCGAATAGCAAAGATCTGGCGGCTGAGATCAACATTACTCCGATGATCGATGTGCTGCTCGTTCTGCTCATTATCTTCATGGTCATTGTTCCCACAGTTCCCAGAGGAGAGGCCGCGTCGATGCCGCGTTCCCCACACCAGAACGGTCCTGCTGATGCGGTCGTGCTGGAAGTGGAACAAGGTTCTAGCGGTGTCGCAAGCCTTCACATCAATCAGCAGCCTGTCGAGCAGGGGGAGCTTGAGTCGCGACTGGCTACAATTTATGCCAACCGGTCCGAACGAGTGCTGTTCATTAAGGGCGATGGCCGCTTGAGTTTCAAGCAGATTGCAGAAGTGATCGACATCGGGCACGCTGCCGGAACCAATTGCATCGGACTGATGACGCCCGGATTCGTAGCTGGAAAGTGAAATCTGCCCAGTCAACGAATACGGTTTTCTCAGGGTAAGAGGAGTACAATTTGGCCATCCTGGATTCGGATTCTCCCGCCCGTCTCCGGGTGCTTGGTTTTCAAGTGCGCTATCGCAACGCACGATCTCAAGGAGAAGAGTAAAGACATGAATGGACCCGCACGAATTACGGCGCTCTCGGTTGCTCTTGCCGGCATGGTGCTTTCCATGGGCGGGTGCAACCGCCTGATGGCCCGTGATCAATTGAACAAGGGAGTGGATGCCTACAAGGCCGCCAAATACGAAGAGGCGATCGGACACTTCCAGAAAGCTACCGAACTGGATCCCAGCCTCCCGATGGCGAAGAGCTACCTTGCTACGGCCCTTGCACAGAATGTCGTCCCAGGCCTCACAACCCCTGACAATCTGAAAAACGCGCAGCAGGCAATCAGCATCTTCCAGGAAGTCCTTGCCAAGGAGCCGGACGACGTCAATAGCCTCAAGCAAATTGCGGGCATCTATTTCAGCATTAAGAACTTTGACGAAGCGAAGGATTATCAGAAAAAGGTTCTCGCGGTCGACCCCAAAGACCCTGAGGCCGCGTATACCGTCGGCGTCATCGATTGGACGCTGGCGCACGAGAATACGTTGAAGGCGTTAGCTGCAGCCGGACAAAACGATGACGGCGAAGGGAATACCAAGGCACCCAAGAAGGTCCTTGAGCAGATCAAGGAAGAGAATACACCGCTTGTCAATGAGGCATTGCAATATTTGAATCAGGCGCTCGCAAATCGGGCTAATTACGACGAAGCGATGTCCTATATGAATCTGGTCTACCGCCGCAAGGCTGACATCGACTACACCGATCCAGCTACGGTGAAAGCCGATGTGGCTTCGGCTAAGGAATGGAGTTCCAAGGCGATGGGCACCCGCAAGGAAAACGAAGAGAAGAAAGAAAAGGGTCCCGGCGGCATCACGATGGATTCGAGCGGCAACCTGAAGTAAGCTTCAGGTGTAAGCGAACAACAACGGCCTCCGCCACAAGGGGAGGCCGTTCTTCTTTTAGGCATTGCGGCGAGGTTCTTCAAATGCCCAAAGTTAGCCGTTGGTGAAATTGGCCCGAGATTTCGGCGGGACCGCCACGAAGGGACTTGAAAATGACGTCGGGATGCTCAGTTCGAAATGAGCCTAAGCACTTTAAGCATAAGCGCATACGGGATTTAGCATTAATTTAGGATTGTTTTAGGACATTTAGAACGCCTCCGCAGTTTCATGGCGATCAAGAGGTCAGGCGGGGAACGCGGGACCGAGGTCATGGCAGAAGCAGAACGAGCTCACCTAAGACCCCTCCTTCGGATTCGCCGGATCCATTCCAACCCGGAGGTCAATCATGATCCGTCATCGCTTCGCAAAGCCCGCTCTGGCCGTCCTCGGCGCCCTGGTCCTTATCGGCGTCTACAACTCCACTCAGCATAGCCGCAGGGCACAATATGCGCTCAGGCCCGCCTCGTTTCAACAGTTCGATTCATCACTAGAGAACGCTTCGGCGCCTCAGCCTGATTCGCCGGGTGCCACGGTCCCGCAGTCAGTGGACGACGGAAACGAGCAGCAGACAGCATACGGCGAGCAACCGCAGCAGGCCGAATACGGAGCCCAGCAGGTCGCGTACAGCGCCCAGCCGCCTGCCAACGAAGCCTACGAGCAGCAGGCCCCGGCCAGCCGGAGCGCACAATACGCTCCTGCATCCAACGGTCCCGCGCCGACCCACGCCGGCACCCGGTGGACCGGGCTGGTTTCGCCTGACGGTTCGGCGACGGTGGCCTTGCCCGACAACTGGCGTATCGCCGGAGGTGGAAAGGGCGTGGTCGCCATCGAGGGTCCAAACAGTGAACAGGTTGTGCTCGGTTTTCAGACCTTCGTCACTGCCAACCAGGCTCCATATATGGCCCCTGAGCAGGCTCTGGCATGGTTCATGCGCAGTCATGGGATGCGGCTTGCCGGTATCCAGCAGCACGAGGCCCAGCAAGCACGCTCCGGACAAGCCGAGCTGATCGTCGGTGAGTCTGAGATGCAGGGCCGTCAGTATAAGCTCATCGCCCGCGTGACTACCGCTCAGATCGGTATGGGCAACTGGATGTTGCAGATCTCTTCGATGGGCGCTCCCATTGGGCAATTCGACGCCGAATTCCCCACCATGCAGAAAATCTGGAACTCCTGGAACTTAGACCCAAACTACGTGCGGAACGCCTTCCAAAATGCTGCTGCCATGAATCAACAGACGGCCGCAATGGTGGCGAACGGCGCAATGGCCAGGTTCAATAGCTGGAAACCCTTCAACGAGTCCTTTGATCAGACTCTCCGCGGCGTCTCAACCATGGAGAACCAGACCCTTGGCAAGCGCGTCGAAACGCAGATCGGTACCGAGCAACAATATCTGAATAACTGCGCCCGCAACGGCCAGGATTGCCGCCAGGTGCCCATGAACGAACTCGTGCCGCAGCAATAGCGGCCATGCCTCCGGTCCGGGAACGTGCCGCGACGCTCCGATCACAGCCGGCACAAACACAAGGTGGCTTACTCAGAGATGAGCAAGCCACCTTACTTTTGCCGCACTGTTTTAGAGACTCCTATCCGATTGCCCGACGGCGGAAAACCTACTTTGCACCCTGCTTCAGAATCTCCTCGGCAAAGTAATTCCGAACCTTGGCGTTATCGCGCAGCATCTCGAAGTATGCCTGCTTCAGAAGCTGGGCGCGGCTCTCACGAAGGCCCTGCCGAATGCTTTGCTGCACACTGGGATTATTCAGCTCGCGCTGTCCGGCGGGTTCGAGTGCGATGAGTTTATAGATGGCATAACCGATAGCGTGCTGAGTCGGCCCGGCGCCGCCATAAACCGGCAGCACGTCCGTGACCTGCCCGGGCTTGAGTTTGCTGATTGCAGCGAAGGCCACAGGGTCCGCCTGTTGCAGCGCGGATCCGGGGACGAAGCCTCGATCGCCGGCATTCGAGTTCGTGTTGGGATCCTCTGAGAAGTTCATCGCCAACGATCCGAAATCTTCACCGGTTGTCAGCCTGTTGCGCACGGTCTGAATTTTCTTGCGGGCGTCCGCGTCACTCGTCGCCTTGTTGTTTTGCAGATTGCCAGGCTGGCCCCCAACGGCAGTCACCACGATCCATGCCAGGTGATACTGAGGCTCAATGACGTTGTACTCCGATTTGTGCGCGTTGTAGTAGTTGGTGATATCTGCGTCAGTGATGTTGATTTTCGATTCGATTTCTTTGTTGATCAATTTGTCAGAGGTCAGCTTCCGCCGGATCTGTTGCTTCAGGTCATCCAGCGTCATGTTCTGCTGCTTCAGCCTCTTGTCGAATTCCTCTTGTGTATACGGCGCTTTGAACTCGGTGACCTTGGCATTCACGTCTTCATCGGAAGCGGCCAGGTTCAGCTTGGCAGCCTGTTGATCCAGAATCTCCTCGTCAATCAACTGGCGCAGAATATTCAGCCGTACAATGTCGGCCTGTTCCGGACTCGGTTGCTGCGGCGCGTCGCCCTGGGTGGTCCTGTAGTTGTTGTATTCCCGGTCGAGCTCCGCGCGCAGGATGTCCTTCCCGTTTACGGTAGCCATCACATCCGGCGAGGGAGCATGTTTGCATGCCGCAAGAGCAACCAATAGAAGCGTGCTCGAAAGAATCAGTCTGAACGGCTTAAAAAAGAAGGCACCTTGCAAACCTCTATCTCCTCGGGAGTCGGCTGACCGATTCTCTAGGGTGAAAAGAACTGCCCTTCGGCCCCGGTACAACAGGATAAATCCCAAGGCACAGGGTCCCTATCAGCCAATACTCAATATCCGGCCGCTGAGTCGCGCCTGCGCGCTAGGCAGAGGCCGTTCCTTTCACTTGCCCCTGCCGGCAGGCTGCGGAGCCGGGGCTGCGGTTGGCGGAGGCTCAACACCTGCAGCTCGCAGCGCACGGTCAATCACCAGCCAAACCTGCTCCTCGGGCAACGCACCGTTGATTCTCTCGCCGTTCACAAATAATGCCGGAGTGCCGTCAATTCCGAGCGTCTCCGCTTCCTTTGCCGATGCTTGCACCACTGTTTCATCCTGCTTGGCGAGGCAAGCGTCCAGTTTGGCGCCGTCCAGTTTCGCCAGCGTGGACTCCTCGCGGGCAATGCGATCCAGCGTCGCAAAACTCTTCTTCAGATCACGATCTTCCCCCGTCACTTCCTGGCTGTGGGCGTGCACATAATCCACAAACCTCCAGTAAGTCTCGCCGCTTTGCGCTGCCAGGCAATTTGCATCCACGGCGGCGTGCATGGCCCAGGGATGCATCTCGGTCAGCGGATCATCCTTGTATATGAAGCGCACTTTGTCCTTATAACGGTCCATCGTGTCGGGGAACAGCGATGCATGCATCCGTGCGCAGAACGGGCACTCCAGGTCGTCGAAGTTGATCACCGTGACCTTCGCATTCGGATTGCCACGGACAGGTCGGTCGGCCACATCGATGTTGAAGATCGGGTTGTTCGTCAGATCGAACGTCTCCAACCGCGCCAGTTTCTGGTTGTCGGTGGAGATGAGGAAATCAATCACCTTCCTGGTTTCGCCGTGCGAGAGCGTGACGGGTATCGCGTCGTAGCCGGGAATCTGGCTCGGGGTTCGTTTGCCTAGCTCTACTGAAACCTCCGGCGGAACACCGAATTGAGATCGAACCATGACCTCGATGCGCCGATTCAGATCGGCATTCTGACCGCCCGACCCGTTTGATTGTGCCCTGCAACCAATGGCCAGACTCAATGCGAGCAATCCGACCAGAAACCTTATACGCGACAAATGTTTTTCCTCTCTTGCAAGGATAGCGCAGCCGGGGCTTGCAAAGGGCCAGGTCAAGGATTTACCGGGTCCACGCCAAGGCGCCGCAAACGCAGGCCATGCTGGGATGCTTCGATCCAGGTTCCTAATAAAGCGGCGGTTGGGCGGGATCATGAAAAACCATCGTCGCTCGCCGAATATCGCCCGCCGACCCAAAGTTAGCCAGCGTAAAACCATAAAGATACTGGGTATCATCGCGCAACGTCCCAAGCGCAAAGCGCCGGTAGCCGACGCTGATCCCGCAGCAATCCCAGTTGTAAACTGCCTGAACGCCCGTGTATTGCAGGGCGCGGTTAACGAAATCGTACCCTCCATTCGCTGCGAGGTTGAGTCCCGGCCCATTCTGCTTCCCAAACTCGATGAATGGTTGCAGTTGCTGGCTCTGAATCAGCGACGCTGTGCTGCCCTTCTCATCAACCGCATTTAGCAGCGAGTGCCCAAGCCCAAATGTCGTCCGTCCAAAACTGTAGCCTGCGAAGATGTTGTTCGCATTCAGGCGACCGGCCTTCGAGTCGTAGTCCATGTCCCATTCAATCCGCAAGTTCCTCACGGCCTCAAACCGCATGCGCGATATCAGCGGCGACAGGTTGCGGGGAGCGGTGAGGAAGGCTATTCCTGTCAAATCCAGCGTCGCATCGAAGACGTTTCTGCGCCCGGGAAGAATCGCTCCGCCGAAGGTAGGATTCAGGAAGTAGTCCTGCGCAATCGTCCAGCTCGCCCATTCACGCGGCTGCGGCGGACAAGCCGTTTCCGAAGAATCCGAACTACACGGCTTTTCATCCGTCGATCGCACATAAAAGCGCTGTGTGAGCGCGTACCCGACTTCGTTAGTGTCCGTAGCGATATCGGTCGGATCGATCAGAGGCACATTACGGGCCTTCACGCCGATTCCGCCCACGAAGCGATACGTCAACTCCGGTTCGATTACGTGGCGCAACTCTCGATCGCCGAGCGTGAAATCTCTTTCCAGCGCCGGTGGCCGCAAGTCGAAAGAAGCTTCGAAATCGCTCCGGCTCAGCGAATCGTGGCTCACAGTAGGGGTGCCCCCGTTTGCGCCCGTCAGGTCGGGGTTCTGGCTGCCCGAATAGAAGGTCTCGCGCAGCCCAACTTCCGGAACCATGCTCCATCCTCCGGCCACAATCGGCAACGACAGGTGCGGATAGAGATCGAATCTTCCCATGTTCCGAACGTGGAATCCGAATTCCGACCGTCCCAGGTAGCTGAGCGACGAACCCATTCTCCAGTAGAACGGCGAGGTGTGCACCGGTTCATCCAGCACGTCGAAACGAAGGCTGGGCAGATGCAGGATGCGTACCTCGTCGCCTTCAGTTGTGCTGGCAAAGTTTTGCAGCCGTTCCAGGTAGGCGGAGGGCACCAGCCCGTCGCGTGCGCGTGTCATGGATATCGTGCTATGTACCTCCGAATTCACTGCCAACTGGTAGTTGTCGTTGAACACCAGCTTGTAAACGTAGCTGGAGAGATACTCGAGATTGGCTGCAGCGTGTGTCTCATCGCTCAAGTCGTAGCGGCCCTTGGCGAGAATGTCGGCGCCGCCCTGGTTCACCAGAATGGTCTGCCCGGCTTGCGGTCCCGAAGTCTGCAACTGCTCGATGCCTCGATCGATTAGAGCGTCCCACTGTGCCGTGAAATGGTCGAGTCCCGGACCTTTGTAGCGAAAGTCGCCCTTGGGCGCCCAACCGCGTTTGCTGTAGTAGTAGGTCCCGGCCTCCATGTCCATGCTGCGGTTGATCGCCCAGTACACTTCGTCGCCCATTACCAGGCCCTTCACGCTTGAGTTGTACGGCAGCACGGGGATCAGTAATCCGCTTTGGCGGCCTGTCTCTTCCACGGGATGCTCCAAAAACGGCAAGTAAAACAACGGGATCCCCAGAAATTCAAAGACCGCATTCTTCGTCGAGGCTTTCCCGTTTTCCATCTTGATCTGTCGCGACATCAGCGCCCAGTCGGGCTTGGGAAGCCGGCAATTTGTCATCGTGCCATCGATGATTTTGTACTGCCCTTCGCCCAACTGCAGTAGAACCCTGCCCGAAAAGAGAAATGGATTGGCCGTCGAGTACACCATGCTTTTTTCGGCTCGCCTCACGCCCGATGAACCGGATACATCGTAAAAGCGCGCAGTATGCATGTTCAGGCGCATGTCGCCGTGAGAGGCGGAAATGTTCACGTCATCAGGACCGCCCGTCACCTGCACATGTCCTTCGACCTCAACTTCCGTGGTCGCGCGGTCGTAGACGACTTTGTCGGCGCGGATCACGTAATTACGGTAATAACCCACGACATCGCCGGTCAGTGTTACCGTGCTGCCCTTGAATGCCTGTTCGCTGGCGTCCCAGTGCACCG
>Ga0335072_10011433_pt1 | contig 12711 bp, 8 predicted proteins | sample Lox_Sample_21_FD_206725 | JGI IMG/M metagenome (GOLD analysis project Ga0335072, IMG submission 206725) | Soil microbial communities from Loxahatchee National Wildlife Refuge, Florida, United States - Lox_Sample_2.1 | ecosystem: Environmental > Terrestrial > Soil > Wetlands | place: USA: Florida...
GCCGCGACGGATCCAAAAAGGGCGGTCACCGGAAGGGCCAGGATCAGTGAGCCCATCCCGTATCTTTATTCTCCGGCCCGTGGCAACTTCTCTGCTGATGGCCGGAGTGGTGCTGGTTGGTGTCACCGCGTTCCGGCAGCTTCCGGTTTCGGCGCTTCCCCAGGTGGATTACCCGACCATCCAGATTCAGACGTTCTATCCCGGCGCGAGCCCTGAGGTGGTCACGTCTTCCATCACCGCGCCGCTCGAAAAGCAGTTCGGACAGGTGCCCGGGTTGACGCAGATGACGTCCACCAGCACGTTCAGCAGTTCCTTGATCACCCTCCAGTTCTCGCTCGATCTCAGCATCGATATTGCCGAGCAGGAGGTGCAGGCGGCCATCAATTCCGCCTCGACTTTTCTGCCCCAGGGCCTGCCGTTTCCGCCGATTTACAGCAAAACCAACCCCGCCGATGCGCCCATTCTGACGCTGGCGGTTACGTCGAACATCCTGCCGCTTCCCAAGGTGGAAGAACTTGCCGAAACGCGCATGGCGCAGAGAATTTCGCAGCTCAAAGGGGTGGGGATGGTCAGCATCAGCGGCGGCCAGCGTCCCGCCGTACGCGTGCAGGCCAATCCCACCGCCCTGGCTTCCTACGATTTGAACCTGGAAGCGCTGCGCACCGCCCTCTCCAGCGCCAACGTGAATCAGGCCAAGGGCAGCTTCGACGGACCCGACCAGGCATGGACCATCAACGATAACGACCAGCTGAGCGCCGGCGCTCAATACGAGCCGATCATCATCGCCTATCGCAACGGCGCGCCGGTGCGAGTGAAAGACGTCGCCAGGGTGATCGATGGCGCGGAGAACGACAAGCTGGCCGCCTGGGTGAACGACGAAGCGGCGATTATTTTGAACATCCAGCGCCAGCCCGGCACCAACATCATCGCCGTCGTCGATACCGTTCAAAGTCTCCTGCCGCAGATCAAGGCATCTCTGCCCCAGGGCATCAACGTGCGGGTGGTAAGCGACCGCACCACCACCATCCGCGCATCGGTGAAAGACGTCGAATTCGAACTGATCCTCACCACGGTGCTGGTGGTGCTGGTCATCTTCCTGTTTCTGCGCAGCCCTTCGGCCACCATCATTCCCGGCATAGCGGTGCCGCTTTCGCTGGTGGGAACGTTTGGCGTTATGTACCTGCTGGGCTACAGCCTGGATAACCTTTCGCTGATGGCGCTCACCATTTCCACCGGTTTCGTGGTGGATGACGCCATCGTGATGATCGAAAATATCTCCCGCTATATCGAGAGAGGCGACTCCGCCATGGAGGCGGCGCTGACCGGCTCCGCCGAGATCGGATTCACCATCGTATCGCTGACCGTGTCGTTGATCGCGGTATTGATTCCGCTGCTGTTCATGGCGGACATTGTGGGACGCCTCTTCCGCGAATTCGCCGTGACCCTGGCAGTGACCATCATTTTCTCGGCCTTCGTCTCGTTGACGCTGACACCGATGATGTCGGCGCGAATTCTGCGGCACCACCCGGAGTCCGAGCAGGGCAGGTTGTACCGCTTCTCGGAATGGTGTTTCGTCAAAACCATCGAGTTGTACGGCCGGATGGTGCGGGTGGTGCTTCGCCACCAGCCGATCACCCTGCTGGTCGCGATTGGCACCCTGGTGCTCACTTTTTACCTTTATAACGTAGTGCCCAAAGGCTTCTTTCCGGTGCAGGACACCGGCGCGATTCTGGGGATTTCGCAGGCGCCGGAAACGGTTTCCTTCTCCGCGATGTCCAGGCTACAGCGGCAGTTGGTCCAGGTGATCCGGCAGGATCCGGCGGTGGAGAATCTCAGCTCGTTCATCGGCGCCGATGGCGTCAACACCACCATGAACAGCGGCCGCATTCAGATCAGCCTGAAACCGCTCGAGGAACGGCAAGGCCTTTCGGCGGCGGATGTCATCCGCAGGCTCGAGCCGAAGCTGCAACAGGTCGCCGGGATCGAGCTCTTCATGCAGCCCATCCAGGATCTGACGGTGGAAGACCGCATCAGCCGGACCCAATATCAGTACTCGCTGGACGCTCCCGACAAGTCGTTGCTCGACGAGTGGGTACCGCGCCTGATGGACCGCATGAAGCAGATTCCCGAATTGCGGGATTTGGCCAGCGATCAGCAGAACAACGGCCTTGGACTGCAAGTAAACATCGACCGCGACACCGCCGGCAGGTTGGGCATCACGCCGCAGAACATCGACGACGCGCTCTACGATTCCTTCGGGCAAAGACAGGTGTCCACCATCTACACCCAGACCAATCAATTCCACGTGATTCTCGAAGTCGAGCCAAAATACCAGCGGGATACCGGAGCGTTGAGCGACCTGTATGTGCCCATCGGATCGGCGTCGGCGAACCTGGCCACCACCATCGCTCTCGCCGGCACCAACAGCGCCCTCACCGGCGCCGCGGCGCTGGCTCCGGCTCCGTTGCGAACGCTGATGCGGGCAACCCCCATTCCGGCCCCTATCGCCATCAATCACCAGGCCCAGTTTCCGGTAGTCACGGTATCCTTCAATCTGGCTCGAGGCGCTTCGCTGGGCACGGCAGTCGAGCATATCAAGCAGGTCACCTCCGGCCTGGGAATGCCGGCCAGCATCGAGCCCAGCTTCCAGGGGACTGCCCACGCGTTCGAATCGTCGTTAGCCAATGAATCGATCCTCATCCTGGCCGCCATCGTTACGGTGTACCTGGTTCTCGGCATCCTGTACGAGAGCTTTATACATCCCATCACGATCATTTCGACGCTGCCATCGGCCGGAGTGGGCGCCATCCTCGCTCTGATTCTGTTTAAGAAAGACCTGGATGTTATCGCGCTGATCGGCATCATTCTGCTGATCGGAATCGTCAAGAAAAACGCCATCATGATGATCGATTTCGCGCTCGAAGCCGAACGCGTGGAAGGCAAAACGCCGGAAGAGGCGATTTACCAGGCGTGTCTGTTACGTTTCCGGCCCATCATGATGACCACCATGGCGGCGCTGCTCGGCGCCGTGCCGCTGGCTTTCGGCAGCGGCACAGGGTCCGAACTGCGACAGCCGCTGGGTATCTGCATCATTGGCGGGCTGCTGCTTAGCCAGGTGCTGACGCTTTTCACCACTCCGGTAATCTACCTTTACTTCGGACGGCTCGCCGCCTGGGTCGGCCGGTTACGGGGCACCCCCGAATCCGAACCCGCATACGGTCAGGTCTCATGAGCATCTCCACGCCATTCATTAAAAGACCGGTGGCCACCACGCTGCTGATGGTAGCTCTCACGATGGCGGGCGCGATCGCTTACACCCTTTTGCCGGTTTCCGCGCTTCCGGAAGTGGATTTTCCCACCATATTTGTCAGCGCCGGCTTGCCGGGCGCCAGTCCCGACGTGATGGCGGCATCGGTGGCCACGCCGCTCGAAAAGCAGTTCACCCACATCGCCGGAGTCACGGAAATGACTTCGCGAAGCTCCGTCGGCAGCGCGTCCGTCATCCTGCAATTCGATCTGAGCCGGGATATCAATGGGGCGGCGCGCGAAGTACAGGCGGCCATCAACTCGGCTGCCGGAATGCTGCCCGCGAACCTTCCTTCGGCGCCGCACTACCGCAAGATCAATCCGGCCGACCAGCCGATTCTCCTGATGACGCTCGAGTCGGATGTGGTGCCGCGCCCACAGCTGTACGACATCGCCTCCTCTGTCTTCGCGCAGAAACTGGCGCAGGTCCCGGGTGTGGGCCAGGTGAGCGTAGGGGGCAGTTCGCTCCCCGCGGTGCGTGTGGAAGTAAATCCGCAGCCACTATCGAAATACAACGTGGGGCTCGATCAGATCGGGTCGTTTCTGCAAGGCGCCAACGCTAACCGCGCCAAAGGCATGCTGTCGAACGGCGAGGTGGAAACGCCGATTTACGCCACCGATCAGCTCTTTCAGGCGAAGGACTACAAGGATCTGGTGGTGGTCTATCGCAACGGCGCGCCGGTTCGCCTCTCCGACCTGGGACGGGTGATCGATTCCAACGAAGATGTGCGCAATCTCGGCATCGTGAATGGCAACCCGATGGTTCAAATCCAGGTCAACCGCCAGCCGAACGCCAACATCGTCGACACCGTGGCGAGGATCAAGGCGCTGATGCCGCAATTCAACGCCGAGCTGCCGCCATCGGTAAAATTCAAGATCGCCAGCGACCGCACCCTCACCACCCAGGATTCGCTGCGCGACGCGCAGCGCAACGTAATCGTTTCCATATGCCTGGTGGTGCTGGTGGTGTTCTTTTTCCTGCGCAACTGGCGGTCGACCTTTGTTCCCAGCGTATCCGTGCCGGTTTCGATCGTCGCCACGTTCGGCGCCATGTACCTGTTGGGCTATACGCTCGACAACCTTTCCTTGATGGCGCTGACCATCGCCACCGGGTTCGTGGTGGACGACGCCATCGTGGTCACGGAGAATATCACGCGTCACATCGAAGAGGGTATGAAACCCATGCAGGCTGCCCTCAAAGGGGCGGCGGAGATTGGTTTCACTGTGGTGTCGATCAGCGTGTCGCTGGTCGCTGTCTTCATTCCCATCCTCATGATGGCCGGCGTGGTGGGACGCCTGTTCCGCGAATTCTCGGTGATTCTGGCGTGCTCCATCGGCATTTCCATGGTGGTGGCCCTGACCCTGATCCCCATGATGTCCGCCCTGTTTCTCAAGGAGGACACAGGCCACGGGTATTTTTACAACCAAACCGAAAAAATGTACCGCTGGGTGATCTCCACGTACGCCTCAGCGCTTGACGTGGTGTTGAGTCATCCCGCGCCCATTCTGTTCACCGTGTTTCTGACCATCGGGATCACCGTCTATCTTTACGACAAGGTCCCCAAGGGATTTTTCCCCCAGCAGGATACCGGACGCCTGCAAGGCGCCGTGATGGGCCAACAGCATATCTCCTACGCGGCGCTGGTTGAGAAGTCCAAGTGGTTCGAAGAAAAAATTCGCCAGGACCCGGATGTCGAGACCGTCACCATGGTATGCGGGACCAGCGGCGGCGGCTTCGGCGGGAACTCGGCCCAGATCAACGTGCAGTTGAAGCCGCCAGGAGTCCGCAAATCTACGTCCGACCAGGTGATCGCCCGCCTGCGCCGCCAGACTTCGGGCGTTCCGGGTGCCAGCCTTTTCCTCCAGAATTCGCAGGACGTGCGCGTGGGTGGACGGCAGGGCAACGCGCAGTATCAGTACACCATCCAGGCACCCGATTTCGATACGCTGTCGGTTTGGGGACCGCGACTGCTCGAGAAGCTCTCCACCGTTCCGCAAATTGCCGATGTCAGCTCCGACCAGCAGAATTCCGGGTTGTCCTCCAACGTCGTCATCGACCGCGATACCGCTTCGCGGCTTGGCCTCACCGCGCAGGCCGTGGATTCCGCGCTCTATGACGCTTTCGGCCAGCGCCAGGTGTCGGTGATGTACAAGTCCATCAATCAGTATCACGTGGTGCTGGCGCTGGAGCAGCAATGGTGGGAGAGCCCCGATTTTCTGAACACGATCTACGTGCAGACGCCGCGCGGCCTCTCCGTTCCCTTGTCCACCTTCTCGCACTTTACACAAGGGCTCACACCGATTTCCCTGCCCCACCAGGGTCAGTTTCCGGCAGCCACGATTTCCTTCAACCTCGCAGAGGGCGTCGCTTTGAGCGACGCCACCGACGCCATCAATCGCGCGGAACTGGAAATGGGCCTTCCCGCCAACATCACCGGCAAGTTCGCCGGGACGGCGCAGACGTATCTGCAGGCGCTGCAAAACCAGCCCATCCTCATCGCTACCGCGCTGATCGCCGTCTATATCGTGCTGGGAATTCTGTACGAGAGCTTGATCCACCCCATCACCATCATCTCTACGCTACCCTCGGCCGGGTTGGGTGCTCTGGTGGCGCTGGTTCTGTTTAAAACCAACCTCGATATCGTGGGGATGATCGGAATCATCCTGTTGATCGGGATCGTGAAGAAGAACGGCATCATGATGGTGGACTTCGCGCTCGCCGCCGAACGCAACGAGGGAATGGAGTCGCGCGAAGCCATCTTTCAGGCCTGTCTTCTCCGCTTCCGGCCGATTATGATGACTACCATGTGCGCGCTGCTCGGGGACCTGCCCATGGCCCTCGGTTGGGGCGCCGGAGCCGAGTTGCGGAAACCGCTCGGGATCGCCATTGTCGGCGGCCTGGTGGTCAGCCAGATGTTGACGTTGTTCACCACGCCCGTGATCTATCTTTATTTCGACCGGCTCGCCAAGCGCTTTTCGCGTGCGAGCTTCAAAAACCGCCCCGGGTTTTTGATCCCCGGCGGAATCCCAGGAACCAGCCAGCTATGACCCGACCCAGACAGTTTCCGGCGCGATGGCCCCTGCTGCTTCTCGCCTCCATCCTGTCCACGGGCTGCACCATCGGCCCGAAATACCAGCGCCCGGACGCGCCTGCGCCGGTGGCGCTCAAAGAACTGAAAGGCAACGATCAGTGGAAGGTGGCGACGCCCAGCGATGGCCTCCTCAAGGGCAAGTGGTGGGAGCTTTTTGGCGATCCGGAACTGAACCGGCTGGAAGAATTGGTGGCGCCCAACAACCAGAACGTCGCGCAGGCGGAAGCCCAGTACCGGCAGGCCCGCGCCCTCGTCATGGGTAACCACGCCAATTACTACCCCACCATCGGGTCGTCTCCGTCGATCACGCAGAACCGGAATTACGTGGAGAAGACGTCGACGAGCTTTTCCTTACCCGCGATCGTCAGTTGGGAGCCGGACCTGTGGGGCCGGGTTCGTTTGTCGGTGGAGAACGCGGCGGCCAATGCCGAAGTGAGCGCGGCCGATCTTGAAAATATCCGCCTGAGCGAGCAGGCGCTCCTGGCCACCGATTATTTTCTCCTTGCCGCCCAGGATATGCAGTTGAAGGTGCTGGCCGACACGATCGGGAGCTATGCCAAGAACCTGCAACTCACCATCGATCGGCACGCCGGCGGCGTTGCCTCCAAGTCGGACATCACCTTGGCGCAAACCCAGCTTGCCGGCGCCAAGGCGCAGTTCACCGATATGCGCGTGGCGCGCGCGCAGGACGAGCACGCCATCGCCGTACTGATCGGGCGGCCGCCCTCGTCGCTTGAAATTGCCACCACCGAGATCAAAGGACCGCCGCCGCCAATTCCGGTCGCCGTTCCCTCCACGCTTCTCGAACGGCGCCCCGATATCGCCGCGAACGAGCGCCAGGTGGCCGCCGCCAATGCCAATATCGGCCTGGCCCAGGCGGCCTATTATCCCACTCTGACGCTGAGCGCGACTCCCGGTTTTCTGGCAAACAACCTCTGGAATCTGCTCACCTACAAGGATCGCAGTTGGTCGGCCGGCCCCGGCCTCTCCGAGACAATCTTCGATTTTGGCCGGCGTAAATCCGCCTTGGTGGGCGTCGAAGCGGCATACGACGCCACTGTCGCCGCCTACCGCCAGACCGTGCTCTCCGCGTTTCAGGAGGTCGAAGACGATCTGTCAGACCTGCGCTATCTCGCGGAAGAATCCGTTCAGCAGCAGGAAGCGGTTGTGGCCGCACAGGAAGCGCTGGAACTCGAAGTCCTGCGATACCGGGCGGGAACCGATTCCTACCTGAACGTGATTACCACGCAGATCATCGCACTACAGGACCAGCAGACCGCCATTACCATCCTCCAGCGGCGCATGACCGCGGCGGTGGATCTAGTGAAGGCGCTCGGGGGCGGTTGGGACCGCTCGGAGTTGCCAACCATGAACAAGCTGCTTTCGAACGGACCGCCAAGCAAGCCATAGCAACCTCCGGGTTCCTTCAGCTGGCGCGTTACTCCCGAACCAGCCGGGCAAGGACGAAGATGGCGCCCAGAGACGCTCCAATCATCAGCGCGAGTCCACACTGACGCTCCAGGGAATGCCAGTGCGGCGGCGAGCTCGCCACCGGAGGCGCGGCTGCCGGCGCCTGGCTTGGTCCGGGCCTCCTCGACCGCAGCCGGCGATGGTGCCGGAACGGATGGCTGGGCGCGCGTCCGCTCTTGCGCCAGGAATTCCTCGTGGTGTTGCCCGGCCTGGCGCTTTCGATTGGCTTCGGCCATGGCCCGGCGCGCGTCCGCGGCGCGCTCTTCCGATTGCCGGACTTGCGCGGCCTGCGCATCCGCCATCCGGCGCTCGGAGCGTGCCAGCGACTGGCGGAGTTCGGCTTCGGCTCGCCGCTGCTGTGCGAACGGCTGGGAACCAATTTGCACGCACAGGGCTGCAAGAACGATGGCGAAGGCCACAAAACACCACCGTTGGCTTCGATGTTCGACCGGCCTGGCGCGGGTACAGCCGTTTCGGCGATATTTCTCACCTTGCAGGGTGGATCAAGGCAACCAACCACCAGCAATCCGCGTCTCTGGATTTGTAACCTTTCCCTCAGGTTTTAAAGACGTTATGGCCCATCCTCTCCGCCCCTTCGCCTTTTTACTGGTGGGAGCGATACCCGCTCTTGCCGCGAACATTCCTGGAATCAACAATTTCGATCAGGTTGACGCGCACGTCTATCGCGGCGGGCAGCCGAGCGACGAAGGATTCCGCTACCTGGCCGGCATCGGCGTGAAGACCATCATCGATCTTCGCGAAGCCGGCGACCGCTCGCAAATGGAAGAGCGTACTGTCAAGGCATCCGGGATGACCTACCTGAACGTGCCGATGACCGGCCTGACTCCGCCCAGCGAAGCCGAACTGCTCAAAATCCTGCCGGTCTTGGAGAACTCATCCTCCGGCGCCGTCTTCGTGCATTGCCTCCATGGGAAAGACCGCACCGGCGCAGTGATCGCCGCTTACCACATCGACCACGACCACTGGGACAACGGTCGCGCGCTGGTCGACGCCAAATCTCACCACATGAGCATTTTTCAGTTGCCACGCCAGAATTTCATCCGGAATTTTCACCCGCTGACCCTGGCTGCACAGAACGACTCGCCGGCGGCAGTTCCGGTCGCCGCGACTCCAGCGGCCATCCACTAGCGCTTACCGCTCCCGATACCTGCATGCCTACGGCTCGCGCAGCACCACCGCGGGATCGACGTGCGTAGTCCGGCGTGCCGCTTCGCGGGCGCGGCGTGAAAGCCAATGCCAAAACTTCATGTAACCTCCCAGGGAGTGATTCGCCGTCAACCTTCCGAGCGCCGCATCACTCTTCCGATTGCTTCCAGCATCCGGTTCCAGCGCGATTCTTCCGCCGCCCGCCTCTTCCGCCCCTTCGCGGTGAGCCGGTAACAGCGGGCGCGCCGGTTATGCTCCGACTGCTTCCACTCGGCTTCGATCCAGCCTGCAGCATGCCCTCGGAACTGGCGGCAGTATAATTATGTCACCTGTTCTCACCAGCTACTTGAAGACGCGCCAGTCTGGCGTTTGTGCGGGCATCACGTCTGCGTTCGTTCGAAACCAGATTTGCGGTTAACACGAGTGCCGGAATCATGTACGCAAACGTCACCGTAACCCACATGAGCGCTCCCGCAAGCGCCTGATCTTCGATCGGAAGCAGGCCGAAGGGTAGGTGCCCGGAAGTGTAGGGAGCGTAAACGATGCGGTCACAAAAGACGAGGAATGCGGAAAGCGCATCGCACGGAAACGTGGCCAGAAAGAGATAAACCGGAATCGACCAGCTTCCGGGCCCGAAATAGGAATGAACGACGGGCCACCAAAACACAACTCCCGCAATCAAAAAGCTAGCGTGCTCGAATTGGTGCCATAGCGGCGAGTTCAGGGCTAGCACGAAAATCGCCGGCAGGTGCCAGAAAATCACGGTCAAACTGCCCGCGAGCCAGCAGACCGCTAGAGGCGGACGCCGGTGCATCCTCAGCGGCAAGCGAGTCCCCACCAGAATCAACGGAGCCGCGATCACCATCAGGAGCAGATGTTTGATCATGTGGGCTGTCAAGAGGCGATGGTCGAGGTGAGCGAGTGGCGAAGCAACTGCAACCCACAACGCGGCGATTCCTCCGGTGAATGCGGCCGCCCGCCACCTCACGGCTGCGCTCCCCTCTTTATCGCGGTGGCCTGATTTTTTATGGCGGCGTCCTGAGCCGGGGCCTGGCCTGCAGGATGCAGCGTCTCCAGAAAAGCCACGAGAGCATTCGTCTCCAGCGGGTTCAGGTTCTTTCCATACGCGGGCATATTGCCGCCGCCTTGCAGCACCTGGCGCACGAGTTGATTCTCGGTCAATCTGGTGGCGACGGCATCCAGCGCCGGCCCGCGCATGCCGCCGAGACCGCCCAGTGCATGGCAATTGTGACACTGCTTGTTTTGAAAAACGAGCGCCCCCTGGACCTCTACCGGCGTCCGTCCCTTCAGCAACCTGGCGGGAATTGGAGCGCCCGACCAGGCGTCCATCACCGGACTCCACGGTGTGTAGGTGCCCAGGTTGGTGAACGTTCCCAGTGCGACCGCCAATAACGCGGCTGCCAACACCGCGACCGGGCGGCGTCTCCAGCTTTTCTCACCCTCGCCTGAAACGAACGGGAGCGCGAGTAGAACGATCAACGCGATCACGGGTCCGATCAGCAAAACCGGCGTTTCGAGCGCTGGCGGAAGCAACGCCAAAAGCGCGTACAGCCACAGGAAAAAGAAATCGGGGCGGGGCACTGTCTGAATGATCCGGGGGTCCGGTTGGCCGCCCGGACCGAAAGGGCCGAAATACAGGGCGCAAGCGGCAATAGCGAGCAGGATCAGTCCTGAAAAGACCGCATCCTTCCATACTCCGTACGGAACGAATGGGACTCCCTCGGTGCGCGTGAGTTGGTGGTATCTCTCCAAATAGTCAGCGCGACGGACCAAGCGGCCGGGCATGGGCCACTCGTTGATCCCCAGTTTCAATACCAGTAGCACGTGCAATCCCACAAACAGGATCAGCAAACCGGGGATGACAAACACGTGCAGATCGAAAAAACGGGAGACTGTTTCGCCCGCGATGATTGGACCTCCCAACAAGAGCGTTACCAGCGGCCCCCCCAACACAGGCACCCGGCTGACTATCGACGCACCGATCCCCAGGCCCCAGTACGCATCCTGGTCGAATCGGAGCACCTGGCCGGTGAAGGCCATCCCAAGCGCGAACAGCAGTAGGCAGACACCCAGGATCCAAGTCAGCTCTCGGGGATACTTGTACGCTCCGAAAAGAAAGACCTGGAGCATGTGAATCAAGACAATGGCCACCATAAAATTCGAGCCCCAGCCATGCAGGGCGCGAATGTACCAGCCGAGATATACCTGGTGGTTCAGGAACTGCAAACTGTTCCACGCCTCGGCGGCGGAAGGCACATAAACGAGAGCCAGGAGAATTCCGGTGACGATTTGTAATCCGAAGACTGTCAACGCGCCGCTGCCAAACACGTAGAACCAGCTCGCGGTCTTACGAGGTATCGGATGTTGCATCGTCTCGCGGATCGGAGCACTGAGTTGAAGCCTTGTATCCAGCCACTTCGCGATTGCGGAAATCAGGCGCATGGCGGACTCCCGGTCGTGAGTTCGGCGGACGAACCCACCGTGGGCATCTCGCCCGCCTGAATCAACAGTTGCCCATTTTCGACCTTGAAGTGGTATTCGAATAAGCCTCGCGGCGGCGGCCCGGCAGCCCGCGAACCATCCGCGTAATAGACGCCTCCGTGGCAAGGACACATGAAAAGTCCGGACTGCGGGAACCAGCGCACCGGACAGTTCAAGTGCGCGCAATTGATCGCAAATACCTGGAAACGGTCGCCCTTGACGTGGCGAACCCAGCAGGGAATGTCGGCCGTCTCTCCATCCCAGGCACGTGCGATCGGGTTGCGATAGGTCCCCAGGCGCGTTTGGCCGGATGGAAACTGATCGATTGGGCCAAGCGATACCCACCTCTCGTATCCCGGCTTCCGCTCCCGGGCCAAGGAAGAGAGGAGATAACCCACAATCGGTATGCTCAGGAGCAGGCCGACCGCAACGTCGAAGACGACCGCGAACAGTCCGCGCCTGGATGGGCTGCTGAGAAAACTCACTCCGAACCTCCTGCAGGATGCAATGCGCTGGAAAGCGCTTGCGGAGTTGAGGGAACCCGCTGAGCCGCGAGCCAGGCTACGACGTCAGTCACGTCTGCCTCCGTCAGTGGTTGGCCAGGAACATCCCCACGCCAGTCCGGCGCTCCCAGGGCCGGCATGCCGGTGATGGTTACCGTGCGCAGATGCTGATCGCTTACGAGCGCGAGATACGAGTTGTCCGAGATGGAGCCGCCGCGACCTCCGTGGCCGTCCGTGCCATGACACGAAGAACAGAACGTCGTGAAGACTCTCCGGCCACGTGCGGGATTGCCTGGCTGGGCTGCTGTATAGGCAGGAGGCCTCTGGTTGTTGAAAGAACCCGGCTTGGACCACTCCGACCGGATTCCGCGCACCAGAACCTCGATCTGGGCGTCGGTTAGAGAGCCGCCCGCCTTCCGGCTAAAAGCGGGCATGGTGGTTCCGGGGACGCCCTCCGTTGTAATGCGGCGTATGATCGCATCGTCGGAGATGGCAAGGTATACCGGATCTCCCAGTCCCACCGTCAACCCTCCCTGTCCATTCGCGCCGTGGCATCCGGAGCAGTTCTGAGCATAGAGCAGGTGGAAATCGAGGACGTCGCTGGGGCGAATGACGTTGGTCTCCGCGGCTTTGCGCCCCGGGACGCTGCAGGACGTAGTCGCCAGGACCGC
>Ga0335072_10011436_pt1 | contig 12709 bp, 12 predicted proteins | sample Lox_Sample_21_FD_206725 | JGI IMG/M metagenome (GOLD analysis project Ga0335072, IMG submission 206725) | Soil microbial communities from Loxahatchee National Wildlife Refuge, Florida, United States - Lox_Sample_2.1 | ecosystem: Environmental > Terrestrial > Soil > Wetlands | place: USA...
ACGACCTGGCGCGCGTTGGGCAGCGTGGCATATTGCCAGGAGGAAGCGTCGTCGTTCCAACGCAGCGCGGGCAGCACCAGGATCGGCTTCGTCGCAACCAGGGGCTGCGCAATCGAGGCACCGGCGGCGGCCAGAATCAACGTTGCCGCAAGCACCGCACGGACGAGGCAAGGCATGCCGGTCCGCCGGGTGGCGCGCCGCTTCGGTATCCCGAGGGACATCTTCATGCGGCGCAGTCTGCCCTAAAACGCGATACCTGTCGCCTGCACGACCAGTGGCAGCGTGCGGACCATCGCGAGGACGTCCTCGGGCACCGGTTCATCGACCGACACCAGGCAGATCGCGTCGCCGCCCTGGCTGGCGCGGCCGAGATGGAAGGTGGCGATGTTGATCCCCGCCCCCGCGAGCGTCGCGCCGAAGCGGCCGATGAAGCCGGGCTTGTCCTGGTTGGTGACGTACAGCATGTGCGGGGCGAAATCCGCCTCCACCTTGATGCCCTTGATCTCGACGATGCGGGGCCGGGATCCGGCGAACAACGTGCCGGCCACCGAACGCGACAGATGTGGCGTTTCCACCGTGATGCGCACCAGGGTTTGGTACTCGCTCGGCCGGTCGTGCACGGTTTCCGCGACATCGATGCCGTGGTCGCGTGCCGTGACCGCGGCGTTGACCATGTTCACGCCCTCCATCAGCGGCGACATCAGGCCGGCGAGCGCCGCGGCGGTCAGTGGCCGCGTGTTCAGGCCGGCAACCTGGCCTTCGTATTCGATGGCGACGCGGCGGATGACGCCCTCGCGCGCCTGGGTCAACTGCCCGGCGAGCGCGCCCAGCAGGCGGCAGAGTTCCATGTAGGGTTTCAGCCGCGGGGCGTCCTCGGCCGATACCGAGGGCATGTTGATCGCATTGGCGATCGCGCCGGTCAGCAGAAAATCGCTCATTTGCTCTGCCACTTGCAGGGCGACGTTTTCCTGCGCCTCGGTGGTGGCGGCGCCCAGATGCGGGGTGCAGACGACGTTCTCCAACCCGAACAAGGGCGAGGCGGTGGCAGGCTCGGTTTCGAATACGTCCAGCGCGGCTCCCGCCACGTGGCCCGACCTGATCGCGTCGGCCAGCGCCGCTTCGTCGAGCAAGCCGCCGCGGGCGCAGTTGATGATGCGCACGCCGGGCCGGGTCTTTGCCAGCGCCTCGCGGGAGAGGATATTGCGCGTGGCGTCGGTGAGCGGCGTGTGGATGGTGATGATGTCGGCGCGCGCGAGCAGGGTGTCGAGCTCCGCCTTCTCCACGCCGAGGTCGAGCGCGCGCTTCTCGGTCAGGTACGGGTCGTAGGCGACGACACGCATCTTCAGCGCGACGGCGCGTTCGGCGACGATGGAGCCGATATTGCCGCAGCCGATCAGGCCAAGCGTCTTGCCGGTCAGCTCGACGCCCATGAAGCGGTTCTTCTCCCATTTGCCGGCCTTGGTGGAGGCCGACGCTTCGGGGATCTGCCGCGCCAGGGCGAACATCATGGCGATGGCATGCTCTGCCGTGGTGATGGTGTTGCCGTGCGGCGTGTTCATCACCACGACGCCGCGGGCGGTGGCCGATTTCACGTCCACATTGTCGACGCCGATGCCGGCGCGGCCGACGACCTTGAGATTGGTGGCGGCATCCAGCAATTCGCGCGTCACCTTGGTGGCGGAGCGTACCGCGAGGCCGTCATAGGGCGCGATCATCGCCCGCAGGTCGGCGGGCGACAGGCCGGGCTTGAAGTCGATCTCGATGCCGCGCTGGCGGAAAATATCCACCGCGGCCGGGGAGAGTTTGTCGCTGATCAGGACTTTGGGCATCGGAGGCTCCGTACATAAACCTCTCCCACGACGCGGGAGAGGTTGGTCATCACGCGAACTCCGTCGCGACGACGTCGTGCGCCCAGTCGAGCCAGGGCAGCAGCGCCTCGACATCGGCAGCCTCCACCGTGGCGCCGCCCCAGATGCGCAACCCGGGCGGCGCATCGCGATACGAAGCGATGTCGTAAGCGACGCCGTCCTTCTCGACCAACGATGCCAATTTCTTCGCCGCCTGCGCCTGATGCGGCGCCCCCAGCGCAGCGAACCACGGCGCCACGATCCGCAGACAGATCGACGTGCACGACCGCGTTGCGGAATCCCCGGCGAGGAAATCCACCCATTGCGTCCGCGCCACCCAGCGCGTGACGGCCGCAAGATTAGCCTCCGACCGCGCGATCAGGCCGTCCAGCCCACCAACAGATTCGGCCCAGCGCAAACCGTCCAACGCGTCCTCGACGCACAGCATCGACGGCGTGTTGATCGTCTCACCCTTGAACACGCCTTCGATCAGCTTGCCGTTGCTGGTCAGGCGGAAGATTTTCGGCAGCGGCCATGCCGGCTTGTAGCTCTCCAGCCGTGCCACCGTGCGCGGCGACAGCGCGAGCATGCCGTGCGCGGCCTCGCCGCCCAGCACCTTCTGCCAGGACCATGTCGCGACATCCAGCTTGTCCCATGGCAGGCGCATGGCGAAGGCGGCGGAGGTCGCGTCGCAGATCGCGAGGCCGGCGCGATCGGCCGGGATCCAATCGGCATTCGGCAGCCGCACGCCGGACGTGGTGCCGTTCCAGGTGAACACCACGTCGCGGCCGAAATCGACCGCGGCAAGGTCCGGCAGCGCGCCATACGGCGCATCGAGCAAGCGCACGTCCGGCAGCTTCAACTGCCTGGTAATGTCATTGGCCCAGCCGGCGCCGAAGCTCTCCCATGCCAGCACATCGACGCCGCGGGCGCCGAGCAGGGACCACAGCGCCATCTCGACCGCGCCGGTGTCTGAGGCGGGGACGATCCCCAGCCGCCAGTCCGCCGGCAGGCCGAGGATGGCGCGTGAACGCTCGATCACCTCGGCGAGGCGCGCCTTGGGCGCGGCGGCGCGATGGCTGCGGCCGAGGAATGCGCCGGACAGCGCATCCAGCGTAAAGCCGGGACGCTTGGCGCAGGGGCCGGAGGAGAAATTGGGATTGGCCGGACGCACGTCCGGTCTGGTGGCGGCTGCCATGTCGGCTCTCCCTTTCAGAAGAGAAGCGCCCCGGTGGGGGGGCGTGACCCGGCGCGGCATTTAGCCGTGCCGCTGCCTGGGGTCAATGAAAGAAAACCGGCGCGCGGCAAAACCCGAGGCGGTGGGCTGCCATTTGATAGCCGTGCCGGTCGATGACGATTCCGGTCGGTGACTGTGCCGGTCGATGACCACGCCGGTCGGTAACTGTGCCGGTCGATGACCACGCCGGTCGGTAACTGTGCCGGTCGATGACCTTACCGATTTATAGCCGTGCCATTGGATAGCCGTGCCGGCGGCCGGCGGCCGAATTCAAGCTGGCATCTTGCGGCGTTCGGCGCACGTTCGGCGCACGCCTTGCCCCCCGCCCGCCCCCGCCCCACAATCCGCCTCCCATGAGCGAGACCCTGCTCGACGTAAAAGGCATGAACTGTCCGCTGCCGGTGTTGCGCGCGAACCGCACGCTGCGTTCCCTGCCGCCCGGCGCGCGCCTGCGCGTGCTCGCCACCGATCGCGCCGCCGTCGCCGACTTCCAGGCCTTCTGCCGCGAAACCGGCCACGCGCTGCTAGCCTGGAGCGAGGAAGCCGGCGTGTTCAGCTTTCTGATCCGCCGCCGCGCCGACCAGCCCGAACCGAAGGAAGCGTGACGTGCCCACCGCTCTGATCACCCATCCGGCCTGTCTGGAGCACGACAACGGCCCCTACCATCCGGAATGTCCCGACCGTCTGCGCGCCGTGCTCGCGGCGTTGGAGGCGCCGGAATTCGCCCCGCTGCTGCGCGAATCCGCCCCCGCGGCCACGCCGGAACAACTGCAGCGCGTTCACCCCGCGGACTACGTCACAGCGATCCTGGACATCCGTCCGGAACCCGGCGAGACGATGCAGCTCGACGCCGACACCTCCATGAGTGCCGGCAGCACGGAAGCGGCCTTGCGCGCGGCCGGCGGTGCGGTGGCGGCGGTGGATGCGGTGATGCAAGGCTGGGCGCGCGCCGCGTTCGCCGCGGTGCGCCCGCCCGGCCACCACGCCGAACCAACCCGGCCGATGGGCTTCTGTCTGTTCAACAACGCCGCGGTTGCGGCGCTGCATGCCCGCGCCGTCCACCAGGTGCAGCGCGTCGCGGTGGTGGATTTCGACGTCCACCACGGCAACGGCACCCAGGCGATGTTCGAGCAGGACGCCGATCTGTTCTATGGATCGTCGCATCAGAGTCCGTGCTATCCGGGTACCGGCGATGCGTGGGAACGCGGCGTCGCCAACAACGTCGTCAACACGCCGCTGCGTCCGGGCGAGGGCAGCGCGGCATTTCGCGCCAACTGGGGCGATATCATCCTGCCGGAACTGGATCGGTTCGCTCCCGGATTGCTGATCGTTTCGGCCGGCTTCGATGCGCACAAGGCCGATCCGCTGGCGCAGATCCGGCTGGAGACTACGGACTTCGCCTGGATCACCGATGAGCTGGTGCGCATCGCCGAGCGGCATTGCGGTGGCCGGCTGGTCTCGGTGCTGGAGGGCGGCTACGACCTGGACGCGCTGGCGGCCTCGGCCGCGGTGCATGTGCGCGGCCTGATGCGGGCCTGATCCCGGGTCCAAGGGGAAACGGAGCATGTCGGAAACGAAGCGCACGCCGCCGGACGTGAGCGGCCTGTCATTCGAGGAAGCCCTGGCGGAGCTGGAGCAGATCGTGCGGGGCCTGGAAAGCGGACAGCAGAAGCTGGAGGACGCGATCAACGCCTATGAACGCGGCGCCGCACTGCGCCGGCATTGCGAGGCGAAGCTGGCCGAGGCGGAGGCGCGGGTTGCCACGATCGTGCAGCGTGCCGACGGGTCGCTGGCGACGCGGGGGATCGAATAGCGGACCAGCCGGCGCCGGGTGCCGCGACGGCACTCGCGTCCCGCGTTTCGCCGATGCGGAATCGCCGCTGCTACAGTTGATCCAGCAAGCGTGGCAGAGCGCGCAGCAGGCCACGCCGCCGCGGTGCCAGTCTGCGGGCCACGGCGCGATCCCCGCCCAAGGCGCGGACGAGCGAATCCACGTCGCCAAGTCCGTCGATCAGGCCCACCTGCAACGCGTGTTCTCCCAACATGAAGCTGCCGTCGAACAATTTCGATTCATCGCCGGTCAGGCGGCTGCCCCGGCGCGTGCGCACCCAATCCTTGAAGCGCGCATGCAGCGCGTTCAGCAAATCCTGCAGGAACGCGACATCCTCGGGATCCTCCGGACTGAACGGATCGAGCCGCGCCTTGTTCTCCCCGGCGGTATACAGCCGCCGCTCCACGCCCAGGCGCTGCAACAGGTCGGGGAAGCCGAAGCCGCCGCCGCGCACGCCGATGGAGCCGACAATGCTCATCGGGTTCGCGTGGATCTCGTCGGCGGCGCAGGCCAGCCAGTAGCCGCCCGAGGCACCGACTTCGCGGATCACCGCCACCACCCGTATCTTGCGTTCCTCGGCGCGGCGGCGAATCAGCGACGCGATCAAGTCGGATTGCACCGGCGATCCGCCCGGGCTCTCGATGTCCAGGATCACGGGCTGGCGATCCGCGGTGCGAAACGCGCGGTCGATCAGCGGGGCGGCCGTGGTGGCAGACAGCATGCCGGGGCGCGCGGCGATGAGGCCGTGAAGCTCCACCACGTTGATTCGCGGCCGGCGCCAGGGATTGAGGCGGCTTAGCATGGCGGTCGAACAAACCTCTCGCGCTGCACATGGCAGAGTTGCCCGGTCGGCACGGTTTGGGAAAGAGGGGACCGGGCGGCCACAGCGTTACCGGCTGGGATGTTATCCCAGGCGCAGCTCCGCCACCCCATCGAGCGGCAGCGGCACGTGCGTTGCCGCCACGATGATGCCGCCATGCGCGCGGTGCGCCGCCAGCAGCGTGCCCATCATCGCCTGCGACGCCGTGTCCAGCCCCACCGTCGGCTCATCGAGCAACCATAGCGGGGCGGCGCTCAGCCCAAGCCGTGCCAGCGCCAGCCGACGCTTCTGTCCCGCCGAAAGATAGCGTGCGGGCACTTCCGCCAGGTCGTCCAGGCCCAGCGATGCCAGGGCACCAGCCACGGACCCTCGCCCCATGCGCGCCGCGAACGCCAGGTTCTCCGCTGCCGTCAGCCCCGGCTTCACGGCATCGAGATGGCCGAGATAGGTCACCCGTGCCGCATGTGCCGGCAGGTCGGCGAGAGCGTCCTCACCGTCCCACAGCAATTGGCCGGCCACCGGCCGCACGAGCCCCGCGAGCAATCGGAGCAATGTCGACTTGCCCGAACCGTTGGCGCCCGCCAGGACCAGGGCGCCGCCGGCCGGCAACGCGAAACTCAGGTCGCGGAATACCAGCCGTTCGCCACGAAAAGCGGCCAGTCCCTCGGCTTGCAGCACGTCTGCTCCTATCTATCGGCCGGTGGACGATCCCAGGCTGGTATGGTTAAAGCGCCACAGCCGGGACACTTGCACAAGCGGCCCGGGCGCTGAACCCCGCCACCAACATTGCGCCCCCCGGGCGGCACAACGAAAGAGGCGTCCTGCCAACCCAGGACGAGCGCAGAGCATGACCGCAATCGGGCAGGACTCCCTCAAGACGCGCCGCACCCTCGCGGTGGACGGCACGTCATACGAGTATTTTTCGCTGCCGGAAGCGGCCAGGACGCTCGGCGACATATCCCGCCTGCCGGTCAGCCTCAAAATCCTGCTTGAGAACGTGCTGCGGTTCGAAAACGGGTCCAGCTACAAGGTCGACGACGCCAAGGCGATCGTCGGCTGGCTGAACGGCGCGCACTCCGACAAGGAGGTGCCGTTCCGGCCGGCCCGCATCCTGATGCAGGATTTTACCGGCGTGCCCGCGGTGGTGGACCTGGCCGCAATGCGCGACGGCATCATCAAGCTCGGCGGCAGCCCCGAGAAGGTGAACCCGCTGGTGCCGGTCGACCTGGTGATCGACCACTCGGTGATGGTCGATGTCTTCGCCCGCCCGGACGCGTTGCAAAAGAACGTCGACATCGAATTCGAGCGCAACGGCGAGCGCTACCGCTTCCTGCGCTGGGGCAAGGAGGCATTCGACAATTTCCGCGTCGTGCCGCCGGGCACCGGCATCTGCCACCAGGTGAACCTGGAATATCTCGGCCAGTGCGTGTGGACATCGACCGACGCCGGCACGAACTTCGCTTATCCCGACACGCTGTACGGCACCGACAGCCACACCACGATGGTGAACGGCCTGGGCATCCTGGGCTGGGGCGTCGGCGGGATCGAGGCGGAAGCGGCGATGCTCGGCCAGCCGATCGCCATGCTGATCCCCGACGTGATCGGCTTCAAACTGACCGGGCGGTTGCCGGAGGGCGCGACGGCGACCGACCTGGTGCTGACCGTCACCCAGATGCTGCGCCGCAAGGGCGTGGTCGGGAAATTCGTCGAATATTTCGGACCGGGATTGGATCAGTTGGGCCTCGCCGACCGGGCGACGATCGGCAACATGGCGCCGGAATACGGTGCGACCTGCGGCTTCTTCCCGGTGGACAAGGTGGCGCTGGACTACCTGCACCTGACCGGGCGCGACGAGCATCGCGTGCGCCTGGTGGAGGCGTATTTGAAAGCGCAGGGCATGTTCCGCGAACCGGGCATGCCCGATCCGGTGTTCAGCGATACGCTGGAACTCGATCTGGGCACGGTGGTGCCGTCGCTGGCGGGGCCGAAGCGGCCGCAGGACCGGGTGGCGCTGAAGGATGTGTCCTCCAGCTTCAAGGCCGACCTGACCAAAGGGTTGGGCGTGCCGGAGAGCGAAGCCGGCCTGTCGGTGCAGGTCGAAGGCAAGAACTATGAACTGACGCATGGCGATGTGGTGATCGCCGCCATCACGTCGTGCACCAACACGTCCAATCCGAACGTGCTGGTGGCCGCCGGGCTGGTGGCGCGGAAGGCGCACGCGAAAGGGCTGAAGCCGAAGCCGTGGGTAAAAACCTCGCTGGCACCGGGCTCGCAGGTGGTGACCGAGTACCTGGAAAAGTCGGGCCTGCAAAAGGACCTGGATGCGATCGGCTTCGAGCTGGTGGGCTATGGCTGCACCACCTGCATCGGCAACTCCGGCCCGCTGGACGATGCGATCGTCGATGCCATCGAGGACAATAAGCTGGTCGGCGCGGCGGTGATCTCCGGCAACCGCAATTTCGAAGGCCGGGTGCATGCCAACGTGCGCGCCAACTACCTGGCCTCGCCGCCGCTGGTGGTGGCGTACTCGCTGCTGGGCAAGGTGACGCAGGACATCACCACCGAGCCGCTGGGCACCGGGTCCGACGGCCAGCCGGTGTATTTGAAAGACGTATGGCCGACCAACAAAGAAATCGCCGACGTCATCGCTTCGTCGCTGTCGCGCGACCAGTTCCTGCGGCGCTACGGCGAGGTGTTCACCGGCCCGAAACAGTGGCAGACCATCCAGGTGGACGCCGACAGCGAGACCTATCGCTGGTCCGACGGGTCCACCTATGTCCGCAACCCGCCCTATTTCGACGGCATGACCATGGAGCTGCCGTCGATCGGCGACGTGACGGGCGCGCGCGTCCTGGCGGAGCTGGGCGATTCGATCACCACCGACCATATCAGCCCCGCCGGCTCGATCCGCAAGACCTCGCCCGCCGGCGACTATCTGCTGGAACGCCAGGTGACGCAGGCGAATTTCAACAGCTACGGCTCGCGGCGCGGCAACCACGAAGTGATGATGCGCGGCACGTTCGCGAACATCCGTATCCGCAACGAGATGGTGGCCGGCGTGGAAGGCGGCATGACGCGGCATCTGCCGGACGGCGCGCAGATGCCGATCTATGACGCGGCGATGCTGTACAAGCAGGAAGGCGTGCCGCTGGTGGTGTTCGGCGGCAAGGAATACGGCACCGGCTCCTCCCGCGACTGGGCCGCCAAAGGCACCTTCCTGCTCGGCATCAAGGCGGTGATCGTCGAAAGTTTCGAACGCATCCACCGTTCTAATTTGGTGGGCATGGGCGTGCTGCCGCTGACCTTGAAGGACGGCACGGACCGCAAGTCGCTGGGCCTGACCGGCGAGGAGATCATCGACGTGATCGGGCTGGATGGGCTGCGGCCCGGCATGGACCTGACGCTGGTGATCCATCGCCCTGACGGCAAGACCGACGAAGTGCCGGTGCGCTGCCGGATCGATACCGCCGACGAGGTGGAGTACTACCGCCACGGCGGCATCCTGCAATACGTGCTGCGGGGGATGGCAAAGGCGGCGGCGTAGTCCGCCTTCCGCCACGCCGCGAGCGCGACGCGACGGAGCGGAGAGCAGCCCAAGTGGCGCTCTATGATGAGGGGTGACAGCGATGCCGCAGGCGATCTGGCTCAGTTGGGACCTTGGCGTCAGGGGCGATTATGAGGGTCTCTATGCCTGGCTCGACGCCCATCAGGCGAAGGAGTGCGGCGACAGCGCTGCTTTCCTGCAGTACGAGTACGCGGGCTCGCCGCGCGACGCTCTCGCCACAGAGCTTCGCGATCAGATTACCCTTTCAAAAGAAACTCGAATCTATGTGGTTTGGCGTGACGGCGATGATGGCAAGCTCAAAGGGCGGTTTGCCATCGGCGGGCGCAAGGGAGCACCATGGTCCGGCTATGCCTCACTCGAGTCGGTAGATGCGGACGAGGCCTGACCGGTGCCGAAGGTTCTGGTTGATACCGGGTACTGGTTTGCCTTACTGGATCGAGACGACCAACATCACGCGGCGGCAGAGCAGAAATCGACACGACTGTTGCCGCTGAATGTCATTATCGCCTGGCCGGTGCCGCACGAGACATTGAACGCACGCTTCGCACGGAACCCCCCGACAATGCGCCGCTTCCGGACGATATTGGCGAGGCCGGGCATAGATTTCCTGGATGACACTCAGTATCGGCACGATGCGCTCGAGCTGGCGTTCAAGTCCTCGGAGCGCGGTCGTCCGCTGAGTCTCTCGGACTGCGTTCTTCGGCTGATGCTGGATGACAGGACTGCTCGTATCGACTTCCTTGTTAACTTCAATGTTGGTGACTTCGTAGACATCTGCGAGAAGCGTGGCGTGCAATTGCTGTAGGCCCGCAATGATTGCACCAGGCTGCCGGCAACAATTCTATCACGGTGGCTTGCCAGCATTGAGGCCGCGGTCATAAGGATGTAGCCTGGTTATGATTTCCAATCGCCACGTACTGAATATTGGCGTCAAGCACGGTCCCCGCGCGCACGATGGAAGGGCGTATGAGCGTTGCCGATCAGCTCTGCGAGCAGGCGAAGCTGCTATCCGAAGCACTGGCCCGGGAAGCGCTCGATTTTGTACTGTTCTTGCGCGACCACCAGGAACGCCTGGTGGCACGCCACCTGATCGCAGCACAGACCGCATCATTGGCAGCGATCCGGGATAACGTCGACGATGAGGCCTGGAGCAATGTTTGAGCCAGGAAGGTTACCAGCCTGCCGCGGGCTCGTGATATTCCTCCCGCAAACGACACCATAACGGGCGTTCTGCCGCGCGCCGCCCCGCGCGACCTCGCGCGCCTTCCCATCGGCCTGAACCTGCGCGCCATCAGCATCGCCGAGGGCCTCCGCGCCGCGCTGTCCGTCGCCGTCATCATCGCCCTCAACGGATACCTCGCCTAGCCGGCACTCACCGAGGCGGCGCTCGCCGCATTATGGACATGCCTGTGCGATCCCGGCGGGCCGGTGCGCCGCCGCCTGCCGGTATTGCTCGGCTTCACCCTCGCGGGCGCCGTGCTGACCCCCGCCGTCGGCCTGCTGCGCGGCTTCGGCATACCCGTCGCCCTGCCGCTCGGCGCCTTCGGGTTGTTTGCCCTGTCCTTCATCCGCATCTACGGCCAATCCGCCGGGCTGGCCGGCGGCATCCTGTCCTTCGCGCTGATCCTGGCGCTGGACCGGCCATTACCGGGCCTGGCCGATGCCGCCGTCATCGCCGCCACCTTCCTGGCCGGTGGCGCCTGGGCCACGCTGCTGACGCTGGTGCTCTGGCGCCTGCATCCGTTCCTGCCCGCCCGCCGGGCCGTTGCGGAGGTGTATCGTCGCCTCGCCATGCTGACGGCGGACCTGTATGGCGCGCTGTCGACCGGCGCCAATGCGGCGCGCTGGGAGGCGCATGCCCGCGAGCACCGCCGGGCCGTCCGCGAAGCCATCGAGGCGGCGCGCGCCATCGTGCTGGACACGGTGCGTGGCCGTGGCGCCGGCACGCCGCGCGGTGCCAACAGCCTGATCCGCCTGGAAGCCGCCGACCAGATCTTTGGAGCCCTGATCGCCCTGAGTGAACTGGCCGAGCAGGGCACGGTTATCGAGCACCGCGCCGCCTTGCGGATACTCCGGCGGCTGCGGCCCGTACAGCTCTTGCTGGGGCAGGCCACGCTGGCGGACCACGGCGCGCCGGATACCCGCGTTGGCCGGTCGATCGATGCCATTGCCGCCGGCATCGCCGCGCTGCCGGCCGCCGATCCGCTGGCGCCGCCCGCTACCCGGATCGTCGAGCGGCTGCGCGTCGCACACACCCTGGCGCTGCCACAGAATTTCCTGCCCGGCACGGATGCGGCCGGCCGCGGCGCGCCCTGGCGGCAGCGGCTGCTGTCGCCGGTCAGGGCGAACCTGACCTGGCGGTCGCCGGCGCTGCGGCACGCGACGCGCATCGCCGTGATGGGGACGCCGGCACTGGCGTTCACCATGCTGCATTTCGACCCGTTCGATCATTGGCTGACCATCAGCATCGTGGCGACGATGCAGCCCTATTTCGCGATCACCTGGACGGGTGCTGTGCAACGCATCGCCGGGACTGCGCTTGGCGGGCTCGCCGCCGCCGCCATCGGCCTGGTCTGCACCTCGCCCCTGGCGATCGCCGCGGCGATGTTTCCGCTCGCCGTCGCATCCTTCGCGGTTCGTGCCGTCAGTCTCGGCCTGTTCACGGCGACGCTGACACCGCTGGTCGTGCTGCTGGTGGAAAGCATCGTGCCAGGCACCAGCGAGTGGTCGATCGCCTGGGCACGCTTCGTGCTGACGGCCACCGGCGGCGTCATTGCCGTGGCGGCAGGGTTCCTGCTGTGGCCCACCTGGGAACCCGGACGGCTGGGGCAGGAGGCGCGCGCTGCCATCGGCGCGCACGGCGCCTATGCCGCGGCGGTGCTGTCGGCGGCGATCGGCGATGCGCTTCATCCGGCCGTCGAAACCGCCCGCCGCGCCGCGGGCCTGGCGACGAACAATCTGGAGGCGTCGATCAGCCGCGCTCTGACCGAGCCGGGTTCGACGGGACGCGATCGGCTGGAAGCCGCCCTGGTGGTCGATGCGGCCCTGCGGCGCATGGCCGGGCGCCTGTCCGCCATCCAGTTGGATGCGGGCGTCCGCGCCGCGCTGTCGGCCGGCGAACTGGCTGCCTGGCGAGCGTGGATCGTGGGCACGCTGAGCGCTCTGGCTGCGGGAGACACGGCCCTCCCCGCGCGGCCGGTGGCGCCGTATGTGGATGCCCTTGCCCGGCTGGCGCGCCAGGCCGAGCTGATTGCCGGGGTGATCGCGCGGCTCGCCGGCTAAAGCCTTTGTTTTGAGCGGCAGCTTTGTCGGCGCGCTGACGCACTTATTTGCCGACGCTGCCTAATCCTACTGAGTCGCAAAAGGCGACGCGCCGACATTTTCCTCTTGGTGCGATTCGGCGGTGGTT
>Ga0335072_10011437_pt1 | contig 12709 bp, 13 predicted proteins | sample Lox_Sample_21_FD_206725 | JGI IMG/M metagenome (GOLD analysis project Ga0335072, IMG submission 206725) | Soil microbial communities from Loxahatchee National Wildlife Refuge, Florida, United States - Lox_Sample_2.1 | ecosystem: Environmental > Terrestrial > Soil > Wetlands | place: USA...
GGCGATGGCCGTGATCGAGCTGGTCCCGGAGGAGGCGGAGACGAGGCCGCGCCGCCGCCGCGCCCGCCGTGCCCAGCCGGCCGCCGCCCGTCCGCGTCAGGCCGAGACCACCGCGGAGGCAACCGAGACCGCCGAGGCGACCGACCAGGATTCGGTACGCCCCGACTCGGCCGAATCGGACGACCAGGCCGAATCCGCCGAGGAGTCGGCGCAGGCCGCTGACGCCGAGGACTCCGCGGCGGACGACGAGGTCGAGGACGAGGTCGAGGACAGCGAAGACGGCGAGTCGGATGACGACGAGCCGGAGGACGACGGCCGCTAGCCCGGCCAAGACGGCCGGTGCCGCGGCCCCGGCCCTGAGCGGCCCGCTGGCGGCTCCCGGGCCGCGCCCCGGTGACCTGGGAGCCCGGCTCAGGCTGGACCTGTCCTACGACGGCTCAGCCTTTCACGGCTGGAGCGTGCAGCCGGGCCTGCGCACCGTCCAGCAGGTGCTGGCCGAGGCGCTGGGCCGGGTCCTGGCGCTCCCCGGGCCGGCCGCGCTGACCGTGGCCGGACGCACCGATGCCGGCGTGCACGCGCGCGGCCAGGTCGCCCACGCCGACGTGCCCGCCGCGGCCTGGGCCGCGGCCGGCGAGACCGCCTCGCGGCGGCTGGACCGGCTGCTGCCGCCCGACGTCCGGGTGCGGGCCATCGGCCCGGCCCCCGACGGGTTCGACGCCCGGTTCTCGGCGCTCTGGCGTCGCTACTCGTACCGGGTCTGCGACGACCCGTCCGCGGCTGATCCGCTGCGCCGGCACGACACGCTCTGGTACCCCCGCCCGGTCGACGTGACCCTGATGAACCATGCCGCCCGTGCCTGCCTCGGCGAGCACGACTTCGCCGCGTTCTGCCGGCGCCGCGAGGGCGCCACCACCGCGCGCGAGCTGCTGCGGCTGGAATGGGCCCGGGCCGCGCCCGGCCTGGCCGTGGCCACGGTGACCGCGGACGCGTTCTGCCACAACATGGTCCGGGCCCTGGTCGGCGCCCTGCTGACCGTCGGCGACGGCCGGCGCCCCCCGGCCTGGCCGGCCCAGGTGCTCGCCGCCCGGGTCCGCGACCCCGCCGTGACCGTGGCCCCCCCGCACGCCCTCTGCCTGGAAGAGGTCGCCTACCCGCCCGACGCCAACCTGGCCGCTCGCGCCGCCCTGACCCGCCGCGTCCGCCCCGCCCCCGCCTGACACTAGCCCGGCTGCTAGCCCGGCTGCGATGCGGGGATGACGCCGAGCTGGGTGAGCAGTGCGTACATGTCAAGGCCGCCCCAGCGTTCCTGGGCCTGGCCGTGATCGATGCGGCCGATGTCGACGGCCTGGATGCTGATGCGCTTGCCGGTGGCGGGCATGCCCATCAGGTCGCCGATGTGGGTGCCGGTGATGGTCGTGCGGCTGGCGAACCGGTCGCCGTCGGTCAGCAGGTCGTCGACGGTGACGTGCAGGTCGGCGAACGCGGCCCGGAACGCGGTGATCTGCTGCTTGAACGGCTCGACTCCCTGGAAGCCCTCGGAGTGCTCGGCATAGCCGGGGGCCACGTACTTGTCCAGCAGCGCCAGGTTGCCGGTGTTGACCGCCTCGTAGATGCCTGCCAGGACCTCTTCCGCGTCGGACATGGCCCGATATCCTTCCCCCCTAGGTGATAGTATTACTATCGTAAGTATGGCAGCTGACAAGTCAAGGCCTTCGCTGCGGGAGGCGCAGCGGGCGGTCACCGAACAGCGGATCATCGAAGCCCTCGCCGGGCTGATCGAAGAAGAGCACCCGCTGGCGATCTCGATGGCCGCGGTCGCCAAGCGGGCCGGGGTATCCGAGCCGACCCTGTACCGCCACTTCCCCACCAAGCGGGACCTGTTCGCCGCCCTGGCCGGATACCAGTTCCAGAGCGTGGCCGCGGGGCTCGCCCCGGCCTCCGCCGAAGACCTCGCCGACGCCGTCCGCACCGTTTACCAGCGTTCGGCCGCCATGGAACACCTGATCCGCTGGACCCTCGCCGCCACCGACCCAGCCCGCGTCCCCCGGCCCAACGTCCAGGCGCGCCTCGACATGCTGCGCACCGCCCTCGGCGGCCAAGCCGCAACCGACGACCCGGCCACGCAATTCTTGCTGCGTGCCCTCCTGCTCCTGACCTCCCCGATGGCCTGGCTGTACTGGAAGGACTACCTTGGCCTCGACCCGGCCGCCGCGGCAGAAACAGCGGGATGGGCCATCAAGACCCTCACCCGCGTCACGGAGCCAGGGCCTGGCTGACTTGAAGCGTGCCGCCGCGGCCGACGAACGGGTGGCCCGTAACCGCCTTGACGGCGTCATCGAGGGTTTCAGCGCTGATAAGGGTGTAGCCGCCTAGGGTGGCGTCCGCGGGCGCGTCAGAGACTCCGTCGCTGGTGACGGTTTTGCTGGGGCCCAGGGGCGAGCCGGGGTCGATCATGGCGTCGCCGATGCTGGCCGCCTCCATCCTTGAGGCCGGGTGACCCAGGCCTCGGGCAGTGCGCCGGGCGGCCAGGTCGGGGTCGTCCCCTACGATCGAGTCTGTGCCTGAAGAGACCACAGCAGCCCAGCCAGAAGGCCCGGAAACCGGAAAGACTCCTGACCAGAAGACCGCCGCCGCCGCCGCGCAGCCGAAGATCCGAGGCGTGATCATCGACTGGGGCGGGGTGATGACCAACCCCATCTTCGACACCGTGGACGCCTGGATCCGGGCCGAGAACATCGACCGCGACAGCTACACCGACGTCATGCGGGCCTGGGTGATGGACGCCTACGGCGACGGCGCCGACAACCCGATCCACGCCCTGGAACGCGGCGAATGCACCAACGAGGAGTTCGAGCGCAAACTGGCCGAGCGGCTGGCCCACGCCGACGGCCGGCCGGTCGACGCCGATGGGCTGCTGACCCGGATGTTCGCGGCCACGGCGCTGGAGAACGCCATGCACGACCTGGTCAAGGCGCTGCGCCGGGCGGGCCTGCGCACCGCGCTGCTGTCGAACTCGTGGGGCAACGGCGACTACCCCCGGCACCTGTTCCCCGAGCTGTTCGACGTGGTCGTGATCTCGGCCGAGGTCGGCATGCGCAAGCCCGAGGAGCGGATCTTCCGGCACACGGCTGAACTGCTTGGCCTGGAACCGGCGGAATGCGTGTTCATCGACGACGTCGAGGCCAACATCCTGGCTGCACAGGCGATCGGCCTGGAGGCGGTGCATCACCGCGAGCCCGGCCCCACGGCCGCCTGGCTGTCCGACCGCCTCGGCCTGCCACTCGGCTGAGCCCGAGACCGAAAACGCACTTGCGTTAGAGCGCGCTCCACCATCTACCGTGCGACGCATGAGCATGCGTTACCGGGTACTCGGCGGCACCGGCATCGAGGTCAGCGCGCACTGCCTCGGCGCCATGATGTTCGGCGCCGTCGGCAACCCCGACCACGACGACTGCGCCCGCATCATCCACGCCGCCCTGGACCAGGGCATCAACTTCGTCGACACGGCGGACACCTACAGCGACGGGGAATCCGAGCAGATCGTCGGCCAGGCGCTGCAGGGCAGGCGCGACGACGTCGTGCTGGCCACCAAGGTGCACTTCCCGATGGGGGAGGGCCGCAACCGGGGCGGCAACTCCCGGCGCTGGATCCTCACCGCGGTCGAGGACAGCCTGCGCCGGCTGAACACCGACTGGATCGACCTGTACCAGGTGCACCGGCCCGACCCCTCGACCGACATCGAGGAGACCCTCTGGGCCCTGACCGACCTGGTGCGCCAGGGCAAGATCCGGGCCTTCGGGTGCTCGACGTTCCCGCCCGAGCAGATCGTCGACGCGCACCATGTGGCCGAGCGCCGCGGGCTGCAGCGGTTCCGCACCGAGCAGCCGCCCTACTCGCTGCTGGCCCGGGGCGTCGAGGCGTCGCTGCTGCCGATCTGCCAGCGCTACGGCATGGGCACGGCGACCTGGGGCCCGCTCGGCTCCGGCTTCCTGACCGGCCGGTACCGCAAGGGCCGCCCGGCCGACCTGACCGAGGGCCGTGCCGCGATCACGCCCGCCCGCTTCGACCCCGCCCGGCCCGAGAACGTGGCCAAGCTCGAGGTCGTCGAGCAACTGGCCGAGCTCGCCGACGGCATCGGCGCCACCCTGCCCGAGCTGGCCGTGGCGTTTCCCGTCGCGCACCCCGCGGTCACCTCGGTGATCATCGGGCCGCGGACCATGACGCAGCTCGAGCAGCTGCTCAAGGGCGCCGCGCTCGCACTGGACGACGCGACCCTGGACCGGATCGACGAGATCGTGCCGCCCGGTACCAACCTCTACCAGCCCAACTGGCAGCCTCCCGTGCTGGCCGACCCGGCCCGCCGCCGCCGCCCGCCCGAAGATCGCTCCGCCGCGTAGCCGCTTTCCCGGCCCCGCCGCGGGGTCGCGTCCTAGGCTGAGGCGCGTGGCCGAGTACCCGCGTCCGCTGAACGAAGGACGCTCAGCCAACATGCGCGCCAACCGGCGCACCGACACCAAGCCGGAGATCGCGCTGCGCCGGGCGCTGCACGCCCGGGGGTACCGGTTCCGCAAGGACTTCCGCCTCGACCTGGCCGAGGGCACGCGGGTCCGGCCGGACATCGCGTTCACGGCAAGGCGGGTGGCCGTCTTCGTCGACGGCTGCTTCTGGCACGCCTGCCCCGACCACGGCTCCAAGCCCGCCAACAACGTCTGGTACTGGGAGCCCAAGCTGCGCCGCAACGTCGAGCGCGACCGGGCCGCCGACGCCGCGCTGGCCGACGCGGGCTGGGACGTGGTCCGGGTCTGGGAGCACGAGTCCCTCGATGCGGCGGTGACCGCCGTGCTGACCGCGCTGGGCCGGTCGCCGGCGGCAAAGCGCCGTCCATTACGCCCCGTCTCGCCCCCATCGAGCCCGCCAGGCGGAATCGGGGCCCGGGGTCCCCGCCCGGCTGACGTCGAGCCGATGCCGAGCTGATGCGCAGCTAACCGGAAGCGGAGCGCGCAATATGCCCGCCGGGGCGCGGCATCACTGGCAAACTCAGGATCACCGCTCTCGTTCGGGGACCACATGCGCGTGTATCTGCCTTTCACGTTGCCGGCGCTGGCCAAGCTGCTCGGCGAGGCCCAGACCGCGGCGCCGGCCCGCGGCTATGCCGTCACGCCCGCGCTGCGCGAGTGGTACTCCAGCGGCGACGAGGAGGAGCTCGAGTACGTCGCGATGACCCAGGCGGCCCGCGCGTCGATGCGCCAGTTGCTGGCCGAGCCCGGGGCCGCGCCGCGGCGCGTGGTGCTGGCCGCCGAGGTCCCGCAGGACCAGGTCGTCGCCGTGGCCGGGTTCGACGAGCCGGCCGTGGTCGAGATCGGGGTGCCGGTCCGGATGGCCGACGTGGTCTCCGGCCACATCGACGATCCGGGGGCCGAGGCCGATGTGCGGGCCGCGATGACCGCGCTGCCGGCCGCGGACGGCGGGGACGAGGACGCCAAGTTCACCGTGGACGGGGCCGAGGGCCACGAGCTGATGTGGTACGCCACCCAGGAGCTTTGGCACGTTACCGGCTGATCTCTCGCCCCGCCTATCATGCGACGAGGAAGCCAACGAAGCCTGGTCACCGCAGGGAGCCGATCCGCGATGGATGCCGTAACGAACGTCCCCGTGCCCGTCAACGAGCCGGTCAGGACCTATGCCCCGGGAAGCGCGGAGCGCGCCGGGCTGGAGAACCGGATCAAGGAACTCGCGGGCGAGCGGGCCGAGCTCACCATGACCATCGGCGGCGAGCAGCGGATGGGCGCGGGCGAGCGGGTGGACATCGTCCAGCCGCACAACCACCGGCACGTCCTCGGCCAGCTCGGCTCGGCCACCGACGAGGACGTGGCCGCGGCGATCGCGGCGGCCGGCCGCGCCGCGCCCGGATGGCGTGAGCTGTCCTTTGACGACCGCGCGGCCGTCTTCCTGCGCGCGGCCGACCTGCTGGCCGGGCCGTGGCGGGCCACGGTCAACGCGGCGACCATGCTGGGCCAGTCCAAGTCGGTGCACCAGGCCGAGATCGACGCGGCCGCCGAGCTGATCGACTTCTGGCGGTTCAACGTGCATTACGCGCGGCGGCTGCTGGCCGAGCAGCCGATATCGGGACCCGGGTCGTGGAACCAGCTCGAGTACCGCCCGCTCGAGGGCTTCGTGATGGCCATCACCCCGTTCAACTTCACCTCGATCGCGGGCAACCTGCCGACCGCGCCCGCGCTGCTCGGCAACGTCGTGGTCTGGAAGCCGTCGCACACCCAGCAACTGTCCGCGCACTACCTGATGCGGGTGCTGGAGGCGGCCGGGCTGCCGCCCGGGGTCATCAACATGGTCACCGGCAGCGGCGGGCCCGTGTCCCGGGTGGCGCTGCCGCACCCGGACCTGGCCGGGATCCATTTCACCGGGTCGACGGGGACCTTCCAGCACCTGTGGCGCACGGTGGGGGAGAACATCGCGGGCTACCGCGGCTACCCGCGGCTGGTCGGCGAGACCGGCGGCAAGGACTTCGTGATCGCGCACCCGTCGGCCGACCCGGACGTGCTGACCACCGCGCTGGTCCGGGGCGCGTTCGAGTACCAGGGCCAGAAGTGCTCGGCCGCCTCGCGCGCGTACATCCCGCGGTCGGTCTGGAACCGGATGGCAGACGACTTCATCGCCACGGTCTCGTCGCTGAGCATGGGCGACGTCGCGGCCGACCTGTCGCTGTTCATGGGCGCGGTCATCGACGGAGCGGCCTACGCCACCCACGCCGACGCCCTGGCCCGGGCCAGGACCCGGCCGTCGGTCCGGGTGCTCACCGGCGGCGAGACCGACGACTCCGTGGGGTACTTCGTGCAGCCCACCGTGCTGGAGTCCACCGACCCGACCGATGAGATCTTCACCACCGAGTACTTCGGCCCGATCCTCGGCGTGCACGTCTTCGACGACGCGGACTACTCCCGCGTGGTGGCGCAGGCGGCGGACATCGCGCCGTACGCGCTCACCGGCTCGATCATCGCGCAGGACCGGGCCGCGATCGCGGAGGCCACCGAAACCCTGCGCTTCTCGGCCGGCAATTTCTACGTCAACGACAAGCCGACCGGCGCGGTCGTCGGCCAGCAGCCGTTCGGCGGGGCGCGGGCCAGCGGCACCAACGACAAGGCGGGATCGATCTTCAACCTGATCCGCTGGGTTAACGCCCGGACCATCAAGGAACTGTTCGTCCCGCCGGTGGACTACCGCTACCCGCACATGGGCTAGACGGCGCCGGTAGGCTCAGGCCACGGGGGACGATGACCGGCGGTCCCAACACCGCGCGCGACCAACCGGAGGCCCTCATCTACCGCCTGGTGCTGTGGAACATCGACCTGACCCTCGTCGACGTGGTCCGGGTCTCCAGGGATTGCTACGCCGAGGCGTTCGAGCGGGTAACCGGGCGCCCGCTGGTGGCCCTGCCGCAGATCGCCGAGCGAACGGACTCGGAGATCTTCTTCGAGGCCCTGGCGTTCAACGAGGTCGGCGTGCCCGGCCCGGCCGAGGTGGCCGGCCAGGAGTTGCTGGCCAGGTACACCAGGGAGCTGGCGGTCGCGTTCGAGGCCCGCGGTGACCTGCTGCCCCGGCAGGGCCGCGCCCTGCCGGGGGCCAGGGACGCCGTGGCCGCCGTCGGCGCCCTGCCCGGCGCCATCCAGTCGGTGCTGACCGGCTCGATCCGCCCGAACGCGGTCGCGAAGCTGCGGGCCTTCGGCATGGACGAGTTCTTCGACTTCGAGATCGGCGGGTACGGTTCCGAGATCTATCCCAAGGGCGCCCAGCTGGTGCAGGCGCGCACCCGCGCCGCCGAAAAGTACGCCGGGCGGATCGTCTCGGCCGTCTACCTCGCCGACTCCGGCCGCGACGTGGAGGCGGCCAGGATCGCCGGCGCCCGCTGCGTCGCGGTGGCCAGCGGCCGCTCGACCGCCGGCGAGTTGCGCGAGGCCGGCGCCGACCTGGTGCTCGACGATCTCGCCGACACCGACCTTGTGGTCCGCGCCGTGGACCGGCTGACCAGCCCCGTTTCCGCAGGCTAGGGAGCCGTCGGCCGGCCGTCGAACTCCGGTTCGCCGCCCGCGTAACCTTGAGCGACGTGGCCCTGACGATCTACGGCGTGACCGCCCTGACGTTCATGATGGCCATGTACGCGCTGGAGCGCCGCCACCGCGGTTTCGTGCTGGCCTTCGCGATCGGGTGCATGCTGGCCAGCAGCTACGGCTTTCTGTCCGGCGCCTGGCCGTTCGGCGCGGTCGAGGCGATCTGGTCGCTGGTGGCGCTGCGCCGTTACCTGGTGGCGACGCGCGAGTCGCGGCAGGCCGCGGGCCGGGGCCAGAGCCAGGCCGCGGCCCCGGACGACGGGGCCTCCCGGTGACCGATCCCGGATGGCCGGGGCCGTCGTTGCCAGGAGGCACCCGACACCCCATGCTGATCCCTATGTCTACCGACGAGCCCACCGACGAGCAGGTCACCGCCCTTCTGGGCCGCGATTACGGCGCCCCGCTGTGGCGGCCGACCGAGCGCACCGTCCGCGCGGCCAGGATCACCGGCTACGCCGGCTGGCTGCGCGACGCCGGCGGCCCCGACCTGAGCGGGTACGACGGGCTGTGGCGGTGGTCGGTGGCCCAACCCGAGGCGTTCTGGGCCTCGCTGTGGCGTCACTTCGACGTGCTCGGGCACCTCGGCGACGGGCCGGTGCTGTCCGGCGGGCCGATGCCGGACGTGCGCTGGTTCGAGGGAACCACGGTCAACTACGCGCGCAACGCGCTGCGGACCGCGGCCACCGAGCCGGACCGGACCGCGGTGATCTACCGGTCCGAAGCCGGGCGAAGCGGAACGCTGAGCTACGGGGAACTGGCCGCCGAGGTGGCGCGGGTGCGCGCCGGGCTGCGAGCGCTCGGGGTCACCCGCGGCGACCGGGTCGCGGCGTACGTGCCGAACATCCCGGAGGCGCTGATCGGCCTGCTCGCCGCGGCCAGCCTGGGCGCGATCTGGTCGTCGTGCTCGCCGGATTTCGGCGCGCACAGCGTGATCGACCGGCTGGCCCAGATCTCGCCCAAGGTGCTGATCGCCGTGGACGGCTACCCGTACGGCGGGCGCTGGTTCGACCGGCGGCCGCACGTCGCGGACATCGTGGCCGCGCTGCCCAGCCTGGAGGCCGTGATCGCGGTCGACTACCGCGCCGTCGCGCCGGACGCCGCCGCCCCCGCCACCGCCGCCACCGCCGCCCCCGCCGCCACCGCGGCCCCCGCCGCCACCGCGGCCCCCGCCACCGCCGCGGCCCCCGCCACCGCCGCCGCCCCCGCCACCCCCGCCGCGGCGGCCGTCCGTCGGCTGAGCTGGGACGCGCTCCCCGACGGCGGGGCCGGCGAGCCGCCGGACCGGTTCGAGGAGGTTCCGTTCGAGCATCCGCTCTGGGTGCTGTACTCATCGGGCACCACCGGGCTGCCCAAGCCCATCGTGCACGGGCACGGCGGGATCGTGCTCGAGCACCTGAAGATGCTGGCGCTGCACCAGGACCTCGGCCCGGACGACGTGTTCTTCTGGTACACCACGACCGGTTGGATGATGTGGAACTACCTGGTCGGCGGGCTGCTAGTGGGCGCGGCCGTGGTGCTGTACGACGGCAGCGCGACGCATCCGGGCCCCGACGCGGTCTGGGACCTGGTCGCCCGGGCCGGCGCCAGCTACGCGGGCACCGGCGCGCCGTACCTGCTGGCCTGCATGAAGGCCGGGCTGCGGCCCGCGGCCGACCACGACCTGTCGCGGTTGCGCGGCGTGGGCTCGACCGGGTCGCCGCTGCCGCCCGAGGCCTTCCGCTGGGTCTACGAGGCGGTCGCGGCGCCGGGCCAGGAGCTGATACTCGGCTCGCTGTCCGGCGGCACCGACCTGTGTACCGGGTTCGTCGGGCCGTGCCCGCTGCTCCCGGTGCGGGCCGGGGTGATCGCCGGACGGGCCCTCGGCGCGGCGGTGGAGGCGTTCGACGCCGCGGGCCGGCCGGTTACCGGCCAGGTCGGGGAGCTGGTGATAACCCGCCCCATGCCGTCCATGCCGGTGGGCTTCTGGAACGATCCTGGTGATGAGCGGTATCGGGACAGCTACTTCGCCGACTACCCGGGAGTCTGGCGGCACGGGGACTGGATCATGATCCTGCCGGACGGCGGCTGCGTCATCTACGGCCGATCCGACGCCACCCTGAACCGCGGCGGGATCCGGATGGGTACCAGCGAGTTCTACCGCGTGGTCGAGGCGCTGCCGGAGGTCGCCGACAGCCTGGTGATCGACACCGGCGGGCTGGGCCGGGAGGGCCGGCTGATCCTTTACGTGGTTCCGGCCGACGGCCGGGACCTCGACCAGGACCTGATCGCCCGGATCCGCTCCGAGCTGCGCTCCGGCCTGTCGCCGCGGCACGTCCCCGACGAGATCCACCGGGTGCCGGGCATCCCGCGCACGCTGTCCGGCAAGAAGCTCGAGGTGCCGGTCAGGAAGATCCTGCTGGGCACGCCGCTGGCCCAGGCGGCCGACCCCGATGCCCTGGCCAACCCGGAGGTCCTGGCCTCCTTCGTCCCCGAGGCGTCGGCATGACCAAGCCGGCGGTGACCGGGCGCTCCTTCGGGGAGGAGGGCGGGCGCCTGACCTACGGCCAGTACCTGCGGTTGCCGGAGCTGCTGGCCCAGCAGGTGCCCCAGGTGGTCCCGCCCGTGCACGACGAGCTGCTGTTCATCACCGTGCACCAGGCCTACGAGCTGTGGTTCAAGCAGCTGCTGCACGAGCTGACCGCGGCCCGCGACGCCATGCGTCCGGACGAGACCTGGCGGGCCAGGCAGCTGCTGCAGCGCGCGCACGTGATCGAGCGGCTGCTGGTCAGCCAGATCGACGTGCTCGAGACCATGACCCCGCAGGACTTTCTCCAGTTTCGTGCCGCTCTGGCCCCCGCCAGCGGCTTCCAGTCGGTACAGTTCCGCGAGCTTGAGTTCCTGTCCGGCGCCAAGGATCCCACCTTCGTGACCCGCTTCCGTGCCCTGACGGAGTCAGAACGCGAGCGTCTCGCCAGCCGCCTCGCGCAGCCGTCGCTCTGGGACGCCTACCTTGACCTGCTCCGGGCCCGCGGGCTCCCGGCCGAGACCGACGACCAGATCCTGGCCTCGCTGGTCGCGATCGCGCGGGACCGGGCCAACCACGACGATCTGTGGCAGCTGGCCGAGGACCTGCTGACCCACGATGAGATGTCCGGCCTGTGGCGGGCCAGGCACGTACAGATGGTGGAGCGACAGATCGGCACGAAATCGGGCACGGGTGGCTCGACCGGGGCCCCGTACCTGCACAAAAGAGTGCCGATGAGGTATTACCCGCTGCTCTGGGAACTGCGAGATTGGTTGTAGTGGGTGGGACAGCTCAGCGGGACACAAGGGAGTGAAACCGATGGCTGACGAGAGTTCGGCGAAGGACGACAAAGAGGCTCTGCTGGACCAGGCCGCCGCCGTGGCCGCCGTGGACAGTGCGGTGATCGATGACGCCCGCGCCTTCCTCGGCGCCTATTACCGCCACGTGGCGGTGGACGACCTGGCCGCGGCCGGGCCCGAGCGGCTGGCGGCGGTGGCGACCGAGCAGGCCAAGTTCGCCGCGCACCGGCCGCAGGGTCGCACCCTGGTCCGGGTCCGCCGCGGCCCGGCGGCGGCGGCCTGCTCCCCGGCCAGGGATGTCGTCGACATCGTCACCGACGACATGGCGTTCCTCGTCGACTCGGTGCGGATGGAGCTGCGGCGGCACGACGCCGCCGCGCACCTGGTCGTGCATCCCCAGTTCCTCATCAACCGCAGCATCACGGGAGAGCTGCGGCGGATCATCGGACTGATCGACGGTGAGCGGCCGGGGCCGGACGAGATGGCCGAGTCGTGGATCCACATCGAGATCAGCCGCCTGCCCGAGGGCGAGGCCGCCGTGCTCCAGCGCGACCTGGAGCGGGTACTCGGCGACGTCCGGGTCGCGGTGGAGGACTACCCGCGCATGCAGGCCAGGGCCGTGCACCTGGCCGAGCAGCTGGCCATGGTGCCGGACGTCAAGGTCCCCGAGGGAAGCGAGTCGCAGGCCGAGGCCGAGGCCCTGCTGCGCTGGCTGGCCGACGGCCACTTCACGTTCCTTGGCTACCGCGAGTACGACCTGGAGGACGGGCCCGACGGGATGGCGCTACGGGCCGTGGCCGGCACCGGGCTCGGCATCCTCCGCCACGACCAGGCGGGCTCGAGCTCGTTCGCCTCGCTCCCGCCGGAGGTGCGGGCCCGCGCCCGCGACCCGCAGCTGCTGATCCTGACCAAGGCCAACTCGCGCTCGACGGTGCACCGGCCCAGCTATCTCGACTACGTGGCCGTCAAGCGGATGGCGGGTGACGGCGATGTCGCCGGTGAGTACCGGTTCCTCGGGCTGTACACCCACGACGCCTACACCGAGAGCATCACCAGGATCCCGGTCCTGCGGCGCAAGCTCATCGACGTGCTCGCGGCCAGCGGCATCGCGGCCGACAGCCACGACGGCAAGGACGTCGCCGAATTCCTGGAGAACTACCCGCGCGAGGAGCTGTTCCAGACCCCGGTGGCCGAGCTGACCCGGATCGCCGAGGGCGTGCTGCGGCTGCGCGAGCGGACCCAGACCCGGCTGTTCCTGCGCCGGGACGTCTACGGCCGGTACA
>Ga0335072_10011438_pt1 | contig 12709 bp, 12 predicted proteins | sample Lox_Sample_21_FD_206725 | JGI IMG/M metagenome (GOLD analysis project Ga0335072, IMG submission 206725) | Soil microbial communities from Loxahatchee National Wildlife Refuge, Florida, United States - Lox_Sample_2.1 | ecosystem: Environmental > Terrestrial > Soil > Wetlands | place: USA...
ATGATCCAGGCGCACCCGGACACCGTGCAGGCGGTCGTCACCGCGACGACGAAAGCCTGGCAGCTCGCCAAGAGCGATACGGCGACGGCCAAGAAGTACTTCACCCAGTTCGCCGCGCTCAACGGGGTCACCAAGTCGGCTCAGGTGGAGAAGGCCTACGAGGACCTCGCGAAGTACTGGCGTACGCCGCTGTTGCTCGAAGACTCCTACAACAACGTCCTCAACATCATCAACCTGTCGGGGTCGAGCAAGACGAAGGTGACGGTGTCGTTCAGCGAGTTCGCCGACCCGACGTTCGCTGCCCAGGCGGTCAAGACGCTCGGCTTGACGGTGCCCACGACGTCATGACTTCGGCTCGGGCGAGGTCCGGAGACTGCAGCGAAGGACCCCGCCCGGGCAGCCATGAAAGGAGCCAGCCCCACGATGATTGGCAAGCCTCGCCAGCGCGTTGCCGAGTTGAAACGAGCCGGGACCGCCGGCTCGCCGGCGGTCCCGGACGACGACGGCGCGGACACAACGATCCCGCCGGCCGTGCAGCTGACGGACGTCAGCTTCGACTACGGCAACGGGGTGACGACCCTCCAGAACATCGACTTGAGCGTGCGCCCGGGTGAAGTCGTCGTGCTCATCGGGCCGTCCGGGTGCGGGAAATCGACGCTGCTGGATTTGGTCGCGGGCGTCTCGGCGCCCACCACGGGCGGGCTGCTGTGCGACGGCGTGCCGGTGCGCGGATTGAACAAGAGCGTCACCTACATGACCCAGCGGGACACGCTGCTGCCCTGGAGGACCGCCCTCGACAACGCCGCGCTGCCGCTGGAGATCCGCGGCGTGCGCAAGGCCGAGCGGCATCGCCGGGCCCGCGAGGCACTGGCCCTGACCGGCCTGTCGGACGCCGAGAAGCGGCGCCCGCACCAATTGTCCGGCGGCATGCGCAGCAGGCTGGCGCTGGCCCGGGTGCTGCTCAGCGACGCCAGGATCGTGCTGATGGACGAGCCCTTCGCGGCGCTGGACGCGCTGCGGCGGGTCCGGCTGCAGCAGTTGCTCCTTGAGATCTGGCGCGGGTCGCAGCAGACACTGGTCTACGTCACCCACGACCTGAACGAGGCGATCGCACTCGGCGACCGGATCGTCTTGATGGGCTCGCACCCAGGCCGGATCCTGCTCGAGCGTCAAGTCGACATCCCACACCCGAGGAACGTTGCCCGGGTCCGCACCATGCCGGAGGCCGAGGAGCTCTACGCCGAGCTGTGGTCCGTCCTGGAAAGCCAGCTGCGGTGACCGATACGCTGATCTCCTCGCCCGCCGCCGCGCGGCGCCGGGCCGCCCGCTGGCAGCCGGATGCGCGCTGGCAGAACGTCGTCGTGACACGGATCCTGTTCGCCGCGCTGCTGCTTTCCCTGTGGCAGGCCTACAGCGGCGGCAAGGGGGCGGTGATCCCCGAGGTCGCGCTCAGCAAGCCATCGGAGATCGCCAGCTCCCTCGGCCACCTCATCGCCAACGGCGGGATATTCGGCGCGCTGGGCTCGACCCTCGCCGCTCTCGCCCTCGCGCTGGTGATCAGCATCCCATTCGCGGCGGCGCTGGCGCTGCTCACCATGACCCGGGCCGGCGAGTGGATCCTCGGGCCGATCGTCACCATCCTCTACGCGGTGCCCAAGGTCGGGCTCATCACCGTGTTCATCCTGATGGCGGGCTTCTCCACGAAAACCCACGTGCTGCTGGTGGCGACCACTGTGATGTTCGTCTACTACTACAGCTTCCAGCAGGGGCTGCGCGACCTCGACCAGCGGGTCGTCAGGTCACTGCGGCTGTTCGGCGCCTCAGCACCGCAGATCGGCTACCTGTACGTGCTGCGGGCGATCGTGCCCAACGTCGTGGTCGCGACGCGGGTCGCCATCCCGATGGCCTTCGGCTTCGAGGTGTTCGCCGAGCTCCGCGTCCCCACTGCCTCCGGCCTTGGGGTCATGCTCAACCAGTACACGCAGAACCTGCAGCCCGGCCCGGCGATGGCCGTCCTGGTGTTCATCATTGTCGTCGCGTGCGTGATCGACGCACTGCTCGGGTACTGGGCCGCGCGCTACGCCAAGAGCATCGGCGTGGGGGTGACCCGGTGAACCCGCGGTCATGGCAGGTCCTGGGCCACGGCGGTGCCGAGGTGCTGCGCTGGGTCGTGTCGCTCGGGCTGCTGCTGGCGGTCTGGCAATGGCTGCTGGTACCGCACACCTCCTCGGTGTTCGTGGCGGCGCCGAGCGCGGTCTGGCGCGAGCTCGGGTCGATGACCTCGGACGGCTCGCTGTGGTCGGCGGTCGGCACCACCCTGTCCGAGGCCCTGGTCGGCTTCGCCATCGGCCTCGGCGTGGGCCTGGTCCTCGCCCTCGCCATCGGCCTGATGACTCCGCTGGTGGGCAAGCTCCTTGAGCCGGTCGTCACCGGCGTGTACACGTCGCCCAAGTTCGTCCTGGCGCCGATCCTGTTCATCTGGTTCGGGGACGGGTTCGGGCCGCGGGTGATCGTAGTGGCGGCCGACGTCTTCCCGGTCATCGCGATCTACGCGCTCGGCGGCATCCGCACGGTCAACACCGATGTCGTGCTGGCGCTGCGGCTGTACGGCGGCGGCTGGCGGCATGTCACTGGCAAGGTCCTGGTGCCGCACATCTCCGGCGACCTCATCACCGCGGTCACCGTCGCCCTGCCGCGAGCGATCACGATCGCGATCGGCGTGGAGATCCTGTTCGGCACCACGACAGGGATCGGCGGGCTCCTCAACACCGACACCGACTTGTTCAGCGCACCGGGCGTGTGGGCCACGCTGGTCGCGGGGACCGTGATCAGCGCCCTGTGCATCGCGCTGACCCAGGTCATCGGGGCCGCCACCCGCCGGCACTTCTTCGGTGATCAGGCGGGAGGGCGTAACCGGTGACCGAGACCTCCGCCGAGCACTGGCGGGCCCGGGCGCAGCACACCAGCGCCAGGCCGTCGGTCGAGGAGCTGCTGCCTGGCTTGTGGCGGCTGGTGGTGCCGCTGCCTGGGCACAGTGTGGGCCAGGTCAACGTCTACGCGCTGGCCGCGTCAGAGGGCGTGCTGCTGATCGACACTGGCTGGCGGCACCCGGCGGCCTGGGCCGCGCTCGATGACCTCCTGCACCAGGCAGGCCTGGCCGTCACGGACGTGGTCCGCCTGCTGAGCACCCACGCCCACCCCGACCACTGCGGGCTGGCCGGGACGTTTCGGCAGGAGCAGCGCACGACGGTGGCGATGCACGCCGCTGACGCCGCCTGCTTCCGTCAGCGCTACGGCGACCCGCACAGCTTCGGTCAGCTGACCGACCGCTGGCTGAAGTCGGCTGGCGTGCCCGCCGCAGCGGCCGACGCGGACGCCATGCACGCGTTCCGCGCCAACCTGGTCGACCCGGTGGGACCTGATATGGAGCTGCACGACGGCCAGCGCCTGGTGCACGGCCGGTGGCAGCTAGACGTGCTGCATACGCCGGGCCATACCGCCGGCCACGTGTGCCTGTACGACCGGGTCACCCGCACGCTGTTTACCGGCGACCACGTGCTGTCGCGGATCAACACCAGCCCGGCCTACCGGCCGCTCAGCGAGGCCGACCCGGTCGGCGGCTACCTCGCCTCGTTCCCGCGGCTGCGCGGCCTGGCGGTCGAGCGCATTCTGCCCGGCCACGGCCGGCCGTTCACCGACCTAGGCGCCCGGCTCGACGTGCTCGAGCAGCACCACGCTGCCCGGCTGGCGGCGGCGCTTGAGCTGGTGCGCGCGCAGCCGGGCACCGTCTGGGAGGTCTCCAGCGGCATCCCGCGGTCAAGCCCGTGGGACAGCCTGACCCGCGCGGCGCGGATCAGCGCGGTGGCCGAGACGTACGGCCACCTGGTCCATCTGACTGCCCGCGGCCTAGTGGAGGCCGACGGGGACGGTCCGGTCCGGTGGCGGCCAGTGTCCGGCGGTGTGCTCTCTGACCGCGACAAACACCTAGCGCCGCGCGCCGCCCGCCGCGCGTCCTTGGAAGGAGACCCACCCATGCCGGACGGCTCGACCGTCACCTACGAAGAAAGCGACGACTACGTTGTCGTGATCACGTTGAACCGGCCGCAGGTGCACAACGCGGTCAACCGCCAGCTGCGCGCCGACCTGAACGCCGCGCTCGAGCGTTTCGACGCCGCCGACGACGCCCGCGCCGCTGTCGTCACGGGGGCCGGGCGGTCCTTCAGCGCCGGGCGCGACCTCAAGGAACGCGCCGCCGACAACGCCGCCGGGCGCCAGGCCCGGCCCGAGGACGCGATGTCCGAGCACAGCCTGCACAGCTACCCGCGCCCCCGGAAACCACTCATCGCCGCGATCAACGGGAACTGCCTGGCCGGCGGGTTCTCGATCGCCCAGCTGTGCGACATCAGGATCGCGGCTGACAACGCCAGCCTCGGCATCACCGAAGCCCGCGTCGGCCTGATGGCGCCGTTCGGCTCGCTGCTGGCAAGGCAGATCCCGGTGGCGGCGGCGCTCGAGCTCATCCTCACCGCCCAGCCGGTCAGCGCGCAGCGCGCCTACGAGATGGGCATCGTCAACCGGGTCGTCCCCGCCGACCAGCTGCTGAAGGAGGCGCTACTCGTCGCCCGCCAAGTGGCGGCCAACGCCCCGCTGTCGGTGCAGGCCGCCAAGGAACTGGTCCTCCGCAGCCTCGACCTTGACGACATGGGCCTGCACGCGCTCACCCGGCACATCTACCGGCGCCTGCTCGAGTCCGAGGACGCCAAGGAAGGCCCCAGGGCCTTCGCCGAGAAGCGGGCACCGCGCTGGACCGGGCGCTGAGGCCCAGCCGAGCCCACTCACCATCCACGTTCCCGGTCGCTGGCGTTCCAGGCGTCGGCCAAGAACCGGAGTAATCAACGAAAGGGCAGTACATGGGTGATGCACCTGCAAACCAGCCGAGGCCGCTTGAGGGCATACGAATGCTCGACTTGACCCGGGTGCTATCCGGGCCGTACTGCGCGCTTCTGCTCGGCGAGCTAGGAGCCGAAGTGATCAAGATCGAGAAGCCTGGGCGTGGCGACCACTCCCGCCGTGTGCGCGGCGGACCAGGGGACACCGGACTGCGGTTCCTCGCGTGGAACATGTATCGCAAGAGCATAACGCTCGACATCTGGCAGCCGGAAGGGCTGCGGCTGTTCAAAGACCTGGTGGCTAAGTCCGACGTGGTGCTGGAGAACTTCCGGCCGGGTGTGATGACCAAGGCGGGCGCCGACTACCCGACGCTCAAGAAGATCAACCCCGGCATCGTGATGGCCTCCATCACCGGATTCGGCCAGGACACCAGCCTGTCCCAGCGGACCGCGCACGCGTCGGTGATCTCCGCGTTCACTGGAATCCAGTACATGAACCGCTTCGGCGGCAGCCCGCCGACCCCCACGCCGGGCGCCTCGCCCGACGTGGCTGCCGGCACCCACGCCGCCATCGGCATCCTGGCTGCCCTGTTCGCCAGGAACACCACCGGTGAAGGGCGGCACGTGGACGTGAGCATGGTCGACTGCATGGTCGGCCAGATCGCCTACGACCTCATGTTCGTGCTGCTGACCGGCGGCGCGCCGCCCGAGCGGGAGTTGCGGGCCGGCGACGGGCACTCGACCACCAAGTCGGGCCCGGCGTTCCATGAGTGCTATCAGGCCAGCGACGGCTGGTTCTACGTCCAGGCTGACCTGGCGGCCCAGTGGGAGCGGCTCGCCCGCGAGATGGGCGGCGAGGAACTGCTGAGCGACCCCCGGTTCGCCACCGAGGCCGACCGAAGCGACCACCGCGACGAACTCGGGGAGATGTTCTCCGCCTGGCTCAGTTCGAAGACCAAGGAAGAGGCATTCGACATCCTCGGCGGCGCCGGGGTGCCCTGCAGCCCGGCCTACACCCTGGTAGAGGTGGCGCATCATCCGTACCTGACGGAACGGGGGATGCTCCAGGAGATCGACGACCCGCGGCTCGGCCCGATGATGGTGCTCTCACCGCGCATCCGCTACGCCGGAGAGCCGTCCCCCGTGCCGTCGTATGCGCCCTTCCTCGGCGAGCACAACGGCGAGGTCTTCGGTGACCTCCTCGGGCTCAGCCCTGACGACATGGCCAAGCTGCACGAGGACCAGACGATCTAGCGCGGTGAGCCGCCGGCCGAAGGAGAACAGCACAAGTGGAAACGGTCGTTACCCCTGAAATACGCAAGATGGTTGGACAGTCGTCGCAGCCGCGGCACGCCGTTGACATCGTCAGCGAGAGCGACATCCGTCGCTGGGTTATCGCGACCATGGACGACAGCCCGTTCTGGTACAACGACGAGGTGATCGGCGCATCCCGCTTTGCGGCGGGCAGCGCCCCAGGCCCCTTCCCCATGCGGGCCGTCGGGCACTGGAAGCGCCGTCTCGGCACGTCGGACCCGGTGCGCGCGCTCGACTTCGACGACGACTTCCGGTACGGCGACGAGTCGCTCGACGACCCCGCCATCAAGATCAACTGGCCCGACGGCGTGGGTGCCTTCCACGCGGGCAACGAGGTCGAGTACTTCCAGTTCGCCCGGGTCGGTGACCGCATCTCGGTGGTCGAGACGCTGGTCGAAATCGAGGAGAAGCAGGGGCGCAGCGGTCCCCTGGCGGTCGTCCACGTCGACTCGGTCTTCACCAACCAGGACGGCGACGTGCTGATCATCAACCACGGGACCAACATCGCACGCCGGATGCCCGGCCACGCGTCCGGAGCCAAGTGAGGAACCCAATGCCTGAGTTCTACGAGGACGTCGCAGTCGGCGACGCGCTTCCCGAGGTCGTACAGAAGCTCACCATCCCGGTGATGCAGCGCTGGGTGGCCAGCAGCGAGACGCTGCGCCGGGACCACTACGACGCCAAGTTCGCTATCGAGCACGACGGCCTGCCGAACGCGGTCATGTCCGGCTCCTTCTCCCAGGCCTACATCTGGCAGTTGCTGTTCAACTGGGCAGGCCTGAACGGCTGGGTGCTGAAGGCGGCGCAGAAGAACGCGCGAATGGTCCACCCAGGCACCACTATCACGTTCTCCGGCACTGTGACCGGCAAGTACGAAGCTGACGGCCTCGGCTATGTGGAGCTTGAGATCGGCCTTCGCGGCGACGACGGGGCGGTGGCCGTCCCCGGCAGCGCTACCATCGTCCTCCCGCTCCGCGGCGGGCGGCAGGTGCCCTACCCGTTCACGGTCGGCCAGGGGAGTGACGCCCGTGCCGCCCGGTGACCGGCCGCTCAAGGTCGGGGTCGTCGGAGCGAGCATCGCCCACAGCGTGGACGAGCGGGAGAACTTTGCCATCCGGGCGCACCTGCCCGCCCTGCTCGCGCTCGACGACCTGTATGAGGTTGCGGCCGTCTGCACGACGCGGATGGAAAGCGCCCAGGAAGCCGCCGACCGCTTCGGCGTCGCCCGCGCCTTCGACAGTGTCGAGTCGATGCTGAACGGGGTGCCCGACCTCGCCGTGATATGCGTGTCGGTGCGTCCGGCCGCGCATTACGGGGTCGCCATGGCGGCGCTGCGGGCCGGCAAGCACGTCTACTGCGAGCATCCGGGCGGGATCACAAGCGAGCAGGCACAAGACATGTGGGAGGCCGCGCAGGCGGGCGAGCTCCGCACGCTGACCGGCCACCAGGAGCATTTCGATCCCGCGACCGTGCACATGGCGCGACTGGTCCGCGCGGGTTACGTGGGCGAGCCGCTGGCCTTTAGCGCGACCCACTTCGGGGCCAACTACATAGCGCCGCGCCCTGCGTTCCATCGCTGGCTATTCGACGTCCGGGCGGGCGGGCGTCCCGCCTACCGCAGCGGCCACAGCCTAGAGCGCATCCTGTCGGTCCTCGGCCAGGACGTGACGTCGGTGTGCGCTGATTTCACCATCCAGGTGCCCGAGCGCCAGGCGCTCGACCGCCCCGATGAGGTGCTGCACAGCGACCAGGTCGACAACATGAACTACCTGCTCCGCAGCGGGACTTCGACGGTCGGCACCCTGCAGGTCTCCAACACAGCCTGGTTCGGCACTGGCGACCACCTGGCGGTCTACGGGACTGAGGGCATGCTGCTGCTGGTCGACCGTGAGGGGGTGCAGGCGCTAGCTGGCCCCGGCGCCGTCGGCCACGACGGCCCCGAGGCGGGCGAGTTCGCCCTGTTCGGCGCGCAGGCGGACGTGGAGCGGATCGTGGCCGAGCGCCGCCCGCCGGAGAAGCTGGGTTCCTTCCAGCCGATCGCCGTCCCGCCGCCCGCGCCTGGCGTGCCTGGCCACGGTCGCTCGGCGCGGAGCGTGCGGCCCGCCTGGATCGAGCTGGCCACGGCGATCAGGGAAAAGCGCGAGTGCTCGCCGAGCCTGCACACCACCTACAAGATCCACAGGATCTGGGATGCGGCCGAAGAGTCGGTGGAGTCAAGGCGGTGGGTCGATGTTGAGTACGCCTGACGTCGGCGGCCGTGCCCCGGCGCAACCCGGAGAGCGAGAGCGAGGCACCAGTGAGTGAGCCACAGGAACTGCGAATGATGTCCGTCGGCAGCATCGGGGCAGGCTTCTCTTATCGTGCCTTCCAGCAAGGCCTGAGCTGGAACCCACACGTCGTGGCGTCCGACGCGGGCACCTCCGACCATGGGCCCGGTCCGCTCGGCTCGGGCGAGGTCTCGTCCCTCGGCCCGATGAAGCGGCAGCTCGACACGCTGATCACCGGTGCCCGCGGTATCGGCGCCAAGTTCATCATCGGCTCCGCCGGAGTAGCCGGCGGCGACCGGAACCTGGCCAAGGTCACCGAGCTCGTCACCGATATCGCCCGCGAGCGTGACCTGCGCTTCCGGCTCGCCACCTTGCACACTGACCTGGACCGCGACTTCCTTAAGCAGAAGCTGGCAGCGGGCAAGATCCGCCCCTTCGGGGCCTTCCCCGAGCTCACCACGGCGGCGATCGACGAGTCGGCGGCGATCGTCGGGATGATGGGCGCCGAGCCCTTCATCAAGGCGCTCGACAGCGGGGCGGACGTAATCCTGGGCGGGCGGGCCACCGACCCGGCCGTGTTCGCCGGGCCGCCGCTGCGGGCGGGCATCCCCGCCGGTATCGCCTGGCACGCCGCCCGGACGATGGACAAAGGCGTCATGATGACGGTGCCCGGCGAGGCGACTGGGTCGCTAGGGTTCATCCATTTCAGGCCCGACCACTTCATCGCGTCGTCAACCAAGGAGGGCACCTACTGCACACCGCGGTCGGTGGCCGCGGTGACGCTATACGAGAACGACAGCCCGTACCGCACGGTCATGCCGTCCGGTGTCATCGACACATCTGAGTGCACCTACGAGGACATCGGGGACGGACGGGTCCGCGTGGCCGGGAGCAAGTTCGAGCCGGCCGGGAAATACACGGTGAAGCTGGAGGGCGCGCGCTTCGCCGGCTACCGCGCCATCACGTTCTTCGCTGTGCGCGACCCGATGATCATGCCGCACCTCACCGAGTGGCTGGCGCAGACCCGGGCCAACGCCGAGCGCAACCTGCACCTCCAGGGCATCGAGAAGGAGGAGTACACGGTCCGGTTCCACGTCTACGGGATCAACGGCGTCATGGGGGATGACGAGCCGGTGAAGCAGCCGCGCAGCCACGAGCTGGCCATCTTGGTCGACGCGATCGGCACCACGCAGAACGCGGCGGACGAGGCGGCGGCGCGGCACAAGGCACTGGCAGGGCACACCCGCTTCCCGGGGCAGCTGAGCCACAACAACGTCAGCGAGCCGTTCCGGCTCGGCGCCGTGCCGCTCGGCCCGGTCTACGACTGGAGCGTGTGGCACATCCTCGAGCTCGACGAGTGGGACGAGTGGGAGAAGATCTTCCGCGTCGAGCTGGTCGACCTGTAATGACAGCGCGCGCCCCCAGCCCGCGCGACAACCGATTTGGTCGAAGGAGGCTCCGATGCCACTGCTGCGCGAGGTAGCGAACTCGATTCGGGCGACCAATAACGGCGCCACCCGCAGGTCATTCGACATAATGTTCGATGACGTCGGCGACTTCGAGCGCGTATGGGGTTCGGGAGCTATCACCCCCGACCTCATCTCCAGGCTGTACACCGTCCCCGTCGCGGACGTACGGATCTTCGGGTTTCCGCCGGCGAACGCCATCAAGATCGTGATTCCGCGCAAGGTGGTGGCGGGCAGCCCCGACGATACCGATATCGACGGCAAGCAGCAGCACGCGCCGCTGCTTGACATCGAGATCCCCGACACCTGATGGCCACAGCCAAGCGCCTGCCAGGCACCGCAAGCGCCCCGTGGTAATTGACGCGACGCGATCGCGCGGCGGCCGCCGGATCTTCGCGTCGCTGTCGTCACGGAACTACCGGCTGTTCTTCTGGGGTCAGCTGATCTCCATCTGCGGCACCTGGATGCAGTGGGTCGCCCAGTCGTTCCTGGTGCTGCAGCTGACCAACTCGGGCACCGTTCTGGGTCTGGCCACCGCCGCCCGGTTCGTGCCGATCTTCCTGTTCGGCCCATGGGGTGGCGTGGTCGCCGACCGGCTCGACAAGCGCCGGGTGCTGTACGTGACCCAGTCGCTGTCCGGGCTGCTCGCGCTGGCGTTCGGCGTCCTCGTCGGCGTGCACGTGATCGCCATGTGGATGGTTTACCTGCTGGCGCTGGCGCTCGGGTTCGTGAACGTCTTCGACGTTCCCGCCCGCCAGTCCTTCATCTCCGAGCTGGTGCCACGGGAACTGCTGAGTAACGCGGTGACGCTGAACTCGGTGATCGTCAACCTAGCCCGGATACTCGGGGCTGCCGCGGGCGGGGGGATCGCGGCGGTGCTGGGCCTCGCGCTGTGCTTTGACCTGAACGCGGTCTCGTTCGTCGCGGTGGTCATCACCCTGCTGCTGATGCGGCAGCGGGAGATGCTGCTCGCCAAGCGCCAGGAGCGGGAGCCACATCAGGTCCGGGCCGGACTGTCCTACGTGCGCCGCGAGCCAGAGTTGCTCGTCCCGCTGCTCATGGTCGCGCTCGTCGGCGGTCTCGCCTGGGAGTTCCCGGTCAGCCTGCCGCTGATGGCCCAGCACGTGTTCCACGGCGGCGCGGGGACCTACGGGACGATGACCGCGGTGATGGGGGCGGGCGCGGCCGTCGGCGGGCTGATCACCGCCTCCCGCAGCCGCGTCCGGCGCAGCGGCCTAGCGGTAGCCGCCATCGGCTGGGGGCTGGCGATTACCGCCGCGGCACTGGCACCGGACATGGGAACCGAGTTCGCGGCGCTGCTGTTCGTCGGCTACGGGAGTGTCACCTTCAACTCGCTCGCCAAGACCGTGCTGCAGCTGTCTGCCTCGCCGTCTATGCGCGGCCGGGTGATGGCGCTGTGGGCGGTCGCCTGGCAGGGTTCCACCCCGGTGGGCGGTCCCATCGTCGGCTGGGCCGGGCAGGAACTGGGCGCCCGCTGGTCGCTGCTCGTCGGTGGCGTGCCCACCTTCGCGGCCGGGGTCATCGCCTACCGGATCCTGCACGACATCGACCAGCGACGGGCCGAGCGCCCGGAGAGCGCTGACGACGGCTAGCCGTAGGCCTGGTTCGCGACCGCCTCGATCGCGACGGCGGCGGCCTCGCGATCCAGGTAGGTCGCCGGCCTGGCGGCCCGCAAGGTCTTGTCATCGAGCTCGTAGCACAGCGGAATCCCGGTCGGCACGTTGAGCCCCAGGACGTCCTCGTCGGACAGCCCGTCGAGATGCTTCTTCAGCGCGCGCAGCGAGTTGCCGTGGGCGACGATCAGCACGACGCCGTACTGCCGCAGGTCCGGGACGATGGCGTCGTACCAGTAGGGCACGATCCGCTCGACGACATCCTTGAGGGATTCCGTGCGCGGCACCCTGTCGAGCAGGTTGGCGTACCGCGGGTCGCCCGCCTCGCCGCACTCGTCGTCAGGCAGCGGCGGCGGGGGAGTGTCGTACGACCGGCGCCACAGCGTGAACTGCTCCTCGCCGAACTCCTGGCGCACCTGGACCCGGTTCTTGCCCTGCAGCGCGCCGTAGTGCCGCTCGTTGAGCCGCCACGACCGGCGCACCGGAATCCAGTCCCGGTCCGCCGCGTCGAGAGTGATCTGCGCGGTGCGGATGGCGCGGCGGAGCAGCGACGTGTGCACCACCCCAGGCAGCAGGCCGTGCCTGACGAGCAGGTCGCCAGCGCGCCTGGCCTCGAGTTCGCCGGCCGCCGTCAGGTCGATGTTCGCCCAGCCGGCGAACAGGTTCCGGCTGTTCCATTCGCTCTCACCGTGGCGGAGCAGGACGAGCACGGCCATCCGCGGGTCAGTGACCGACGCGCCGGGCCGTGCGCCCGAGGTGCTCCCGCATGATCTTCGTGGCGGCATCGGGGTCGCGGCGGCGCACCGCCTCGATGAACCGCTCGTGCTCACGGGTGCCGAGCTCGCCCATCTCCGGCGCGACCTCACGAGCCTGCTCGAGGGACATCTGGATCGGCCCGCGGAAGGAATCGACGAGCATCACCACGGCCGGGTTATGCGCCGCCCGCGCGACCCGGGTGTGGAATTCGAGCGAGTAGTCCATCGAGTACTCCCCGGCGCGCAGGGCCGCCTCGGACCGCTCGCAGATCTCCTCGAGGTCTGCCAGGTCCTCGTCGGTGGCCCGCTCGCAGACCAACGGCACGATGCCCACTTCGAGGATCATCCGGACCTCGGTGACGTCGGCCGCGCTGAGGGCCGACA
>Ga0335072_10011440_pt1 | contig 12708 bp, 6 predicted proteins | sample Lox_Sample_21_FD_206725 | JGI IMG/M metagenome (GOLD analysis project Ga0335072, IMG submission 206725) | Soil microbial communities from Loxahatchee National Wildlife Refuge, Florida, United States - Lox_Sample_2.1 | ecosystem: Environmental > Terrestrial > Soil > Wetlands | place: USA: Florida...
AGGTCGGCGGAACCGGTTAAGGGCGACTCGGATCTCGTCGGGCTAGTGCGAGCGCAGCCAGCTACACGCGACCTCAGTGGGCAACGAGTTTTTCCCGTTTGTGTATCCTTACGTTTCGAAGCGCGAGCGGCTTTTAACGACAAACTGAGTTGCGAGGAGAAATGAATTCCAGCGTTGATAGATCGCGGTTCCATCGCCGAGCAATCATTACCGGTGTCCTGTGTCTTGTCGCATCCGCTGTAAATTGCTTGGCAGATCCCACTCTGCCCACACTTTTCAGCGACCACATGGTGCTGCAGCGCGACCGCGAGATTCACATCTGGGGAAGGGCCGATCCCGGCGAAAAAGTAAAGTTGAGCCTGGCCGGGCGCGATGCAGCATCGACTGCCAATGCGCAAGGCGCATGGAGCGTTCATTTTCCGGCGCTGGCAGCCGGCGGCCCCTTCACCCTGACGATTCAAGGGAAAAAACAGATCACGATAAAAGATGTGATGATCGGAGAGGTGTGGATTGCCTCTGGCCAATCAAACATGACGTATTCCCTCAGCGGTTCGGCGGGAGCGGCCGAGGAGATCCCTCAGGCCAACTATCCGCAGATCCGGCTCTTCACGGTCCCCAAGAAGATTGCGGTTTCGCCGGAGCAAGACACGTTGCCTGCTCACTGGGAGCTTTGCACTCCCGACAATGCAAAAGAGTTTTCCGCCGTCGGCTACTATTTCGCGCGCGAAATATACCGGAGACTGGGTATTCCCGTCGGCGTCGTCGAGAGCGCTTGGCCCGGCACCTCAATCCAGGAGTGGATCTCGCCCGAATCCTTACAGGCAGACGCGCAGCTACGACCGATCCTGGACGAATGGGATCATGCGACTCCTGCCGAGAAGTCCTTTGCCGAGAAGCCGCTCTCGTTCGAACTCGAATTTGACGATTTCGAGCTGGTTCCCAAGTTACCGGACTCCGCCGGAACGATGTTGGCGAACTTCAATGACGGTTCCTCGCGCCTCGCCACTGGCGGATCATTTGCCTACAGCTGGGACGCCGCGCCCAATAGCACTTTCGACCTGGTCTCGCCCGGTCACGGCACAACCGGCTTTGCGGCGCAGGTCACGGGCCTCCTCGATGGAACGCAGGACGCGATTCTTTCGGCCAATTACAAACTCGATGGATCCTCGATTGACCTCACATCTTACGAGGGCGTTCGCTTCTGGGTGCGCGGAAATGGATCGTTTCGCTTTCGATCGAAGCAGCCCACGATCACCGATTACGACGACTACGCCGCCCCTCTAATCAAGGCAACGCCCAAGTGGAAGCCCGTCACAATCTTATTCCGCGATCTTCGCCAGGATGGATGGGGCGTCGTGTTACCTCTCACGCAAAACACACTCACCGGCTTCTCCATCGAAAACCTGACAACGCTCGAATACGCGCCCATGCCTGTCTCCGGTCTCTACGAGGGAATGATCACTCCATTGCTCCCGTATGAATTTCGCGGGGCGCTCTGGTACCAAGGAGAGAGTAACGCCTTGAAGGCGCATCAGTATCGCAAGCTGCTTCCAACTCTGATCAAGAACTGGCGGGACGCCGCGCATCAGCCCGACTTGGAGTTCCTCATCGTACAGTTGCCCAATCACGGAGCGATCCCCGAAGAACCGGGCGAATCTGCTTGGGCCGAACTGCGCGAGGCCGAACTGATGACGGTGAAGCAAGTGCCGCACACCGGACTAGCCGTGACGATTGATGTAGGCGACCCGAAGAATCTTCATCCCCCGCGCAAGTTTGAAGTCGGACAACGCCTTGCCCTCTGGGCGTTGGGAACCACGTACAAACAGCCCGGCGAATATTCGGGACCTCTGTATGAATCGAAGCAGACGGACGGCAATGAAATCCGCATCCACTTTTCTCACGCGGACTCCGGGCTCGAAGCGCACGGCGAAACCGCCCTGCAGGGTTTTGCCATCGCCGGGGACGACCGAAAGTTCCATTGGGCTGACGCGCGCATTGACGGCGACACAGTCGTCGTCTCGAGTCCTGACGTTCCGAAGCCGGTGGCGGTTCGTTACGCGTGGGGCGACAGCCCGACCGGCAATTTGTTCGGTAAAGACGGGCTCCCGGCATCGCCGTTCCGCACGGATGATTGGCCGGGAATTACCGGTAACGACTAACGCTCGCAGCTAACTTGATCGGCGGGTTCGCGCCTTCTGGCGAGGGCGCGCTCCGCCCAATACAAGCGCGCAAAGACCGTCTACAAACTTTGGCGTCAGGCGATCGTGGCGTATCAGGAACCGCATGTAGATCGGTCCATAGAGTGAATCGAGGAGCAAGTCGAGATCGAGATTCCGGCGCAACTCCCCGCGCAGAATTCCGCGCCGCAATGTGGCGTACGCTTCGAGCCTCCGCGGCATCATGAACCGGTCACGGAAAGCTGCGATCAGATCCCGATCGGTTTGACCGGCCGCAAGTATGGCCGACACAATGCGACCTCGCCGGCTGCTGAAGACCTTCACCAGTTGCCGCATCTGCTGGCTCATGTCGGTGTCGACAGAACCTGTATCGGGGAAGTGCAGTTTTCTGATGGTGCTGGCCGCGAACGCGTCTGCGATGAGCGCGCCTTTGTCAGGCCACCAGCGGTAAACCGTCGCCTTGCCCACGCTCGCCCGCTCGGCGACGCCTTCAATCGTGAGATCGGAAAAGCCGTTCTCTGCAAGCGCTTTCAGCGTGCTGCGAAGAATCGCCAACCGCGCCTGCTCGCTGCGGGGACGCCCCGGATGACGCTTCCCATCGCCGTTTTCGGGCCGCGCCACGCGTTCCGATCTTTTGCGCATTCTCATACCCTACCATATAATTGCTGACAAGCATTTAGAATCCGATACGGCGAGTATCGAATCTAAGATGGACCGGTATAGCAGCTTGGGGCAAGAACATCGCGACGATTGCATTCGACCTTTGGAGTGGTCTTTGACCGATGTGGATAGTTGCCTTAGCCCTCAGACGTCCTTACACATTCATAGTGATGGCGCTCGTGATCATCATTCTGACGCCCATCACAATCCTGCGCACTCCGACCGACATCTTTCCCGACATCGACATTCCCGTAGTATCGGTGGTCTGGTTCTACACCGGCCTGTCACCCGACGACATGGCGAACCGCATCGTGGCCAACTCCGAGCGCGGCATCACAACCACCGTCAACGATATTGAGCACATGGAATCTCAGTCCGTCTATGGACTGGGCATCATCAAGATTTTCTTCCGGCCGGGCACCAACGTTCAGGGAGCCATTGCCCAGATCACAGCCATCTGCCAGACCACCGTGCGCGGTCTGCCCCCAGGCACAACGCCGCCGCTCATCATCTCTTATAGCGCCTCGACTACCCCCATCGTTCAACTCGGCCTGAGCAGTAAGACTTTGCCGGAACAAGAACTATTCGATCTGGGGCAAAACTTCCTACGGAATTTTCTGGCGACTGTTCCGGGAGCGGCCACGCCGTATCCTTATGGCGGCAAGATTCGCCAGATTCAAGTTGACCTGGATTTGCCGAAACTGCAGTCCTACGGCCTCTCGCCAAGTGACATCGTCGGCGCCGTGAATGCGCAAAACATCATTCTGCCGAGCGGTACCATCAAACTCGGACCACTGGAATACAGCGTCGAGATGAACGGAACTCCGCAGACCATTGCGGAATTGAATGACCTTCCCGTCAAGACAACTAATGGCTCTACGCTCTACATGCGCGATGTCGCACACATTCGTGACGGCTTCGCACCGCAGACCAACATCGTGCGCCAGGATGGCAACCGCGGCGCGCTGATGTCGATCTACAAGAATGGCAACGCATCGACGCTCCAGATCGTGGCCGGAGTCAAGAACATTGTGCAGCAGGCGGCCCAGGCGCTTCCGCCGGAACTGAAGATCTCCGCGCTGTTCGATCAATCGTTGTTTGTGCGGGCATCGATCGAAGGCGTATTGCGCGAGGGGTTGATCGCCGCCGCTCTCACTGCGATCATGATCCTCATCTTCCTCGGCGATTGGCGACCGACCATTGTCATTTCCATCTCCATCCCGCTGTCGATTTTTGTTTCGATCATCCTGCTGGGCGCGATCGGCCAGACCATCAACATCATGACGCTGGGCGGACTCGCGCTCGCGGTCGGCATTCTCGTCGACGACGCCACCGTTGAAATCGAGAACATCGAGCGCAACCTTGCGATGGGCAAGGAAATGCGACAAGCCATCCTCGATGGCGCGCAGCAGATTGCCGTGCCGGCGTTCGTTTCTACGCTCAGCATCTGCATCGTCTTCGTTCCGATGTTTTTCTTGACCGGGGTTGCGAAGTTTCTCTTCGTGCCGCTGGCCGAGGCCGTCAGCTTCGCCATGCTCGCCAGTTACCTGCTGTCTCGAACTCTCATCCCCACACTGGTCATGTACATCATGCGCGGCCACGAGCACCGCGCTGAAGCGCCAAAAACTTTTCTGGGCCGCTTCCAGCGTGGCTTCGAACGCAAGTTCGAGGATTTTCGTCGAGGTTACGAGGCGCTCCTGGAAACTACTCTCGAGCATCGGAGTGTCTTCGTCGCTTGTTTCATGCTTTTTTGCGTGCTCTCGCTCGGGCTTTACAGCTTTCTAGGACAGGACTTCTTCCCCCAAGTGGATGCTGGCCTGCTGAAACTGCATGTGCGCGCCCGTACCGGCTTGCGTGTAGAAGAGACAGCGCGCCTCTGCGACGAGATTGAAGGCGCTCTTCGGGAACAGATTCCGCACGGTCAACTGCAAACGATTCTCGACAACATCGGGCTGCCCAACTCCGGCATCAACCAGTCCTACAGCTCGAATGGGACCATCGGGACCAGCGATGCCGAGATCCTCATTGCGCTTGATCCCGAGCATCATCCGCCCACCGCCAACCTCATGCGGCACCTTCGCGAGTTTTTGCCGCGCCGTTTCCCTGGCGTTGAATTCTTCTTTCAGCCCGCCGACATCGTCACGCAGATTCTGAATTTTGGTCTGCCCGCACCCATCGATGTGCAGGTCGTTGGCACCGACATGCAGAGCAACTATTCCATCGCCCAGCAGATCGCCAACAAAATGCGGCACATTCCCGGCGCGGCCGATGTGCACGTTCAGCAGTTGCTCTCGCTGCCCACGCTGCACATGGACATCGAACGCACGCGCGTGACTCAGGTTGGCCTCACCGCACGCGACGTGGCCCAGAGTGCGCTGGTTTCGTTGAGCGGCAGCTTCCAGACTTCACCCAATTTTTGGCTCAACCCGAAGAATGGAGTCACCTACCAGGTCGCAGTGCAGGCGCCGCAATATCGCATGACCAACCTGCAGGACCTGATGGACATCCCCGTGATCTCGCGCCAGGGTCCGCAACTGATGGGCAATCTGGTGCAGGTGTCTCCGGTTTCGCGGCCGGCAACAGTGAATCACTACAACGTACAGCCGGTCATCGACGTCTACGCCAGCACGCAGGATCGCGACCTCGGCGCAGTGGCGGCGGAGACCGATAAGGTTCTCAAAACGTTCGATGGCCATTTGCCACGCGGCACTCATCTCGTTGTGCGCGGGCAAGTCGCCACCATGCGCTCGTCTTTTTTCGGATTGGCCGCGGGACTCGCGGGCGCGATCCTTCTTGTTTATTTGCTGATCGTGATCAACTTCCAGTCGTGGCTCGACCCCTTCATTATCATCGCGGCCTTGCCTGGAGCGTTGGCCGGGATCTGCTGGTTCCTTCTGCTGACGCGCACCACATTGAACGTACCGTCGCTCACCGGCGCCGTCATGTGCATGGGTGTCGCGACCGCGAATTCGATTCTGATGGTCAGCTTCGCGCGCGAACAGATGGACGAAGGCGTGCCCGCGGTCAAGGCCGCCGTCGCCGCTGGCTACACGCGCGTGCGACCGGTTCTGATGACCGCTCTGGCGATGATCATCGGCATGGTGCCCATGGCTCTTGGCCTGGGCGAGGGTGGCGAACAGAATGCGCCGCTGGGGCGCGCTGTCATCGGCGGATTGCTGTTCGCGACGGTCGCGACACTATTTTTCGTACCGAGTGTATTTGCCATATTCCATAGCCGGCTGGAAGCCCGGCGCGCGCGGCAGCAATAAGGATAGACAAGAAAAACTCTTAAGACTTTTCGAGGGGAATCGGAGTCGAGCATGAGTGCAGAGAACCAACGGAATCAGAACACGGCTGAAGCAAAGCCGAGCGACTCTACCGACGGTCACGCGTCGCAGCAGGGCCATGATGAATCTCACCATTTGAGTACTCAGGCGCAGCGCGACGACGAAATCGCAGCACTGCGAGAGCACTCCCGGCACCAACCGCCGACCATCCAGCGTCCGCCCGAACTGCCTCCAGCGTCTCCGCGCAAGGCGCTGATGATCGTAGGCGTAGCCCTGCTCGTTCTGATAGTTGCTGGAGCGATGACTCTGTTAGACCACGCGAGCCACGATCGCGCGCTCGCGAAAGAGACGGAGCGAGAGACGATTCCCACGGTGGCGACCGTGCATCCGTTGGCGGAGAAACCGGACGAAGATCTCGTGCTGCCCGGTTCACTGCAGGCCTATGAGGAATCTCCGATTTACGCCCGCACTAGCGGCTACCTCGTGCGCTGGTACAAAGATATTGGAAGCCACGTGACCAAGGGCGAGTTGCTGGCGAAAATCGATACGCCCGAAATCGATCAGGAGCTAGATCAGACTCGCGCCGCGCGTCAGCAAATCGTGGCGCAGCTCGAACTCGCGAAAATCAGCGCCGACCGCTGGGAGAACCTGCGCAAAACGGACTCCGTCTCCGCACAGGAGGCGGACCAGCAAGCCAGCGCATACAAACAGAGTCAGGCGAACCTTGCCTCTGCCGACGCGAACGTGCGCCGCCTCGAACAGCTCGAGGGTTTCAAGAATGTCTATGCTCCGTTTTCTGGCGTGCTCACTCGCCGGAATGTCGATCCGGGTGCGCTTATCAACGCCGGCGCCGGCGCTTCCGGGCGCGAATTGTTTGATCTCGCGCGAGTCGATCCCCTCCGCGTTTACACCAGCGTCCCGCAAGCTTATGCGCCGTTCATAAAGGTTGGGGCGAATACGAACGTCACGCTGCAGGAATTTCCCGGCCAGAAGTTCTCGGCCAAGGTCGCGCGCACGGCCGAGTCCATCGATCCCAACACTCGAACGCTACTGACGGAAGTCGACGTGCCAAACAAAGACGGCCGGTTGTTGCCCGGCTCCTTCGGAGAAGTGCACTTTGCCGTCGGTTCCAACGTCAACAAAGTGACCGTTCCGGTCAATGCCATGCTTTTCCGCGCAGAGGGCGCGCGCATCGCCGTCGTGGGCCCGGACAATAGGGTGCATCTGCGTCAAATCAACATCGGAAAAGACTACGGCACGACTCTGGAAATTCTCGGCGGCGTCTCAACATCCGACCGGATCGTCATCAATCCTTCCGACTCGCTGGAGGAAGGTCAGCAGGTGAACGTGGCGCAGGCGCCGCCTCAGCCGCCACAGACACCCGCGAACGGGAGCGCTTCGAACACCGATCCCCAGAAGCAGAAAGGTAGCGTGCAGTGAAGCGTCTCGCAACCTCGGCTGCCCTCGCACTCGCTGCGCTGGCCACGGCCTGCACGGTGGGTCCGCGCTACAGTCGTCCGCCTGCGCCCGCACCTGCGCCGGATGCGTGGAAGACTCAACCACCATGGGAAGAGGCCGCTCCCAAGGACGCGATCCCGAAAGGAGCATGGTGGCAGGTGTTCCACGATGCCTCGCTCGACGGTTACGAGCAGCAATTGCTTCAAGCCAACCAGTCTCTGGAAGCCGCACGTGGACGATTGAATCAGGCTCGTTCGCTCGCGCGCGTCGCCACGGCGGATTATTTTCCGCAACTCGCCACCGATCCCAGCGCAGTGCGCGAGCGCGGCTCCGGCAATCGTCCTCTCAACGGCGCTGCACCTGCCGTCATCAATGGAGTACCGCAACCCGTTCTTCCCTACACGCAGAACGTCTACACGATCCCGTTCTCTCTGAGCTACGAACCCGATCTCTTCGGGCGTGTGCGGCACAACGTAGAAGCGGCCAACGCGACTCTGCAATCGACCGCTGCCGATTTGGGCAATGTGCAGTTGGTCCTCACGGCTGAACTCGCCGCCGACTATTTCTCGCTGCGTGAACTCGACGCAGAGTACAAGGTGGTGAACGAATCCGTTGAGGTTCAGCGCAAAGGATTGGACCTGGTCAACAAACGCCACGATGGCGGAATTGCCAGCGGCCTCGAAGTTGCGCAGCAGGCCACGCTGCTCGACTCCACGATCTCGCAGCTTGCTCTCGTGCAGCAGTCACGCGCGCAATATGAACACGCCATCGCAGTGCTGGTGGGACAACCCGCTTCCAGTTTCAGCATTCCTGTCGTGCCACTACACGCCACGCCGCCGCCCGTCCCGCTCGGAGTGCCGTCTGACGTACTCGAGCGCCGCCCCGACATTGCGACATCCGAACGCCAGGTCGCTTATCAGAACGCCCAGATCGGCATCGCGCGCAGTGCATTCTACCCCCACGTCACATTGAGCGGCGCGGGCGGACTGCAGAGCACAGACATCACTACTCTGTTCAATGCTCCCAGTCTCGTCTGGTCGTTGGGCGCGGACGCGCTGCAACCGATTTTCCAAGGCGGACGCAATCGCGCGAATCTCGCTGCTGCCCGCGCCGCCTATGATCAATCCGTAGCCAACTATCGCCAGTCTGTGCTCACGGCGTTCCAGGAAGTCGAGGATGGCATCAGCAATCTGAGCACGCTCTCGCGGGCGCTATCCACGCAAGGCGCGGCGGTCGAAGACGCGCGCCGCGCTCTCGACATTGCGAACAATCGCTACATCGGCGGTGTCACCAGCTATCTCGATGTGATCACAGCCCAAACGACGTTGCTGAGCAGCGAACGCCTCGAGACACAACTGCTGGGCCAGCAGATGGTCAGTTCTGTTTATCTGGTCAAAGCTCTCGGCGGAGGCTGGGACGCTAGCCTCATCAAGGACGAACAGGTTCATCCGCGAGCGGGTCAAACGATCCAGCAATAACGCCGCCTGCTCCGCAGATCACTTTGCTTTCTGTTCGGCGATCCATTTATCTGTGCGGGCCTCGAGCAGGTCGAGTGGAAGAGTTCCGCCGTCGAGCATCTCGTCGTGGAACTTTCGAATGTCAAACTTGGGACCCAATTCCTTCTCTGCGCGCTCGCGTAATTCGCGGAACTTGAGCTGTCCGAGCTTGTAGCTCAGAGCCTGCGCCGGCCATGCAATGTAGCGGTCAGTCTCAGACTGGATCGTAGGCTCATCGACCGCTCCCGATTTCCGCATGAACTCCATGACTTGATCGCGGCTCCATCCCTTCGCGTGAATGCCGGTATCGACGACCAGCCGCACCGCACGGAAAAGCTCTGACGACAGACGTCCATAGTCGGAAACCGGATCCTGATAGAAGCCGACCTCCTTCCCGAGCTGCTCAGCATACAGGGCCCATCCTTCTATGTAGGCGTTGAAACCGAGACCGTGAAGCCGGAACTTCGGCATTCCGACAAGCTGCTGCTGCACCGACAGCTGCATGTGATGTCCGGGAATCCCTTCATGGTAAGCCGTCGCTTCATCGTCAATCAGCGAGCGCTGAGCAAAGTTCGAAGTAGCAACGACCACGCGGCCGGGCCGTTTGCCGTCCGGCGTTCCCGTCACGTAATGAGTTGCGGCCGCAGCCTGAAACGCAGGAATTGCCTCGACCGTTACTGGCGATTTGGGAAGCAGCGTGAAGAGTTGCGGAAGCTTCGGGTCCATCTGCGCAATGTAGTGGCGGAAATCTTCGAGGATCTGATCGGCCGACGTTGGAATATATTTCGGATTCGTCTTGAGCGATGCGCGGAACGAGGCGAGGTCGGCGAAGCCCGCCTTCTTGGCGACCGCCGTCATCTCGGTCTCAATGCGGTCAATCTCGCGCAAGCCGAGCTGGTGAATCTCGTCTGGCGTCATGTGCGTGGTGGTACGCCCGTAGATGTCGTTTTGATACCGCTTCTCCCCATCCGGCAAAGATTCGACCGACAGTGTGGTGCGGCCCTGCGGCGCGTATTCCGTGCGCAGGAATTCCGCGAACGCCTTATACGCCGGAATCACATCGGTATTGATCGCCTCGGTAATCTGCTGTGTCAGGCGTTTCTGGTCTTCCGCCGAAATGCTCGCGGGATATTTCTTGGTCGGCAGCAGAAAAGGGTCTGCATCGATGATTCCCTGACACTGCACCGGAAGCTTGTCGATCAGGAATCGGACTGGCATGAGTTTGTCTTTCATGCCGGCGCGCAGCACTTCGGTGGTTTGGCTCAACACGCGCGGAATCTGATGCAGGCGCGAAATGTAATCCTCGTAATGCTTCACCGAGTCGAACGGAACGGAAAGCGGCAAGTCTGCAAGGCTGGTATGGACGCCAAACTGCTGATTGATCGGCATCTCATATTCCTTGAGGTTGAAATCGGCGATGCGCTGCTGCAGAACGCGCACGAGCAGGTCGTGAGACAACTGGTCCTGGTCGGAGAAGCCGCTCGTTGGAATGGCGTCAAGACGCGCAAGAAAGTCGTGGTCGGTCTTGTCTCTTTCGATGATTGCCGCGAGCGAACGCTCTCCAAGCTTGTCGTTGTAGCGGTAATCGCCGAACGCGGTAGCACGCTCGGGAAAGTTCCGCAGATCAGACTCGTACTGCTCGTCGAACAGAGCATTCTGTTCCGCGAGGCGTTCTTTCAGGGGCTTCGAGTCCTGGGCGAGAATGGCTCCGACAACCATGAACACAAACAAAACACTCTGGAGAAGTCGCATAGTTTACGAAGACTACCAGAACAAATCTGCCGTTTGGCAAAAGAAATCGGCAGCGGCGACCGCGCGATCGGCTGCGCGCCTTCCCAAATTCCGATGCATGGCCGTGCGCGAGCCTGCTTCATTCGTTACACTAGTCGAACCCCAAACATGACGACTCCGACCTCGCGCAAATTGCCCCTTGCACTCTATGTCGCAATCTTCATCGGATTGAGCCTGCCCTCGTCGGTAGCCCAGTCGGTTCCCTCCCCTGAATTATTTGGCGGCCTCAAATGGCGGCTGATCGGGCCGTTCCGCGGCGGACGTGCCGCATCGGCGGCCGGTGTCGCGGGCGACGCGAACACGTTCTACTTTGGCGCGGTGGATGGCGGCGTTTGGAAGACCACAGACGGCGGTGTCGTCTGGAATCCGATTTTCGACAAAGAACCCGTGGCCTCAATCGGCGCGTTGGCCGTAGCGCCGTCGGATTCGAAAATCCTTTACGCCGGGACGGGCGAGTCGGACATTCGCTCGAACCTGGCATCGGGCGACGGAGTTTACAAATCCACCGACGCAGGCAGGACTTGGCAGAACGTCGGCCTGCGCGATACGCGCCAGATCAGCCGCATTGTTGTCGATCCGCAGAATCCGAACATCGTGTATGTCGGCGCACTCGGTCACGCCTACGGCCCGAATGATGAGCGCGGCGTGTTCAAGTCTTCCGACGGGGGCGCGCACTGGACGAGAGTTCTGGATCAAGGTCCCGACATCGGAGTCTCGGACTTATCGATTGCCACCGATGCGCCGAATGTTTTATTCGCGGGCACGTGGCACACTCGGCGGCCTCCGTGGAGCACGTATGGGCCGATCGACGGGCCCGGCAGCGGAATCTACCGTTCGCAGGACGCCGGCCAGTCGTGGTCGCATCTGACCGGCTCGGGGCTGCCCGACGGACAATGGGGCCGCGTTGCAGTCGCGGTTTCTACGAGCGGCAAGCGGGTGTACGCGCTCATCGATGATGCGCAGAAATCGGGACTCTATCTCTCCGACGATGGAGGCGACACCTGGACACTGCAGAACGCCGATAAGCGGCTCACGAGCCGCGCCTGGTACTTCGGCAACATCACGATCGACCCACAGAACCCGGACGTGTTTTATGTGCCCAACGTCGCGCTCTACCGATCGGAGGACGGCGGCAAGACCATTTCAATTGTCCGTGGAGCGCCTGGCGGAGACGACTATCATCAGATTTGGGTCGATCCAAAGAACTCCGCGCACATGGTGCTGGCCACCGACCAAGGCACAAGCATCAGCGTCGACTACGGCAAAACGTGGAGTTCGTGGTTCAACCAGCCGACGGCGCAGCTATATCATGTGATCACTGACGATCGCTTTCCGTATGTGGTCTATGGAACGCAGCAAGACAGCGGTAGCGCCGCCGTTTTCAGCCGCACCGATCACGGACGCATCACACCGCGCGACTGGTTCCTACCCAGTGGCAGCGAAGCCGGATACATTGCGCCTGATCCCAAAGATCCGAACATTCTCTACGTGAGCCAAACCTACGGAGGCGTGGCGCGCTTCGATGTGCGCACCTCGTTCAGCCAGGACATTACGCCGTGGCCCATGCCCAGCTTTGGCTCTGAGATTTCTTCGCGCAAGTACCGCGATCCCTGGGTGCCCGTGTTGTTATTTTCTCCATTCGACAGAAAGACTTTGTACTTGGGCACGCAGTATGTAATGAAGACGACCGACGGTGGCCTGCATTGGGAGACGATCAGTCCCGATCTCACCGGAGCCACTCCGATCACCCCACAGAGTATTCCAGAAAAAGATGCGGGCCCGGCAACAGTCGACAATGCCAAGCAACGCGCATACGGAGTGGTGTTCACCATTGCACCT